>Ga0114129_10018074_pt1 | contig 10043 bp, 8 predicted proteins | sample RhiMetdeltSRZDD1_FD_80071 | JGI IMG/M metagenome (GOLD analysis project Ga0114129, IMG submission 80071) | Populus rhizosphere microbial communities from Tennessee, USA - Rhizosphere MetaG P. deltoides SRZDD1 (version 2) (version 2) | ecosystem: Host-associated > Plants > Roots > Rhizosphere >...
GTACATCTACCATTTTCAATACCTGCTCCAGTTCGGGCATGCTGCTTTCCATCCAAAAGTTCATTGTATCCATTACAACCAGCCGGGGACGTTTTTTCATCTGGCTGATCACACTGATCTGAATTTTCGGATCGAGGTTACCCAGCATCAAAAACTCGGCATCCTGGTACGATGGCGGCACTACCGGATCAAAATCAAGCAGCACATTCAAATCGGTTACCAGCGTATCGCGGGTATTCATATCAAGATGGTAGCGGCCACTCCAGAAAAATGACTTCTTGTCCGGAACCACTTTAACCCCCTCAAACTGCACGCCTCTTTTGCCAAGCTCGTCCAATTCTTCCTTTGGAAAATCGAACCCAATAATAGATATCTGCTGAACCGGCTGAATAAAATTACTGGCAGCATAAGCAACATAAGTGGCTGATCCGCCTACAATACGGTCGGTTTTGGCAAAAGGCGTTTCGATAGCATCAAAGGCCATTGTGCCCACAACGATCAAAGACATAAGTAAAATTTTAACCCTGTTTGTTCAACCACAAGTGAGAGAACACAGGGCGACTAAGAATTTATGGTGAAAGAATCTGGTAATTGCCTCTTTTAAAGTCCTGTTCCTGAACCGAAACCGGAATAAAGCGGCGTGCAAACGTACGCGAAATTTTGGATGTGTTGAAACAACTATGCGGTTTTGACAGCTATTTATTAACTTGCCAACTGCTGTTTTTATCGATTGCTGGCTAAAACAAAAACTACATCACGTCACTATTTATTGAGAACTCCGGCATATCAGTTGGTCCCGGTGAGCCGGGAGCAGTTGCAATTTCCACCAAATTAACGCAAACTGCCCATCGCCCACTGTGAACTGCCAACTGCAAACTGGTACTACCGCTTTGTGTTATTGCCACTTAATCGTTAGTAAACTAATTTTACTTTTTTAACCGTTATTAACAAATTTACGCTAACAAATGTTAGCATTTTATTATCTTTGATCCCCGGACTATGGCTAAAATTAAAAGGAACCGAAACGGAACCAGAAAAGACGTAATTATTGCGAAGGCAGCCAAGCTGTTTCGCGAAAAGGGTTTCAGTGCCACTTCTATGCGCGACCTGGCCGAACATGTAGGCGTAGAAGCGGCAAGTCTTTACAACCACATCAGCTCAAAGGCCGAAATACTGCAGGAAATTTGTTTTAAAGTAGCCAACAACTTTATGTCGCAAATCGAGGAAGTTGATGCTACCCCCAACAAAACGGCTATTGAAAAAATACAGGCAATTCTGCGTTTCCATGTGAGACAAATGGTAGAAAATTATGAAGAAGTATATGTGAGCGACCGTGAATGGAAACACCTTACCGATCCCTATTTATCAAACATACAAAGCCAGCGCCGGGCCTACCGCCAGCGTATTGCCCTGGTTATTGAAGAAGGAATTCGCAGAGGAGAAATAAAACCCATCGATGCCCCCACAGCGGTATTAATTATGTTGCATGCCGTTAGTGGTATTGAATCGTGGCATCGCAGTAAAAAGAAAATTTCCGGCGAATTACTTGAAGATAACATGGTGCAGATACTGGTAGACGGTTTGCGCAAACAGGCATAGTTTTTCACGAAAAAAATTTGTTCATTTGGCTACGCATTTTCATCGATTAACGATTGCAGACATAAGAAAAGAAACCCCTGATTGTGTGTCCATCGCCTTTAAGGTACCCGATGATTTAAAAACCACTTATCTTTTTAAACACGGGCAAAACCTTACACTGCGAACCATCATGAATGGCGAAGAAGTTCGCCGATCCTACTCAATCTGCAGCAGTCCGGCCGAAAATGAATTACGTGTTGCTATTAAAAAGGCCCCCTTCGGAAAGTTTTCGGTATGGGCCAACAACCTGTTAAAGACGGGCGATACCGTTGAAGTGATGCCGCCTACCGGCACGTTTTATACCGAGCTTGACCCTGCCCATAAAAAAAAGTACCTCGCATTTGCAGCGGGCAGTGGTATTACACCGGTTATATCTATCATTAAAACAACGCTCAGCACAGAACCCGATAGCTCATTTACACTGGTATATGGTAATCAAAACCGTAACAGCATTATTTTCAAGGAACAACTCGAAGCCCTTAAAAATAAATATATCAACCGGCTTGCCATTCACTTTATTTTAAGCCGCGAACAAACCGAAGCTGCCATTTATTCGGGCCGTATTGATGCCGATAAGCTAAATGAGCTGAGCAAAAAGCTGATCAATATACATGCCATGGACCATACCTTTATTTGTGGCCCCGAACAAATGATCTTTACTGTTATGAACTGGCTGCAGCAACAGGGCGTTGATAAAAAGAAGATCCATTTTGAGCTGTTTACCACACCAGGGCAGAAGGCGGAAGGCGGAAGTAAGAAGTCGGAAGTCAGAGAAGAAAAACTGGTAACTGAAAGCAGCAGGGTAACGGTGAAGTTAGACGGAATTTCATTTGACTTTGATCTGCCTTTTGATGGCGAAACGATACTCGAAGCCGCGTTAAAACAAGGGGCCGATCTGCCTTTTTCGTGTAAGGGCGGCGTATGCAGCACCTGCAAAGCCAGATTAATGCAGGGTAAGGTTGATATGGATACCAATTATGCCCTGGAACAGGAAGAGGTAGATGCCGGCTATATTCTTACCTGCCAAAGCCACCCACGCACCGAAAAAGTAGTGGTGGATTTTGATGTGAAGTAGACCCTTATCTTCGCAGGCTCAAAAACAGGTTATGACCGGAATTGACAGCGTACAGTTACAGCAGGTAATCGTTCATAAAGTAGGCAATCCCTCCCGGGGAGAAGACTTAAAACTTTCCATTAACCCGCTTACCCTGAACGATGATATTGTAAAAGGATTACTTACCCGGTATTTTCTCAGTGCCTTTAATGAAAATGAATCATATCACTTTACCCATCTCAGCGATGTGCAGATGAATGAGGTATATGCCTTTGTGCGGAAAATTTTTGAAGATAGGGAGAGCTTTGTGCAACAGTCGGTTTTGCTGGCTCAATTCCTGTACAGCAAATCGACCCATGTAAAAGTAAAGGAAGGCGAATTATATGTGGTGCTTTTTGACGAAGTGCCCTTTGAAAATGATTTTGTAAGGGCAGTAGGCATATTTAAATCAGAAAGCAAAGAAACTTTCTTAAAGGTTTTTCAACACGGGCAAAGCTGGGAAGTTATTCACGAAGAAGGCGTAAACATCAATAAGCTCGATAAAGGTTGTCTGATATTTAACACCAATACGAACGAAGGTTATAAAGTTTGCGTGGTAGATGCTACCAATAAACAAAACGATGCCCAGTACTGGGTCACCGATTTTTTGCAGGTTGAACCTTATGCCGATAGTTACCATCATACCGATAAATACCTGAGCCTTTGTAAAAATTTTATTACCAACGAGTACGCCGAAAAATTTGAAGTATCCAAAAGCGATCAGATCGATATGCTGAACCGCTCCATGGAATACTTCAAAACCAAAGAGCAGTTTAACTTACAGGAATTTACCAATGAGGTTATTCATCACCAGGATGTAGTTGATACATTCATGGATTATAAAAAGAATTTTGAATCGTCGAGGAACTTTGAAATTGAAGACGAGTTTGCGATTCACGTATCTGCCGTAAAAAAACAACAGCGTGTTTTTAAAACAGTTTTAAAGCTCGATAAAAACTTTCACATCTACATTCACGGCCGCCGCGACCTGATCGAAAAAGGAATTGATGAAATGAGCGGTAAAAAGTTTTACAAGCTCTATTTTGATGAAGAGAGTTAATTCGTGAATGGTGAATGGTCAATGGTGAATGATAAATTCCCTTTCTATTTCAATAATTTACTGAACCGCTCTAATTCCAGCACTTCGGCAGGAGATAATGTTTCGTTGTTGTCGTACTTCGATTTCAGGAACACCACCCTTTTATGTTGTGGGTATTTTGCCAGAATAGCATCCATCATTTGTCCCAGCCGCTCGTCTTTTTCATACAACGGTTTGGGTGGCGGCGGAGCCGATTTATAGCGTGTAGGCCGTTTCAAAATTAAAGCTTCCAGTGTGGCGAGTTTATTGACCGGAAAGGTTTTTATTTTCTGTGCTTTTTTATATAAACCCTCCAGTTGTTTTTTGCTTAATCCGCCACGCTCCTGGTACTGGAGGCTCAAACTTTGCACAAAAGTCGATTGTGGCTGCGCTTCGAGCAGCAATTGCAGCACATCATTAATAACATCTACATCAACTTTTTTTCGATACATAATGTTGGGTTTGCCCCGCTTTGGGCGGTGCGGTTCTTAACAAAAATACGCAACAGCAAACTATTTAATATAAAAAGCCTGTTCGAATATGCAGGTTTTTGCGGCTACAAATGTTGCAGTCTTTAAAAACATTGTCTGTAAATTCGGCTGTACCAGCAAATTTAACTAACATGCTTAAACATTTACTTGTCCTTTCTGTAACCTGTATTCTATTTATTTCAGCTCTTGCACAAAATGCGCCTAAGCGCGAATTCAGAGGAGCATGGATTGCAACTTATACTAATATCGACTGGCCCAACCGCACGCAAACCCCGGCCCAGCAGCGTGCAGCCTTTATTACAATTGTTGATCATCACAAAGCCACCGGTTTAACCGCTTTGTTCATCCAGGTACGCAGCCAGTGCGATGCCATGTATGCCAGTTCCATTGAACCCTGGTCGGCCGATTTAACCAGCACGCAGGGCAAAGCGCCTGATCCTTACTGGGATCCCATGCAATTCATGATCGATGAATGCCATAAACGAGGCATTGAGTTTCATGCCTGGCTCAACCCGTACCGCGCTGCCGGCAATGCAAACAATTTATCTTCATTTGCGGCAAACCATGTTGCCAAACAACATCCTGAATGGTTGTTAAGCCAGGGAACATTGCGCATTCTTGACCCCGGCCTGGCACCCGTGCGTGATTATGTTACTACGGTTATTGCAGATATTGTACACCGTTATGATGTGGATGGCATTCACTTCGACGATTATTTTTATCCTTCTCCGCCCGGTTCCGGTACCACACCCTTTAACGACGATTCATCGTATACTGCCGATCCGCGTGGCTTTACGGTTCGCGCCGACTGGCGTCGCGACAATGTGAATTTGCTTATCAAAAGAGTGTACGACAGCGTAAAAAGCATTAAACCCTGGGTGAAATTTGGCGTATCGCCATCGGGTATTTATCGCAACAGTACCAATCCCGACATTGGTTCAGCAACCAGCGGACTTGAACATTATACTTCGCTGTACGCCGATACCCGCAAATGGCTGCAACAGGGGTGGATCGATTATTTATGTCCGCAGGTATATTGGTACATCGGCCAGCCTGGCGCCAATTACGGCGTTGTAGTTCCCTGGTGGAATAATAATACTTACGGCCGGCATATGTATATCGGCCTTGCCGGTTATAAAGTGAATGATCCGGCGCAGGGCGCCAACTGGGCCAATCCTTCTATGATACCAAATGAAGTACGATTGAACCGGTCGCTCAGTCATATATCGGGCCAGGCGGTTTATAATACCAATAGCTTACGCAGCACTTCCAAATTAGGCTTTCGCGATTCGTTGCGATTGTACTTTTACAACAAACCTGCGTTATTGCCCAATATGCCATGGCGCGACAGCTTAGCGCCTGCAACCCCCATGTCGTTAACAGCCGTTAAATATGGAAATGATTCGGTGGTATTAAACTGGATGAAACCCACCGCCACTGATGAGCTCGACAAAGCATGGCAGTTTGTGATTTACCGTTCGCAAAATCCGGTGATAGATACCAGCGATGTAAACAATATATTGACCATTACCGTCAACGACACAACTACGTTTACCGATAAAACCATTACAGCAGATAGTATATATTATTATGCGGTTACCGCTACCGATCGTTTTCACAACGAAAGCGGCGCCTCAAACACCGTATCAAATCTGCCACCCGATATCGAATGCCTGCCAGACACCATGCTGGTGTTGAACGCATCCTGCTCGGTAACCCTGCCCAACTTTGCACAACTGGCTACGGTTAAAACATCTTCACCTGTAATAGTTACGCAACTCCCGGCTGCGGGCACCATTATAAACGGGCAACACGATACCCCAATCACCTTAATTGCAACTGATGCCGCCGGCAATGCCGACACCTGTTATTTTGTAGTAAAAACTGTTGACCACGATGCGCCGGTTATCAGTGCGCTTGACTCAGCTGTTACCAACGGCAGCGTACTTACTTTTGCAACCGATTCGGGCACCTGCTCGTTCAGGGCAGGCAATCAACCTGATATTATTGCTACAGACAATTGTGATGATAGTTTGTTATTCTCCTATACACTTACCTACAACGGAATTACAACAGGTCCCGTAGTGGCAAACTCATTACAGGGAGTTGTTTTCGCAAAAGGTTCAACAGGGGTTACATGGACTGTTGCAGACCAGGCAGGCAATACAGCTACCTGGACCAATACTGTTATCGTAGAAGATAAAGAAAGCCCCGTTATCACCAATGTATCGGCCGATCCTTCGCAATTATGGCCGCCCGATCACAAACTGCGTGATGTAACGGTTAACTATACTGCTTTGGATAATTGCGGTGCAGTTACCAGCTCCTTATCGGTAACCAGCAATGAACCCGTTACGGGAAGTGGCTATGGCAACACTTCGCCCGACTGGATAATAATAAATGAGCACCACGTGCAACTGAGGGCCGAACGTTCGGGTTTTGGTAATGGCAGAGTGTATACCATTGCTATTACTGCTGCCGACAGCAGCGGCAATACCGCCAACAGGCAGGTTACTGTTACCGTACCTTGCTTCCCCGGCGATGAAGATGGTATTTTAACCGTGAAGGCGTTCCCCAATCCTGCTCCGCATCAGTTCATTATTATGACGCTGAGCACATCGCCCAAACCGTTAAGCATTACAGTAACTGATAATGCAGGAAAGACCATCGAAACCCGGAGCGGCCTGCCGGCCACCGGCCTGTTCTTCCTTGGCAGCAGTTATCTGCCTGGTGTTTATTATCTCGAAGTAAAACAGGGAAGTAAAAATGAAACAATTAAGCTGATTAAGCAGGGACACTAATCATTTTTTATTTATAACTTAAAAAGGCAACCAACTGGTTGCCTTTTTAAGTTGTTAGGGTGCGTATCAAAGTTAATTACGGCAATGCGTAAATTTTTAAAGCATAACGGATTGATTATTAAAAGCTGGTTTGTTTTTCTGTTAATGTTTTTTGATCACAAAGCTTTAACATTTATCATAAAGCATTAACATTTGTATTTATTTAATTTTACTGAAACTTTAGCTATGAGAAATAAATTGACCCTCATTTTAATAACCCTCCTCGTATATGCCTGTACCCGACCTTCTGAGGACCTGCAGGAGCAACACAACAGTATTATAAAGGAGTCAGGCGATCCTTTGCTGTTTAAAGTAATTCCACTATCGCAAAACAAACTGAAAGTTTCATTTCGCTATGATCAAAACAGAAGCCTTGAAAAATTAATACTAAAAAAAGATACTGCTACCGTAGGAACCTATGTTATAAACAATGACAATAATTCTTTTTATTCAACCGAAATAAACTATAATTTCAGCAGCGGCGAAAAGTACAATTTTATTGTTCAATCCGGCTCATTACATGATACCATTTATCAATACTCCATTTCAGGCTATACACACAACTATGTAAGCGCCTATGATTATCAAAAAGTTTTAAATATCAATCAAAATGTAGGCTTTAATGCATATGATATTTCACCATCTCGAAAAACAATTTTTATAAACGATTATTCGAGTTCCAATTTTACTTTTACACTGAAAAGATTATCTCTTACAGATCTGAAAACAGATACCATTGCGGGCGACGCTGCCGGGTTAATGGTCAGAGCTTTATCTGATGATGAAATATTAATTACAACAGGAGGAAAATATAATAACCGTTTTCCTGGAGGCGATTCAAATGCATTGATGCGTTATAATATCAATACCAAACAATCAGTTTTTATTGACTGGGTATCGCAGAGTTATGGAAGAACTTCGCGAATAATCAACAATCACGTCCTTGTTACTAACCCATATTTTACCGGTACAACAACGCTGATCAATTTAAATGATAATTCAAAAAGGGTGTACCCTTCCAGTTCAATTAATTTTACAACTGTTCGCGACAACAACTTTGATAATATTTACAGCTATAATACAGTTGTTGATGCCAATACCGGCAACCTGGTGAACGTTCTTGATGTGGCAGACACAGCAACCATCGAGTATATTGATGATGCCAATCAGGAGATTATTGTTTCGCAGTATAAATTTTCACCTCCTCCCTCACAAACATATAACAGCCGGTTTGCAATATATAAACAAAATAATAAGATATATGAAAGCGAATACAGCACAGGAAGAAATTTGGTGTTTAATAAAATAAACGCCATTAAAAATAACAGCATATTGTTTTATCAGTATTTCGGCTATGCAACAACTTTCAGAATCGACGGAGACTATGTATTGAATACAGATACAAAGGAAACCACCCTTGTTCAATGTGAAAGCACCCCTTATATAACAAATAATTTTCCGTTAGACGACCACACCATTATATCGGTAAGGGCAGATGGTATTTATAAGCTAACATCGAGGTAAAGTGAAGAGGCTGCATCATACTTTGAAGTGCCCCCAATAAGTTAGACACTTATGGGGGCATTTTTTATTAACAAAAGAATCAGTATCAATTTTTGTGTACAAGGGCGCCATCCGAAGTCTTTAGTCTGCTATCAGCGTTTTTATCAGCAATGCCGGAAGCCGGTGTGTTAGCCGGTGAAATATCGCCAAATTCAATTACATCGTGTTTTTTCCCCGAGGCATTCACGGCAATTTTTCTAACGGCAGTCTTGTTTTTGATTTTTGAATCCTCCGACTTCGGTTTTTGATCAGAGAGAGAAGGTAAAGATGAAGAAGATGAATCTGAAGATAAATTCTTGTCGCTTTCGGCCACTTTGTTAGCTGTATTTAATGTATCAACCGGCGATGTATCTTTTCCTATTGAATCATTTAAGTGAGTCGTAATATTCGAATCACTTTGAGTAATTAACTCTTGTGAAATTGGTTTGTTAGCTTCCGTTTGTTTGGTATAATCAACCGGTTGTGTATGAACAACAGAGTGATTTGTAATGGCAAATACAATGATCATTGCTACCAGGCAAACTGGTATAGTGATTAAAAAGGCTTTCATATGGACATTTTTTTATAGGGTGACGTTATAATTTAAAAGTACATTTTAAATTATTAAAATGCTATTCTATGCCAGCCACCAGTAGCCGGCAAATAGCAAATGATTCGGTGAATCAGTTTGACACTTAATTTTTTAGAGCAGGTAATTGAGTATGATCAAGAAAAGAAATTTAATAGTAACCCCTTATGCGAAATTAATTAGAATTCCCTGTACATATGATTGATGCAGCCTTTCCTGTTCAAGCCATTGATTGTTGGGCAACAACATTTCATATGCTTTCCTTTCATGAGGATGTAGCAACGGAAAGACTTTGTTTTGATACGCAATTGGCTTTATACCAAGCTCTGCCTGATGGTGCACCAGCCTTTATTGTTGCCTTCCTTTTCATTTGCCTGAAACAATTTCACTTGTTCAAACAATTCAGCCATGGTATCGGGTTTATTCTTTCCGCCCCGTAACATAATTGGCTGAAATGGTTTATCTAAAATAACATTCCTTAAATACAATAAGTATTGTTTCTCCAGTTGCGCTATAAAAAACTGATTGGTCATTGTACCAGTTCAGAATTTACTTCTTCTATGCGTTCTTTCAGTTCTTTAACGGTCATGTTGTATAGTACGCTATGCCGGTTGTTTACGCGCTGCACCAGGTGCACGTGGGCAATAAAGTTTTGTACAATAGCAATTTTATCGCTTGGCGTAACTACCAATAGTTGCAGGTGTAACTGTTTACACAACTCCATCAAATAAGTTGCCTTTTCTTCGTCCTGGTTGCTGAAGCTTTCATCCAC
>Ga0114129_10018076_pt1 | contig 10042 bp, 9 predicted proteins | sample RhiMetdeltSRZDD1_FD_80071 | JGI IMG/M metagenome (GOLD analysis project Ga0114129, IMG submission 80071) | Populus rhizosphere microbial communities from Tennessee, USA - Rhizosphere MetaG P. deltoides SRZDD1 (version 2) (version 2) | ecosystem: Host-associated > Plants > Roots > Rhizosphere >...
ATCGGCGACGTGGGGATCGGCGGCGAGCACCACGGCGACCGGCTCGCCCACATGGCGGACCTTTTCCAGCGCCAGGATCGGCTGGTCGTGGAACGCCGGGCCGTAATACGGATTGGGGATGACCTTGACGATGTCCTCGCCGGTCACGACGCGATGCACGCCCTCGACGGCGGCGGCGGCGCCGGTGTCGATGCGGCGGATGCGGCCATGCGCCATGGTGCTGCGGAATACCTTGCCGTAGAGCATGCCGGGCAAACGGAGGTTGTGCGCGTATTCGGCGCGCCCGCTCACCTTGGCGCGAGCTTCGACGCGGGGAAGAGTGCGACCGACCTGGGCCATCGGGTTCCTCGTTGCGGCTTGCCAGCGTAATGCGGATCGCCCGTCATATCAGGATTTCGCGCGGGCAACAGGTGCCAAGACTGTGATCATCCATCGCACCTGCGGTTGCGTTTGCCTCCCGGGCGCACTCGGGCAAAGATGACGGAGCCGCCGTCGCCGTAACTTGGGGAAGAACCATGCGCACCACGTTTGCCGCGTTCCTCGTTGCGCTTCTTGCCGCCGTGGCGGCCACGACGTCGCGTGCCGCCCAGAGCGACGTCCGCTTCGTCCTCGATTTCCTGCTGCAGGGCCAGCAATCGGCCTTTGTGCTCGGCCGCGAGAAGGGTTTTTACGCGGCGCAGGGGATCAACTTCACCGCCTTCGATCCGGGCCGCGGCGGCGCCGACTCGATCACCAAGGTGGCGAGCGGTACGCACGACATCGGCTTCGGCGATCTCAGTTCAATGATGGAGTTCAACGCCAAGAATCCCGGGCGCGAGCTCATCGCCGTCCTGTTGATCTACGACCAGGCGCCGCTCAGCATCATTTCGCTGAAGAAAACCGGCATCGAGAAGCCCAAGGATCTCGAGGGACGCAAGGGCGGAGCGCCCACGGTCGATGCCACTTTCCGGCTGTTCAACGTCTTCGCCCGCGTCAACGGCATCGATACCGCGCGCGTGCAATGGTCGAACATCCAGCCGCAGGTGCGGGAGCCGATGCTTTTACGCGGCGAGATTGATTTCGCCGCCGCCTGGGTGATGACGGCCGTTCCCGGGCTCATCGGTCTCGGCGTCAAGCGCGACGACATCCACGTCATGATGCTGCGCGATCACGGGCTCGATCTCTACGCCAATGCGGTGTTCACGACGCCGGGCTTTGCCAAGCAGAATCCCGCCGCTGTACGTGGCTTCGTCAAGGCGACGGTGCAGTCGTGGCTGGGAGCGGCGGCCGATCCCGATGCCGCGATCGCCGCGCTCAAACGCGCCGAGCCGTTGTCCGACCCCGCGACCGAGATGGTGCGGCTCAAATCGGCATTGGACTTCGTGATGACGCCGTCGGTACGCGCGACCGGCCTCGGCAACGTCGATCCGGCGCGGCTCAGCCGCCACATCGACATCGTCACCGATGGCTTCCAGCTGCCGCGCAAGCTCGCGCCGGAGCTGGTGTTCGACGCAAGCTTCCTGCCGCCCGAGGCGGAGCGGCAGGTAGGCAAGTGATAATGAGAAATCCAGGTGAAGCATGCAGCCGAGGCCCTACGGTCCGTTCCAGTTCAGCCTGATCAACCGGCGGCCGCGCCTGACCTGGCCGGACGGAGCGCGGCTGGCGCTCTGGGTGATCACGAACATCGAGTTCTTTGCGCTCGATCGCGCCATGCCGGGCGATTCCAATGAGCGGCCGAAAGGCAATGAAGGAACGCCGCAGGTCCGCCACTGGAGCCAGCGCGACTATGGCAACCGCGTGGGCATCGTTCGCCTGATGGATGTGCTCGCGCGGCACGGCATCCGCAGCACGGTCGCGCTCAATTCCGACGTCTGCGAGCATCATCCGGAGATCGTCGAGGATTGCGTGAAGCTCGGCTGGGAATTCATGGGTCACAACCGCACCAATACGGCGCGCCTCAACGAGATCCCGGCCAATGAGGAGCACGATACGATCCGTCACGTGCTCGACCGCATCGGGCAGGCGACCGGCAAGCGGCCGGTCGGCTGGCTTGGTTCAGGGCTGCAGGAGACCTGGAACACGCTTGACTATCTGGCCGCCGAGGGCTGCCTCTATGTCGCCGACTGGGTCAACGATGACCAGCCTTACACCATGAATGTCGGCGGGCGGTCGATCGTGTCGGTTCCCTATTCCTACGAGCTCAACGATATGGCGGCAATCGTGCGCTCCAAGTACACGACCGGCGAGTTCGAGCGCATGATCAAGGATCAGTTCGACGTGCTCTATGCGGAGGGCGCCAGCTCCGGCCGCGTCATGGCGATCGCGCTGCATCCCTTCATCATGGGCCAGCCGCACCGGGTGGCGGCGCTCGACCGGGCCCTGCAACATGTCGACGAGTTTGCCGGCGTGTGGAAAACGACCGGCGCGGAAATCGCTTCTCATTACCTCAAGCAGACGCGAGCGTGATCGCCGCGGCGACCGCATACAAGAGACCAGACGAAACGGAGCAATCGAGGTGCCGGATTTGCAAAAACCAATTCACCGACTTCACGCCCTCGTGCGCGGGCTCCGGATCGCCGTGCTGGCTGCCGCCATCGTGCCGATCGCCTCCGGCGCATCGGCGCAGGCTCCCGTGAAAGTGTCTGCCGCCGTCATCGGCGTGAGCGTCTCGATCTGGCCGGCAATCGTCGCCAAGGAGAAAGGTTTCTTCCAGGAGGAGGGAATCCTTCTCGACATGATCACCGCCGGCGCCAGCGCCCGCTCGCTGCAGCAGGTCGCGGCCGGCGTCGCCCAGGTCGGCAGCTCGTCCATGGTCGATACGCTGCGCGCCATCGAGGCGGGTGCCGACGTGAAGGTCTTCATCAACAGCCTGGCCGTCGGGACGCACAGCCTCGTCGCCGCCAAGAACATCAAGTCGGTGAAGGAGCTCAAAGGCAAGCGGGTGATGACGGGCGGTCAGGGCGACATCACGAATCTGTGGTGGAAGGCCATGGCCCGGCATTTCGGGCTCGATCCCAACAAGGACGTCGAGCTCCTGTTCTCCGGGTCGACCGGAAACCGCATGTCGGCGCTGTTCGCCGGCGGCATCGATGCCACCGTCCTGTCGACGCCGCAGAGCTTCAAGGCGATCGACGACGGCTGGACCGATCTCGGTCCGGTGGCGCCCTATCTCGGCGAATTCCCGATGATGATCTGGCACGTCAACAACGACTGGGCCAAGGCCAATGAGAAGCTCCTGGTCGCTTTCGTGCGCGCCCATAACAAGGCGGTGCGCTACATGTCGGATCCGGCGCATCGCACCGAAGTGTCGGAAATGCTGGCGAAGGCTTCGAGTTCGGGGCTCGACGACGCGCTTAAGACCTGGGATCTGTGCATGAAGATCAATGCCTTCGTGCCCGATGGCGCCGTCTCCGACGCCAGCGTCCACCGCGTCACCGAGGCGCTCGCCGAATCCGGCGATCTCAAGTCCGGCGGCAAGCCAGTGAACGCCTATTACGACGCGCGCTATGTCGGCACGGCGGCAAAATAGGTCTCACATGCCGGAAGCGACCTGAATGAGCGAGCGTGCCGCCGCCCTGCCCCGGCGCAGGGCATGGAAGGAGCCGTTGTTCTGGACATCGGCCGCTTCCATCGCGGCGGGGCTGCTGCTGTGGGAATATGCCGGCCGCTTTCTCGTGAAGAAGGCGCTGTTCCTCACCACGCCGACGCAGATCGTTACCGAGACGATCCGGCTCGCGCAGAACGGACAATTGCAGGAGCACGTCCAGGCGAGCGGCGCCGAATTCGTCATCGGGCTTTTCATCGCCATCGTGCTCGGCGTCGCCATCGGCTTCGCCATGGCGTCCAACAAGTTCGCCAAGCGCGCGCTCGGACCGTGGGTCGCCGCCTTCTATGCGACGCCGACGATCGCGATCTCGCCGCTGATCATCCTGTGGGCCGGGATCGACATCTGGTCGAAGGTGATCGTCGTGGTGATCAATTCGATCTTTCCCATGATCATCAACACCGAAGCCGGCCTGCGTTCGACCGACCGCCAGCTGATCGACGCCGCGCGCTGCTTCGGCTCAACGCGGCTGCAGATTTTTTGGAAGGTGCTGTTGCCCTCGTCGATCCCCTTCCTGCTCGCCGGCATCAAGCTGGCGATCGGCCGCGGCCTCGTCGCCGTCGTGGTCGCCGAGCTGTTCGGCTCGCGCGCCGGCCTCGGTTTCCTCCTGTCGCAGGCGGCCGACGCGTTCAACATGCCGCTTCTGTTCGTCGCCGTGACCATCCTGGCCGTGACCGGCATGACCTTGACGTGGCTCGTAGGCTGGCTCGAGCGCATCCTTCTGCCGTGGCGCGTCGCCGTTGACGAGGAGCCATGAGCGCCAAGCTGGAGATCGCGGAGCTTTCCAAATCCTTCGGCGACCTCGAGGTCCTGCGCGGCATCAGCTTCGCCGTCGCCGATCACGAATTCGTCGCCATGGTCGGACCGTCAGGGTGCGGCAAGACCACGCTGCTGCGGCTCATCGCCGGCATCGAAAAACCGGACGCCGGCACCATTCGCGTTGACGGGCGGAAGCTGGCCGGACCGGGCCCGGATCGCGGCTTCGTGTTCCAGCAGGACTCGCTCTTTCCCTGGCGCACCATCTGGAAAAACGCCGTGTTCGGCCTCGAGATCGGCGGCCGGCTCGATCCTCCCGCGCGGGAACGTACGCGCGACCTCTTGCAGCTCGTCGGGCTTGCCGGCTTCGAGCGCTATTATCCCAATCAGGTCTCCGGCGGCATGCGCCAGCGCGTCAATCTCGCGCGCGCCCTGGCGATCAATCCGGAAGTGCTGGTGATGGACGAGCCGTTCTCGGCGCTCGATGCGCAGACGCGCGAAGTGATGCAGCTCGAGCTCCTGCGCATCTGGCAGCAGGGACGCAAGACCGTCCTGTTCATCACCCACCAGATCGACGAAGCGGTGTTTCTGGCCGACCGCATCGTCGTGCTTGGCCGCCGTCCCGGCCGCGTCAAGGAAATCATCGACGTAGCCCTGGAGCGGCCGCGCGGCCTCGCCGTCAAGCGCACGCCGGAATTCGCCGCTTACGTCGAGCGGGTGTGGAACCTGATCGAAAAGGACGTGCACGCGAGCGTGCGGGAGGAGAGCCAGGCTGTCGAGTAGAGCATGATCCCGAAAAGTGGGAACCGGTTTTCGGAAAAGGTCATCCTCGGCCAAAAGCTCACTTCGTGCCGTACGCGCGGTCGCCGGCATCGCCCAGGCCGGGAACGATGAAGGCATGCTCGTCGAGGCCGTCGTCGATGGCGGCGGCCCAGATGGCGACGTCGGGATGCGTGCCGCGCAGCCGCTCGACGCCCTCGGGGGCGGCGACAAGGCAGACGAAGCGGATGTCGGTTGCGCCGTGCTCCTTGACGCGGTCGACGGCCGCGACCGCCGTATTGGCGGTGGCGAGCACCGGCGCCACCACGATCACCCGCCGCTCGCTGAGATCGGACGGCGCTTTGAAGAAATATTCGACGGCAACCAGCGTTTCGGGATCGCGATAGAGCCCGATATGGGCAACGCGCGCGGTCGGCACGAGATCGAGCATGCCTTCCACGAACGTCGTTCCGGCGCGCAGGATCGGGGCGAACACGAGTTTCTTGCCGGCGATGCACGGCGAGCTGATACGCGCAAGCGGCGTCTCGATCTCGACATTCGACAGCGGCAGGTCGCGCGTCACCTCGTAGCACAACAGCATCCCGATCTCCTTGAGGAGTTCGCGGAACGATTTTGTCGACCGGCTCTTGTCGCGGATCAGGGTGAGCTTGTGCTGCACCAGCGGATGCTTCACGACCGTCACGCCATCCATGACTTTCCTCGTCTTCAGAACACGGTGCCGTCGCTGGCGATGCGCAACGGCGGCGCGCCGTCGGCGCGCCGCGCCTGCGCGATGGCCCGACCGGCCGCCCACGTGCCGCCCTCCAGCACTTTTGCGAGCGGCAGGGCGGTTGCATCCATGCCGAGCCGCTCTCGCAAACGCGCCGCGAGCTGATCGAGCAGGGCGACCGTCAGCGCGCGCCATTCGATGACCAGCGGCGAACCGACGTCGTGCACGCGATCGGCATCTTGCGGCTCGCGCAAGGCCAGCACGCCGGTATCGAGGAACAGGCCGCCATTGCGATATTCGGCAAGGCCCGTAAGTCCGTCGAGGTCGACGATCTTCAGGCCGCCGGCGGCGAGCGGCTCGACCAGCGAATAGGCGAGCCATTGGGAGAGCTTGTGCAATGGCACGAGCCCGTCGGTGGCATCGCCGGTCTTGAGCGCAGGATGGCGCCAGCAATCGCCGAGCGGCATACCACCCAGCACGAGCCGGGACGGCCAGAGATGGCCGAGATGAACCAACAGCTCCGACAGGATGGTCGGTGCCGCCAGGCGCTGATCGGCCGCCATGCCGGCGAGGTGATCGAACAGGCCTCCCGGTCTTGGGCTGTCGGCCCGGGCAAAGACTTCCGGCGATCCCGCGACGATCTCGCCGAGACGACGGAGCAGCGCGACGCGGCCTTCGAGACCGACCAGCGGGTTTTCCGCCGAGACCTGCAGGCCGGACGCCAATGCCCTTTCCGTGAGCTCGCCCAACGCGGCGGCATCAACCCGCAACGGATCACCCGGATCGGCCGAGAACAGTCCCCGGGCGAACATCGAAAGGCTTGCCAGCGCGAGCCCTTCCGAGCGACCGAGCGTCAGTCCGCTTTCCGCGTCGTGGTAGCGCCAGTGCGGTCCGGCGCCGGCATCGAGGAGCACGCTGACGATGGCGAGATCGCACGCCGCGCGCGCCCGCGCTGCCGGGTTGGGCCATCGCGCCTTGCGGGCAATCGCCGCCCAGCGGTCCTCACCGGCGACGACGAAATGGCGCCAGCGCGCGTGCAACGGGACGTCGAGGTTCGGATACGCGGCGCGTGTCGTCGTCAGCACCAGGCCGGCGGCAGCTTCCAGCCGGTCGATGGCCACGCGGAAATGCGGCAGCCGGTCGGCAAGGCCGAGGTCGAGCATGAGGTGCGCGCGCGTCCGCACCGCCTGGGCGGTGAGCAGCGAATAGGCCGCGTCCGTTTCCCCTCGTCCGGACGGAAGTGGGGCGGGATGCATCAATATTTTTCGAGCGGCCGGCCGACCGTGCTCGCCGGATCGGGATCGTTTTCCGGCTCGGCGGTGTAGTAGCCGGCGGCCTTCTTGGCGGCGATCTCGACCTGCGCGTCGGCCGGCACGAGGCCGTCCGGCAGCGGCACGCGCTCGACGATGTCGATGCCCTGGCCGACCAGCGCGTCGTATTTCATGTCACTCATGGACACGAAACGATCGATGCGGCGCAACCCCAGCCAGTGGATCACGTCGGGCATGAGCTGCTGGAAGCGCGCATCCTGCACGCCGGCGACACATTCGGTGCGCTCGAAATAGGCGGCGGCGGCGTCACCGCCCTCCTGCCGCTTGCGCGCGTTATAAACAAGGAATTTCGTCACCTCGCCGAGCGCACGGCCTTCCTTGCGATTGTAGACGATGAGGCCGAGCCCGCCGGCCTGCGCGGTGCGCGCGCATTCCTCGATGCCGTGCAGGAGGTACGGCCGGCAAGTGCAGATGTCGGAGCCGAACACGTCGGAGCCATTGCACTCGTCGTGCACCCGGCAGGTGATGTGCGTCCGGGGATCGTTGAGCTTGGCGACGTCGCCGAAAATGTACACCGTGGTGCCGCCGATCGGCGGCAGGAACACGTGCAGATCGGGCCGCGTGACGAGTTCCGGGAACATGCCGCCGGTCTGCTCGAACAGGCTGCGGCGCAGCGTCGTTTCCGCCGTTTGGAAGCGCTCCGCAATGCCCGGCAGGTACCACACCGGATCGATCGCAATCTTGACCACGGACAGGCTGCCATTGGCATGCACCACGTCGTCGTCGGCAGAGAGCCGGCCGGCGACAAGCGCCTCGCGCAGTTCCGGCAGATCGAGACGCGCGCGGGTCACCGCGATGGTCGGGCGGATATCGATGCCCTCGGCGATTTCCGGCTGGAACGTCTCGGCGGCGAGGTGGCCGCAGGGATCGAGCGACACGATGCGGCGCGGCTCCGACCATTGCGGGAACGGACCGATCGCGGCGGCCGGATGGGTGTTGGTCAGATCCGGCCGGCGGATCGGGTCGAGCGCGCCGGACGACACGGCGAGCGCGCGATAGAGCGCGTACGAGCCGCCATGGCTGCCGATCACGTTGCGGTGCTGCGGCCGCGTCACGGTACCGACGATCGGTCCGCGCTCGCGCGCCGTGGCGGCATGCCAACGGATCTCAAAACGCGGCTTCGCCGCCGCGCTCGGATGCGAGGTGAGGCGGATGTGATCGGTGCGATTGGGCCGGACCATGACGGAAGCCTTGAAAAGCCAACGGCCCGCGCATCGGCGGGCCTCATTCATCCTAGGTGTCGCTAGGGCAGAAGCTTGTCGCGAAAGTGTTACCAAACCGAGACGACGCTTCCGTCCGCCTTATATAATTATAGCGGATTCGTCCTGCCACTCAAAGATCGAGCCGCAATGCTGCAATGCAGCAAAATGGGCCTGCCCAACACTTTGCATCAGCAGGGATCATCGGCCGACCGGCGGTTCTTACTCCAGCGGCTTGCCCTTGCGCTCGGGGATGAGGAGCGCGGTCGCCAGAATGTCGATCACGTAGATCGTCGCGAGCAGCGCGATCGCCACGGTGAACGAGTAGCTCGCGGCGAGCACGCCGACCACGAACGGACCGAAGCCGCCGACGCCACGGCCGAGGTTGAACAGCACGTTCTGGGCGGTGGCGCGCACCTCGGTCGGATAGAGTTCGGCCAGGAGCGCGCCGTATCCGCCGAGCATGCCGTTGACGAATATCCCCATCACGGCGCCGCCGATCAGCAGCGCGGTCGGATCGCTGAGCTGCGAATAGACCAGCACCATGATGGCGGCGCCGGCCTGGAAGGTGAACAAAGCCGGCCGCCGTCCGACCTTGTCGGCATAGATGCCGAACGCCCAGATGCCGAACGCCATGCCGAGCACGGTGACCGCCGTCCACAGGGCCGATTGCGTGAGGGTGTAGCCAAACCGCGTCGAGAGATAGCTCGGCAGCCAGATCATCAGGCCGTAATAGCCGAAGTTCTGCACCGCGCAGAGGATCAGCATGCCAAGGCTGCGCCTGGTGGTCTCGGCATCCTTCACCAGGAGCTTGAGCGGAATGACGCTGCGCGCCGTGGCGGCGCGTTCGAGGAAGAGTTTTGGCTCGCCCACATACCAGCGCACCGCGAAGGCGACGAGGCCGGGAATGAGGCCGACGACGAAGATGCCCCGCCAACCAATCATCGGCAGCAAGATCGGCGTGACCAAAGCGGCCATGAGCACGCCGCCCTGCCAGCCGAGCGCCACATAAGAGCAGGCACGCGCCCGCAGCTTCGCCGGCCAGGTCTCGGCGACGAGCGCCATGCCGATGCCGAACTCGCCGCCGAGGCCTAAGCCGGCGATGGTACGGTAGATGAGCAGATCCCAGTAGCCCTGGGCGAAGGCGCACAGCCCGGTGAACAGCGCGAACAGCAGGATGGTCCAGGTCAGTACGCGCACGCGGCCGTAATAGTCGGCCAGGATCCCGAACAGGATGCCGCCGACCACGGCGCCGATGAGCGTCCAGGTCACCAGCGAGCCGGCCTGCGGCGGGGTGAGACCGAGATCGGCCGAGATCGCGCGCAGGATGAAGCCGAGGATCAACAGATCGAAGCCGTCCATGGCGTAGCCGATGACGGAAGCGGCAAGTGCCTTCCTGGCGTCAACTCCAACGCCCGTCGACATCCCGCTCGCGTCGGCCTGCTGCAGCACGGTCATGGGAGCCCCCTCGCCTCGCGTCCGCCTATTCAAGGAAGAATCGGGACCGCGTTCAAGCGCCGATGGAAACTTGTCACCCGCTTGATCGCGTTTAATGGGCCGCGACCGGGCTTTTTCCTCGCGGCGACGATTGCGATACTCTCAACCCTCACCATTGTGGGACCAACATGGCCTCGACCTCGCGTTTTCGTCTCTCCGCCGTCATCGCGCTCGGCATCCTCCTCGC
>Ga0114129_10018081_pt1 | contig 10041 bp, 7 predicted proteins | sample RhiMetdeltSRZDD1_FD_80071 | JGI IMG/M metagenome (GOLD analysis project Ga0114129, IMG submission 80071) | Populus rhizosphere microbial communities from Tennessee, USA - Rhizosphere MetaG P. deltoides SRZDD1 (version 2) (version 2) | ecosystem: Host-associated > Plants > Roots > Rhizosphere >...
GATGTATTGCGAGGTCTGCGCGCCGGCGGTAATCGTCACCGGCATGGTGCGCGGTTCTCCGGCGCCGCGCAGCTCGACGAGATGCGATCCGGCGGCGAGCGTGACGGTCAGCGGCGTCGTGCCTCGCTCCGTGTTGTCGACGTAGACTTGCGCGCCGGCGGGATTGGTGGACACCGTGAGGACGCCGGTGCTCGGCACCACCACCGGCGGCGGAGACGAGAAATACCGCCGGACATCGTACAGACCGGCGACCGACAGCGCGACGAGGGCCGACGCGGCGACGGCGAGTTTGGTCCAGCGGCGCGACCACTTCGGCTTGAGTGTCGCCTGCGGCTCCTCGTCCTGATAGGACGCAAACGGATCGAGCGGCGTCAGGCCGACGGGCGGCAGCGGCGTGATGTACGACCTCGCCTCGGGCGCTGGACCTGCAGCGTACGCCGAGTCGAACGGTGCGACCTCGGCGGCGGGCTTGACCGGCTCGGGTGTGATGATCGACTCGCGATCGACGGCCACGGCCGACGGCTTCGAGTCAGCGACGCGAACGCTCGGCGGCGGTTCCACCGGGCGAACAAGTGACGGCGGTTCTTCCTCGCGAACGTACAGGCGCTCCGCTGCACGGACGATCGGCAGCGGTTCTGCCGCGCGAAAAACAGGCGGCGGCTCTGCCGCGCGAACAACCGGCGGCGGCTCCACTGCGCGAACGATGGGCAGCGGCTCTGCCGCGCGAACAACGGGTGGCGGCTCCGCGGCGCGAACAACCGGCGGCGGCTCCACTGCACGAACGATGGGCAGCGGCTCTGCCGCGCGAACAACGGGTGGCGGCTCGGCGGCGCGAACAACGGGCAGCGGATCCTCCACGCGAACGCTGGGCGGCGGCTCCTCCGCGCGAACGATCGGCGTGGGTTCTGGTGATAACGGCCACGTGGGCTCCGGCCCCGCATGCTTCACGTCGTGCACGGGAGCGTCCGCGATCGGATCCGTCGCGACGGCAGCCTCGATCGGCGCCGAGCCGTATGGCTCCCACACGTCGACGGCGCTGGCGGGTTCGGGCTCCGGCGCGGCCGTTTCGAATTCCTCGTACTCGCCTTCATCCTCGCCGTCGAGGACTCGGTCGAGCTCCACGCGCGCATCGAGCGCCGACGCGAAGGAGTGGCGCGCATCGAGCTGCAGGGCGCGTCCCAGCCACACGCGCAGTCCCGGAGCCAGCGGCTCGAGGCCGCCGCGACTCGAGATGCCTCGCGCGGCCGCAAGCACGTCGCTCGCGCGCGCCGGATATTCCTGGTCGGTCAGCAGCCGGCCGAGCACGAGCGAGAGCGCGACGACGCCGATCTGCGTCACGTCGGCCCGCTGATCGAAGCGGGCCGGGCCGGCTGACGGCGGCAGCGCCACGCGCAGCTCCTTCCAGTACCGTTCCGGCGTGTAGTGGAGCTGCTCGAGCGCGGCGCCGAGCACGTACTCGACGATCACCACGCGCGCGCTCGACGTGACGATGAGGCGCTCGGGACCGATCGCGCCGTGGGCGACGTCGGGAGCGTTCTCGTGCAGCATCGCGACCGCGGACACGAGCTGCCGGATCAGGTGCAGCGCGGCGTTGATGTCGATCGTCACCGGGCGCGGCTCGGCCGGCGTCAGGAGCTGCGAGAGGCGCACGCCGCGCGTGACTTCGGAGACGACGGCCAGCGGCGCGGCCGGATCGCTCAGACGATCGATGCTGCGCACGCGGCCGAAATAGGTATGACGGAAATTCGCGAGCCGGCCCGCTCGCTCGCGCAGCGCGAACTCGAACGAGGGAACCGCCGTCAGCTCGCGGCGCAGGCAGAGCCGCTCGACGATGTCGCCGGCCGCATCGCTGACGCGGCGTCGCTCGCCGAGACCGTCATGAAAGTTGTTCGGCGCCGGCAACGCGCCGGCAGCGAGAGCCGGATCCATATTTGAAATCTCCGTGGTATCGATCCGCGCGAATGCGTGAAGCGTGCCGGATGTGCCCGCGCGCGCAGCGCGCGAAACCGCGTGCAGGCATGGTGCGCGGACCGACACACGCGTCCTTGCGCGCAAGTTCGTGATTACACGACCGGCGCGGTTCTGCTGATTCTGTTAGTGCGGAATTGTCACTGCGAACTGCGGTCCGGCGACCGCAGCTCGTATCCCTGCGGCGGTTCGGCGCCGAGCAGATGGCGCACGAAATAGTCCCAGCGCCGGCGGATCATGTACGGTTCGTTGCCGAAACCGTGACCGCGGTTGGGCAGCATCAGCAGATCGAAATCCTTGTTCGCCTTGATCAGCTCGTTGACGACGAGCAGCGTGTTGTACGGCGGCACGTTCGTGTCCAGCGTGCCGTGTGCGAGGAGGAGCTTCCCTTTCAGATTCTTCGCGACGAGCTGATTCGCCTGGTTGTCGTAGTTCGTCGTGCCGTCAGGCTTGCTCTGAAGCAGGCCCTGCCACTTCTCCGCCCAGTCGTCTTCGTAGCTCCGGTTGTCGTGATTCCCCGCCTCCGAGATGCCGACCTTGAAGAAATCCGGATGGCGAAACATCGCGCTCGCCGTCGCGTATCCTCCGCCGGAGTGCCCGTAGATGCCGGCGCGCTCGAGGTCGATCCACGGATGGCGTTCGGCGAGCTGCTTCATGCCCGTCACCTGATCGGGCAGCGTGTTGTCGCCCATGTCGCCGTAGTACGCCTCGTGAAACCTCTTCGACCGCCACGGCGTTCCCATCCCGTCGATCTCGACCACGACGAACCCGAGCTCGGCGAGCGCCTGCGCGTCGCCGCGCGCCGGCGAGAACTGACGCCCGCCGACGCTTCCCGTCTGCGGACCCGGATAAATGTGATTGACGATCGGATATTTCTTCGACGGATCGAGACCCGTGGGCGTGTACATCAGCCCGTAGAGATCCGTCGATCCGTCGCGCGCCTTGACGACGATGGGCGTCGGCGGCTTCCAGCCCGTCGCGAGCAGCCGCGAGATGTCGGCCTTCTCGACGGTCATGAGCGTTTTCCCGTCCGCGTCCCGCAGCAGGGTGACCGGCGGGGTGTCCGGCGTTGAAAACGTGTCGACGAAGAAGCGCCCCGACGGCGACAGCGACACGTTGTGATCCGCGTCTTCCGGCGTCAACAGCTCCACGTGCGTTCCGTCGAGCCCCGTACGATAGAAATGACGGAAGTACGGATCGCGGCCCTTCTCGCGCCCGACGCCGACGAAGTAGAGCACCCGGTTCTTCTCGTCGACCCTGAGCAGCTGCGTGACGTTGCCCTCGCCGGTCGTGATCTGATGTTTGAGCTTTCCGCTCTGCAGGTCGTATAGATACAGCTGGCCCCAGTTGTCGCGCTCCGAGAACCAGATGATCTCGTTCGACGCCGGCAGGTACTTCCAGCTGACCTTGCCGTTCCCCGACTCGAAGAACGTGGCGACGCGCTCCTCCATCACGTTCCGCACCACACCGGTGGCCGTCTCGGCCACGCGCAACTGCTCGTAGGTGTGATCGCGCGACGTCGAGAGGAACGCCAGATGCGTGTCTTTGTCCCCCCACTGCACATCCGCCCACTCGCCGCCGCACCACACGTCGTCGCACAGCGACGACCGATGCTGATCGGGCTCCATCTGCAGTCGCGTGACGCGCTTGCTGTCGACGTCGATGACCACGCGATGAATCATCGTGATGACCTTGTCGCCCGGGAGCGGGTACTTCCACGCCTGCAGCGTCGGGTGGCCGACCTTCGTGTCGACCAGATACATCTCGCCGACATTCCTCTGGTCCTGCTGGAAGGTGGCGATCTTCTTCGAGTTCGGCGACCAGACGAGAATCGCGCGATCGCTCTTGGTCCAGCCGGCGTTGTCGGTGGCGTAGCCGAAGTCCTTCACGCCGTCGGTCGTCAGCGCGGTTTCCTTGCCGGTGGCGACGTCGCGGATCCACAGATTCCAGTCGCGAACGAACGCGGTGCGCCTGCCGTCGGGCGAGGGCACGTCGCGGCGCTGAGAGCCGCCGCGCCCGCTTCCGCTCTCGCCTTCGCGGCGCTCGCACGCCGGCAGCGTGCACTTGCTTCGTGTGCGCGGCGCGGCATCGACGAGCAGCACGTCGTCGCCCTGTTCGGTGGTCGTGCGATACCAGAATTTATCGTCCGGAAGCCAGGTCGCGCGCCCCGCACTGTGCAGCACCAGCGGCGTCGTGTTGTAGGTCATGAACCGCTCGGCGCGCGCGTAGTCGGATGCCGTGAGCGCGCGAGGCGCCTGCGCGACGAGCGTGGTCGAAAGCAGAAGGGCGAGTGCGAGCGCATATCGCATATGCGCCCGCATTATAGCCGCCTGCCCTGAGCGACGAGCTCGCGCGCCGGCGTGAGCGCGAGGAGTCGAAAGGCCGGGGCCGGGGGCCCCACGGCGCCTCATGTGCGCCGTCGGGTGAACTTATGGGACGCGCACCAGCTGCCCGCGGACGACGCCGCCCGGATTCAGCGCCGAGTGCGAGTTGAAGTAGAAGCCCGCCGGATTGGCGATGATCTGCGTCGCGATGTCGACCGGCGACACGGTGAGGCCGGAGCGCTCGAATGATCCCGATCCGTTCGCGAGCGCTACCGGACTGGCGGCCGACAACCCGCTGTTGACCACCACGCCGCCATTCACGCCTGCGACCGCTTGATGGATGTGCGAGAGGATGATTGGCGTGTTCGCCGGCAGGCCGCTGATGTTGACGAAGAACGTCGCCGTGGCCGCCGTGATGTTGCCGGAGCCATCCCGAGTGACGTCGATCGTGACCGTCGCGTTGCCCTGGCCGCCTGACTCGGCGTTCGCGATCGGTGGCACCTCATTGGACGCACGCAGATCCGCCGTAAAGGTGAATCGATTGAGCTGGGACGGCGAGCTCGGCGAGTCGCTGCCGCAGCCGGCGGCGAAGAGAGCGAGCGCGAGAATGGAAACGGTCACACGTGTCATCGTCCAACTCCTATCGGGACGGTCTGAACACCGGCCCCCGCAAACAAAGTGGGAAACACCAGCGGCTCGAGTGATCTACGACTACAGATATATAGGAAAAGACGCACGAACATCGTCGGGATCACGAGGCGTCTCTCTCAGCAAGGCCGGGACCAGCGGCAAGCCGTTGCAAACCCCTCGAGAAATCGAACCGCATGTTACCCGGATCGTAAGGCCTTACGAACCGTGTCGGCTCGAGAAATTAGAGAAGCTCCTCGAACGTGTGCACGACGCGGACTCCCTCGGGCGCGTGCTGCGCGGCGTTGCCGGGCCGGACCGAGAGCGCGACCTGGCAGCCCGCCGATCGCGCCGCATCGACCTCGGCCGTGACGTCCGATACGAACAACATCTGCCCCGTCGAACGTTCGAGCGCCGCGGCGATCCGCGCGTAGCTCTCCGGCGACGTCTTGGCGCCGGACGAGGTGTCGAAGAAATTGGAGATGTGCGGGGTGAGGTCGCCGTACGGCGTGGTGCTGAACAGCAACTGTTGCGCGAGCACGCTGCCCGACGAGTAGATCGCCACATCGACGCCGCGCGCGCGCCAACGCTCGAGCGCCGGCGGCACGTCGTCGAACACGTCGCCTTTCAGCTCGCCGTCGCGGTAGCCACGCTGCCACACGAGGCCCTGCAGCCGCTTGAGGCCAGTCGATTTTCGATCGCGATCCATCAGCCACTCGACGTATGCCGCCAGATCGTCGACCGAGCGCTCGGAGAACGTGGGGGCGCCGCCGCGAGCCGCGTCGTCGCGCCATTCCTGCTTCAGGAGATCGATCAGTCCGGCGTCGCGCGCGGCGAGGAGATATTCGCGGAAATGCGCTCGCGCGTACGGAAACAGCACGTCGGACACGAACGCGATCGGCGTCGTCGTTCCCTCGATGTCGAGAAGAATCGCCCGGACGTCAGCCAACAGTCGGCGCGAAGTACGCGGGGCCGAAGCAGACCGGCTGGAATCCTTTGTCGACGCCGGTGTGCGTGTAGTGCGGCGTCCAGCCTGACTTGTCCTGGAAGAGACGGATCGCGCGGATACGGCGATTGGTGCAGAGGTCGAACCAGTGGTGCGTGCCTCTCGGCACGCGAATCAGGTCGCCCGCTTCGACTTCGATCGCGAAGACCGGGCCGTCCGGCGGATGAATGTGAAACAGCCCGCGGCCTTCGACGATGAGCCGGACTTCGTCTTCGTCGTGCCAGTGCTCGCTGCTGAACTTCGCGAGCATGCCGTCCAGGCCGGGAGTCGAGGGGTTGACGTCGATGACGTCGGCGGTCACGTAGCCGCCGAGCGCTTTCAATTCGTCGATCTTCGGCGCGTATGCCGCCAGCAGCTCGTCCGCCGGCGCGCCGTCCGCCACGCCATCGGGCGTCCATCGTTCGTAGGTAATGCCGCGCTCGGCAAGATAGGCGGCGATTGCGGCCGGATCCGACAGGCCGCGATCTTCAGCCGGAATTCTCAGTAGCGCCATGCCGTGCCTCCCACCGTCGACGTGCGGCCGACGGTCTCGAGGAGAAACTCCAGGATCTCGACGTGGCGTTCGGCGTCCGACAGCGTGTCGCCCCACGTGTAGAGTCCGTGGCGCCGAATCAGGAACCCGTGGGCGTGCGGATGATCGGTGAGCGTCTGCGCGACGCGGCGGGCCAGCCGCGGGATGTCCTGATCGTTCTCGACGATCGGAATCCACTCGCGGTGCTCGTGCGTCGTCACGCCGGCGAGGCCCTTCAGCATCTCGTAGCCCTCGAGAGCGACGCCCGCGACGCCGGCGACGCCTGGCGAGGAGCCGCGGGCCGCGCACGCGTCGGACAGCATCGTGCTCCACACCGAGTGCGTGTGCAGCACGGCGGCCGCATGCCGTTTCAGCGCGACGACGACGTGCAGGAGCGTCTCGGCGGACGGCGTGCCCGGCGCATCGCAGATGCTATGCCCTTGATCGTTGCAATGAATGATGTGAGCGGGCTGCAGCGTGCCTTTGGGAACGCCGCTCGCGGTGATCGCGAGCTCGAACGGATCGCGCGACAGCACCGCGCTGAAGTTCCCGCTCGTGCCGAGCGCCCATCCCCGTGCGTAAAAGCGCCGGCCGATCTCGCACAATGTGACGACGGCTTCTTGGCTCATGGACGTTGAAAGACAATCCTACCGCCGACCATCGTCATCGCGACCGTCATCTTCTCGATGTTTTTCGCGGGGCACGACAAGATGTCCTCGGGCAGGACGACCAGGTCCGCGAGCTTGCCCGGCTCGATCGAACCCTTGATGCGCTCCTCGAAGGTGAGATAGGCGTTGTTGATCGTCTCGACCTGCAGAGCTTCCTTCCGGCTGATTTTCTGATCGGCGCCGAGGACGCCCCCGCTAATCGTGTCGCGCGTGACGAAGTGATAAATGACCCAGAGCGGCGGGTACGGCACGACGGCCGAGTCCGTGCCGCCGGCGACGACAAATCCGTGGTCGAGGTACGCGCGCATCGGCGTCGTCCAGGCGGCGCGCTTCGCACCCCAGTAGCTCACCAGGCTCGGCCCGGCAAGATACAGATGGTCCTGCGCGGAGATCACGAGGTTCAGCGCCTTCATCCGCGGAAATTGATCGCCCTGGGCGATGAAGCCGTGCTCGATCGTCCACCGCCTGCCGGCGATCGATCGCTCCGCGTTTGCCGCTTCGTAAGCCGCGAGCACTTCGTCGATCGCCGCATCGCCCACGGCGTGGGTCGCGACACGCCAGCCCAGGCGATTGAGTTCCTTGACGACGTCGGTGTACGCCGCTGCCTTCATCGTATTGACGCCGCGGAACGCGCCGTGATCGCCCCACGGCTCGGCGTACGGCTCGCGCATCCATCCGCCTTCGAAGCCGCCGTCGACGCCGAGCTTCATGCCGCCGATGCGCACCCACTCGTCGCCTTCGTCGGGTGTGACGTTCGACGCGGCGATTGCCGCACGCATGGCGTCCGCGTTGTCAGCGCCAACTCGCAGCAACTGACTGACGCGCATCGTCAGCAGACCGCGACGCGCCATCTCCTGCAGCAGACGGTACTGCTCGACCGAGGCGCCGGGATACCGGATGCTCGTCAGGCCCGCGGCGTTCAGCTTTCGATGCTGTTCCTGGAGCGCCTCGATCGTCAGCTTCGGGCCGGGCGGGAGCTGCACGAGCGACTTCGCGCGATCGACGAGCTCCCCGTTCAATTCACCGTCGGCGCCGCGCGTGATGCGGCCGCCGGCGATCTGCGGCGTGTCCTTCGTGACATTCCACTTTCCGAGCGCGGCCGAGTTCAGGATGTATTCATGTCCGCCGCGGACGAGGACAACGGGATTGTCGGGCGACACCGCATCGAGATCGGCGCGATACGGCAGGCGGTGCTCCTTGAGCTGCGCTTCGTGCCAGTCGCTGTTGCTGACGACGACGTCGCCCGGCCGGCTCGCCCGGACGCGCGCGCCGATCGCCGCCAGGACATCCGCGATCGATCGCGCGCGCGACAGATCGACGCCAGGTCCGCCGCCGGCGTCATGGAGGTGGCCGTCGGCCAGACCGGGAATCACGGTCTGGCCGTGCAGATCGATCGTCTTCGTCGCCGGACCCGCGAGCGTTCTGATCGCGGCGTCGGAGCCGACGGCCGTGAAGCGTCCATCCGCGATCGCGATCGCCTGCGCGATCGAGAATCGCGCGTCGACCGTGATGACGTGTCCGTTGACCAGAATCGTGTCGGGCGGAGGCGGCGCCTGCGCGTGCAGAAGTATCGCGACGGAGAACGCAAAGACCGCAACGGACGCAAAGATTTTTTGGTCTTTCATTTCGTCGCGGTAACGGGTGCCGCGCGCATCGGCGTCGTCAAGGTGCCGATCCCTTCGATCTCGATCGTCACGACGTCACCGGGCTTCAAGTACTCCGGCGGCTTGCGCGCCGTGCCCACACCGTCGGGCGTGCCGCTCGAGATGACGTCGCCGGGATAGAGCGTGAGGATCGACGAGAGGTAGCGGACCAGGTGCGCTTCGTCCCAGATGAGATCTTTGCTGTTGCCGTCCTGCTTCGTGACGCCGTTCACCTTCGTCACGATCCGAAGATGCGTCGGATACTCGACGAACTCCTTCGGCACGATGAACGGACCGAACGGCGCGGCGCGATCGCGGCTCTTGCCGCTGAACCAGTTGGGACCCTGGAACTGCGAGCTCTGCGGCCGGCCGGTGCCGCCGCGATCGCTGACGTCGAACATCACGCTGTAGCCGAAGACGTAGTCGTGCGCCTTCGCTTCCGGCACGTTCAGCGCCGGCTTGCCGATGATGATCGCGAGCTCGCCCTCCCAGTCGATGTTGCGGCCCGGCGGAATGAAGAACGGCTCGCCCGGATCGATGATGCAGGAGCGCGGGCTCTTCGCGAACATCACCGGATCGACCTTGTCAGGATCGATCTCGTTCGCGCCGCCGGCGCCGCCGCGCCCGAACATCTCGGCGGCGTGCGAGCGGTAGTTCGCCGCGGCCGCGAGCAGATTGTACGGATACTTGATCGGCGCCTTGATCGACACCTTCTGGACGTCGAAGACGTACGGCAAGCCGTCGGTTTTCTGGTCCTTGAAGTTGTTCGCGATGCGGTAGAGCCGCGGCGCGACACGATCGTAGATCTCGATCAGCTCGCGCATGTCGGCGGGCATCGCCACGACGGGCAGGCCGCTCTTCTTCGCGACCTCGGCGTTGGCGCCCGCGACGTCGAACACGCGGGTGCCGAGAACGAGCCCGACGCGCGTTTTTCCTCCGGCCTCGAACGTCGCAAGCTTGAACGGCGTCTCCGGCTTGCTCGATATCTCCGTGCGCTGTGCGCGGATCGGCGCAACGAGCGCGCTCAGGAGTAAGAGAAGGATGGCTCGACGCATGGCGCCTCCTGACTGATGACTGACGCGTGGCGACTCGTATGATACTCGTGCTGCCCGTTTGGGTGATTCGCCTCCTTCGCGCGTCTGTCACGATCGCCGCATGACCAATGACCTCTTGTCAGGCTTCTCCAATCAACTCGCCGATGCCGTCGACACCGCGTCGCCGTCGGTCGTCCAGGTGCAGGGGCGGCGGCGCCCCGCGAGCGGACTCGTGTACGCTGACGGTGTGGTGCTGACCA
>Ga0114129_10018083_pt1 | contig 10041 bp, 8 predicted proteins | sample RhiMetdeltSRZDD1_FD_80071 | JGI IMG/M metagenome (GOLD analysis project Ga0114129, IMG submission 80071) | Populus rhizosphere microbial communities from Tennessee, USA - Rhizosphere MetaG P. deltoides SRZDD1 (version 2) (version 2) | ecosystem: Host-associated > Plants > Roots > Rhizosphere >...
CCGCCCTTCCGCGAGGCGGAGTTCGACGTGATGTACGGCGAGGGAATTTCAAAGACTGGGGATCTGCTCGATCTCGGCGTCGACAAGCGCATCATCGAAAAGAGCGGCGCGTGGTTCGCCTACGGCGGCGAGCGGCTCGGCCAAGGGCGCGAGAACGCCAAGCAGTTCCTCAAGGACAACCCCGAGGTCTACAAGGCCATCGAGGATCGCGTCCGCCGCGAGCTCGGCATGACGCGCGAGACCCCGGAGGCTGCGGCTGTCTGACAATCGAGCGTCTCGTACGTAGTGTCCGCCTTCAGCGGACTAGGCGGGTCCGGCTAAAGCTGGACACTACGTACCGTACTAAGATGCCCGCGCCGCGAAGATCGCGCTCGGAATCCCAATCCCAAATGCGTGGATCAGCAGTCCATTCGTCAGGACCGGCAGCGCTGGCCACGTCGCTGCCCCGATCGCGGACAGCGGGATCACCACGCGGTTCATGAAGAGGTATGCGAGCAAGCCGTACACGATACCGCATGGAATCGGGTGACGCCTCAGCAGGCTCACGCGTCGGCTGCACAAGAAGTACGTCAACACGATGCCGAACGCGATGAAGTAGTGGGTGACCGCACCCAGCGCGGCGACGCGAAGCCCTCCGGTGTAAGCGGCGCGACCGAGCCATCCGCTCGCGATGCTCTGAAGAATCCGGACCGGCGGCGCCCCAGACCTCAACCCGAAAAAGATGAACGCGTCGAGAATGTCGAGCGTGCCCACGACGAGCGTGCCGTACAGAATCGCCTGAGAGGCGCTCAACGGTGCGGGTCTCATCAGTTACTTGGCGGCGGAAAAGGTGGTCGCGGCCGTGGCCAACACTCGCCGGCTGCTGCGTTCCTGTACGAAGGCGACGATCTTGAGGTGCAGCCGCACCCAATCGGACGCCAGCTTGATCTTCGCGTCCGCCGAAGACGAGGCACCGAGCGCCTCGGCGACGGTTCGCAGATCGCGAACGACTGCCGCATGGCTCAACGTCCGGCCCTGGTTCTCGCCGCGTTTCACATCCGTTCGCAGGCGATCCTCGGTGACGGCGACAATGAGATCGGCGCGGTCGCCAGGGCTTGCCGGTGGGAGACCGCTGACGGTGGCGGTTACGTGCACGACGCTGCTGTCCGCCAGATCGAGCGCCAGACGAACGACCCCGTGCGGCGCGGCGATCGCCCGTTCGATCGCGCGCCGTGCCGCGTTCACATCGCTCCCGACGAACGCGTCCCGTCCATCGACGACCATTTGCGGCGTGTAGATGTCGCTGCCTTTGGATCGGTCCGCGTATTTCTGCTGGCGCGAGGTCAGCGCGGCCGACGAAAATCGATCCTTCCAGCCGAGTCGATCCCAGTAGTCCACGTGCTCGCCGAGCGCCACGATCTCCGCGCCGGCGGCGGGCTGCGACTCGATCAGCTTCTCGAGCAGCGTGTCGGCCGGCGGACAGCTCGAACAGCCCTCCGCCGTGAAGAGCTCCACCAGCACGGGCACTGGCGCCTTCGCCTGGGGACGGAGTGGGGACGGAGACGTTTCCGTCCCCACTCCGTCCCCAGCCCAAAGACACGCGACGGTCAGCAGCGCGAACATGTGACGCATGGGCTTTACCAGGTGAGCTTGACCCCGGCGCGGATGACCCGAGGGGCCACCACCGCGCTGATGTTGTTGGCGGTCGACGCGTTCTGCGTGCGCAGCAGCGCCTGCACGATGTGCGAGTTGAGCCGACACGTTGACGCCGTAGGGCGCCTCATACACGCCGCTCAGTTTGAAGAGCCACTTCGGGTTGATGTACACGTTGCCGAGTCCGCTGCCGGCCGTCAAGGGATCGTACTGGAATTGTTTCCGGCCGTTTCCGGCGTGTGGAGGTCCAGTTGCCGCGAACGCGATACATCCACTTGCCCGGTATCCGAAAGGATGGATTCAGAGTGGTATCATCCAAGAGGCTGAATGAGCTCATTCTCACGTAGCCACTTCAGACCGTCGCATGCGGGCCTGTTGATCAGGATCGATCCGCGGGCGCGGGCCGGGCTGCAGCAGCAAATCTATGCGGCGATTCGTCGCGCGATTCTCGATGGTGTCGTCGCGCCCGGGACGCAGCTCGCGTCCTCGCGAGCGCTGGCGGACGACTTGTGCGTATCACGGACGACGACGCTGCTGGCGTACGAACAGTTGACCGCCGAAGGGTACGTGACGACGCGCCACGGCTCGGGGACCTTCGTCGCTCAGCTGTTGCCGGATGATCTGACGCGGGTGACTGCGCCTCGACGCGCGACGAGGACGAAGCATCCTCCTCTGTCGCGCCGTGGCGCCGCGCTGGCGGCGACGCCCGCTCCCCCGCGCCGCCTGCCGGGGCCGTCGCGCGCCTTTCGCCTCGGCGCGCCGGCGCTCGATCTGTTTCCACATCGCCTCTGGTCGCAGCTCGTGAACAGTCGTCTCCGGTCGGTGACGGTGTCGCAGCTCGATTACAGCGACCCGGCGGGGTTTCAGGGATTGCGGGAAGCGATCGCCGACCATGTCCAGGCAGCGCGCGGGACGCGCTGCACTGCCGATCAAGTGGTGGTCGTCGCGGGAGCCCAGCGCGGGTTGGAGCACATCTGCCACTTCGTGCTGGATCCAGGGGACAAGGCGTGGCTCGAGGAACCAGGCTATTTCGGGGCGCGCAGCGCCCTCGTCGGGGCTGGCGCGCGCATCGTGCCGGTACCGGTCACCGACCACGGGCTGGACGTCGACGCCGGCATCGCGCACGCGCGCGATGCGCGGCTGGTCTACGTCACGCCGTCGCACCAGTTTCCGCTCGGCGTGCCGATGAGCCTGCCGCGGCGGCTGGCGCTGCTGAAGTGGGCGAGCACCGCGGGCGCGTGGGTCGTCGAAGACGATTACGACAGCGAATTCCGTTATGGCGCGAGGCCGGTGCCCTGCCTGCACGGCCTCGATGCGGACGGTCGCGTGATTTACGTTGGCAGCTTCAGCAAGACGTTGTTTCCCGCCCTGCGGCTCGGGTTTCTCATCGTCCCCGCGGACCTGCGCGAGCCGCTTCTGGAAGCACGCCGCGCCGCCGACGTGCACCCACCCCTGCTGGAACAGGCCGCGCTGGGGGATCTCATGGCGGCGGGACACTTCGACCGCCATCTCCGACGAATGCGCGCGGTGTACAGTGAGCGGTTGGAGGCGCTCCTCGCAGCAGCGGACCGCTATTGCTCAGGCGTGCTGCGGGTCCGTGAAGTCAAGACTGGCTTGCATGCGGTCGCAGATCTGCAGGGCGTTCCAGCGGACGCCGTCTGCCGCGAAGCACGGAGCCGCGGTGTCGACGTGACGGCGTTATCAGCCTACTACCTGCAGCACCCGCGAGGCCCGAACGGTCTTGTCCTGGGGTTTGGCGCCGTCGGTCCGGATGCCATCCGCGGAGGAATGGAACGCCTGGCTGCCTCCATCGAGGCTGTGTCGCGCGCCGAGCGCGCTCGTGGCGGCCTGCGGGCAGCCCGGCCGTCGTTTCAACCCTCCGTCCGACTGGCACGTCCAAGCCCTTAAGATCGGGAGGACCGCATGTTGCGATCGTTCAAGGTGTTCGGGCTGCTTCTGTTCCTGGCGTCGACTGCGCCGCTTTCCGCTCAAACCGACATTCACGGCACCTGGACGGCTGAGATTCACCAGGGCAAGGTCTTTCTCCAGGTCCGGACGACGCCGCCGGCGGACTGGAATCGTTCGGGCAACTGGAACGGTGACTGGAACATGGGGCAGAGCTTCCCGGTCGACGAGCTGTCTGGGCTGCCGGCTAACGACGAACGCTTGACGGCCGCCAGCGTCAAGTTCGACCTCCGCCGCGAAGCCGGGTCACTCGCGATGGAAGGCTCCTTCCGCGAGGGCCGTGGGGCTGGCCTCTTCACGTTCGCCGCGCGCGACGCCTACGTGGGGGAAATGCGCAGCCTGGGCTACACCGACGACCTCCCCCTGTGGCGCCGCTTCCAGCTGGCGGTGCACGACGTCGGCCCGAAGTACATTCGTGCGCTCAAGGCCGAAGGCTTCGACAAGCTGACGCTTGACGAGGCTCAGCGCGCGAAAACCCACGGCGTCACCATCGAATACATCAAGGGCATCAAGGCCGAGGGGTTCCGCAGTGCGAGCCTCGAGAACCTCGTGCGCACACGGGACCACGGGGTCACACAGGAGTACATCAAGGCCATGAAGGCCGAAGGGTTTACCGGGACGACGCTCGACGAGTTCGTGCGGACGCGCGATCATGGCGTCACCCAGGCCTACATCCAAGGCATGAAGCAGGCCGGCTTCGGCGGCGCGAGCGTCGAGGACCTCGTGCGGGCGAAGGACCACGGCGTCACGCCGGAGTTCGTTCAGGAAATCAAGGGGATGGGGTTGAACGTGACCGGCCTTGATCAGTACGTCCGTCTGCGCGACCACGGCGTCAAAGGCGATTTCGCGAAAGAGCTGAAATCCGCCGGCTACGACAAGTTGAGCGCTGAAGAGCTGGTCCGGGTCCGCGATCATGGCGTAACCGCCCTCTACGTCCGGGATCTTGCGGCCCAGGGAGTGAAGAACGTTCCGCTCGAGGATCTGATCCGCATGAAAGACCACGGCGTGTCGGCTGACTACATCGCCGACATGAAGGGCCTCGGCTTGAAAGACCTGACCCTTCAGGAGATCGTGCGCCTACGTGACCACGGTGTGACGCCGGGGTTTGTGAACCACGCCAAGGCGCGCGGCTTCAAGCCCGTCAACGCCGACGATCTAATCCGCCTCAAGAATGGTGGGCTCTACAGAGATAAGCCTTAGTCGCGTCCCGATTCGGTCACGATCGTCCCACGTACGAACACCGCACGCGCGGTCAACGCTGTAAGATGTTGACTGCGCCGATCCTTCCGCGGCACGGTATCGGCAATACCGGCGCCCCAATGAACCTCCTCCGCGACGTCCGCTACGGTCTTCGCATCCTGGTTCGTAACCCGGCGTACGCAGCCGCGGCGCTGGCGGTCATGGCGCTCGGCATCGGAGCCAGCACAGCCGTCTACACGGTCGTCCGTGCGGTCCTCATTCAACCGCTTCCCTATCGTGAGCCGGATCGCCTCGTCCTGTTTCGCGCGGACGCACCCGGCTATCAGCGCTACCCGGGCATCACCGGCAACGAGTTTCACGCTCTGCACGAACGAACAGATCTCTTCGAGGATGTCGCCGCAATCAACGGCGTCAACGCCAATCTCACCGACGGCGACGAAATGGAACGCGTCGCCGGAGGATCGGCGACCGACAATTTTCTCGCGCTGCTTGGCGTCGTCCCGGCCGCCGGTCGCCCGCTCTCGAGTCGCCTCGACTTCGGAGAGCGCTACGTTCGCTCTATCGTCATCAGTCACGAGCTCTGGCGGCGTCGCTGGCAGGGCGATCCGTCCATCGTCGGACGGCACATTTCGGTCAACAACATCGATGTCGAAGTCGTCGGCATCACGCCGCGAGGCTTTCGCACCTATCTCGGAGCGGACGCTGAAGTCGCGCCGCGTATCGACATCTGGTTCGTCAACGTCATCGATTACACCGATCGCTCACGCGGACCCGCCGTCGCGCGTTTGCGCCCCGGCGTCAGCATCGCCGCCGCGCAGCAGGCCGTGGACCGTCTCGTGGAGAAACCCGTCCACCTCACGCTGGTATCGCTGGCTGACGACGTGGCGCACGACGTTCGGCCGGCGCTCCTCGCCTTCAGTGCCGCAGTCGGGTTCGTGCTGCTCGTCGCGTCCGCGAACCTCACCAACCTCCTGCTCGCCCGTGCATGCGCACGTACGCGGGAGCTGGCGATTCGCACGGCTGTCGGCGCGTCCCGCTCGCAGCTGATCCGCCAGCTGACCATCGAAAGCGTGGTGCTGGCGGCAATCGGCGGCGCGGCCGCTCTGCTGATCGCCCAATGGGCGGTCGATGGGCTGCTGATGTTGGCGCCTCCCGGGTTGCCCCGCCGCGAGACGATCGCGATCGGCGGTCAGGTGGCGTTCTTCGCCTATGGCGTGTCATTCGTTTCGGCGCTCGTCTTTGGCTTGGTGCCGGCTTGGCATGCTACGCGATCCGAACTGTCCGCGATGGTGAGAGTTGACAGCGGCGCGGCGAGCGGCGCGGTCACGCGGGGTCTCCTGGTCGCCAGTCAGATCGCCTTCTCAGTGCTGCTGCTCGTCGGCGCGGGCCTGATGGCCCGAACGTTCGTCGGCATGCGGCAAGTGGCCCTCGGCTTCAATCCCTCCAACGTCCTGACGATGAAGCTCGAGCTCTCGTTTCGTCAGTTCGATACGGCGGCCAAGCGCTTCGCTTTCTATCAGGAAGCCCGAGAGGCCTTGCGATCGATTCCCGGCGTCCGCGACGTCGCGCTCGGTTATCCAGTGCCGCTCGATGGAGTCCCGTTCTTCCAGCGTCTGACGATCGAAGAGGGCGGCCCGGAAACCGCCGCGTCGCAGAACGTGGTCTTTTCCGGGTATTTCGACGCCATGAGGATTCGCCTGCGCGCCGGTCGCGACTTCGGACCGCAGGACGACGTGCCCGGCGACGGCGAACCGCCCATCATCGTCGACCAGCGGCTGGCCGACCAGCTGTGGCCGGGGAAGAATCCGATCGGACAACGTATGAAGCGCGTGCCGGGACGACGCGGGCGTGAGTGGGCCCGCGTGATCGGCGTGGTAGATCACGTACAGACCGCGGACCTTCGACAGCGGGGCCTGGCGCAGATCTACGAATCCTTCGGCGACCGTGGGTATGGCGCGGCGTTCATCCTTCGCACCGATGGCGATCCGCTGGCCGTTACCGGGTCGGCCAAGGCGGCCGTCGAGCGGCTCGGTCCGGGGCGGCCGGTCTTCGACGTTCGGTCGCTCGAGTCGCTGGTTGCTGACACGTCAGCCGACACGCGCTTCGCGCTGTTCGTGCTCACCGTGTTCGCCGTCACCGCCGTCGTGCTCACCGCGATTGGTGTCTACGGCGTGGTCGCTTATGCGACCGCGCGCCGGACGCGAGAGATTGCCGTACGGCTGGCGCTCGGCGCCGATGCCGGTCGAATCGTGGCGCTTGTGCTTCGCGAGGGTGCGGTCTGGACGGCCGCGGGCGTCGCGGCGGGCCTGATCGGCGCGCTCGCGCTCACGCAGTACCTGTCGGCGCTGTTGTTCAACGTGAGCACGCGCGATCCGCTCACCTTCGCCGCCGTTTCCGCGTTGCTTGGGCTCGTGGCGCTCGTCGCAACCGCGCTGCCAGCGATTCGAGCCGTGCGCGTCGATCCGATGCTGGCGCTGCGATCCGAGTGAGCCGCGCGTGACCTTTCTTCGCGACCTTCGTCACGGCGCCCGCATCCTCGCGAAGAACCCGACCTTCGCAATCGCCGTGCTCGGCGTCATCGCACTGGGTATCGGCGCCTCGACGGCGGTGTTCTCGGTTGTCCGCGGTGTGCTGCTCACGCCGCTGCCCTATCATGAACCGAATCGCCTCGTGCTGTTTCGGGTCGACCTGCCGGGCTACGCGCATCAGCCGGCGTTGACGAGCGACGAATTCCTGGCCTTGCGCGAGCGGTCCGATCTCTTCGAGTCGGTCGACGCCATTGTCGTGTCGGACGGGAACCTCACGTCACCGGACGACATGGCCGCACTCAACGCGGTGGCGATCAGCGATACCTTCTTCCAGACCATCGGCGTGCCGCTTGCGCTCGGCCGGCCCGTTGCGCGCCGCGACGTCGGGAACCTGAGGGCCGTCAACATCAGCTACGAGCTGTGGCAGCATCGCCTGCAACGCGATCCCGCGGTCCTCGGCCGCCAGATCGAGATCAACAACAGCATGATGACGGTTGTTGGCGTGGTATCGCCAGGATTCAGAGGGTACTTCGGACCGGGCGCCGGCGTGCCCTCGCAAATCGACGTCTGGTACCACCGCGGCAAGGGGTACGACGACGATCCGTTCCGAGGTCAGGTGGTGGTCGCGCGATTGAAGCGGGACGTGTCGCTCGACACCGCGCGGGCCGCCGTCGATACGCTGGCCAGGAACCTTGTCGCCGCCCATCCCTCGAGCTATCGCACCGGGGCGATGCGAATGTCGCTGGCCACGTTGGATCGCGAGGTGGCCAGCGAGGTGAGACCGGCGCTGCTCGCGGTTGCCGGCGCCGTGGCATTCGTCCTTCTCGTCGCGTGCGCGAACCTGACAAACCTGCTGCTCGCGCGCGCCGCGGCTCGGACGCGCGAGCTGGCGGTGCGCATTTCGATTGGGGCGTCCCGCCGCCGAATCCTCGAGCAACTCGCCGCGGAAGGGATGGTGATCGGCGGCTTCGGCGCCTGCGGCGGCCTCCTCCTGGCCCAGTGGGGCGTCGATGCGCTCCTGCTCATCGCCCCGGCGACCCTTCCCCGGCGCGAGGCGATCGTTGTCGACACGGCGGTCGCGGCGTTTGCCGTCGTGGCCTCGCTCCTGTGCGCGCTGCTCGTCAGCCTCGTACCGGCGTGGCAGGCGACGAGGTCCGATATTGCCGGGATGCTGAAATGCGATCCTGCGTCATCACGGTCCCCAGGGACAACGCGCGGACTGCTCGTCGCCAGTCAGCTTGCGCTTTCGCTGGTGCTGCTCGTCGGCGCCGGACTGATGGCGCGCGCATTCGTCAGCCTGCGGTCCGTTCCGCTCGGCTTCGATCCGCGTCAGGTTGCAACGATGCACGTTTCGCCGCAAGCCGGACGCTTCGTTGAAGCGGGCACTATCGAGCAGGCGCGGGCGAGGCGCATCGTCTTCTACCACCAGCTCCTGGATTCGGCGCGAAACATCCCTGGCGTGCAACAGATAGGCGCCGGGTTTCCCATTCCTCTCGCCGCCGAATCGATGATCCAGCGGTTTTCATTGGGTCCTGGCCTGCCGGAGCGTTCAGCCGAGGGCTTCATCTCGCTCGCCGGGTATCTCGACACGCTCCGCGTCCCCCTCGTCGCGGGCCGGTACTTTACGACCGCGGACGACAATCAGCCGGTCATCATCGTGGACGAGCGGCTGGCCGCGGAATTGTGGCCGCATCAATCCGCGATCGGTCAGCACCTCCTCATTATTCCGTCCGTCGGCGCATCGAGGCCGGTCGATGTGGTTGGCATCGCCGCGCACGTGCAGACGCAAACCTTGCGCAGCACCGGGCTCCCGCAAATCTGGATGACGTATGCCAGCCGATCATACGCGCAGCTCAACCTTGTCGTCCGGGCATCGAACCCGATGGCGTTGGCTCCGGCCGTGGAGGAAGCCGTGCAGCGCGCGGGATCGGGACGCCCTGTCCGCGACGTCCGGCTGCTAGATGATTACGTGGCTGCGGCCTCGGCCGACACACGGTTTGCGCTGTTTGTGCTTGGTACCTTTGCCTTCCTTGCGGTGATCTTGGCGGCAATCGGCGTGTACGGCGTCGTGGCGTATGCGACGGCGCGCCGCACCCACGAGATCGCTGTTCGCCTCGCGCTTGGCGCTGACGGCCGGCGCATCGTGGCGCTGGTCGTGCGTGAAGGGATCGGCTGGAGTGCCGCCGGCATCGCCGCGGGGATTCTCGGCGCGCTTGCACTGTCGCGATATCTGTCGTCGCTGCTGTTCCAGGTCGGCGAGCGCGATCCGATTACCTACCTCAGCGTAGCCCTTCTTCTCGTCGTGATCGCCTTCGTGGCCACGGCGCTCCCGGCTCTTCGAGCGGTTCGTGCCGATCCGATGACGGCACTGCGGTCCGAGTAAACCAGCCCCCTGACCGATCAGCTGGCGGCGAATGGCAAGCCTTCTGCAAGGCTCACGCACATGTTGTTTCTTGTTGTGCTTTTCATCGTGCTGTGGGCGCTCGGGCTGATGACCTCCTACACGCTGGGTGGACTGCTCCACATCTTCCTGGTGGTGGCCATCATCCTCTTTCTGGTGCACGTCATTCAGGGGCGGTCGATCGCCGACTCCTAATCGCGTCGGCTTGCACCAGAATCTGCCTCGCCGGTACAATTGGTGAGTTGGTGAACTTGCGAATTGGCGATTGCCAATTGGCGACTTCACTGACCCATCACCAACTCACCAATTCAAGAC
>Ga0114129_10018084_pt1 | contig 10040 bp, 9 predicted proteins | sample RhiMetdeltSRZDD1_FD_80071 | JGI IMG/M metagenome (GOLD analysis project Ga0114129, IMG submission 80071) | Populus rhizosphere microbial communities from Tennessee, USA - Rhizosphere MetaG P. deltoides SRZDD1 (version 2) (version 2) | ecosystem: Host-associated > Plants > Roots > Rhizosphere >...
CGCGGCAGACGGCTCGGCCTCGACGTCGAGCGCATTTCGCCGCGCGAGGCGCACCGTCTGAACCCGTTCCTCGAAGAGGACGGCGTGGTTGCTGTCATGCGCATCGGCAACGATATGTACTTTGATCCCTCGCAGCTTGCCGTTGGCTTCGCGCGCGGAGCCCAGGAGCTCGGCGCGACGCTTGTCGCTCACACGGCGGCTCTCCGGATCCTCATCGAGGATGGCCAGGTCACTGGTGTGGACACCGATAAAGGCCCGATCCGGGCGCCGATCGTCGTCGACGCGGCCGGGGCGTGGACACGCCAGGTGGCGGAAGCCAGCGGCATTCGAATCCCGATCGTGCCGACCGCGCAACAGTTGTTCGTCACGGAGCCGCTGCCTGGAGTGCGCGCCGACCTGCCGATGGTGCGCATCATGGACGCCGCCGTGTACATGCGCCCCTGTGACGGTGGCTTCTTGTGGGGGGTGTACGAAGAGGATCCGCGATTCTTCGATATGAGCTCACTTGGCGATCGCTTCCAGATCAAAGACATGGCGCTCGACCCCGCCGTGCTCTGGCGGTACGCCGACGACGTCAAACCGCAGCTGCCCGTGCTGCGAAAGGCGCAGGTTCGTGAGCATCGCGGAGGGATCCCGACGATGACCGCGGACGGCCAGCATATCGTTGGACCGACGCCGGCAGCGCGGGGTTTCTTCTTCGCGAGCGGCTGTAACGTCGCGGGGCTCTCGGTTGCGCCCGCGCTGGGGGACGCGATCGCGGCGTGGATACTCGAAGGGACGCCGCCGATGGATCTCACGCCACTCTCGGCTGCGCGGTTCGCCTCCGGCTCGTGGTCCGAAGAGGAGCTACGGCAGCAAGCCAGGTGGCAGTACCGGCATTCCTACGGGTCGGTATGACCCTCTAGCGAGTCGACGGTCGTACGTTTTTATTCGGCCAGCCACACCGTGTCGAGCTGCTGATTCAGGAAGTGGCTCGGCGTGATCGTCCAGCCGCGCACCTTGGCGCTGTGTGGAATGATCCGGTGATTCTGCAGCGTCCAGAGGTAGTGCGCCTCCTCGTCGAGCAGGCGCTTCTCGAACGCGCGCAGATAGCGCTTGCGCTCCTCGGGATCGAGCGCACGCGCCTGCTTGACGAAGAGATCGTCGAGCACGGGGTCCTTGTAGCGGCCGAAGTTGCGGTCGGAGATTCCGACGGACTGGAACTTGTCGATGTCCATGTCCGGCTCGACGACGAAGCTGCACTGGAAGTCCATCGCCACGTCGAAGTCACCGCGCTGCAGCATCGGGTGATAGGCCGACGCCTCGATCGTCTCCTGGCGGACGTTCAGGCCGATCTGCCGCCACTGGTCGATGAGCCAGATGCCGAGCGGCTCGTACGGCTGCGGGATGCCGCGGTTCCGGAACGTGAACGAAAAGCCGTCGGGCACACCGGCCTCGCGCAGCAGCCGCCGCGCCTCGGCGCGGCTGGTCTTGATGTCGCGCCCGTAGCCGGCGAGCTTTTCCAGCTCGGCCGGAGGCGTCGCCCATGGGGTGCCCGGAACCTGAATCCCGGCGACGTCCTTGACGACCGCGATGCGCGAGAGATTCTTGGCGCCCTCGTAGCGATCCAGCGCGAGCGTCAGCGCGCGACGCACGCGCTTGTCGTCCCACGGCTTGCGCTCGTGATTCATGGCGACCAGCATCGAGCAGTCCCACGGGCTCTCCTGCACCGTGAGCTTCGGTCCGAGCGCGGTGACGAGCGTGTCGCGCTCGGCGGGGCTGAAGCTTCGGAACTGGATGTGCGCGCGCTCGCCGCGGATGGCCGCCACCTGCGCGGACGACGAGCTGATGAACAGCGCGCGGAAGCCGTCGAGGTACGGCTTGCCGCGATCCCAGTAGCTCGGATTCTTCTTACCGATCCAGTGCGAGCCTTTCACGTGCTCGACGAACACGAATGGCCCGGTCCCCATGACATTCTTTTCGTACCAGCGGATGTCCTTCGCCAGGATGTCGGCCTTGTAGATCCAGCCGTACGGCGAGGCCAGCGTCATCGAGAACGATGCCTCGGGCCACTTCAGGCGGAAGCGGATCGTCGAGGCGTCCGGCGCCTCGATGGCCTCGACCGCTCGGTACTGGCCCTTGCGATACGACGACGTCTCGGGCGGCGGAAAGACGATCTTCTCGTAGCTGGCCTTGACATCGCGGGAGGTCATCACGCTGCCGTCGTGGAACCGCACACCCTGGCGCAGTCGCAGCGTGTAGACGAGGCCATCGGGCGAGATCGTCCACGACTCGGCGAGATCGGGCACCACCTTCGTGCCGGTCCGGTCCGTCGGATCGATGCGCAGCAGCGTATTGTAGTGCGGCGCCAGCGGATGGACGGCGCCGAACGTGCCCTCCTTGTGGCCGTCGTACGACGGCGGCTCGGACGGCACGAGGAAGATCAGCTCGCCGCCGGAGCGCGGCTTGTCCTGGGCGAAGGCGGGTGACATCAACACGAGACCCACGAGCAGTGCGGCCATCATGGCCGCCGGGACTCCTGTCTTCATGGCTCCAACCATACCGTGTCGAGCTGCTGGTTCAGGAAGTGGGACGGCGTGATCGTCCAGCCGCGGACCCTGGCGTTGTGGACCACGATCCGATGCCATTGGAGCGTGTAAAAGTAGTGCACCTCCTCGTCGAGGAGGCGCTTCTCGAGGGCGCGTAGATACCGTTTGCGCTCTTCGGGATCGACGGCGCGGGCCTGCTTGAGGTAAAGGTCGTCGAGGACGTCGTCCTTGTAGCGGCTGTAGTTATTGTCCGAGATCCCGACCGACTGAAACTTCTGGATATCGGTATCGGGCTCGACGACGAAGCCGCACTGCGCGTCGCTCGCCACGTCGAAGTCACCGCGCCGTAGCACCGAGACATGCGCCGACGCCTCGACGGTCTCCATCCGGACGTTCAGCCCGATCTGTCGCCACTGATCGATGAGCCAGATCGCGATCGGTTCGTAGGGCTGGGGAATGCCGCGATTCTTGAAGGTGAACGCAAAGCCGTCGGGGATGCCCGCCTCACGCAGGAGCCGCCGCGCCTCCGCGCGGTTGGCCTTGATGTCGCGCCCGTAGCCCGCGAGCTTTTCCAGCTCGTGCGGCGGCGTGGCCCACGGCGTGCCCGGAACCTGGATGCCGCCGACTTCCTTCACGACGGTGATGCGCGAGAGATTCCTCGACGCCTCATACCGGTCCAGCGCGAGCGTCAGGGCGCGCCGCACGCGCTTGTCGTCGAACGGCTTGTGCTCGTGGTTCATCGTCACCAGCTGGACGCAGTCCCAGGGGCTCTCCTGCACGTTGATCCGGGATCCCAGCGCCTGAACGAGCGTGTCGCGCTCCGCCGGGCCGAAGCCGCGGAACTGGATGTGCGCGCGCTCGCCGCGGATGGCCGCCACCTGCGCCGACGACGAGGAAATGAACAGCGCGCGGTAGCCGTCCAGATAGGGCTTGCCGCGGTCCCAGTAGTCCGGATTGCGCTTACCGACCCAGTGCGAGCCCTTGACGTGCTCGACGAACTTGAACGGCCCGGTGCCCATCACGTTCGTCTCGTACCACCGCGTATCCCTCGCCAGGATGTCGGCCTTGTAGATCCAGTTGTAGGGCGAGGCGAGCTTGATGAGGAACGAGGACTCGGGCCACTTGAGCTGGAGACGCACGGTGAGCGGGTCCGGCGCCTCGACGGCCTCGATCGCTTGGTAGGCGCCCTTGCGCATCGAGATTACGCCAGCGGGTGGAAAGACGATCCTGTCGTAGCTGGCCTTGACGTCGCGTGAGGTCATCACGGTGCCGTCGTGAAAGCGGACGCCCGGGCGGAGTCGCAGCGTGTACGTCAGCCCGTCGGGTGAGATCGTCCACGACTCCGCGAGATCGGGCGCCACCTTCGTGCCCGTCCGATCCATCGGGTCGATGCGCAGCAGCGTGTTGTAATGCGGCGCCAGCGGGTGCACGACGCCGAACGTCCCTTCGCGATGGCCGTCGTACGACGGCGGCTCCGACGGCACGAGGAAGATCAGCTCACCGCCGGAGCGCGGCTTGTCCTGGGCCCACGCAATCGACGGCAGCATGAGGACGAGCGCCACGGTCACCGCCAGCCGGGCACGCATGCGCCTACTCGGCCAGCCAGATCGTGTCGAGCTGGGCATTCAGGAAATGGCTCGGCGTGATGGTGAAGCCGCGCACGCGAGCGTGGTACGGCACGATCCGGTTCCACCAGAGTGTCGGGATGACGTGCGCCTGCTCGTCGAGCAGACGCTTCTCGAACTCGCGCACCAGCCGACGCCGCTCGTCCACGTCCCGCGCGCGGGCCTGGCGATCGTAGAGCGCGTCGAGCGCGCGGTCGGTGTAGCGCCCATAGCTCGCGTCGGTGCGGTCGGCGGAGAGGAACTTGTAGAGATCGAGGTCGGGCTCGACGATATAGCCGCACTGCCCGTCCATGCTGACTTCGAAGTCGCCGGTGCGCAGCGCGTTGAACCAGGCGGCGGTCTCCAGCACCCGGACGGTCGCGTTGAGCCCGACCTTCTTCCACTGGTCCACGAGCCAGATGGCCAGCGGCTCGAACGGCTCGGGCAGGTTGCGATTGTTGAACACGAAGGAGAACCCGTCGGGCACGTTGGCCTCGCGGAGCAGCCGGCGCGCCTCGGCGCGCGCGGCCTCGACGTCGCGGCCATAGCCGGCAAGGCGGCTCAGCTCGGTCTCGGTGGCGGCGTACGTCGTGCCGGGGACCTGCACGCCGCCGACCTCCTTCACGATCGTGATCTTCGACAGCGCCTTGCTGCCGTTCCAGCGATCGACGGCGAGCGTGAGCGCGCGGCGCACGCGCGCGTCGTCCCACGGCTTCTTCTCGTGGTGCGGCACCACCCAGAGCGCGCAGTCCCACGGACTCTCTTTGACGACGAGCTTCGGACCGAGCGCGCTCACCAGCGCGTCGCGCGCGGACGGGTTGAACGCACGGAACTCGATCAACGCCCGCTCGCCACGCACCGCCGCGATGCGTGCCGCGGTGTTCGGGACGAAGATCGCGCGGTAGCCGTCGAGGTACGGCCGGCCGCGGTCCCAGTAGTCGGCGAATTTCTTGCCGACCCAGTGGGATCCCTTCACGTGCTCGACGAACGTGAATGGTCCGGAGCCGAGGATGTTCTTCTCGTACCAGTGTGGATCCTTCGCCAGGATGTCGGCCTTGTAGATCCAGTTCCATGGCGACGCCAGACCCGAGAGGAACCCGGCCGACGGGTGCTTGAGCCGAAAGATCACCGTGTCCGTGTCGGGCGCCTCGAGCGCCTCCACCACGGCGTACTGTCCTTTGCGCGGGCTCGTCAGCCCGGGCGGCGGCGTGATGATCTTGTCGTAGGAGGCCTTGACGTCGCGTGCAGTCAGCGCCGAGCCGTCGTGGAACTTCACGCCGCGGCGGATCCGGAACGTATAGGTCAGGCCGTCCTTCGACACCGTCCAGCTCTCGGCCAGGTCGCCGATGATCTTCGTTCCCGTGGTATCCGTCGGGTCGACGCGCAGCAGCGTGCTGTAGTGCGGCGCGGCCGGATGAAGCAGGCCGAACGTTTCCTCGCGGTGCGCGTCATAGGACGGGCTCTCGGAGCCCACGACGAAGACCAGCTCGCCGCCCGGGCGCGGCGCCTGCGCGTACGCCGGTGCGCCGAGGGTCAGGATGAGCGCGATCGTTAGGACGAGACGTGGACGCATCGGCGGTCCTCCTCGTCGGACAAGTGAGGCATTATACCGGCCATGACGAACACCGTCGTGCAAGGCCCGATCCCGCCGACCGCCGCCAACGCCACCTGGCCCAACGTGCTGCACACGCGCGTCGCCGATGTGATCGCTCAGATGAAAGCGCCGCCGTGGTCGAAGCGGATCATCGCCGACGACCGGCAGCTGGTGACGCTGATCGCCACCCCGCCGGGCGGCGGCAATCGCCCACACTGGCACAGCGACTTCGACGAGTGGTGGGTGGTGCTCGCGGGCGTGCTCGAGTGGGAGCTGACGGGCGGCACCATCGTGCGCGCGAACAAGGACGATATCGTGTGGGTGCCGCGCGGCACCGTGCACCACATCCGCAACGTCGGCGCCGATCTGTCGCTGCGGCTCGCCGTGGCGATGCCGCCCGCCATGCATTACTTCCATCCGTGCGAGCAGTGCGGGTTCACGGACGACGGCCCGCGCCAGTGGACGGCGTGAACATCGACTTGCCGTACGCCGACGGCACGCTCAGGGCGACGCTGCCGCCCGGCACTCGACGCGTGTCGGTCGAGCCCGCCGGCGCGCTGACACCGCTCGACGATCTCGACGGCGCCATTCGCGACGCGCTGGCGGCACCGCTCGGCCTGCCGCGGATACGTGACCTCGTCAAGCCCGGCTCGCGCGTCACGATCGCCTTCGACGACCACACCACCGGCTCGTTCGGGCCGATCCGACCGATGGCCATCCGCGCCGTGCTCGACGAGCTGAAGACCGCCGGCGTGTCCGGCTCCCAGGTGCGTCTGGTGTGCGCGAACGCGCTGCACCGCATGTGCCGGCCGGCGGAGCTAGAGCGTCTGCTCGATCCAGCGCTGGTCTCGGAGTTCGGCCCGCGGCTGTCGTGCCACGACGCGGAGGATCCCGAGCAGATCGCCGATCTCGGCACGACGGCCGAGCACGGTTATCCGGTGGAGGTCAGCCGCCTCGTCACCGATGTCGACCTCACCGTGTACGTGAACACCAACTACATCCGCGGCTTCACCGGCGGCTGGAAGTCGGTCTGCATCGGACTGTCGACGTGGCGATCGATCCGCGTGACACACGATCCCGACGGGATGTCGATGTCGCTGCAGCGCAACCGCATGCACGCCGTGCTCGACGAGATGGGTCATCACCTGGAGGCGCGGCTCGGCCGGCGCATCTTCAAGATCGACACGCTGCTCGCCGACCCGTATCACGCCGCGCGCGTGTTCGCCGGCGACGTGGACGAGACGCGTCGCGCCGCGCTCGAGGTTCAGAGCCAACGCTTTCCGTCGCGACGAGCGGCGGCCCCCGAGCCGGTCGACATTCTCGTCTACGGCGTACCGGACTCCAGCCCCTACGCGATCTGGGCCTCGCTGAATCCGATCCTCACGCTCATCTCGATGGGCTCGGATACCTCGGCGGCATGATCGACGCGGCGACAAAGCCGGGCTGCACCGTCGTCATGGCGGCCGCCGTCCGCGAGGCGTGGGACCGGGTGCACCATCCATCCTATCGTGACGTCTGGGAGCGGGTGCTGCCGCAGACCCGCGACCCGTACGAGATCAACGCGCGCTTCGAGCACGAGTTCGCGCGGCACGAGGCGCACATCGACGCCTATCGTCACCGCTTCGCCTTCCATCCGATCCACGGCATCCTGGCGACGCATCCGCTCAAGCGGCTGCAGCGGGTGGGCCGCGTGATCGTGGCGGCGCCGCGTGATGCCCACGTGCCGCGGCATTTGGGCTGGGACGTGGCGCCGAGTGTCGAGGACGCGGTGGCGCGGGCGCAAAAGCTCCACGGACCGGGCGCCACCGTCGGCGTCGTCGAGCAGCCCGGGATGCCCGGCGATCCGGATCGCTAGACGCCCAGGTAGTACTTCTTCACCAGCTCGTTCTCGCGCAGCTCGTGGGTGCTGCGGCCCTCGAACTCGATCTTGCCGTGCACGATGATGTAGCCCCGATCCGCGATCTTCGTGGCCTGGTTGAAATTCTGCTCGGCCATGAGGACCGTGAGCTGCCGCTGCTCCTTGAGCTCACGGATCTTGGCGATCACCCGGCTCACGAGGATCGGCGCCAACCCCACCGACGGCTCGTCGACCAGCAAGATATGCGGCGACGACATGAGCGCGCGCGCCACCGCCAGCATCTGCTGCTCGCCGCCGCTCATGCTGCCGGCGAGCTGCCCGCGGCGTCCGCGCAGCACCGGGAACGCCTCGTAAGCGAATTCCAGATTTTTCTCGATGTCGGTGCGCGCAGCGCGGCGATAGGCACCGAGCAGGAGGTTTTCCTCCACGCTGAGTTTCGGGAAGAGCCGGCGGCCTTCGGGCACCAGCGCGATGCCGAGGCTGACGATCTCTTCCGTGGACCGGCGCGTGAGGTCGACGCGCGTGCCGTCGGTCTCGAGCACGACCTCGCCCGCCTCGGGCCTGACCATGCCCATGATGCACTTGATCAGCGTGCTCTTGCCGTTGCCATTGGTGCCGAGCAGCGCAACCGTCTCGCCCTCGCGCACCTCGATCGACACGCCGTGCAGCACGCGCACGGCGCCGTAGCCGGCGTCGACATTGCGCACGATGAGCCTACTCGCCAAGGTAGGCCTTCTCGACGGCGGAATTGCGCACGATCTCGTCGGGCGTGCCCTCGGCGATGCGCTCACCGGCGTCGAGCACGACGATGCGCTCGGAGAAGCGCATCACCGCGCGCATGATGTGCTCGATCATGATGATCGTGATCCCCTGCGCGCTGAGCCGGAACAGGATGGCCAGGATGTCATCCACCTCGGCGCTCGAGAGACCCGCCATCGCCTCGTCGGAGATCAGCAGCTTGGGCCGCGCCGCCATCGCGCGCGCCAGCTCGAGCTTGCGCATCTCGATCTGCGTGAGGCCGGCCGGTCGCAGATGCGCCTTGCTGGCCAGACCGATGGCCTCGAGAATCTGCATCGCGTCGGTGCCGTCCGCGCCGCGACCGTGGGCGGCGTTCTCGAGCGGGATGCCGAGGTTCGCGAGCACCGTCATGCTGGTGAACGGCTTGGGAATCTGAAAGCTGCGCACGATGCCCAGACGCGTGCGCCGGTGCGCCGGCATCGCCGTGATGTCTCGCCCCTCGAACACGATGCGGCCGCCGTCCGCGGGCAGCGACCCCGACACGCAGTTGATCAGCGTCGTCTTGCCCGAGCCGTTGGGTCCGATCAGCCCGAAGCGCTCGCCCGGCTTCACCGCGATGCTGACCTGGTTGAGGGCCAGAAAGCCACCGAAGCGCTTGGTGAGGCCGCTGATCTCGAGCAGCGCGCCGGCCATCTCAGCGCGTCCTCAGCCGCCGTACCAGGCCGAGGATGCCCTCGGGCGCCACCACGACGAAGCCGACCAGCACGACGCCGACGATCAGCAGATTCAGCTCGGAGGAGATGGTCACAATCGCGACCTGCTGCGCGGTCCCCAGCAGCACGGCGCCGATGATCGGCCCGATCCAGCTGGTGGTGCCGCCGATCATCGGCATGGCGAGCGCATTCACCGCGTAGTCGAGGGCGAACGCGGAGTTGGGCTCGATGAAGGTCACGTAATACGGAAACGGCGCGCCCGCGACGCCGAGCAGGAAGCCGCTGACCGTCGTGGCAAACAGCTTGAGCCGCAGCGTCGGCACGCCCATGCACTCGGCCGCCTCTTCGTTGTCACGCAGCGCGGCCAGGCCGCGGCCGATCCAGGAGCGCTCGATGAACCGCGCCGTCATCACCGCGACCACGGCGAGGCCCAGCATCACGGTGAAGAGAAACACGCCGTAGTTGCCGAAGGGCGGCCCGCTCGGGCGGAGGATGCTGAGGCCCCGCGAGCCGCCGACGTACTCCCAGTTCATGATGATCGTCTGCAGCACAACGGACAGCGCGAGCGTCGCGATGGAGAAGAAAACTCCGCGCAGACGCAGCGTCAGATAGCCGATACCGAGACCGAGCAGCGCGGCCACGAGCCCACCCGCGACGATCAGCACCGGCAGCGGCGCCTTGAGGGAACGGATGAGGACCACCGCCGTGTACGCGCCGAGCGCGAAGAAGGCGGGGGTGCCGAAATTCACGTAGCCCCCGTATCCGCCCAGGATGTTCCACGCCGTCGCGATGACGACGAACTGCAGAATCACGTACCCGGCGAAATAGAAGTACGGGTTCACGCGCACCAGGGCCAGAACGATCCCGGCCGCGATGACGGCGAGCCCGACCAGCAGTGCCGGAACGGTCCGGCCCATCTAACGGCCGAAGAGCCCGGCGGGCCGCACGGCAAGGGCGGCGAGCAGGATCCCAAAGGACACCGCGAGCGACCAGGAGGGGCCGAAG
>Ga0114129_10018085_pt1 | contig 10040 bp, 7 predicted proteins | sample RhiMetdeltSRZDD1_FD_80071 | JGI IMG/M metagenome (GOLD analysis project Ga0114129, IMG submission 80071) | Populus rhizosphere microbial communities from Tennessee, USA - Rhizosphere MetaG P. deltoides SRZDD1 (version 2) (version 2) | ecosystem: Host-associated > Plants > Roots > Rhizosphere >...
ATCGTCGGCCACTCCGAGCGCCGCCAGCTCTTCGGCGAGGACGACGCCACCGTCAACCAGAAGGTGCGCGCCGTCGTTCGCAATCGCATGACTCCGATCGTCTGCGTCGGGGAGACGCTCGAGGAGCGAGAGGCCGGAGGCACCGAGACGAAGGTCGCCGAGCAGATCCGGCGCGCCTTCGACGGCGTCGACGGAGAGGACGCGGGCCGCGCCGTCGTCGCCTACGAGCCGATCTGGGCGATCGGCACCGGACGCAACGCCGAACCGACCGACGCGGGCCAGGTCGTGGAGGTGATCCGGGCGACGTTGTCCGAGCTGCTCTCGCCCGACGTGGGAGAGCGCGTCCGGGTCCAGTACGGCGGGAGCGTCTCGCCGGGGAACATCCGGGGGTTCATGGCGCATCCGGAGATCGACGGCGCGCTCGTGGGGGGCGCGAGCCTCGATCCCGAGTCGTTCGCCCTGGTCGTGAGGTACCGATGATCGCTTTCGCATCCTTGCCCCTCAAAGCGTCTGCGGTGATGGCGCTCACGGGGTGGGTGCATTGCGGGCCCTGGACGACGTGCGTAGTATCCCGGTTCGGGCATGAGCCGCTCTGACATCCAATCCGACCTCCCCGAGGTAGACGAGCGCGAGGCCGACCACCTCGCCGACCTCGAAGCCGCGGCGCCCTCCGCCGAAACCCCCGCGTCGATCATCGGGCGGAGCCCCTGGCAGATCTTCTGGCGGGCCTTCCGGAAGGACAGGTTCGCGATCGCCGGCCTCTTCGCCATCGCCCTGATCATGCTGATGGCGATCTTCGCGCCGGTGATCGCCAACATCACTGGGCATCCGCCCAACCAGGTGAACCTCTCGACGCTCGACAGCTTCGGGCTCCCCTCGGCTCCATCGTGGTGGCCGGACCAGGTCGACTCGGAGGGGAACAAGGTGAAGGAGGCGCCGAAGGGGTACTGGCTCGGCGTCGACGACACCGGACGCGACCAGTTCGTGCGGATCGCGTACGGCGCGCGCGTATCCCTCCAGGTGGCGTTCACGGCGACCGGCATCTCGCTCGTGATCGGTGTGCTGCTTGGGCTCTCGGCCGGCTTCTATCGAGGCAAGATCGACACCGTGATCTCGCGCGCGACCGACGTGGTCCTCGCGCTCCCGATCCTCCTCCTCGCGCTCGGGATCGCGTCCGCGTGCGGAGCCAACCAGGAGGGTTGCTTCTGGGGGATCATCAAACCCGGGCTCGGACCCGTGATCCTGATCATCGGCCTGTTCGGTTGGCCGTACATCGCGCGCATCGTCCGAGGGCAGATCCTCTCGCTCCGGGAGAAGGAGTTCATCGAGGCGTCACGATCGCTCGGGGCGGGGAACCGCCGCATCATCCTTCGAGAACTGCTGCCCAACGTGGCGGCACCGATCATCGTCTACACGACGCTGATCATCCCGAGCAACATCTTGTTCGAGGCGGGGTTGTCGTTCCTGGGCGTGGGCGTGCCCGACACGACGCCGTCGTGGGGGGGCATGCTCGCCGACGCCGGAACCGCTTTCACCTTCGCGCCCTGGCTGATGATCTTCCCGGGGCTCGCCCTGTTCCTCACGACCCTGGCCTTCAACCTGGTCGGGGACGGCCTGCGTGACGCCCTCGATCCTCGGAAGGCCGTCTGAGCGTATCGACAGGGGGATACCCGGTGCGAAAGGAGGACCAGCCTCGTAGGTTCGAAGGTTCTTGACGTACGGAACGGAAGTATCGAGAAGGGGGGTAGCTTTGAAGCGAGCACTCAGAGTGATCGCTGTGGTGACCGTCCTCGGTCTCGTGGCCGCCGCGTGCGGCGGCGACGACGACGGGGGCGGCGGCGGCGGCGGGTCGGAGACCCCGGGCGCAGATCTGTCCGGCGGCACGCTCCGGATGGCCATGCTGGCCGACGTCACCGCAGCGTTCGACCCACAGAAAGAGTATTACTCCGTCACCTGGGAGTACTACCGCTGTTGTCTGCTGCGGAACCTGATGAGCTATCAAGGGGTTCCGACGGACGAGGGCGGCGCCGACATCTTCCCGGACCTCGCCGCTGGCGAGCCGGAGGAGTCGTCCGACGGGCTGACCTGGACCTATCAGATCCAGCCCGGGATCAACTACGCGCCTCCGAAGGAGGACGTCGAGATCACGGCGCAGGACTTCATCCGCGCGCTGGAGCGGACGGCCGACCCGAAGGCGAACGTCGGTGGGTACTCCTTCTACTACTCGGTGATCGAAGGGTTCGACGACTTCGCCGCCGGGGACGCCGACACGATCTCGGGTCTGTCGGCACCCGACACCCACACCCTCGAGATCACCACGACCTCGCCGGTCGGCGACATGAGCTACCGGTTGGCCATGGGAACCGCTTCGCCGATCCCGCCCGACGATGAGGGCGAGCGGATGGGTGTCGCCGAGGGGCACACCCGCAACTACGGTCGGTTCCTGGTCGCGTCGGGTCCGTACATGTTCGAGGGGTCCGACACGATGGACTTCTCGGTCCCGCCGAAGGACCAGACCGAGGCGCCGGGCTACGTCCCGGGACGCCAGATCGTCCTCGTCCGCAACCCCTCGTGGAGCGCGGACACCGACGACCTGCGTGACGCCTATCCGGACCGGATCGAGGTCTCGATCGGAGGCGACAACGACGACCTGTACAACAAGGTCGCCGCGGGCCAGCTGGACTTCGTGGTCGACGGGGCGGTGCCCCCGGAGAAGATCCGCGAGTACCAGACCAACCCCGACCTCCAGGACAAGATCAACATCTACGCATCGGACGCGATCCGGTACGTGTCGTTCAACCTGGCGATGCCGCCCTTCGACGACGTCCACGTCCGCAAGGCGGTGAGCTGGGCGTTCGACAAACAGGGGTTCCGGCAGCTCCGCGGCGGTGAGTCCGTCGGTGAGCTCGCCGGGCACATCATGGTGAACAGCCTCGAGGACAACATCCTCGCCGACTACGACCCGTATCAGACACCCAACGGCGCGGGTGACCCCGAACAGGCGAAAGCCGAGATGGCCCAGTCGAAGTACGACACCGACGGCGACGGGGTCTGCGACGCTCCGGAATGCAAGGACATCCTCACGATCACCGACCGCGAGGACCCGTACCCGGAGCAGTCGGCACTGCTGATCCAGTTCCTCGAGCCGATCGGGCTCACGCTCGACGTGAAGCAGCTCGAGCGGGGCACGATGTACAACAAGTGCAACGACGCCAACTCGCACCACGCGCTCTGCGCGGGTCCCGGATGGGGCAAGGACTACGCCGACGGCATCACGTTCGGCGAGCCGCTGTTCTCGTCCGCCGGTCTGTGGGAGAGCTGCTGCAACTACTCGCTGCTCGGCGCGTCGGCCGATCAGCTCAGCGGCTGGGGCTACGACGTCACGTCCGTGCCCTCCGTGGACGACAAGGTGGACGAGTGCGCCGAGTTGGAGCCGGGTGACGAGCGGTTCCAGTGCTGGTCGGAGCTAGACCAGCAGTTGATGGAAGAGGTCGTTCCGATGGTGCCGTACCTGTTCGACAACAGCGTCGACATCATCTCCGACAACATCCAGAACTATTCGTTCGACCAGTTCGCTGGTCTGGCGGCGTTCGACTCGTTGGCGGTTCCGGGGAACACCTCGTAGTTCCGTAACGACGGCGGACGAGGGGGTCGCGCACGCGGCCCCCTCGCCGTTGGCTCGAAGGAAGGAGGCGACGTGGGCAGGTACCTGATCCGGCGAGCCCTCTTCATGATCCTGGTGATCATGATCGTGTCCTTCCTGACGTTCCTGATCTTCGTGAAGCTCCCCGCCGGCGACCCGGCGCGTCGCGCGGTCGGTCGGACCACCACGCCGGAACAGATCGAGAACGCGCGCAAGGCGTTCGGCCTGGACAAGCCCCTCTACATCCAGTACTGGCGATTCCTGAAGGGGTTCGTCCCGTGGCCGGGTCTGTGGCTCAACGACCAGGTGTACTTCTCGTACGGGAGCTTCGAGCCCGTGCGGGAGGAGCTCAGCAGACGGATCCCGATCACCGCCGTCCTCGCGATCGGCGCGGCGGTGATCTGGCTCCTGCTCGGGATCCCCATCGGGATCCTCTCCGCGATCAAACGCGGATCGCTCGCCGACCGAGCCGCGATGATCTTCGCGATCATCGGCGTCTCGATGCCGATCTTCTGGCTCGCCCAGCTGCTGCTCTACACGTTCTGGTTCAAGTTAGAGCTCCTCCCGGCCAGCGGGATCCCCATCGGTTACACGGGATGGGCGGGAGCATTGCGTGCCGCGGCCGAGGGACGGTTCATCCTCCCGTGGGTCTCGTTGGCGTACATCAACGCGGCGTTCTACGCGCGGATGGTCCGCGGCAACCTGATCGAGACGATGAACGAGGACTACATCCGCACGGCCCGGTCCAAGGGTCTCTCCGAGCGGCGGGTGATCTACAAGCACGGTCTCCGCGGCGCCCTCACCCCCGTCGTCACGATGCTCGGCCTCGACGTCGGTCTGCTCCTGGGCGGGGCGTTCATCACCGAGACGGTGTTCGGGCTTCCGGGGATCGGCCAGCTCGCGGTCCAGGCGATCAGCACCAACGACTTCCCGACCGTGATGGGCGTGACGATCCTCGGCGCGTTCATCATCGCGATCGCCAACCTCGTGGTGGACGTGGCGTACGCGTTCCTGGATCCCAGGGTGAGGTACACCTAGTGGCCGAGCCGCTCCTCGAGGTCAAGGACCTGAAGGTCCATTTCCCGACGGACGACGGGCTCGTGAAGGCGGTCGACGGCGTCACCTATTCGCTGCAGCCCGGCGAGACCCTCGGCATCGTGGGGGAGAGCGGCTCGGGCAAGAGCGTCAGCTCGCTCACGGTGATGGGGCTGATCACCCCGAAGCAGGCCAACATCTCCGGTGAGGTGTTCTTCCAGGGACAGGACCTGCTCAAGCTGCCCAAGGACGAGATGCGCACGATCCGGGGCGCCAAGATCTCGATGATCTTCCAGGACCCGATGACCTCGCTGCATCCCTTCTACAAGGTGGGGTTCCAGATCTCGGAGGCGATCCTCCAGCATCAGGACATCTCCAAGAAGGAGGCGATGGATCAGGCCGTCGAGATGCTCGCGAGGGTCAACATCCCGCGCCCGCGGGAACGCGCGGACCAGTACCCGCATGAGTTCTCGGGCGGGATGCGGCAGCGCGCGATGATCGCGATGGCGCTCTCCCTGAACCCCGACGTCCTGATCGCGGACGAGCCGACGACCGCCCTGGACGTCACGGTCCAAGCCCAGATCCTCGACCTGATCGACCGCTTGAAGTCGGAGTTCAACGCGGCCGTCATCATCATCACCCACGACCTGGGGGTCGTGGCCGAGCACTGCGACAACATCATGGTGATGTACGGGGGGAAGGCCGCGGAGTTCGGCAACACCGACGACATCTACTACAAGCCCCTCCACCCGTACACGTGGGGACTGCTCAGCTCGATCCCGCGGTTGGACGAGGAGAAGCAGGAGCGCCTCAACCCGATCCGGGGGCTCCCGCCCTCGCTGATCCTGGTCCCTCCCGGCTGCTCGTTCCACCCTCGGTGCCCCTATCGATTCGACCCGTGCGATAAGGACGTGCCCGAGCTCCTCCCGGTGGACGGGCATCACGCGGCCGCGTGCCACCTGAGCCTCGCGGACAAGGAGCGGATCCGCGACGAAGAGGTGCTCGCCCACCGATGAGCGTCCAGGCCGAGCCGACCACGCCCCCGCCGCCGGCTCCCGAAGGCGAGCCGCTCGTCAAGCTCACCGGGATCAAGAAGTACTTCCCGATCACCCAGGGGATCCTGATCCAGCACCACGTCGGTAACGTGCACGCGGTCGACGGCGTCGACCTCGAGATCCACGCCGGCCAGACCGTCGGGCTCGTCGGCGAGACCGGGTGCGGCAAGTCCACGCTCGCGCGCGTCGTGATGCGGCTCTACGACGCGACCGCGGGCACGATCTGGTTCGACGGACGCGACATCACCAACCTGAAGGGGAAGGAGCTCCGAGACCTTCGCGGCGACATGCAGATGGTGTTCCAGGACCCGTACGCGTCGCTGAACCCCCGCAAGACGATCGGGTCGATCGTCGGTGAGCCCTTCCGGCTCCACGGCACGGTGCCGAAGAATCGGATCAAGAGCGAGGTCGAGCAGTTGATGGAGCTCGTCGGACTGAACCCGGAGCACTACAACCGGTACCCGCACGAGTTCTCGGGCGGTCAGCGCCAGCGGATCGGCGTGGCGCGGTCGCTCGCGCTGCGTCCCAAGCTGATCGTCTGCGACGAGCCCGTCTCCGCCCTGGACGTCTCGATCCAAGCGCAGATCCTGAACCTGCTCGACGACCTCCAGGACGAGTTCAACCTGACCTACCTCTTCATCGCGCACGACCTCTCCGTCGTGAAGCACGTCTCCGACCGCGTCGCGGTGATGTACCTGGGGAAGATCGTCGAGACCGCCGACGGCGGCCACCTGTACCAGGAGCCGAAGCACCCGTACACGGGCGCGCTCCTGTCCGCGGTGCCGATGGCCGATCCCGAGCTCGCGCGCCAGAAGCGGCGGATCATCCTCCAGGGCGACGTCCCTTCGCCGATCGACCCCCCCTCCGGCTGCCGGTTCCACCCTCGCTGCCCGCAGTCGCGCGAGGTGGCCAAGGCGGAGGGGATCGACGGCCCGCATCCGCGCTGCATGAACGAGGAGCCCGAGCTGACGCCACACGGGCCGATGCAGCGTGCCGCCTGCCACTTCCCGCTGGAGCGGAGTATCATCGGCACCGGCTCGGAGGACGACGGCGAGCACCAGGTCGCGTCGATGGAGGACGCGACGAGCGCCGACGACCCGTCCGGGACCATCTAGCCGGACGAAGGGATCCTGGTCGTGCTCAACGCGGTGATCATCGTGATCGACATCCTCGCGTCGCTCTTCCTGATCCTCACGATCCTGCTCCACTCGGGACGGGGGAGCGGGATGTCGGAGCTCTTCGGCGGGTCGTCCACCCTCTCGGGAGGGACGGCGTTGGAGCGCACGCTCGACCGCGTGACCGTCGTGACCGCGATCATCTGGGGCCTCAGCACGTTCTGGCTCGCATGGAAATGGAACCCGTAGCGGCTGATACCATCGCCGGCGAGCCCACGTCGGAGTGGCGGAACTTGGTAGACGCGCTAGGTTGAGGGCCTAGTGCCCCTCGCGGGGCGTGGAGGTTCAAATCCTCTCTCCGACACTACCGATCACCCGCGGCGGCGCGCCCCAGCGCACCACCACCAACCTACGGGCACGCGCGGCTCGCTGTTAGCCTTCGCGTGATGTCGTCGACAGAGCGTCGGCGCGGGCACAGCCGTCGTGACTTCCTCCGGCTCTCCGTAGCGTCCGCCGCGGCCGCGGCGCTCGCCGCATGTACCCGATCCCCGGCGTCCGTCCGAGCCGCCGCGTCGCCTCCCGCGACGAGCGGGCCGACCCTGCTGCCCGCGCAGGACCCGATACTCGACGTGGCCTGTGGCCTGCCCTCCCGATGGATCCGCCGGATCGCGCGAGGCTATTACCCGGGGCGTACCGCCGAGCTCCAGATCTTGCCGAAGGCCCCGAACTTCGTCGGCTCCGGGTTGCCGCACGTCGGTCCCTGGGACTACACGCCCGCGGTCCCGATGTTCTGGTACGGGCCGGGCTTCGTCGAGCCCGTCGGCGTCCTCGAGCGACACGCGACGGTGGCGGACATCGCCCCGACCTGGGCTCGCCTGCTCGGTGTCGACCTCCCTTCGTCCGAGGGCCGCCCGCTGACCGACGTGCTCGTTCCCGCCGGTCGGCGCGACGGCACACCGCGCCTGGTCGTGACGCTGATCTGGGACGGGGCCGGGAGCAACGTGCTGGGCGAGTGGCCGGACGACTGGCCGAACCTGCGAGCGCTGATCCCCCAGGGGGCGTGGATCGACTCGGCGAACGTGGGCTCGAGCCCCACCAGCACCGCCCAGATCCACGCCACGATCGGGACCGGCGTCTTCCCTCGGGTCCACGGTGTCGTCGGGCACGCTCTCCGGCTCGACGGACGGATCGAGGCTCCCTGGACGACCGGACCGGACGTGATGCTCCGCCCGACGCTCGCCGACCGGTACGCCGAGGCAGCGGGCCGGGGAAGCGTCGCCGGGATGCTCGCCAGCGTGCCGATCCACCTGGGGATGCTCGGGAAGGGGGCGGCCTGGCGGGGGAACGACAAGCCTCCCGTCGTGCTCCGGCAGGCCGCAGACGCGGAGACGCTCGGCGCCGAGGGACCGACGTGGAACCTGCCCGAGGTCCTGCAGCGGTGGTATCGGTTCCCTCCCTATGCGAACGACTTGCCCGCGCTCGCGACCTACTTCGACGCGGCCGACGGCCGCGACGGCACGATCGACGGTCTCTGGGAAGGGGCCGGTCTGGACGAGGAGGTGCTCGAGGGCGGGGTCGAATCGCCGGCGGTGATCCCGTACCAGACCCGCCTCGTGGAGGAGTTCATCGCCCGCGAGGGCTTCGGCGCCGACGGCGTCCCCGACCTGCTGTACCTGAACTACAAGGTGATCGACATGGTCGGTCACCTCTGGAGCATGAACAGCCCGCAGATGCGCGACACGGTCCGCATGCAGGACGAGTACCTGGCGGTGCTGATCGACATCCTGAACCGCGACGTGGGCGAGGGGCGCTGGGCGATGGTGATGACCTCCGACCACGGATCCACCCCCGATCCCGCGGTGAGCGGGGCCTTCCAGATCTCCTCGGGGAAGCTGGCCCAGGCGATCAACGACACCTTCCGGTCGGATGACGGGCCGGTGGTGGAACTGCTGAAGCGGACGGAGGTCTTCCTCCACGAGGAGCGGCTCGCCGAGGCACGGGCGACGCTGGCGGACGTGTCGCGGTTCGTCATGACCCTGACGCAAGACGATCTGGCGGGCTCCGGGGAACGCGTCCCCGACCCTCGAGCGCCGGCGTTCGAGGCGGCGTTCCCCTCGGAGATCATCCCGTCGCTTCCCTGCAGCGCCGAGTGAGCTCCCGGGATCAGATCCCCCCTCCGACACGAGCCACCCGGTCCTCGGCGCCCGGGCGCTCCGCGTCGTCGTTCGGGAGCGGAGCCCCCCGGAGCGTGAAGGGAACGCTCGTGAGGATCGCCCGCTCCTCGAACAGCAGCAGTCGCTTGATGAACAACGCCGTCTGGTTGTGGAGGAGCAGATGCCAGGGTCGCTCGACGACGAGCTCCGGGATCACGACGTTCACGACGGTGTCGGGGCGGCTCGTGAACCTGCGGACCTCCTCGAGGACGGGCTCCGTCAGGTCGCGGAACGGAGCCTCGACGATGTCGAGGGGGATCGGCAGGTTCGCGTCGAACCATCGTTCCTCGATCCCCTCGGTCTCCTCGGCGTCTAGCTGGAAGTGGATCGCCCGTGTCTCGGCGGCTTCCAGCGACATCGCGTACCGGACCGCTCGGATCGAGGCCGCGTTCACCGAGGACACGAGCGCGATCGTCACCACCCGTTGCGGGATCAGCGCCCGTTCGTCGACGCCCCGCGTCGCGCCGTTGATCACGTGCACGGGGACGTCCGTGATCGCCACGCCGGGCTCGCGGAGCAGCCGCAGCTTCAGGAGGAACAGGTCCCACCGGCGGAGCAGGTGCGTGACCAGGCGGCCTCGCACCAGCTCCGGGATCACGATCGTCGTCACGTCGCCCGGTGCGCGGTCGGCCGAGCGGAGTCGTTCCTTCACGATCTGGACGAGGCTCTTGCCCCGCCGGGTCTCGAGCGGGATCGCGTCGCCGGCGAACGTCCGCCAGCGTTCTTGCAGGTCGTCGGCTCGACCCCCGTCGAGGATCGGATGGAGCGCGATCACCTCCGAGCGGCGCATCGCGCGCACGTACCCGAGCGCCTCGGCCGTGGCCGGGTCCAGGTCGTTCACGACGAGGAGCACGCGGTCGCTCCGGACCCGGACGGCATCCGGTCGCGGCTCCGCGAGCTCCGCGGCGACCTCTTGGTATCGCCGGTGGATCATCAGGAACACCGGAACGAGCGCCGCCATGATCAGGATCGAGAGCCA
>Ga0114129_10018087_pt1 | contig 10040 bp, 17 predicted proteins | sample RhiMetdeltSRZDD1_FD_80071 | JGI IMG/M metagenome (GOLD analysis project Ga0114129, IMG submission 80071) | Populus rhizosphere microbial communities from Tennessee, USA - Rhizosphere MetaG P. deltoides SRZDD1 (version 2) (version 2) | ecosystem: Host-associated > Plants > Roots > Rhizosphere >...
AGGGAGAGCAGAGGAGCAAAGAGTGGCACAGATTCTTCTAAGGGCAGTCGATACTGGCTCAGAGCATGTTCGAGTTTCTCCAATTTCGCGTTAGGAGCCTCATGGGCTTCAAACCGCAATATCCGTTGGAACAGCTCAACCAGAGGAAAGAGTGCCGTGTTCTGAGCGTACTCCGCACTCCGACATTCCCAGCGCACATGTGGCTCGTGGGCAGCATGCTCTTTCAGCATTTGGACCAGTCGGGACTTTCCGATACCGGCATCACCCGTGAGTAAGATCACCTGCCCATGTCCTGCCTTGGCTTGCTCCCACCGTTCCAGGAGCAGCGTGACTTCCAATTCTCGACCGACCAGCGGGGTGAGTCCTCTGGGCTGCGCCGCATCCAGGCGACTGTGGACACCACTTTCTCCGAGAACTCGGGACACCTTGAGAGGCTGTGAGACCCCTTTGAGGGCATGTTCCCCCAACGTCTCGCATGCGAAATATCCCTGGACTAACCGTGATGTCGCCTCACTGATCACGAGCGTATTGGGCGCAGCAAGTCCTTGAATTCTGGCGGCAAGGTTGGGGGTTTCTCCCAGAGCTAATTGCTCTTGTCGGCCACTGCCTCCCATAGCCCCCACCACCACTAAACCCCTATGTACCCCAAGCCGAATAGCGAGTTGTATGCCTTTTTCTCGCTTCAGGCTCGTATTCAGGGCTTCCAGCTCACCAAGGATTCCCAAGCCTGTGCGTACTGCCCGTTGGGCATCATCTTCGTGAGCCTGGGGATAGCCAAAATACACGAGGAGTCCGTCACCAAGGAGTTGAGCGATATAACCATCAAAACGATTGATGACTTCGGAACAAGCCTTTTGGTACTCCCTGATGACTTCCCGGAGGTCTTCAGGGTCAAGTTGGGAGGAAAGAGAGGTGGATTCGACGAGGTCGCAGAACATCACCGTGAGCTGGCGCCGTTCGGCGTCAGACGTGGCAGGTGCGACTGGTGAGACCTCGCCTTGAGCAGGAGAGACGTCCGGCATGGCAGGCAGAGGAACTGGAGAAGCGGGTGTCGGTGCTCTGGACGTCCCACCGGTCCACGCCAGCACACGATTGTCCTCATCCACAGCTAGCTTTTTGGCGTAGATGAGTTCGTCTTTCACCGCTTCAAGTAGGTCATCATCAAGCTGGAAGCGCACCTTCAATGCCCGATAGGACACTCTCCCGTCACGCTGGAGTAGATCGAGGACTTGGGCGAGAATGTCATCGAAGGTCATCGCAGACCCTCCGCTCGACTGGCATCTTCTTTCTATGCGTGCCTAAGATGACACAAAATGGTGAGGAATGGAAGAGCTGGTATCGATGCACCACTTAAAGGTCTTCGCGTGGTACGGTCGCCAACCGTCTCCACGCTGACTGTGTTCCCTCGTGCCGGCGTTGCGCTCGATGCCTACCCTGCCCTGAACCGCCGCCGTCACCCAGGGCTATTAGTAAGATGAGAGAAGCTCACCGCATCCATTCATAGCGTGGATCCCGCTCCTGGACGCGCTCCTGCTGCCACTGCTGATAGCGCTGCTCCTGTTCCTGCTCCTGGGCACTGCGCCGTCGCCGGTAGTCAAGCTCTTCCTCATCCATCTTCCGCTCGTAGGGGGAGGATTGGTAGGTGTCTGACTCCCTGGTCCCAGTAGCATAGGGAAGATGTCTATACGGCAGAGGTGCCACTGCAGGAGGGACGTCTGAAGGAGCAGGCGACGTGGGCGGCGCGATGGCTGCGGGAGCTGCAGGAGCCAGGGTCGCGCGGAGCGGCGCCACTGGAGGCAGAGTCGCTGCACACCCCATGACGATGCTCAGTATGCCCAGGATCAGGCCCAGCAGACGGAGACGGGAAACCATCGATTGTCTTCCTTCCTCAATGTGATACCTCGTGACATACATCACGTTATAAATACCGCTTAGGCAGGTGTGTTGCCATCAAGTGTATCGGCATGTACTCCGATACACATAGTATCTTTAGCTGTATTGTAGTAGATCATACTTTTTTGAACGAGGAATATGTGATAGAACTCTTGTATTGTACCCATCATGAACGTCTGTATGATACGACAGAACACCAATGGATCCCATTTCTGCATGGTGAAGTGCGTCTGGTCCGCACCATCTATCCCCGGCATGGCGCTCTCCACATCTGGGACCATGGCTGTGACGTCTGCGTCGAGGTCAGTCAGCGTTGCTGTAGGTGGCACTTGGCGTCACGATTGGCGTGTGTGCCTACGCGACTTGTCACCCCAGCCGTGCAGGAACATGGTCTGTGAGACAGCCATGTTCCCACGCCCCCACACCCGCCTGTATGACGCGCTATTAATCGGCAGCGGCATGGGTGTCCTTGCGTCTCCTGCTCGTCCGTGGCATCATGGGTCCCGTGACGCGACACAGGGAGACCACTGGATGAGTGTAGATGAACTCCTGCACTTGAGTAGCCAGCTGTTACCAGCCGTGGTGATGTGGTGGCTGCACATCCACCTGCGGGAGATCGAGCGCGACAAGCAGTGGGTTGTGCGCAGGCACACTGACGTCCTGACTCTGCGGGCAGGGGAAACCGTCGTAGGGGTCATGGAGCGTGACGCTGGGCCGTCTATCTTTCTCACCCGTCGTGCGACCGAGAGGCCACACGATGCCTAACAAAGACAAAGCACTGCTGCGTATCTTGCGCCAGCTCAACGGCAAGGGTGTCGAAGAGGTGGCCGACCACATCCTGGCGCTGTTCAATGCACCTCCGCGGTGGAAGCCCGAGGACAAGCACGAAGTTTATAAGGTGTCAGAGTGTGGCGAGATTCGTGCCACGACGTTTCGGCACGGCGAGCACCACTCGGAAGCGCTGTGGGCCTTTGGGAATTGCTTCAAGAGCAAGAAGGACGCCGCACGGGCACGTGCGGCGATTGAGCAAGTATTAATGACCTTCCACACCCAGCAGAAGTAGCTCCTCCACCAGCGCTCAACATCCCTGTATCGAGAAACACACATTGTAGGCGTGTACCTCTCGTATAATCCTACCTACGCCACAGTATTCCTGTGTCACCATGGTCAGGACGCGCCAGACACGCTGCAGCCGCATCGCAATGGCATAGAGCTTGCAGACGTGGGGCCTACACACCGAGAGAACACTGCGGCACTTTGCCGCTGCACATAGGTGGAAGGAGCATCTTCCATGGCTAAGCATATCCATGCCAACGATGACGAGACAAACCACCCGCCTGACGATGCCATTGCCATGCTCACTACCGATCACCGCCAGGTACGCGCGCTATTCCAGCAATATGCGGACACCTCCGATCCGTATCTGAAACAGATCATTGCCGAGCATGTCTTTGCCGAGCTGACCCTTCACATGCTGCTGGAAGAGACCGTATTCTACCCGGCTGTTGCCGAGTGGGCCGACGAGGAGGGCAAGCAGCTGGTCGAGGAGGCGCTGCAGGACCATCAAGAAATCAAGTCACTCATTGAGACCTTACAAGAGACTGACGACGATGCGGCGTTTGAGGCCACATTCCATACATTGAGGGAGCACGTCGACCTGCATGTCGAGGACGAAGAGACCAGGATGTTCCTCCAGGCGGCGCAGGTCCTGGCGACCCATTGGGAGGAAATCACCATCCTGCTGCAGGAGCTCAAAGAGCACATCCTGGCTTCGTAGGTATCTGCGGGAGCCTGATCTAACACCTGGCGTACGCATGAGAGGAGAACCAGAGCATGGCTGACTGGCGCGAGGCACTCCAGGACGCAATGTATCCGGCCTTCACGCGACTACTGCAGGAGGGTTTTGTCCTACCCCTCTTCGTCACCTGTATTGGCCGCAACGGGTCGATGCTGTGCGGACGGTATGACGACATTGAGGCCACAGGCCTGGATTTTATCTTTGAAGCATCGCATATTGAGGGTGAGACGTTTCTACCACCCATCCATATGCTCGTCGTGGACCAGCGTATCGAGGCGAGACACGTGCGCTGTGACGGCCAAGGCGGACAAGATGTACGCTGACCTTGCCTGTGCCAGCGAGCTGCATTTGGAGGGAGTCAGCAACTTTATGAACATTCAGGTACGTGTGGGTCCGTCCCGGATTGCTGGGCAAGGCCTCTTTGCCGCCCAGGCTATTCCCAAGGGCACCCGCATTATCCAATACATCGGGGAGAAGATTTCGAGCCGAGAACGCGTGCAGCGTTTAGCTGCGGGCAATGTCTATATCTTTCATCTGACATACCGGTACGCTCTGGACGGTCAGACCCTGGAGAATACAGCCCGGTATATCAATCATTCGTGTGACCCGAACTGTGAAGTCGAGAAAACGCCTGACACTATCTGGATTGTCGCCTTGCGAGATATCGCTGCGGGGGAGGAACTCTCGTACAACTATGGCTATGATGCCAGAAATTATCAGGAGAATCCGTGCCATTGTGGTGCCCCGAGCTGCTGTGGGTATATTCTGGCTCAAGAATATTGGGGTCGGATCTCACGCGAAGGACATGCCCCATGAACGACCAGCCTGTAGACGGTCGAGACGCGCCATGCCCGCGATCATCTCAGCGCTCCACGCATCACGCCCGTGCCATCGAGAGACGCATGAGGGCCAGCGGCTCCCCTCTGGGCGATATGCACGCATCTCGGGATGCAGCGCACGGTCTGTGCTCTTACCAGAGTTCCACATTGGAATCCTGGCCGAGATGTTTGACATACCGTTTGACCAGTGTGGACAACTTCCCGGGCTTGCCAATCTCGATCCAGTCATCCACCGACCCGAGGAAGCAGTAGCGTTGCGTCTGAAAGGTGCGGCGTTGGGCATCGACGAGCTGGAACACCAGCATCGGTGAATAGTGGACGGCTTTCCGCAGGTTGGCCATGAGCTCGACGTTGGTGGTCGGATCAGGGTAGAGAGCCTTGAACAGATTCGTCAGGGCATCAATCTCCTGTATGGCCGTATAAATGAGAATAGCCTTGCCCCTGACATCGATTTTGTAGTCCTTGACCGTGGCATAGGTATGCATGCCCTCTTCCACCACCTGGTGTTCCGCGTCAGTGATAATCTTGGGCGGAATGCGGCGTAAAAAGACCTGCGCGTTGGGATTCTCGTAGATTTCGTAGCCTGCCGGGATCGCCTGGGCCAGGGTCCCCTCGCTCTGCATGGCTAAGTAATACCTGGGCTTACCGGTCTTCGTGGTGCCTTGATACAGAGAAAAGGTTTGCCCTTTGGCATTGGTGTGGGTGATAGGCATTGTGGTACTCCTCTACGCTAGCGCCAGGTCACGAACCCTGTCATATCCTGTGTACAGACGCAAGGACCGTCTATGGAGCCTCAGTCGCGAGGAACCACAAGGAGGAGATACATTGCGATCAGCCCTTATCACCTCTGCAATGGTCCCTTCCTCTCTGAAATGTCCCTCGCCTCAGTCCACGCGCCTATCGTCAGCGAGGCGCGTCCCTCAAGGCGAGATGCACGCTGTAGCCTACCGAGCAAGCCGCTGCAGTGTGTCAAGATAGACTGCGGGGAAGGCAAGGGTCTTCGCAAGCGCTAAGAGTTGGACGGCATACGTGGTGTTGCGAGGTGCGTCTGCGACAGAGGGCAGAGTGTAACACAGAGCTGGGACCTGACGTCCATCCTCGCGGGTGACCAGGACGGCTTCAGGACGATAATCCCGCACGCTGGGCTCCGCATACAGCGCGTCAATGTCCGCGAAGGTTAAACCCGTGACGATGCCGTAGATCCGGGCCTCAGCCCTGGGAATCAACGTCGCCCGATCACCGATCACTATGTCATAGCTATCGAGAGAGGCCACTTGGGGGTGGCGTGGATGCAGACCGCGCTGCTGGAGCAGATCCATGTCCATAAAGAGGCCATACAAAAAGATGTCGATGGTGCGAGGGGTCACGTGAGTCTTCGCTTTCCATAGGAGCAAGAGACGCATCGACCATCGTGCATGGGGACGTCAAACATCCCCTGCAGTGGCGCTACGGGTGCATACACCGTATGATACGACGCAGAGGTGATGCAGGCAATATGATGAGAAAGGTCTGGTATGGACTTACAGCCTAAGATCGATGAAGCGCTAGAAGAGCATCTCACCGTCATCCACCAGCTGACAGCCATGTCGCATCTCATCGTGCAGGTCACCAGTGAGGTAGTTACCACCCTCCGACGCCAGGGGAAGGTAGTGCTCTGTGGGAATGGAGGGAGTGCCAGCGATGCCCAGCATATCGCCGCCGCAATGCAGGGTATCCGTGCGCATCCAGGTACGTCCCAGGGATTGCTGGCGCTCGTCCTGACCGAGAATACGGCCCTGCTCACGGCCATCAGCAACGATGTGGGCTATCCTGCGGCCTTTCGTCGGCAAGTCGAAGCGATTGTCCGGAGTGACGATCTCGTCATCGGCCTCAGTACGAGTGGCCGTTCGCCGAATGGGATCGAGGCGATTCGTGCAGCCAGGCAGATCGGCGCGAGAACAGTAGCCCTCCTGGGGGAGCAGGGAGAACTGGCGGACGTCGCCGATATCGCGAGCCTTATCCCGTCTACGTCAGTGCTATGTATCCAAGAGGCGCATATGCTCATTGGCCATCTCATCTGTGAAATGGCCCAGCGGATGACGACCGGTGAGTACCAGACACGCTTCGCCACGAGCGCAGTGCAGGCCTGAGGCGCTGGGTGTTCAGGGTGTGTATGGCGGCTTACGGGCTGCCAATGACGCGCAGGGCTCCGAGGCCAATCAGCCCGGTCACGATAAGGTAGATGGCGATGAAGTAATTAAGGAAGCGTGGGAAAATCAGGATGAGAATCCCCACGATAAGTGCCACGAGGGGCGAGAGATGGGTGCTCATCGTCATGGTCATGGCCCGGTGCTCCTTGCGAAGGTTCTGGGACGTGTGCAGCACGTACTCCACAGTAAGCGTCAATCTGGAGCCAATGCCAGAGATGCAGGGCGGTGCTACCGCCCTGCATCTCTGGTCAGCATACGCTCAGGATGCCCACAGTCCAAGGGCAGAGTATAGCGCTTACTCTGGGAGAGTATCGTCCTCTCCGACCAATGCCAACCGGCTCTTGTCCACTCCCACGTGCCTCAGGCCTGCCCCCCCTGGCAGCGCAGCCCAGAACGCTGTGGTCCTGTAGAGTTCCGGTGTCAAAACGTCATCGCCGCCAAACCAGGCGGCTAAAACCGGAAAGTTTTTTCCGTGGAACTCCCCCGGGGAGTGTTGGAAAATGCCGGCGTGTTTGGCGGGTGTGGCAAAAAAGCGCTCCAGATCTGCGAGGCAACGGGGGCGCAGGTCTGCAATGTGGCCACGGGGCCGCCTCCTCTGCGCGGCGAGATATGCACTGCCATGGTGACAAATATCTTCATGTCGTGAGGATGACAGGACGTATGCTCCCCAGCCTGCTCTTGTTGAGAAGCGGGGAAGTCTGGCCAGAGAAAATGACGCAGGTGAGGAGTGCACACACAGCAACGGCCATCCCCACAGGATGGCCATCTCTCATGCACGGCTCGGCAGACTTGACCGCCTACCCAGGTACAGAGATCGTCCTCGCTGGCTTACCAGCGGGAGCGGCCGAACTCCCGACGCGGCTCCCGACGCGGTTCACGCGGCTTGGCTTCAGTCACGTTGAGAGCCCGCCCGGCGAGTTGCTGGCCCTGGAGTCCCTGTATGGCCGCGGTGGCCGCCGCGTGATCCGGCATTTCGACAAAGCCAAACCCACGGGGACGGCCGGTGTCGCGATCCGTCACTATATTGACCCGGTCCACCACACCATAGGCCTCAAAGAGCTGACACAGGTCCTGTTCTGTCGCCGTAAAGGAGAGATTGCCCACAAAAATATTCACGCTGAGGTCCTTTGCATGATGAAAAGCCCAGCACCCATCGCCAGGGCATCTGCACCGCCTGGAGGAGCCCCAGGCTAGAGCACGAGGGAGGCAAAGCGGCGCAGGAAGCCCCTGGACACACGATCTCTGATAAATGTGTATCGGAATGACGCAACTCTATCATAGAGGCAGAGGCGTGGCAAGGGGCATAGCTCCATTTGCGAGCAGCAGCAACGGGAGAGGCGCACCACACACCGCAACGGCCACCTGGGCGAGTGGCCGTCAGAGGTCGTGTAGACATCGGTTGGTTGCAGCAGACCATGACACGTCTCAGGCGATCCTAGCACAAGGTGAGGGTGTGGCTGACCCTTCTACCCCAGGCAAGACTCGGCGGTAGAGTGTCGGATACACCCGTGCTCACCGGTCCGCAGGCAGTTCCATCCGGTGCAGCGCTCTGTGGAGCGGGCGGCGTCTTATGCAATGTGTGCGTTCGCTACCGCCTCAGATATTGCACCACAGTACGCCACAACCCTGACCAGGCTATGCGTGCCTGGGGCTGCCTCCGGCGGAGCAGTCAGCACGCAGGTCATGGCGCCACCGGTGCGGGCGGAGTGCTCGCCAGGCGCGCGGTCAACGCCAGCAGGGTCTTGCGTTCCGTATCCGTGAGATCGTGCATGAGCCAGGTCACGACCCAGGTCGGGTCCTCCGTATCCAGCGCGAGGAGGAGGCGCCGCACAATCTCCAGCTGCTGGGCGATAGCGAGACGCTCGCGTATCATGGGCAGCACCAGTTCTTCTTCTTCCTCCAGGTGATCCTCCTGGTCCATACGGAGCGCCACCACGTGCCCAAACAGGCGGCGGCGGATGCGCGTCGTCACCACCGCCTCCTCCCCGACCTCCTGTAGATAGGTACGGATCTCGTCTATCCTGTGGGCTAAGCGCTGGTGCGACGCCTCATTGTCGCGGGCGAGGGGCGAGGTCGGCAACAGGGGAGTCATATACACATCTTCCTGCTCGGCATGAAACGTCAGGGCCTTCTCCCAGCTCTCGAAGGCTTGCACAAAGGGGTGCAGGCTTTCCCCAACGTCGAGCCGCTCAGCGATGCTGACCGTGCGCCAGGCTTCGATGTTCAACGCTTTGTGGAGCAGATACATCAGATCGATGGGCTCCCCGTCTGCCGTCTTGGCCGCCAGCAGCACCAGGTCCTCATCCGTCGCGGCCGCCTGGGCCGCGTCAGGCCCACCGCTGTCGTCGCCAGAGGCATCGAGCAAGCGCGAGGGCACGGGCTCAAAACGCGCGACCAGGTCCGCCAGAGCGTGGCGTTCGGCCTCCGTGATATGTTGCGCCACCCAGTCCAGCATCCACTGCTCGTCCTCACTCTCGGGGTCGAATAGTAGGCGCCTCGCCATGTCCAGTTGCTCGGATTCACCCACGTGCTGACGAATCACCGGCAGCAGGCACTCTTCTTCCTCGTCCAAGAGATCGGCCTGGGCGATGAGGAGGGCGATGACTTTACCGATGAGCTGCCGCTGGGTCCGCGGAATGACGATCGTGCGACCAAGCTCCTCATGGAGGCACCGCTGCAGGTCTTCCAGGCCGGCCAACAAGGCCTTATGCCCTCCAGCATTGTACCGGGCAGGTGGCATGTCCGGTAACAGCGGCAGGACGTATTGGTACTCCGCTTCCTCATGAAAGCCGAGTGCCATGGCCCAGCGGTAAAAATCGTCCAGGAAGGGTTTAAAGCTCCCACCGATCTCGAGGTGTTCGGCGGCTTGACGCGTCCGTCTCGCCTCCGCGCGAATGGCTTTATGAATGAGATACATGACATCAATGGGGTGATCGAGCTGCATGATTTCGGTTGGCATGGTGCACTTCCTTGTCGCAGGAGACGACGCATAGGGGCGGGGGCTGCCTCTGGCGGAGCAGTCAGCACACAGGTACTGGCGCGGCGTCAAGGGAGGGACAGTCCTCAGTTGTCATGGCATATCGCTGCAGAATATATATGCGGGCTCTGCACAAGCCAAACTAATTATTCTAATGTCTGACAGTAGAAATGCTAATGAATGGGAGGATACCTAGAGAGGTCGGGTTGGGGATCATGCTTGATGAGCGTGATGCTCGCTATGTCCCGGCACTGGGATGTCGGATAGGCGGGGTTTGCGGAGTATGACGGGTTTGTTTCCGCCGGTCTGCCGCCGTGTCCTCCTCCCCGGCGGGGAGGGGCGGG
>Ga0114129_10018088_pt1 | contig 10039 bp, 10 predicted proteins | sample RhiMetdeltSRZDD1_FD_80071 | JGI IMG/M metagenome (GOLD analysis project Ga0114129, IMG submission 80071) | Populus rhizosphere microbial communities from Tennessee, USA - Rhizosphere MetaG P. deltoides SRZDD1 (version 2) (version 2) | ecosystem: Host-associated > Plants > Roots > Rhizosphere >...
GGCGATCACGAGATCCCGCCAGAAGTCGCGCGCGAAGCTTTGAAGTGGGTGGCAGGCACGTAGGCAGATCCACTGATTTCCACAGATTACACAGATTAAGAACTAGCCGCTTACCCTTCTATTATCAAATTATGTAATCCTGAAATTTTGTAATCCTATTTTTATCACTTGAGCAACTGGTGAATTTCCATGTGGCCGCCGTACTCGGCCCAACCGGCTGCTGTTGATCCAACTTTCGTATCCTTCACATTCCGATTGGCGCCGTGTTGCAAAAGAAACTCGACCATCGCTCTATGACCATTGAGTGCGGCGTAATGTAAGCCCGTTCCCGCGTAATCAAACCCTCCAGGAATCACATTGATCTCGGCTCCCTTTTCCAACAACAGGTTGGCTGCATCGATGTGACCGTGCATGCAAGCGTAAACAAAAGCATTGTTGGTGATGCCTTGTCGATTCTGCGACCATGCGTTAACTCGATCCGCCAGCTTCTGCTTGCCGGCCGTGTCATGATTCGAGGCCGCGATTGTATCGAGATCACCCCAGGGCCAGTTAATCTTGCCAGCTTCGGGTTTTAGACTTCCGTCAGGATTGAAGAAGTCTTCGATCAGATCCGTACGACCTAGCCCCGCAGCGATGCGCAGGTTTTGCACTTTTGCCCCGCGTTCAAGCAAGAGGGCAATCACCTCACTGCTGTTCCAATACAACGCCTCCTCCAACGGAGTCCAACCACCGGTGCCGTCGATTGCCGCGCCGCGATCGAGCAATACTTCAGCCGCTGCTTTGTTGTTACAGCTGCCCGCTGCGACCAGTGGCTCATTCAACTCGGCACCTGCATCGACTAGCACCTTTGCCATCTCGACATTGTTCGGATTGTTCTTACCTTGCAGTACTAAGCACTGAAGCAACGTCGGGTGACTCGTTGACGAGCGTGAGGTTGCGAGAGAAGGATCTGCGGCGACAAGTGCCTTCAACTTCTCAACATCGCCCGATTCAATTGCAGCCATTGCAGGAAGGAATTTTGCATCCATAATTAAATTGCCGATTGCCGTTAGAGTCGGGCAATTGATTCAACTCTGTGTCCCCGCGTCTCCGTGTCCCCGCGTCTCCGCGTCCCGCGTCTCCGTGTCCCCGCGTCTCCGCGTCCCCTGTCTCCGCACCCCCGCGTCTCCGCGTCCCCTGCCTCCGCGTCCCCGTCCCCCTGTCTCCCCGTCAGTTCTTCAGTTCCACCAGTTCGAAGCGAATGGTTGTCTTGCCAATGTTCTCGGCCCAATGCGTTACGGGATCACGATAGACGACATCACCTGTCTTGAATTCGATTTCATTCGTAGTCCCGTCGACCCCATGATTGCGGACCTTTCCGCCTGCGATTACGTAGATCACATATGCCGGATGTGAATGCAGCTTCTCCTTGTCACCCGGTTTAAGAGTCGCCTCGAGAACGCGTACACGCGAGTTTTCAAGTTTCAGTATGATTGTCTTTGAGTTCACCACGAGTGGATCTTGCTCGCTGATAGCGCGAGTGTCACCGCGCACAAAACCTGCAACGACCAGAAAACACACAAAGAAGCAAAGTCGCTTCATAGTAATCTCCAAAGTGAAGTTATCAACAGATTACGAGGCACAAATTAACAGGGACGCTGAGTATATCCACTCAACGCCCCATTTCTAAAGCCCGTTTCTGCTGAATCGGCGGATGATTACGATGACTGCTTCTTGATATATCGCTGAAGGATGAGTTTCACGTAGTTGCGTGTTTCACTGTACGGTGGGATCGTGTAGCCGTATTTCATCACAGCACCTTCTCCCGCGTTGTAGCCTGCTAATGCTAGATCGACTCTACCGTTGAACATCTTCAGAAGATCTTTGAGATATCGGGTGCCGCCCATGATGCTCTGCGCCACATCGTAAGGATTCGTAACTCCATATCGGGCTGCAGTGCCAGGCATGAGCTGCATCAACCCCATCGCGCCTTTGTAACTTGTCGCATTCGCGCTGAACTTCGACTCCTGCGACATGAGGCAAAAGATTAAGTAAGGATCGACGCCATGCTGAGCAGCGTAATAACGAATCAGAGTGTCAATTCTGCTGTTTCCTGTCGACCAGTTGGTATTTGACGCAACCAAGTCTGAGGTGAGGCCTGCAGGAATCACCGGAGCCAGCTGATTTGCCGCTGCGATCTGTTTATTAATATCGTCAACCTTGGTCCGTGCATCAGCCAGGGCTTCTTCACCATTCTCAAGTTCAACGCGCGAGATGAGCCCGTCATTGTAGAGAACCTTAGATTGCTCCTGCCGTTTCTCCAGCTTCTGAACTTCGCTTTGCCTGAGAGTTAAGAGCTGATTAAGACTTGTTTTAAGGTCGGCTTTCGAATCGGCGGTCGCAACAGCATTGTCGGCAGCCGTAGTAGTCTGGGCTTCGGCCGGCGCGGCCAAAAGTAAGAAAACCAGTGAAATTCCGAGCGCGAGCGCGGGGGGCGAAAAACGCACAAAAATATCCCTCAGCCTAGGTAGATAATCGGTCATATCGATATAGACACCTAAAATCGGCGGCCGGTTACGATGTTGATAGCCCTATTACAGTTGGCCGCAGTCCGTTAATTTATACGCTGTCTGTTCTATTTCCTGTCTTCGTACGGCTTTCAATCCACAAAGAGAGCGTTCTACGAATTCCGAAAACCCCTGGTTTCATTTAGTTTTTAGAACAACTGGTTCTGTTGTGAGGTCGAAGGGAGTATAGTGTTCGGCCTCGAAGCCCACGACAATTGTTTTTGCATTCCGAAGCGCCGTCGCTTCTGATTTACCTGCAAAGGAGAAGTCTATGCCTACGATCAGAACTAAGGACGGAACACAGATTTATTACAAAGATTGGGGCGAAGGACAGCCAGTGGTTTTCAGTCATGGTTGGCCGCTTTCCGCCGATGCTTTTGAAGACCAGATGTTCTTTTTGACTTCGCGCGGTTTTCGCTGTATCGCCCACGACCGTCGCGGCCACGGCCGCTCGAGTCAACCCTGGACTGGCAATGATTTGGACACTTATGCCAACGACCTCGCTGAACTCACGGAACAGTTGAACATCAAAGACGCAATTCACGTCGGCCATTCGACCGGTGGTGGCGAGGTCACTCGCTACATTGGCCGACACGGGACGAAGCGAGTAGCGAAGGCGGTGCTTATCGGCGCGATTCCACCACTGATGCTCAAAACCGATGCGAATCCTGGCGGATTACCGATTGAAGTCTTCGATCAGCTTCGAGCGAGCGTTCTGACTGATCGCGCGCAGTTCTTCAAGGATCTTTCCCTGCCTTTTTACGGTTTTAATCGACCAAACGCGAAGATCTCCGAAGGCTTGCGCGAGTCGTTCTGGCTTCAAGGAATGATGTGTGGGCTACCGGGCGCTTACTTCTGCATTAAGGCTTTTTCCGAAACCGACCTGACTGAGGATCTAAAGAAAATCGACGTGCCGACTCTGATCCTGCATGGTGATGACGATCAGATTGTGCCTATTGCAGACTCGGCAATGCTCTCATCCAAAATCGTGAAGGGCGCCACATTGAAAGTTTATCCCGGCGCACCTCACGGAATGTGTTCAACGCATAAGGATCAAATAAACGCGGACTTGCTCGCTTTCATAAAAGGTGAGAAATCCGCTGCCGCTTAAATCCAATTAATTAGTTCTAATAAGGAGAGACGAATCATGGAGAACATAACGGTTATTCTCGTCCACGGCGCGTTTGCTGACGGTTCATCGTGGGGAGATGTAATTCCACTTCTTGAAAAGGCTGGTTACGAGGTTATTGCAGTACAGAACCCGCTGACCTCCTTCGCGGACGACGTCGCGACTACTCGGCGCGTCGTCGACGCCCAGCGCAATCCTGTCGTCCTTGTGGGCCATTCGTACGGCGGCGCTGTGATTACCAAAGCCGCAGTAGGTGCTCCAAACATCAAGGCATTGGTTTATGTCGCGGCATTCGCGCCTGAGGTAGGCGAGAATCTGCAAAATCTACTTGAAAAATATCCGTCTAAGATTGGCGCTGCACTTGTGCCTGACGCGGCAGGGTTTTTATATATCGACAGAACGAAATTCAAGGAAGCTTTCGCCGCGGACGTTTCCGATCGCGACCTCAGTGTTATGTCGGCTGCTCAAAAACCGATTAAATCGGAGATTTTCGGGGAGGTATATAAAGAGTCGGCATGGAAAGATATTGCTAGCTGGTATCTGATCGCTAATGAAGATCAAGCCATCAATCCTGCTCTGCAGCGCGTTTTTGCACAACGAATGGGAGCAAGCACTCGCGAAGTGAAATCGAGTCACGTTCCGTTCGCATCAAATCCGTCTGCAGTCGCAGCTATTATTGAAGAAGCAGCAGAAGCCGCTTCGCAGCAAGCAGCATCTGCGTAACGGAAACTTATGGCTAATGGAAGTTGTTCACACATAAGCGCGGTCTCGACTGTAAAACTTCCACAGAAACGAGAATGCGAAGAGTGCGTGAGAATAGGGGCGCGCTGGGTGCATCTACGTACATGCCAAACGTGTGGCGTGACACTTTGTTGCGACAGTTCTCCGAATCGTCACGCGACGAAACACGCGGGCTTGAGTGAACATCCGGTAATCGCTTCGGCTGAACCTGGTGAACGATGGCTGTATTGTTATCCGGATGATGCTTTCGCAGAGTATTAAGTGACCGTTCCCCCTACCGGTGAATGAACATACTTAAGCCACCCTGCGATGAGGGCGTCATTTCTGCGCCGACGTCAACCTCGCCCTGCGCCAAGAAACTTGGCCCGTGGATCCTTGCAGCCACGATTCTCGGCTCGAGTATGAGCTTCATTGACGGTACTGTCGTCAATGTTGCGCTTCCCGCGTTACAGGCAAATCTAAACGCCACCGCTACTGATGTGCAGTGGGTGGTAGAAGCCTATGCACTTTTCCTCGCTGCCTTACTACTGCTGGGCGGATCGTTCGGCGATCGCTTTGGACGGCGCCTCATTTATGCGATCGGAATCGCGATCTTTGCGCTTGCGTCGATGTGGTGTGGCTTTGCACCTAACGTTCAACAATTGATCATTGCCCGGGCGATTCAAGGCATCGGCGGCGCTTTGTTGGTTCCTGGAAGTCTGGCAATCATCAGCGCATCGTTCGCCGAGGAGGATCGAGGACGCGCAATCGGTACATGGTCAGGATCCACGGCGATTACGACTGCGCTCGGGCCTGTCATTGGCGGTTGGCTGATCGAGCACGTGTCGTGGCGGGCTGTCTTCTTCTTGAATTTGCCTTTGGCTTTGGTTGTGCTGTTTTTGGTTTTTCGTTTTGTGCCGGAGAGTCGGGATGAAGAACAATCCGGAAAACTGGACTTGCTCGGAGCTGCTCTCGCAACGATCGGTCTCGGCGCGATCGTCTATGGACTAATCGAGTCGGCAGCTCTTGGCTTTCGCAGCATCGCTGTGATCGTCTCTTTAGCCGGCGGTGTGCTCGTTCTAATCGCCTTCATTCTGATCGAGGCACGCGTGGCATCTCCCATGATGCCACTGAAACTGTTTCGCTCTCGTGACTTTGCCGGCGCGAATCTACTCACATTGTTTCTTTACGCCGCACTAGGTGGAACGCTTTTTTTCCTTCCACTGAATCTGATTCAAGTGCAGCACTACAACGCGACCGCCGCGGGCGCTGCTTTGCTCCCTTTCATTCTCATTATGTTCTTGCTCTCGCGTTGGTCCGGCGGTTTGATTAAGAGATATGGCTCGCGTCTGCCGCTTGTAGTAGGTCCAATCATCGCCGCCTGCGGATTTGCCTTGTTCCTACGACCAGGTCTTGGCGGCAGTTACTGGACGACCTTCTTTCCAGCGATCATTGTGCTCGGCGTTGGTATGGCGGTTAGCGTTGCGCCCCTCACGACGACTGTTATGAATTCAGTGAAAGCGAGTCACGCAGGAATTGCTTCAGGGATTAACAACGCGGTCTCGCGGACCGCCGGATTGCTTGCCATCGCACTTCTGGGTGTGATCATGTTTCATACTTTCAATGCTTGTTTAAATGAACAGCTCAACCATCTCGCAATTTCTCCGGACATTCGTCATGTACTCGATGCTGAAAGAATCAGGCTGGCGGCAATGGAGATACCATCCAACGTCGTGGGCGAAATGCGTACCTCGCTTGAAGGTGCTATTGATGGGTGCTTTGTAGCCGGATTTAGGCGAGTGACGTTGATTGGAGCGATGTTGGCGCTGGCAAGCTCGATCGCCGCTGCTGCTAGCCTTGGAGCACGGATGGGTAAAGCAAAATGATCTTGGGACGATTTCAGCACCGGGGAACGAAGAAATTAGGATTCAGGAAACACGCCACTAACAATCCGGAGGACCACTTAACTACAGAACGGGAGCAAAGCGACCGCTTGGTGTCCGATACGCTTTAGCTTGTCGTGAGGTACCAACAGATTCACCGTCTTTCAGAATGGTGCTGGTTGCGATTGATTGACGCTTCCATCGTCTCAACGTCAGTTTCTGAAAGACGTTGAATTTGCGGCACCTTCACGACAAGCTAAAGCGTATCGGACACCAAGCGATCGCTTCGCTCCGTTCTGTAGTTGAGTGTGCCCATCGGAACCCAAAAACTGAGATCAGGATTGAGTCTCGATTATTCTCAAAACATCTGTCGATCTGGAAACTTTCATCCGTCGTAGTGTTGGGAAAGCTGCAATTATGTTTAGCCAAAGGAGACATGAATGAACACGGATTTTGCGAACATCACGGGAATGTTCAAGATAAACACTGATATTGTCAACAAAGCTATTTTGGACGTCCGGGCGGATCACTGGTTCCAGAAGCCCGGCGACGAATCAAATCATCTGCTGTGGGTGATGGGGCATTTGCTGGTGCACCGCGGGCGCGTACTTCAAACTCTCGGTGTTGATTGGGATTCGCCATGGGCCTCGCTTTTTGCGCGCGGAGTTGAGCGAGTCGACGATGCAGAATATCCACCAATCGACGAAGTACTGACTGCGTGGAACCAGGTTTCTTCGCATCTCTTGTGTGCCCTCCGCGAAGCACAGCCTGACGTTTTGTCACAGCCAGCCCCCAAAGGTCCGCCCTCTTTTGACGGCAAGGTGAGCGGAACCGTCGCGTTCTTTGCATTTCACGACGCCTATCATCTAGGACAGGTGAGTTACCTTCGAAAGTGGCTCGGCTACGGTCAGACGGTCGGCTAGAAAGATTTTTTGCCGCCGTTGTCGATTTTAAGGGAGTCGGACGTCGTAAGGTTGAAAGCAGAATTTTCAACCAAGGAGCAAACATATGAAGTACATGTTATTGATTTACCATGACGAACAGAGTTGGAACGGGATTAGCGAAGCGGAACGCCAGCAAATTTATGGCGAGTATCGGAAGTTGAGAGAAGAGCTGCTGTCGAAAGAGCAGTTTGTGACTGGTTCTCAATTGCAACCGATTACCACTGCCACGAGCGTAAGGGTGCGCGACGGCAAGGAGCTCGTGACTGATGGCCCGTTTGCTGAAACGCACGAACAACTCGGCGGCTATTTTCTTGTTGAAGCAAAGAATCTCGACGAAGCGACGAGTATCGCAGCACGGATACCATCAGCCCGAACTGGCACGATCGAAGTGCGGCCACTGGTGGAAACTGCGGCCGTCGCATCAAACTAGCAAATGAGCCCAAAGCTGAAGCTGGGGAGAATGAGAAGTTGGATCTTGTAAGCTAACTTGAAACTCCACGCGGCTAAAGCCGATGGTGTTTTGTAAGCTTTAGGCAAAGCTACGGCGAGGAGAGTTCGCTCTCCTCGCCTTCTTTGCTTGTCAGTTAAGCAGGCTCTGACAAGCGCGACGCCATGGGGACTGTGCGCCGCTTAAATCACACTTCACGAGTCTCAAAACTTCCTTAGACAGTTCTGCTATCTAACCGATGTCACTGCTGGCGGTAAAAGTAGTACTCCGCAGTGTAAGGAACTTCCCTCACCTCGCCATCGGTCGAGCCGGCATCGGTTGGAGGCAGGCCGCCAACAGTATTCACTCGCTGAATGAAAGTAACGGACGCAAAAATGCCAGGGCCTGTCGCGTCGTATTCTCGAGAGCAACAACCATTGAATGGCGGTCGGATCCGGAGCGCAGCCTGTGGACAGCGAAAGGCAGAGATCGATGGTGGTGGTATCGAGCGCGTAAACCGGTGGAACGCTATCACCGCGAAATGGGACTTTGTGGCGCCTCGAGCAACGTTGTTCGCTGAGCAAAATTATTTTGGTGAAGTTGGTACGCACTATGCCGGTCCCAAATGGGAAAGTAAGAGCGGCAGCATAGTGGACAAACTGCGACGTATTCGTTATTACGCTCCCTACGTTAATGGAATAGGATCAATGATTTGAACCGCTGAATGATCGGTTCAGTCGGCGCTAGTTGCTTTGTCACGACGTAAACTCATCGTAGCAATCTTTGTTTTCATCGCAGTGCTCTCTGTTTGCGCTGGCATATTGATCGATCTGTACTTCTCGGAGCGGAATCCAACCACACCTATGCCCCAGCAAGGTAAAATCTATTCTGTGATTTCGAATAAGAGGCGGGTTTATTTGAGTCGGCCGCAACTGATCATCTTCTACCTGCCCGTAGTTAGCTTCTTCGTTTCGTTCGCCGCGATTGGATATTTGGGCGTGCGCTGGAAATTACTCAAGGTGCCTGTACGACAACCAAAGTTCGAGCTTCCGCAAACTAAGAAGAAACAAAGTGACAAGAAACAAGAATGACCTTTGGTACCGTGCGTAGAGAAAATACGTCTGAAGTCATGCCCCAGCCAGCCGAAGCATTGGAAACGGTCTTCCGTGAGGAGTACGGACGGATCATCTCTACGCTAATCCGTATCTCCGGATCGTTTGATCTCGCGGAAGAAGCCTTGCAGGAAGCGTTTACGTCAGCCGCTTCACGCTGGCACGCGGAAGGCATCCCTCATAAGCCTGGTGCCTGGTTAACGACAGTCGCGCATCGAAAACTGTTGGACGCGGTTCGTCGCGACAAAACCCGCACTGACAAACAGTCAGAGATTCAATACGAAACGAATCGCTTGCAGCCTTACACGGAGCTGGAGTTCGCTGAGGAATCAACGGAATACCCGGATGACCGGTTACGTCTAATCTTCACTTGTTGTCACCCGGCGCTTGCTCGTGAGGCGCAAGTCGCTTTAACACTTCGCACACTCGGTGGCCTAACCACCTCAGAAATCGCGCATGCGTTTCTCTTGCCGGAAACGACCATGGCCCAGCGACTGGTACGGGCAAAGCAAAAAATCCGGCTCGCGCAGATTCCTTACGAAATTCCCTCGCTCGAAGTTATTGGCGAACGCCTGGTTGCCGTTAGAGCCGTCATCTATTTGATTTTCAACGAAGGGTATGCTGCAAGTACCGGTCAACGATTGATCAGGAGTGATCTGTGTGGCGAAGCGATTCGGCTCGCCCGCGTGCTTTGTGAGCTGCTGCCGGATGAACCAGAGAACATCGGGCTGTTGGCTCTGCTACTGCTGCAGGATTCGCGTCGCGAAGCGCGCGTGAATGATCAAGCGGACCTGATCACATTGGAGGAACAGGACCGCTCCCGTTGGGATTACAAAGAGATTGATGAAGGAATCCAGTTGGTCGAAAAAGCGCTCGCGCTGGGCCGGGTCGGTAATTATCAACTTCAGGCAGCAATCGCGGCGTTGCACGCCGAAGCGAAGACTTCTGAAGAAACGGATTGGCGGCAGATTGTTGCCCTGTACGATGAACTAATGCGAATCACGTCTTCGCCCGTCGTGGCTTTGAATCGCGCGGCAGCCATTGCGATGAGCGAAGGATTCGAGAAGGGTTTGAGTTTCATCGAATCAGCAGGAGCGAACGGCAAACTGGATGATTATTACCTGTTCCACGCATCAAGGGCTGATCTATTGCGACGTTTGAACCGTCTTGATGACGCAAAAGTTGCGTACGTACAGGCGCTTTCACTGACTAGCAATCAGGTAGAACAAAATTTCATTCGGAGACGTTTAGCCGAACTCGCCGTCAGAGATTGAATTA
>Ga0114129_10018089_pt1 | contig 10039 bp, 6 predicted proteins | sample RhiMetdeltSRZDD1_FD_80071 | JGI IMG/M metagenome (GOLD analysis project Ga0114129, IMG submission 80071) | Populus rhizosphere microbial communities from Tennessee, USA - Rhizosphere MetaG P. deltoides SRZDD1 (version 2) (version 2) | ecosystem: Host-associated > Plants > Roots > Rhizosphere >...
CGAGGATCTCTGCCGCGGACTCGAGCACGCGCACAAGGCGGGCATCATCCATCGCGACGTCAAGCCGGCCAACATCATGGTGGACGGCGAAGGCACGCTGAAGATCCTCGACTTCGGCATCGCGAAGCAGGGACACGCGGGGTTGACGCGGATCACGGGCCTCGTCGGCACGCCGAGATACATGTCGCCGGAGCAGATCTCGGGCCGGCCGGTGACCCGGCGGAGCGATATTTTTTCAGTCGGCCTCGTGTCGTACGAGCTCCTCGCGCTCGCGCCGGCGTTCACGGGCGACACCGATTACGCGGTGATGAACGCGATCCTGACCGGCGAGCTCCCGCCGCTGACGCGGCACCAGCCGGACATCGATCCGCGGATCGAGCGGGTGGTCGAAAAGGCGCTCGAGCGCGATCCCGATCGCCGTTATCAGGATCTGTCGCAGATGCGCCGGGACGTCGAACGAATCCGCCTCGAGCTGGTCATGGCGGAGCCGTCGTTCGTGGCCACCATTCCGCTGTTCCCCAGACCGCAAGTGCAGCAGCTGGAAGAGCTCGCGCATCGGCGAGCCCAACAGATCGCCGCGAACCTCGAAAACGCCGAGCGCGCGTTCGAGCTCGGCGACTACGGCGCCGCGCTGGCGGCGTGCGAAGACGTGTTGATCATCGATCCGCAGGAGCCGCGCGGGCTCGAGGGGCTGCAGCGCGCCCAGTCGGCGCTCGCCGAACGGCAGGCGCTCGCGCACTTGAACACGGCGCGGCAGCACTTCGAGAGCAACGACCTCACGCTCGCCGAAAACGACCTCCGCCTGGCGTTCGCGCTCGCGCCCGCGCTCCGCGAAGGGTTCGACCTGCAGGCCGAATTGGGATCCGCGCGTCAGCGAAAAGAGCAGCGGAGCCGCTCGCTGAGGATCGCTCTCGATCGCGCGAAGATTCGATTCAGCGAGGGAGCCTACGAGTCGGCCATGCACGCCGCCGACGAGGCGCTCGGGTACGATCCCGGGGATACCGAGGCGCTGCGGTTGAAAGCGGACGCCGTCGTCGCGCTGGACGAACAGCGGCGGCGAGCGGCCAACCGCCGGGCGCAGTCCGCGGTGGAAGAAGCGACGTGGTTTGCGGCGCGCGATCGGTACGACGAGGCGCTGAACATTCTGATCCATCCGGCGATCGCCACACACGCGCTGGTGCTCGAGACGCGCATCCGGGTCGAACGGTCGCGCGCCGAGTTCGAGCGTCTGAAGGCCGATGCGAACGCCACCGTGCCTGTCGCACGCGTCGAATCGACAGCCGATACCGTACGGCTCCCGCGGCCGGATACGCACATCCAGATTGCCGCGCATGCCCCGGCGCTCGCTGGTGGACCTGGGCCGAGGCCGGGCGCACGCGTGCTCGCGATCGACGAGAGCCTGGGCTTGCTGCCCGGACCGGTGCGGCCGCGACGACCCAAGCCGTCGCGACGCCCGTGCGTCTTTCTCGACGTCGACGGCACCACCGGCGGCGGCGCGCGCACGTGGTTCCAGGATCAACTCTTCGTCCCGGCGAAGCAGGGACACAATTCGATTGGATTCGGGACCTCGCTCACACTGCATGCCGTCGCGCTGGCGGGCATCGGCGCCGTCGTGCTCGCTCGGCCGGAACTTGTCCTTGCGCCTCCGAACACGCCACTGGTGATGGTCAACGCCGTTGCGCCTCCACCGCCGCCGGTCGTCGACAGGAAGCCTGTGCCGGCGAATCCGACGCGATCCAAAGGGCCGTCGCGACCTGTCGCCGCGCCGACACCCGCTTCTCAGGCGCAGGCTCCCGCGCTCGCGCCGGTCGAGGCGCCGGCGGCGATGCCGACCACCGATCCCCTCGTGACGCTCCCCGTGGCGCGCGAAACGGTCCAACCGGTGGTGATCGCGCCGCCCTCGCCGCTGGCGAGCGGCGGCATCAACGCAACGGTCAGCGAAATCCCGGTCAACGACTATGATCAGGACCCGGTGCTGCTGGGACGATGCGATCCGAAAGTCCCGGCCGGCGCGTCGGGCACCGTCCGGGCGGAGGTGACCATTCTCCCGAACGGCCACGTGTCGCGCGTGCAGCTGCTCGACGCAAACTCGCCGTATGCCGCCCTCGTGATGGATGCCGCGAGACAATGCGTCTTTCAGCCGGCGCGGCGTCGCGGGAGGCCGGTGACGGTGTTGCACCAACTCGAGTTCAAGCTCGGAACGAACAAATGACCCGTGCGGCAGGATTGCGCGTGTGGGCACTCAGCGCCGGCCTCATCGTCGCGCTCGATGCGTCCTCCGCGGGAGGACCGCTCCCCCAGCAGCGCGGCCGCACCGTGATCGAGACCGAGGTGATTCGCGTGCCGGTCACGGTATCCGATCGCCGCGGGCGATTCATTCCCGGCTTGAAGCAGCAGGACTTCGAGGTCTTCGACGACGGCGTGCCGCAGGAGTTGACGTCGTTTGCGATCGAGGAGTCGGGGATCGCGGCCGAGCTGCTGATCGACGTATCCGGCTCGATGAGCTATCGCCTCGAGGACGCCAAACGCGCGGCGATGCAGTTCGTGCAGCAGATGGGCGACAAGGACGTCATCAAGGTCCTGCAGTTCGACGAAAAGGTGACGCCGCTCAGCGGCTTCACGAACGACAGGTCGGTGTTGACGGCGGCGATCGGCAGAGCGCAAACGGGCAACGCCACGGCGCTTCTCAACGCGCTCTCGATGGCGATAGACGATCTCGAGGCGCGCGCGAAGGAGGACGAAGCGGCACAGCGACATCGAGCCATCCTCGTGCTGACCGACGGCGACGACACGGCGTCGGCCATCACGGAAGACGAAATCCTGGTCAAGGCGGGCCGCGTCGATGCGCTCGTCTACTCGCTCAGCCTCGATCGGAACAACGGCCAGCCGGTGACAGACGGGGCCTCGGCGATCCTGCTGCGACAGCTCGCGTCGCGCACCGGCGGCCAGTTGCAGTTCCCGGAGCTTGCGGACCTTGGGAAGTTCTATCGCCAGCTCGCGGACGAACTGCGCCACCAATACGTGCTCGGGTACGTGCCCGCGGGCACGAGACCCGGCGCGCGGTGGCACACGATCACGGTCCGCATCAAGAATCGCAGGGACGCGCGACTGCGCCACCGCGTGAGCTACTTCGGCGCCCCCGGCAGGATCACTCGATGAGCCGCCGCCATCTTCTCATCGTCTCGCTGACGCTCGTCGCCGCATCGATCGCGCGCGTCGAGATGAACGCTCAAGCGCCGCAGCCGAGTGGATCCTCCGGAAAGCTGGCGGTGATGGTCAATCCACCCGCGGCGCTCTATGTGGACGGCGCGCTCATCGATGCGAACTTGACGCAGCAGGAAGTCGTCCTTCCCTCCGGTTACCATCGGCTGCGTCTGATCCACCCGGACTACCAGGATTTCGTCCGCCTGATTCGCATCGAACCGAATCAGACGAGCAGGCTCAGCGTGCCGCTGGCTGAAAAGGGCGTCCGGAAAGCTCCGCCGCCGCCCGGCCGAGGGCGGGGCGCGTCGGCGGGACGCGGCGCCGCCGGGCGGGCCGCGATGTCTCCCGCAGCCGTGGCACAACCGGGCGTGACGGATACCGACCTCATGCTCGGCATCGAGTTCTGGCAAGAGGGTGATTTTCCGCCCGCCGTCGACACATTGCTCGCTGTCGTCCGGAACCTCGCCGGCGTGCCGCGGCTCGTCGGACAGCAGGCGATCGCGCTCATGTACCTCGGCGCTTCGTTCGTGGAGGTCGATCAAGTCGATCAGGCGAAGCGGGCGTTCGCGCTGGCTCAGCGCACCGATCGAAACCTCGTCGCACGACCCACGGAATTCTCGAGGCAGATTCTCGCCGTCTGGCAGGAGGCTCGAGCGATTCCAGGCGACGTCGACATCGACGTGACGACGTTGGCGATGGCGGGGCCCCCGCCGCTGCCGCTCGCGCCCCGACCGGCGCCGCCGGCAGCATCGACGCCCATTCCGGCCGCGGCACCGACGCCCAGTCCGGCACCGCCGCCACCGGCCGCGCCAATGCCGACTCCGGTAGCGCCAACGCCACCGGCAGCACCGACTCCCGCCGCGGCGTCGCCGCCAGCACCCGTCGCGACGGCGGCGGAGCCCGCTACACCCGGGGCACCGGCCGGTCCCGCCGTGCCCGAGAAAGTCGAACCGCCCGAACTCGATCCGGAGGCTCCGTTCATGTCGGAATCGGACGGCGTCTTGATGATCGATTTTGCGGTGCCCACCGCGGGTTATCCGTGTTCAGGCACGCTGAGCGTGGACGCGGGGCAGCAAATCGTCGAGTGGGCGCCGAAGGCTGCCGGGTGCGTGTCCGAATTCACCGTGCCGTTCGCCGAAGTACGCTCGCCAGCCGCGGCGCCGCGCGGCGGTGTGCTCCTGCAGTTCCGGAGCGACCGTCCGTCGATGGTGCTGATGCCGGCGCCCGACGCCGACCTGCTCGAGCCTGGCGCGGAGCGCGGCACGCTCAACGATCTGCCGCCGGGCACGCGCGTGCACACGCGGGCTGCGCTCAAGCGCATCTTCGCCGCGCTGGATCGCCCGTGGACCGATTCGATCTCGACGCTGCTCGTCGAGGTTCCGATCACGGAGCTCGTCGAAAACCCGACCGATTACGACGGCGGGATCGTCCGCACGATTGGGAAGCTGGTCAGCCCGAATCCGAAGCGGGGACCGTATTTTCTCAACGACGAGAACGTGAACCTCCCGATCGCTCCAGCGGGCCCGGCCGTGGCGCTGCTGCGATCGCGCGGGTCGGACTGGATCGGCCGCGACCTGATCGTCAGCGGCACCTTCTCGCGTCCCGCGGTGACGTCCAACAACAGCAACCCCAAGGACAAATCGTCGACGCAGTTCCTGATTACGGCAACCCGCGTCGACCCGGCCGACGAGGTGAAGTACGCGGGACCCGCGCGCCAGATGACCATCGAGCAGCTCATGAAAGAGCCGCCGCGCGGCCGCGATCTGATCCGCGTGATCGGCAAGTACCGCGGCAACAACGTGTTCAGCGATCTGCCGCTGGACAGCCGGCGGGAATCGAGCGACTGGGTGATCAAGGATTCGAACTTTGCGGTGTGGGTCACCGGCAAGCGCGCGGCGGGCAGCGGGTTCGTCCTGGACTCTTCCTCGACCCGCGACGTCAGCTCGTACTGGGTCGCGGTGACCGGGACGATCATCGAGCGGAGAGGCTTCGTGTACCTGAAGGCAGAGAAAGTGGAGTTGTCCCCCACCGAGCTCAAGCGCGATCCGGTGACGCCCCCGCAGCGCATGGGCATCTCTCCGCGGACCCGTCCGGACATCATCTTCACGGCGCCATCCGAGACCGTCCCGGTGCTGCCGGACGCTCAGCTGCTCGTCCAGTTCACGAAGCCGATGGACGAAAAGAGCTTTGCCGATCACGTCCGGCTGCGGTACACCGACGGCACGCCGGAGACGTTCCCGTACCTGAGCGTCTCGTACATTCCGGAGCGGCGTTCTTCCGTGATCGTCGACCCGGGCAAGGCGCTCGTTCCCGGGAAGACGATCGAGCTCGCCTTCACGGCGGGCGTCAAGGACGCCGACAATCAGACGCTCGTCGGCAGCGACACGCCGAACGGACGCCTGCTCAAGTGGAACGTCGTTCGGCGGTGAGTCTTTTGATTGGATCGGCCACCTCATCTACTCGGATTTGCGGACTCTTTACGAAGTCGCGGTCGATGTCGTTGGTATAGTCGAAAGACGTCTTTGTGAAAGGAGACACGCCATGCCGACGACAGTGAGCCGCTTCTCACGAGCGCTGTGGGTTGCCGCGTTGCTTCTGGCAGGCGCCGGTTCGACGTACGCGGCGGGGCAGGCTGCAACCAAGCCGGCTGCGACAAAGCCAGCCGCGAAGACCGCGCACGCGAAGCCCGTCGCGAATCTCATCGACCTGAACACGGCGAGCAGGGAACAACTGATGACGCTGCCCGGCATCGGCGATGCGTACGCGGACAAGATCATCGCCGGCCGACCCTACAAGGCCAAGAACGAGCTGACGTCCAAAGGGATCATCCCCGCCGCCACGTACAGGAAGATCGCCGCCAAGGTGATCGCCAAACAGGCGAAGTAGAGCCGCAACACGCCGGTTCCGCCGGCCGCCCGGTGTCTCGCACCCATCGGCAAAGCTGACTATCATTCTGGTGGTCTCTGCGCCGACCCGGGAGTGTCACTCTGGACGTCCATCTCGTCGACGGCACCTACGAACTGTTTCGACACTACTACGCGCTTCCGTCGGCGCGGGATCGCGACGGCCGCGAGGTGGCCGCGGTGCGCGGCGTGCTCTCGTCCATCCTCGGGATGATCAACGGCGGCGCGACGCACGTCGGCGTCGCGACGGATCACGTGATCGAATCGTTTCGCAACCGCCTCTGGCCGGGCTACAAGACCAGCGCCGGCGTCGAACCCGAGCTGCTGGCGCAGTTCCAGCTGCTCGAGGATGCGCTGTCCGCGCTTGGAGTCGTCGTCTGGCCGATGGTCGAGATGGAGGCCGATGATGCGCTGGCGGCCGCGGCGGGGGCGGCGGCGGCTGACGCGCGTGTCGATCGCGTATTCATCTGCACGCCGGACAAGGATCTCGCGCAGTCGGTGCGGGGCACGCGCGTCGTGCAGATGAACCGGCGCACGCGCACCGTCCGCGACGAAGCGGGCGTCGTCGCCAAGTTCGGCGTGGCGCCAACGTCCATCCCCGATTACCTCGCGCTCGTGGGCGATGCGTCCGACGGCTACCCCGGCCTGCCGGGCTGGGGCGCCAAGTCCGCGGCCGCCGTCCTCGCGAAGTTCGGCCACCTCGAATCGATTCCACCCGACTCGCGCCACTGGTCGGTGAACGCCGCCAATGCCGCTCGTCTCGCGCGAACGCTGAGCGACGAGCGCGACCGGGCGTTTCTGTTTCGCGATCTGGCCACGCTTCGCACGGACATCCCGCTGTTCGAATCCGTCGACACGCTGCGCTGGAGCGGCCCGACGTCGCGGTTCGCCGCGCTCGCGGCCGAGCTCGACGGCGCGACGATCCAGACCGGCACAACTCGCGCGTCCCATGGCCGCTGAGTCAGAGCGCGAGATCCTGACGGTCGCGGGTCAGGAGATCGCGATCTCCAATCCGCGGAAGGTGCTCTTTCCACAGGCCGGCCACACGAAGCTGGATCTCGCGCGCTACTACCTCGCCGTGGCCGACGGCGCGCTGCGGGGCGCCGGGGGCCGGCCCAACGTGCTCGTGCGGTACCCGAACGGCGTCGGCGGCGAATTCTTCTACCAGAAGCGCGCGCCGAGCGCGCGGCCGCCATGGATCGAGGTCGTCGCGCTGAAATTCCCCTCCGGCCGAACGGCGGAGGAAGTGGTGCCGCGCGATCCGGCCGCGCTCGTCTGGATGGCCAATCTCGCATGCCTCGAGCTGCATCCGCACCCCGTGCGCGCCGAGGATCTCGATCATCCCGACGAGCTCCGCATCGATCTGGATCCCGTGCCTGGCGTCGAGTGGCCGCAGGTTCGCGACGTTGCCGGCGTGGTGCGCTCCACGCTCGACGACTTCGGGCTCGTCGGCTGGCCGAAGACCTCCGGCTCGCGCGGCATGCACATCTACGTGCGGATCGAGCGCAAGTGGACCTTCGATACGGTGCGGCGGGCCGCGCTCGCGTTCGCCCGCGAGGTCGAGCGGCGCGCGCCCTCGCTGGCGACCAGCAAATGGTGGAAGGAGGAACGCCACGGCGTGTTCCTCGATTACAACCAGAACGCAAAAGACCGCACGATCGCGAGCGCGTATTCGGTTCGGCCGACACCGGACGCTCGCGTCTCGGCGCCGCTCGCCTGGGACGAGGTCGACACGTGCGATCCGCGAGACTTCACTCTGGTCAGCATGCCGGCTCGGGCGGCGGGCGTGGGCGACCGGCACGCCGGGATCGATGCGCACGCATGCGCACTCGACGGTCTGATTGAGCTATCCGCACGCCACGAGCGCGAGGGCCAGGGCGATGCGCCGTGGCCGCCGCACTACCGGAAGCAAACCGGCGAACCCACACGCGCCGCGCCGTCGCGACGACGCAAGGGTCCGCCTTCGCTCGCGGAAGCGAACCGAGCTTCGGCTGGACAAAGTGGAGGGCGGCGCGTACCGACCCGGCCGCTCATCGAGATCGCGCGGGCGCAGCGCAAAGAGGACGCCTTGGCGGGGCTCGAGCGCTGGCGCGCACGTCACCCTGACGCCGCCTCGCACCTTGCGGCCGCCGACGTCCTCGTCGATGCGATGCGCGGCCGGTTTCGTACCTGGACCCGCATCCGCGTCAACCTGCAGCACGTGCCGGAGGCGCTGCGACCGAAGCAGGAAGCCCTGGATCCGGACGAGACACCCGACGATTGGAGCGAGTTCAGCCGGCGGATGGCGAAGCGCCGAACACCTTCTGGAGCTCGTACGGAGTCGTGACCTCGAGCTGATCGTACCGGCAGTCTTCCGGCTTCTTGTCAGGACGCCAGCGTAGAAACACCGCGGCATGACGGAACCGCGTGCCCTGCATGTGGTCGTATTTGACCTCGCACACGCGCTCGACGCGCAGCGGCTCCCACGACAAGTCCTTCCCGGCGCTCCAGCGGCTCTGCCCTCCAGGCATGCGCCACATCGCGCTGCCCTCCGCCCATTCGCGCCAGGGGTGATGGTCCAATGCGCGTTCCCGAAGCGGCGCGAGCTCGCGCACGAGCTGCTTGCGCATCGCCGTCGTGAACGACGAGGTCACGCCGACGTGGTGCAGCGCGCCGCGATCGTCGTAGAGCCCGAGCAGCAGCGACCCGATCATCTCGTTCTTCCCGGCCTTGTGCCATCGAAAACCTGCGACGACGCAGTCGGCGCTGCGTACGTGCTTGACCTTGATCATCGCGCGCTTGCCGGGCACGTACGGTCCGTGTTCAGGCTTGGCAACGACGCCGTCCAGACCGGCGCCTTCGAAGCGCGAGAGCCACTCCCTCGCCAGGGCGGGATCCCGCGTCATCGGCGTGATGTGGATCGGAGCCTTGACCTTCGCAAGCGCCCGTTCGAGCCGCGCGCGGCGCTCGTGCTGCGGCATGGCCCGCAGATCGCTGCCGTCCAGCGCGAGGAGATCGAACGCCACGAAGCCCGCCGGTGTCTCGGCGGCAAGCTTGGCGACGCGCGACGCGGCGGGATGAAGCCGAAGCTGCAAGGCATCGAAGTCGAGGCCGCGGGGCGTCGCAATGACGATCTCGCCGTCGACCACACAACCGTCAGGCAAGGCCGCCAGCAGAATGGCGTGCACTTCCGGAAAATAGCGATCGAGCGGGCGCAAGTCGCGGCTCTGGATCAGCACCTCCGATCCGCCGCGAAACACGAGCGCGCGAAAGCCGTCCCACTTCGGCTCGTAGAGATACCGTCCCGTGGGCAGGACGTCGGCGAGCTTCGCGAGCATCGGCTCGACGGGCGGCGCGATCGCAAAGGCGGGACTGGCCGACATCCGTGATGGTTCTATCATACGAACGTGGCGGCGTTGACATGTTCTCGCGCGCGCGGATCGTCGCGCACGCACGCGCGATCGCCCGCTGGAATCCGGCGTGTGCCGACGCTCCTCGCGGCCGCGGCGTTCGTGGCAGGCTGTCCCGCGGTGGGCAACGGACAGACGGCCAGCCAGACACCACCCGATCCCCCCGCGCCACGTGTTCGGCTGTCGGTGGGCTACGAGGCGCATCGCGATCGCTTGCGGTACACGTTCGAGAATCCTTCGAACATCGACACACCCTTCCTGGTCCCGCACAACTTCGTCCAGACCTATGTCGGCGACAATCTATGGCTCGCCAGCTCGGCCCGCTATCCGCTCCTGGCTACCTTCATGAAGACCGAGTTCGCTGTTGCTCCCGAGAAGCGCACCGTCGCATCGGATCTCGACACGTTTTTCGATCCCGACGACACCATCGTCTCAGGCACCGACGGCGATGTCTCGATGCGCGCGTTCCGATTTGCGCAGTGGAGCGAGGGTCGGCTCTGGAATCTCTCGATGAGAATGGGTTACGTCTATCGACGCGACCGA
>Ga0114129_10018090_pt1 | contig 10039 bp, 10 predicted proteins | sample RhiMetdeltSRZDD1_FD_80071 | JGI IMG/M metagenome (GOLD analysis project Ga0114129, IMG submission 80071) | Populus rhizosphere microbial communities from Tennessee, USA - Rhizosphere MetaG P. deltoides SRZDD1 (version 2) (version 2) | ecosystem: Host-associated > Plants > Roots > Rhizosphere >...
GGGGGGGGACGCGGCCTACGACTCGGTCGCGTTCTACGATGCCGCGAGTGCGCGTGGTGCGATCGTCGTGGTGCGACCGACCAAGACGGCCAGGGTGTCTCGACGGAGACCGCAGTCGAGTGCTCGCGATCGCGCGATCCAGAAGCTGAAGAAGATCGGTCGGCGACGGTGGAAGAAGGAATCCGGCTACCATCGGCAGGCCTGCATGGAGAACGCCTTCTTCCGGTACAAGTCGATCATCGGGCATGGCCTTCGAGCACGCAGTCCAGCAGGGCGGGGGACTGAGGCCGTCCTCGCATGCAACATCCTCAATCAGATGACTCAACTCGGCGGGCCTGTGTCGTACGCCATCGGGAGGTGACAGGGCTGTGGTTGGGATCGTTGCGGACTAGCTCCGATTCGTGCACCAACGCCGGAGGATGGAACCTTTCACATGAGGTGGTCAGGCTATTTCTGCGGAGGGCGGATCCAGGTGCCTTGATACTCTCCGCCCTGATTCGGTGAGCCGCCGAGGGGGTCGAGGAATCCCTTGTAATGGAGCAAACCCCTCGAGCCGGCCCAGTCCCCTGTACCGCCGGTGATCGGGGAAACCTCGGTAAAGTTCCCGTTCGGGTCCAGGTAGAAGGGCTGGTGGGCTTGCATAATTGTTCCCGACGTGCCGTCGGGCGCTGAGGCAGTGATGGTTTCATCGGAGAACCCCGAAGCCGAGCCGTCGGAGTACAGAGTGCCCTTGACGACGAAGCTCGATTGACCCGTGAAGGTACCGGTGAAGGTGTCTTCGCCCGTGGCAACGAACTGACCCGTAATTGGGTCCAAGGAGATGATGATGAAGGGTCCAGCGGCCCAGTGTCCCGACGCCGTCGTCACGATTGCCCCGTCGCCCTTGAGCGCTTGCAGGCTCGTGTCCAGACCTGAAGGCGCTGGCCCACCCCATGCCGTCACGACGATTCCCCCCATCACAGCAAGAATTGACCTTTTCACGGTTCCGTCTCCTTCCTTGGTGCGATCACGCGGAATGGAAGCGCCGCTCGGAAAGTAGACCAGTACGTTGCTCGGAAAGTGATCCAGTCTGAAGGCGGTTCATTCTACGGTCTTCTCATCAGAAAGAAAAAGGAATCGGCTTGTGGGAATGTGGGAAGCTCGCGTTCTGTGCGAACTTTCCAAGCTCCTATGGAAATCGTTTTGTGATTTGATCTCGGTGTCAGCGGAACGACCGAACTTGCGGATCGTCCCGGCCTCGCCGCTCTCCTGGACCGTCTTGAGAGCAACGGCGTCCGCACCGTCATCGTGGAGCGCGCAGACCGCCTTGCGCGCGACCTTATGGTGCAGGAAGTCATCGTTGGCCAATTTTCCAAGATCGGTGCTGGTATCCTGACCGCCGATGGTGTGGACCTGACCAGCAGCGACGATCCTACACGTCGGCTCATACGCGTAATGTTCCACAACTCGGCCGCCGTCTTCGTCGCCCCCTGTGATGTACGCTCACGCCCTGTGATCAACATCGCTGCCTTGCAGATGATGCTCGGCGTGCTGACCGGCTGGCTTGAGCGCCGGGAGCGAGAGGCGATCGCCTACCTGGTCGAGGAGAACCGGCTCCTTCGGCATCAGTTGGGCGGGCGCCGGCTGCGGTTCACGGACGCGGATCGCCGCCGGTTGGCGGTTCGCGGGTCAGACCATCGTCGGGCGTTCGCCATCTCGGGTTTCTTTAAGAAATCTGGAGCCGGCGCGCGGGCTTGAACCGCGGACCTGCTGATTACGAACTGTCGGCAGGCGAAAGTCGTTGGACTTCAGCGGACGCCAGTGGATGAAATGCCCAATGATTCAATCCATCGGCGTCCGGCGCTTTCGCCCCGCGTCCAACGGCTAGGGGGTCAACTTGGGGGTCAGGCTACGGAATGAACTCGGACCACGCGCCTCACAAAACGGGCGGGCTTACGTCGAGCCTTGCCGCTGATCGGCGCCAGTCTTCAGCAGCCGCAATTTGACTGGACGGTCTTGCAGCGTCCAGAGGTCGCGAACCGTCGTCGAGCGTCGGTAGTCGCGCCAGGTGTGATTTTCTCTGCATCGGAAGCGCCGGCCGAATTTTGAACCGGACATCGAGGTTTTGCAGATCTCATAAGGGTCTCAAATCATGCGCGTATTCGTTGATTCACTGAACGTTTTCGCCGCCTCGCTCTGCCTGGATCCGCCCAAATCCGCCACCGATGGTTAGCGAATGGTTAGCGCACAACAACCGACATCGGAATGAAACGCTTCAACGCGGGACTCAAAATCCGGCAGTGACAATCGCACCAAAATGCACGAACGCGCAAAGCGCAGACGTGCTCGAAGCGAACTGAACGAGATCCGGCATTGAATCCGGCACCCTAATCGTTGTCGGGTCAGAGTGGCGATGGAATGAGGCGCGAATCCTTCCGGGGGGATCTCGCCTTCCCCTTCCCGACCACGTTGAGCGCCGTCGAAATTCGCGGCCGGTTCACCCACCGCACCGGACTACGACCTGCTCGGTGATCGCGTGACTGCTAGGCGGATTCTCGCCCAGGCCCAGCGAGTGTAGGAACTCGTGAATCACGACGATCTCGGTAGTTGTGCGATTCTGCTGAAACCGATCTCTGAACTGCGGTCCGCAGACACGAATGAGCCGAGAGCCGGTCTGGGTGAAGGCCAGCGTCGTGCCCGCGCGGCATTGCGGCGCGCGGCGGTCGTCCACAAACCGTAGTAATCGGAATTCTTCGACGGCGGTCCTTCCGGTGCCCGCGAGCGTTGTCGAGAGGCTCCGGCCAGTTTCGTCAGTAAAGTCTGCCAGCACATTGTGACAGTCACCATGTGCGAGTCGGGTGGCGGCTCTCTTGAGGGCTTGCGACACGGCGAATCGACTTTGCATATAGTCGAATTGCCATAGAACGGGGGGTTGCGCGCCCGCACGGGATGTCCACCCCATGACGATCGGCATGGCGACCGCCGCGATGCAACCCGCTTGATGTGCCACGTTCTGTCCCTCAATGTCTGGAGAGACGGAACGCGACGTCAAGAACTCTCATCAGCGAAATTCAGGCGTAGAATGCCCGTTATTCCAGACCAATCCCCTGACATCACGACGCTCCACGTGGCGACATTACCGCGCCTTCCGGAGGGGTCAGGTCCCGAATCGTGAAAGACGGGTGAAATCGAAACCTGGCCCCATGATCGATCAGTCGCACCGCTCGGCAGGCTCGTCGAGCTTGCCGAACTTGTTGCAGATCATCCAGCGGGTCGTCTTCTCGCCGAGCTTCTTCGCCTCCTCGGTCGAGAAGCGGTAGTGGATGCCGCCCCAGATCCGGCCCTCGACGACTTCGTCGGTGAATTCGCTGAACCTGTCGAAGCTGTGGGTCGTGCCGGTCACAGTGCTGTCGACAGTAAAGGAGATGCGGTCGGTACCGAAGAATTTGCGGAGGGCGAGCATCGCCGCCGAGGTATGGCAGGCATGCGACGACGGGTACTCCGGGTGCGCCGGCGTGGTGATGAACGGGAGCCAAGAGGGGTCGGCAGTCGTGCGGTCGTTGCCGTCCTGGTCCGCCCCCGGAATGGCCTGGATCGGCCGCCAGAGATTGTAGTGGTACTTCGCGTCATAGCAGGCGATCGAGCTGTCGGCAGTAGCCGCATGAATCATCGCGAAGAGCCGCGCCGCCTCTGGCACGCTCAAGCCCCGTTCCACGGCCAGCCTGCGGAAGGCGCGGTTCAATTGGCGCTGCGTGTGCTCGGTGAGGAACCGCGCGGTGTCTGACTCGTAGGCGGTGCGAAGCGTGCTGGTGTTGCGGCCGATTTGCGCTACTTCGTTGAGGTCGGCGGCATACTTCGGGCTGCGGAGCGACGGCGGCTCCTTCGGACGGAACTGAGACGGGCTGGTCATCGCAAACGGCGTCACGTGCGGAAGCTCGATGCCGATCGGCGCGGCGAACGCCGGCGGCGTGCGCTGCCACACCCCCGGCGCGATCGGTTGGCTATAGAGATAGCTCGCGTCCCGGCCGTCGTTCACGCGGAGCAGAAGCACGCCGGCGGCGATCTCGGCCCCCACCGCCACACCCTCGGATTTCGACTCGCCATCGGGAATCGCGGCTAGTGCGGCGGCGAGCTTGGCGTCAAGAGCCGCCCGCTGCTCGGGAAACATGCCCACCAGCACCCCGTGAGCCGCGGCAGCCACCGCGGCATCGAGTGACGCGCCGAAATGCGGCGTCGCGATGATGTCAGTGAAGTTCCTGTGGCCCGACGGCTCGATGCTGTTCACCGCGTCGTAGATCGCGATGTGCACCATCGCCATGTTGATCGTGCTCGGGGCCGGTGCCTTCCCGCGCACGCCGACGATCGAATCTTCAGCGATCGAACTCCAGTCGGTGACGGAGTTCGCGCCGAGCGTCGCAGCCCCAGTGAACACCAGGGCTGCGGTGATGTACAACAGACGACCGCGACTTCTCATCACTCTCGTCATTTCTTGATGGGTCATGTGCTGTCCCTCCCTGCATCGAGAGACGGAACGCGGCGGGAAGAACTCTCATCAGCGAAATTCAGGCGTAGAATGCCCGTTATTCCAGACCAATCCCCTGACATCACGACGCTGTTGCTGGCGTGGCGGAGCGGCGACGAGGCGGCACTTGGCCGAATTGTGCCGCTCGTGCACGACGAACTGCGGAAGATCGCACGTCGCTGCCTGCGCGGTGGGCAGGCCGCCCACAGCCTTCAGCCGACTGCGCTCGTCAACGAGGCTTACCTGCGGCTGGTCGATGCCCGCCTGGTGAACTGGCAGAACAGGGTCCACTTCCTGGCGATGGCGGCCCGCCTGATGCGGCGGGTCCTGGTAGACGCGGCGCGAGCCCGCGGCGCAGACAAGCGGGGCGGCGATGCGGTCAGGGTGTCGCTGTCGGAGGCTCTTGGCCGGCACGATGACCTTGATGAGGACGTGGTCGCGCTGCACGACGCGCTCGAACACCTCGAGCAGGTCGATGCGCGGAAGGGGCGTCTCGTCGAACTCCGGTTCTTTGCAGGTCTGAGCGTCGAGGAAGCGGCGGAGGTGCTGGAAGTCTCGCCGCAGACCGCTGCGCGTGACTGGACGTTTGCGAAGGCGTGGCTGCGGAGGGAGCTCGCCCGACTGTAGACGCGCTGCACGCCCGATCGGATTCGCCGCAAGCTTCTGTGGCAGAATCGGCCCACCCAGACCAGCCAATCGCACCCCGATTGTCGTTTGCTCGACCTCGACGACTCGCAGGGAGGGACAGGTGCCTGATAGCGCGCGGTGGGTGCGGATCAACGAACTGTTTCACGCAGCTCTGGCGACACCGGCGGCGGAACGCGCGGCGTTTCTGTCGGCGCAGTGCGGCAGCGATGCGGCGTTGCTTGCGGAAGTCGAATCGCTCGTGGCGGCGTATCGCGAGGGGCAGACCGGCGTGCGGCCTGGCGCCGTCGCCGTGGGCTCGCGACTGGGTGACTACGAGGTCACCGGCTTCATCGCCGAAGGCGGGATGGGGGAGGTCTATCGCGCACGCGATGCCAAACTCGGACGCGACGTCGCGATCAAGATTCTCCCAAAGGTGTTCACCAGCGACGCCGAGCGACTGGCGCGCTTCGAGCGCGAAGCGCGGATGCTCGGTGCATTGAATCATCCGCACATCGGCGCGATCTACGGCGTCGAGGAAGCCGACGGGGTTCCCGCCCTCGTCCTGGAACTGGTCGAGGGTCCGACGCTCGCCGACCGACTGGTGAAAGGTCGGATCCCCCTCGCCGAATCGCTCGCGGTTGCGCGGCAGATCGCCGACGCGCTTGATGCCGCGCACGAGAAGGGGATCGTTCACCGCGATCTCAAACCGGCGAACATCAAGATCACCCCCGACGGGGTCGTGAAAGTGCTGGACTTCGGGCTCGCGAAAGCGGTGACCGGCGACGGCGTTGGTCGCAATTTGTCTCAGTCACCAACGGTCACGGCGGGTGCGACGCGCGACGGCGTGATTCTCGGCACTGCCGCCTACATGAGTCCCGAACAGGCGCGCGGCCAGAACGTCGACAAGCGCACCGACATCTGGGCCTTTGGCTGCGTCCTCTACGAGATGCTTACCGGTCGCGCGGCGTTCTGCGGGGAGACGATCTCGGACACGATCGCGGTGATTCTGGAGCGCGAGCCTGACTGGACTGCGCTGCCCGGGTCAGTACGCCCTACGGTCAGTCGTCTGCTGCGGCGATGTCTCGAAAAGGATCCGAAGCGTCGTCTGCACGACATCGCCGATGCGCGGATCGAGATCGACGATGCCCTGACTGGCTCGGTTGCGTCTCAAAGCACGCACAACGCCGACGTTCGACGACGGTGGCTCTGGGCGCTCGTCGGTGGTTCATTGGCGCTTGCACTGGGGTTGGGTTGGACGATCACGCAGCTTCCCCCGATCCCCACACAAATCCCGGTGCTCAGGCTGATGGTGAATCCCCCCGTCGGGACGGAGTTTGTCGACGATAGCGGTATCGCGATTTCCCCAGATGGCCGCATGCTGGCGTTCGTCGCGAGATCGCCTAGTCGTCCCAAACTCTGGGTCCGTCCTCTGAATTCGCCGGCGAGTCGTGAGCTACCAGGCACGGATGACGCAGCGTTTCCGTTCTGGTCTCCGGACAGCCGATCCCTCGGCTTCTTTGCCGCGGGCAAACTCAAGCGCATTGATGTCACCGGGGGAGCTCCTACCGTGATCTGCGATGTCGGTCGAGGGCGCGGCGGAGCGTGGAGTGAGGAAGGGGTTATTGTCTTCAACTCTGTGAACGACGGCCCGTTGTTGCGTGTATCTGCGGGCGGCGGAACGCCAGAGCCATTCACAGTTCTTGACAGCTCGCAGCGCGAGAATTCGCACCGATGGCCGCAGTTTCTTCCCGGAGGGCGCCGTTTTCTGTATTTCGTTCGGCGTGTTCCCTTAGAACAATCCGGTATCTACATAGGAACGGTGGATCGCCCGCACGACAAGATCCGCCTGCTGGTTTCTGCAACGAACACCCTTTATGTGCCCGATGCAGACAACGAATCCGGTCATTTGTTTTGGGTGCGTAACGGCGTGCTCATGACCCAAGCGTTCGAGCCGGCGAAGGGCCAGCTCACGGGTGAAGCGTTGAGTCTAGCTGACGACGTGGCGTTCGGAAGCGGCACACACCTGGCCGCTGCGTCGGTTTCGACAAACGGCACCATCGTGTATCGCGGAATGGACACCAGAAACTATCAGCTCACCTGGTACAGTCGGGACGGAACGTCGCTGGGCGTGCTCGGCCGACCAGACGCGCATGTCGGTCCACGGATCTCGCCGGATGGACAACGTGTTGCGGTACGACTACGCGGGGATATTTGGCAGATGGAGTTTGCTCGCGCCATCCTCGCCCGAGTTACGTTCGAGGGTGGCAACGATCCCATTTGGTCACCGGACAGCCAGCGCATCGGGTTCTCGAGATCAACCAATGGGTCTGGCAACCCGACTCTCTATTCGAAGATTGCGACCGGCGCCGGCTCGGACGAACATCTGATGGACTCCCGTGACACGTTGGAGACGCAGGACTGGTCGTCGGATGGCAAGTTCTTGCTGTATTCGGTGATGTCGAATGATATGTCCTCGAGGACTCTAGATGATCTCTGGGTGTTGCCTCTGAGTGGCGATCGCAAGCCCATACCGTTTCTCACGACTCCTTTTCGCGAAGGACGCGGGCAGTTTTCGCCCGACGGAAAGTGGATCGCGTACACGTCGGACGAATCCGGGCGGAACGAAGTCTACGTACAGAGTTTTCCATCAAGCGGCTCGAAGTGGCAGATTTCCAGCAACGGAGGGGACTGGGCGCGGTGGCGGAAGGACGGCAAGGAATTGTTCTATGTGGCGCCTGACCGGAAGCTGCTTTCGGTGGCCGTTCAGACGGTTGCCGGTTCCCCTGACTTTGGGACTCCGCACGCCCTGTTCGTTCTTCCCGTCACATTGACGCTTTCGGCCCAACAGGTGCCGTACAGCTACGACGTGATGCCCGATGGTCAGCGCTTTCTGGCGCTGGCGCCAGCGATGACGGAATCACCGCCGCTCACCGTCATCGTCAACTGGCAATCAGCGCTTTCAGCGCGCGAAAAGTGATGAACGACCGTCGCCACATGACAGTCGTTCGACCCTGGAGCGAAGAGCTGAAGCGGCTCGTGCCGACGAAGTAGCAACCGCGCGTTTCGAAAACACTTGTTTTTCGCACGAACCGGATCGCCGCAGTCGGATCTGAGGAGTCAATCAGATACGGGCTGCGATTCCGACGGGTTTTTCGCACGCGCCTGAAATGCCGTCCGAGCCGTCGCGACGCGGACGCCCAACTCACGACCGACGTCGCGCCATGACCGCCCCTGGGCTCGAAGGGCGGCGACCTGCGAAACGTCCACGTGTCGGCGAGGCCGCCCGAGCCGTTTGCCTCGGGCTCGCGCCGCCACGGCATCGAGCAGATCAACACGACTCTTCTTGCCGACAGAGAGACGAATTCATCCCAGTTCCAATGGAGCAGAACGCACTCGTTCCAAAACCGATGGACCATCGGTCCGAGCGGTGCTCCCATTTTCGCGGCGCAGTCTTCCTTGCTGGCCATGCGTCACGCCGCCTCCTGCGGTTTCCGCGTCGGATGCCGACTCGGAAGTCCGCGTTGCCCCGCGTAGTACATCCCCTTCACGCATCGCCAATAGAGCATCGCCTGCGTGTAGTTCGTCCCCTCCGTGTGTTGCGCCGTCACCGGATGCCATCGGCGGCGGTGTGGGCATATAAGTTCGTCGGCCTCTTGGAGCGGAATATTTCTGTCATTCATGACTGAATCTCTGTCCAATCTTCGATGTTCGGGTGGGGCTAGGTCCTACATGAAAAATTCAATAGCACCAGCGCGCAGAAAACCCGACGAAAGTGCCAACGACGCGATCTATACTGCGGGCCTTCCAATCGAACTGAAAGGGCCGCCAATGCTGGACAACGCGGCGCTGCGCGCTGTGTTCGCAGCGCTTTTCATCGTTTCGACTGCATCAATCTCGTTTTCGCAGGGACTTGATCGGGCTACGGTGGTGCAGAACGCACCCGTTTTTCTTCTTCCGGATGCGACCAGGCAACCGTTGCGAGTGGCAGCAGTAGGCACAACGTTGACCGTACTAATGGCAGAAGGCGATTGGCTTCAGGTTCAGTTTCAAGATCCGCAATTCGGCCTCCGCACGGGGTACATCCAAAAGAGATTTGTGAACGTGACTGTCGATCGGTTGCGGCCATTGGATTTGTCTGTCCCTTCGAGCGCGCAAGGATCGCCAGAATCGCAGACTCCAGTTGCGCAACGTCCCGCGGTGCCACGACCGACTCCCGCCGGTGCGGCAACCGGTATTGAGTCTGGACGCGAGCCCCTTTCTGCAGTTCGCAACGGTTTCTGGTTCAGTCTCGGAATGGGCCTGGGTAGCGCTTGTAATGACGGTTGTCTGCGCGGCTTGAGCGGCGGATTGTCGCTCGGCGCAACGGTGAATCCGCATGTGCTGTTCGGGCTCGGGACAACTGGCTACTATCGCGAGTTGCTCGGATCGAAGGTTGAAGCGGGAACGCTCGACGCGCGGATCAGAGTGTACCCGTGGCTGAATTCGGGCGCGTTCTTCACCGGTGGCGTCGGACTTGGCAGTGTGAGCGTCGATAGTGAATCGTCCTTTGGTGTGGGCTTCATGCCCGGCTTCGGATGGGACATCCGAGTAGGACGGAAGGTCAGCCTCACGCCCTACTACGATTGGTTCTTGATTCGCGGAAACGGACTCGAAGCGAACATCGAACAACTCGGTCTGGCCTTTACGATTCACTAAAGTGATGGTCTCGTTATGGCCGACATACACAAGGCCGGATTGGTCTGCCCGAGGTGCAAACAGCCCGTCGCGCTCATCGAGTCCCAAACTCCAACAGCGATCACGATGCGCCGCCCGGCATGCGGCAATCGCTGGTCTGGAAGCTCGCCAGGGACCAAGCCGCATTAGCCCGCGCTGCCACACCCCTCATATAGACTTGCCGCGTCATGGCAGATA
>Ga0114129_10018093_pt1 | contig 10038 bp, 6 predicted proteins | sample RhiMetdeltSRZDD1_FD_80071 | JGI IMG/M metagenome (GOLD analysis project Ga0114129, IMG submission 80071) | Populus rhizosphere microbial communities from Tennessee, USA - Rhizosphere MetaG P. deltoides SRZDD1 (version 2) (version 2) | ecosystem: Host-associated > Plants > Roots > Rhizosphere >...
CACTGCTGTACTGTCCTTCTCGATGAATGCCGCGGTCGGCGGAGTGCTTGAAGGACTTCTGCCGGATTCCGGAGGGACTGGCCTGAAATTCCAGGTCACGACGGCGGCAACCGCGGCTGCCAGAATAGCTACAGTTGCAATCCTTAACCAACGTGAATCGGCCTTCGCCGTGACGGGTTGCGGCGAGAACGACCCGCCTGCGATCGCATCTTCGAGCGCAAGGCGCGCATCTGCGATTTCATGCAAACGTTGCTTGGGTTCTTTTTGGAGGCAACGACGGAGAAGGAACACGGCCGACGGCGGCAGGTCCGTCGGCAGCAGCCCCCAATTCGGCTCACTCTTGAGAACCGAAGCCAAGACGTCGGTAATGGTCTCACCATCAAACGCCTGCTTGCCCGTGATCGCCTCAAACATCACGCATCCAAATGCCCAGATGTCGCTGCGCTTGTCAGGTTGCCGCCCGCGTGCCTGCTCCGGACTCAAGTATGCGACGGTGCCGAGAATCATCCCTGGCTGGGTATTCCACCGAGTGATGTTTGGCACAGGGGAAGGGTTTTTCAGGTCACCTTCAAGGTCGAGCATTTTTGCCAAGCCGAAATCCAACAGCTTCACCCGGTCGTCCTGGGTGACTTGAATGTTTTCAGGCTTTAGATCACGATGATGGACTCCCTTGATATGCGCGGCCTCAAGGCCTTCAGCTACCTGTTTACATAATCGAAGAGCTCTCTCGACCGGAAGTTTCGTTTTTTGAAGAAGCGCAGCCAGTGTTTCGCCTTCGACGAACTCGAGGACGAGGAACAACGAGCCGTCGATGTCTTCCAGATCATGAATGGCAGCAATATTGGGATGGTTCAATGCAGCGAGGGCCACGGCCTCGCGCTGAAAGCGAGCGACTCGCTCGGGATCGCGCGAGAACTCGGGGGGCAGGATCTTGATCGCTACGTCCCGTCTGAGCTTCGTGTCACGAGCACGGTAAACATCGCCCATGCCGCCGGAGCCGACGTGCATCTTTATTTCGTACGGGCCAAGACTCCGGCCAATGAATGGATGAGGAGCGTTACTGGATTCAGCGGCGCCCGCGGCAAAGGCGGATGACTCTAAAAAACTGCCGGCAGCTTCATCCGACCGGATCAGGGCTTCGACTTTTTGCCTCAACCAAGCATCCTCGCCGCACGCGTTGTCGAGAAACACAGCACGGTCGTTTGGGTTTTGTTCAAGCGCCTCGTTGAAAATTTTTTCGACCTGCTGCCAGCGCTCGGGTTTCAATGCTTGCTCCGGTGGATGATGGCAGCGATTCTAGCATACCGGCTCCGGTCGTCCGGGCCTCCGTAACAGCTTCAGCGCTGTCTGGCGAGCAGATTGGTGCGCATTGCTTTCGCCTCCGCTTTTTGAAACAAAAGCCTTCCTGCGACTGCATCATCCCAGTGCCTGCGATCCCATCTGGTGCTCATAATTCCCGCCAGCGAGTGAGTGCGTTCGGGCATCAACAGATGTCCCAACTCGTGGGCGATCGCGTGTCCGAGCATGATGCCTTGGCCAATCGTCGTCAGGTCCTTCCGTTCCACGATGTCTACCATCATGCGAACCCAGTTGTAGAAAATATAGGCCCTTGGAAACGCGCCAGCGCGGCTCGGCGCAGACCCCATGGCATCCGGCGTCACCGCGTTGTCCGGGCCATGCGGCAAAATAACAATCGCGAAATGATTGGGCGTGCCGGGCACCATCGTACATTGTGATCGACGATCGAGATTGATCCACGTGACGTCGACTTCAGCGTGGCGGAAAATTTCCTCCGTCTGTTGCCGCGCCAACGCGAGGACTTCTGAATTCAGTCCGACCTGATCGCATACAGCCAATGTGAAATGCGGCCGCTTGTCTTGCTGCGGAAGCAGCTCAGCCAGGCATTCCGGGGCAAGGAACAGCAATACCAGTAACGTGCCACGCTTCACTACATCTCCTCCGAGGAGCTCTGATTGCCTTCACGGAAGCAGGCGCCGTCGACTAGCGGAACCGGACAGGGCGTCCGAATTTTTTTCTTGGTGAAATCTGCACCTTGGCAGAAAAGTGCATAATTCGTGAGAACGGAATGGGCGCGACGGAGCAACGAGAACTTACAGGACTGTTACAGGCGTGGTCCGACGGCGACGAGGAAGCACTTGAGCAGCTGGTTCCGCGCGTGGAAAGAGAGCTTCACCGATTAGCCGGCCAGCATATGGCCGGAGAGCGGCGAAATCATCCGTTGCAGACTACGGCTCTCATTAACGAAGCCTACATTCGCCTCATCGGTTGGAAAAACGTGCGATGGCAGAGCAGGGCGCACTTTTTCAGCGTCGCCGCACAAATAATGCGCAGAGTTCTCGTGGACTATGCGCGGGCCCGGCGGCGGAATAAGCGCGGTGGTGAGGCGCTCGAAACGACGCTGGACGAAGGTTGCGTCTTTCAACAGGAACGATCGCGGGATCTCGTCGCTATCGACGAGGCCTTAACCCGACTGGCAGAAATCGACCCGCGAAAAAGTCGCATCGTCGAGCTGAGATTTTTCGGTGGATTGAGCGAAGAAGAAGTGGCTCTCGTTCTACACATAACCGATCGTACTGTTCGACGCGACTGGCGACTGGCGAAAGCATGGCTTTATAGCGAAATTACGGGCGTTGAGCACCCGGCCCGTTCGCAGACCGGACGGAAGTAACGTTTTGTGTTTACTCGTAACGGACCCGGCTTGCTACCCTCCAACCGCTACGAATAATTCGACATTCCGGCATTCAACGAATCTTCCCCATAAACTAGCCTCATTTGAGTTGGTGTGCTGATTGAGGCGTTTGTGCCAGTAAGCGGTCGCGCACAAATCCTCTTCAGGATATCGCTCCGCCGGTAATGTAGGTGAATCAGGCGTTTTCCGACTGCTCGATAGCGGCATCGTGGCCTCCACCGCGTGTCTTTTTATCACTCTCCCCGAAGTGCAAGCGACGGATCAACCCGCGTCGCTCGCAGCGCCGGCACAAGGCACGCCATTAGAGCGACACACAATAGAATTACCGCCGTCACGGCGATTGTGTAAGGATCCAGCGCATCGACGTTGTGAAGAATCGACGCAAGCAGCCGCGTGAGGGCGAAAGTGCCGGCGAAACCAATCCCCAGTCCCATCGCCGTCAGGAACAAACCGTGTGTGAAAACGAGCCGGAGGAGTTCGACAGCGGACGCGCCGAGCGCGGTACGTATGCCCATTTCATGCGTTCTTTGCACGACAGAGTAGGAAATCAAACCGTAAATACCAACCGCCGCGAGAATCAAAGCGATCGCGGAAAAAATGGTCAGCAGTACAGTGCGAAGTCTATCAGTCGCGACGGAGGCAGACTTGATACTCTCCAGGCTACGAACATTCATAATCGCCTGGCCGGGGTTGATCTCATGTACAGCCTTGCGGACCGAACCTTCCAGCGTCGAAGGATCGAGATTGGCGCGTAGTAGAAGATTCGCGAAATACACGGGGCTCTGCTCGTATGAAGCGTAAAGGACGGCGCTCGTGCCATCATCCAGCGCGTTGAGTTTCTCATCGGCTACTACACCGACGATCTCCCAGCTGATTTCGGCACCCCGTTCCGTCTTGCCTGCGATGATCTTCGGGTTCAAGATGTGTTGGCCAACGGGATCCTCATTGCCAAAGTAGCGCTTAACGAGAGCTTCGTTCACAACAACAACTGGAGGGCTGTTCATCGTATCCTCGTCCGTCAGAAAACGACCTCGACGAAGGTGGATGCCAAGAACTGAGAAGTAAGAAGGAGTCACCACCTTAAAGTAGCCGCCTCCGCGGTTGGCCGGATCAGGCGCGGGATGATTCTCGATTCGCATATTAAGCGTATAGAGGCAGCAGTCCGTCAGCGGAAGGGCGTTAGTGATCGCTGATTGGCGCACTCCTGGGACGGCGTCGACCGAGGCCCGCAGCGCGCGTATATAAGCGTTGAATTCCTCCGTATTGAAATAGTTGCTGCCGGGAGGAAATCCCGGAATCGGCAGACTCATAGTCAGGACATTTGTCGAATCGAAACCGGTATCGACACGGAGCAATCCGAAAAAGCTCCGAATCAGCAGCCCGGAACCACAAAGAAGGATGAACGCAATGGCTACTTCCCCCACCACCAAGACATCACGCAAGCGACGCGAAGATCTCGAAGTGGATGATCGGCCCCCTGTTTTCATAGCTCCGGCAAGGGACAAGTTCGAAGCCTGAACCGACGGTACAATCCCAAAGGCGATACCGGTCAGAATGGATATCGATAACGCAAAGAGCAGGACACGTAGATCTATCTGGACATTCGCCTCGCGCGGTAAGCTTCCGGCAGGAACCAGAGCCATGATCCACAGCATTCCCCAATAACTTAGACCGATACCAAGTAACCCACCGCTGATTGCCAACACGATGTTTTCGATCAGCGACTGTTGGATCAGGCGTGATCGGCTGGCTCCGAGAGAAGCCCGTACGGCAAGTTCCCGCCAACGTGAGACCCCTCGGGCCAAGGCAAGATTTGCCAGGTTGGAACAGCAGATCAACAACAAACCACCGACCGCGGCCATCAAGGCGAGGAGCGACGTTCGAAGTTGAAGGCCGACAATCGATTTTCCATAGCTTTCCACCGAGACTCCCCAGTCTCTGTTCGAATCGGGGTAATCTTTCGCAATGCGCGCGCCGATCGCATCCATTTCCGATCGCGCCTCTTGAATTGAAACCCCTACTCTGAGCGTCGCAAACGATCCGCTGAGCCAGCGGTAATACCGGGTCATGTTGCTTGGCTGGAAGGCGAGCGGATACCAGATTTCAGCCGCGCCGCGATCGAAAGCGCTATCGGACGGCATAACGCCGATCACTGTATATGGGGCCTTATCCAGCAAGATTGTTTTGCCGACAATTTGTATATCCGAACCGAATTCCCTTTCCCACAGCGCATGGCTCAGAACAGCGACGTATTGCTTGCCGGGCTGATCTTCATCAGCCCTGAACGTGCGACCTAAGAATGCCCTGACGCCGAAAACGTCAAAGTAATGAGCCGACACTCGCGCCACGCGCAGCGACACGGGTTCTCCGGAGACGGTTAGTGTAGTAAGGCCGTCCTGTTGCACCGCCATCTGGTCAAACACCGTGTTGCCATTCTTCCAGTCCAGGTAGTCCAGCGTCGAAATCCAAGTACTAGCGCCATCGGGACGCTTTTCCTGAAGGCGTACGATGCGGTCCGCGTGGGTGTAGGGTAATGGCTTGAGTAGAACGGCGTCGACAAAGCTAAAAATCGCCGAATTCGAAGCGATGCCGATCGCGAGAGTGGCCGCGGCAATAACCGTGAAACCGAGGTTGCGACGCAGAGTGCGACATGCATATCGAATGTCATGCCAAAGGGTTTCCACAACTGGGATCGTGTTCATGCGATAAATCTCCTCGCGAATCAGCGTGGTGTTGCCTAGCTTTCTCAGCGCCGCGGCGCGGGCAGCCTCGGGCTCCATGCCTCGAGCGATGTACTCCGCAGTGGTGAGTTCGACGTAGGATTCAAGCTCGATCCTCTGCTCCGCATCCTGCCTGTTCCGCTCGAAGTATCGCCGCCAATTCATCGCCTAATCACCACGGAGTGTCTCGATGGGGTCTATCGAAGCTGCGCGCCGCGCTGGGATATAGCACGCCGCTATCGTCACTACGAACAAAACGGCGGCGGTAAGTGCGAACGTGGCCGGATCTAGTGCGGTTACTCCGAAGAGCAGCGAGGACATCAGCCGCGATAGTCCTGCCGCCGCCGTGAGACCAATGCTTATACCCACTCCCGTCGACACAACACCGTAACGCAGGAACATGCGCCGTACCTCTGCCGGCCGGGCGCCCAGCGCCATGCGAATGCCCAACTCGCGACTCCTTTGGGAAACGGTGTACGCAATGACTCCGTAAATGCCGATCACTCCCAAAACCAGAGCCATAGTCCCAGCGATTGCCAGCATGACCAAAGTGAACGAAGTGCGCGCGAGCGATTTGTTGTGCAGGTCCGCCATCGTCTGGAGCGCGGCCACAGGCAGGTTGGGATTCACAGACCACACCGCCTCTTGAACCTGTTTTAAAAATCCCTCGGAGCCGGCGCGCGCCGTGCGGATGATGAACGTGACATTGCGCATGACATTGGGCACCCCATCCCGGTACGGACTCTGGCCGAAAACCGGCCAAATCACTGTGGGCGGGGACGGTTTTTCCAACCCATCCTCATGAACGTCTTGCGTTACGCCGATCACCTCGCGCCAGTTGTTGAAGATTCCGACCCGTTTGCCCAACGCTGCGGCAGGCGTTCCCCAAAATTCTCGCGCAAGGTTATCCGAAATCATGATGACGGGGCGGCGCTCGAATATATCGGTCCAGGTGTAGTCGCGGCCCGCGGTCAATTGCGTTCCCATGGTTCCGACGAATCCCGGCGAAACGTATTTCCACCGGCGAAGGGCACTTTGACCGTCTTGAATATTCCGGTCTTCGGGCCGAACGGAGTCCCAATAGAGCGGAAGCCCGTCGTTGGGTAGCCCGGTAGTGTAGCCTACCGAAGCCACGCCTGGAATCGCTGCGAGCTTTTGAGCAATCTCGTTCTGAGTCCGCGCCACCCGCTCTGGGTCCGGAATCATCGCGGCGTTCATGGCGATCCGCATCGTTTGAATCTGTTCCGGTCGCGTATATCCAGGATCGACGCGTCGGAGTGCCTGGAACGTTCGAATCATCAGGCCGGAACTCACGAGTAATACCAGCGCGAGGGCCACTTGTACGACCACAAGCACATTACGAGCGTGGTGCCGTTCCCGCGTTTGACTTGCCGAACGGCCTCCCGATCGCAAGGTCAGCGAGATTTGCGGTCCCGCGTACTTCAACGCCGGGATCAGTCCGAATAAAAGACCAGCCATAAGCGAGATGCCAAACGTGAACGCGAGCACGGGGAGATCGATTGCAATTTCGTCCAAACGTGGAAGGCTTGCGGGGTCAATGGCAACGAGGAATCGCAACGCAACATCGGCGAAAACCAATCCAAACACCCCGCCAAGGAGGCTGAGACTCACGCTCTCCAGAAGCAATTCACCGACAATTCGGCCCCAGCCAGCGCCAAGCGCGGCACGGACGGCCAGTTCTTGATGCCGAGCATCCGCCCTTACAAGCAAAAGATTGGCGACATTCGCACAGACGATCAAAAGCACGATTCCGATCGTTGCCATCACTACCCAGAGAACGCTGCGCACGCTCCCGATGACATCCTGCTCCAGAGGACGAAGGGCAGGCGTAATCCTCCACGACTCCCAATTATTCGGGTTTACACCTTGCGGGGCCGGCCAGGAACGCATCCAAATCGGCACCATTCGCGAAATGTCGGTGCCGGCCTCTTCGATCGAAACCCCGGGCCGCAGCCGAGCTATGCTCCGGAATGCGAAACCGGGGAGAATCAATCGGCCGCGATCAAAGGCGTACGGGAGAATCAGTTCAACTTCGGTATCCACCATTCGGAAGCCTTGGGGCATCACCCCAACGACCCGCGTGGGCTGCGATCCGATGTTGATGCTTCGTCCGATGACGGACGGGTCACCGCCAAAACGGCGCTGCCAGTACCCATAGCCAAGCATCACCGTTCGCGGCGCTCCAGGCGTTTGGTCCTCCTTAGATAACCACCTGCCGGCGACGGGTTGGACCTGCAAGGCTTGGAGTACGCCATACGTGACGCCCACAGTCGGGAGTTCCTCGGGCTCGCCCTGTCCCGTGACCGTTGCATAGCCCGCGCCCCACGCGCCGATTTCCTGAAAACTGCGATTGTTGTCGGCATACGTGAAATACATTGATGCTGAGAGCCGCAAGTCGCCGGAGGCGCTGATGAGTCCGGGCGCGCCGGGTGCCGTATGTTGAATCGACACTAATTCCCCGGCGTTCGGATAAGGAAGCGGTTTTAGCAGAACGCTATTAACGACGCTGAATACGGCGGTATTCGCACCAATCCCGAGCGCAAGAGTCAACAGAGTCGCCGTGGCAAACATCGGATTCCGACGAAGCGTGCGGAGCATTTGCCGGAGACTTCTGCTGAGCGCTTCAATGATCATCACCGTATTCATGCGATAGACCTCCTCGCGTATCAACATCGTGTTACCGAGTTTGCGTTTCGCCGCCCTCCGCGCGTCCTCTTCCTTCATACCGCGTGCAACATACTCCTCGGCCGTGAGGTCCACATAGAATTCAAGCTCCTCGCGTTGCTCGGTATCGACCTGTTCCCGACGGAAAAATCGCCGCCAGTTCACTTGTTTCGCTCCGGTGCTGGATACAAGATTCGTCCGATGGCGCGCACCACTTGTTCCCAACGGGACGTTTGCGCCACGAGTTGTTTTCGGCCTTCCGGCGTCAGCCGGTAGTACTTCGCCTTGCGATTGTTTTCTGACGTTCCCCAGAACGCCGCGATCCAGCCGCGGTTCCGGAGTCGGTGCAACGCTGGATACAGCGAACCGTGCTCGATTTGAAGGACATCTTCCGAGCCACGCTCGATAGCATGTGCAATGGTCTGGCCGTGGGCGGGGCCCATCACTAGCGTTCGTAGTATCAGCATGTCGAGGGTCCCTTGGACCATCTCGGACTGGAGAGGGGATTCTCGTCTTGGCATAGTCTTATGTCGATGATCGACTAAGGAACAATACCATTTAACTTCGGAAATTAGAAATGGTTACATCGCGCACAATATCGTAGTAGCACGGTAGGAAATACACGTTCTAAACTGCTCAGCGTACGGCTGGAGTGACCCACACGTTTTCAGCACGTTCACTTATCGATGATCGACTAGAAGGATATGCGACTGCCACTACTCCTGTACACCTTACGTGGCCGTAATACCGTAGATGCGCTTTTCTTGCGCTCGCTGGTGAAGGTCGTGCAGCAGGTACCTAACGAGTGACGCCGCGGTGTTTCCTCATGCGTTCTCAACTCCTGCGAAGCGGTATTCCGGAAAGTGAGATTCCGATTAGGAGATGTCCGGCAAAGTGAAGGGTACGCGGTTATACGACAACCGAGAGCGCTCGCACGCGATAGGTACACGCAGGGCGACTACTCAGTCGTTGTGGCCCCGCTCATGCCTCTCTGCTACGTTTTCAGTTGATGCTATAGCAGCTGACCCTTTTCTGCTCGCACAAGTGACAGCATTATGTTGGGGGACGGACGTATCATTTACCGCATGACATACGACCCATTTGTCCCAGGCCGATTTACTGTTAACGAGCGGAGCATGCAGGCGTTCGACGCTGCCCGCAACCGCAGCTTCCCTTGCGACATTTGGCGTCCAGCGAAAGCGGTCGGAATTTGCCCGATAATCCTTCTCTCTCATTCGAGCGGCGGCAGCGGTCGGCGAGGCTACACATTCCTGACGAATCACCTGGCCAGCCATGGCTACGTCGTCGCCGGACTGAATCACTCCGAACTCGTCGTACCAGAACTCGGACATCGAGACGGTGAAACTCCTGAGCAACGGGCTGCGCGAGCCGAAGCTGCCATTGCAAGCCGCGTTCCGGACATTAGCTTTCTTCTCGAGTATGTCTTGACCCAGGCGGAGCTCAAACCCGCGCCTATAGGAATCGTGGGGCACAGCTTCGGCGGCTGGACAGCGCTTGCCTCTCCGGACGTGGTGCATCAAATCGGAGCGGTTGTGGCGCTTGCGCCCGGCGGAAGTTCGAATCCAAGGCCGGGGATTCTGCCAGCGAAGCTGGCGTTCAAGTGGGGCCGCGACGTTCCGACTCTCCTTCTGGTGGCGGACAACGACGTCTGCCTTCCGATCGACGGTATGTACGAGATCTTCGAAAGAATACCTGCCGCGAAACGCATGGTGATTCTCCGCCGCGCCGACCACATGCACTTCATGGATAACGTCGAGCAACTGCACGAAGCGGTCCGGACCTCGCCGCCTTGGATTCGAGAATTGGATTACCTGCAAAAGGAAATGCGTCCGATTGCCGAACTCTGCACCGGCGAACAATCCCACTTGTTCGTCAGAGGACTCACGCTCGCACATTTTGATG
>Ga0114129_10018094_pt1 | contig 10038 bp, 12 predicted proteins | sample RhiMetdeltSRZDD1_FD_80071 | JGI IMG/M metagenome (GOLD analysis project Ga0114129, IMG submission 80071) | Populus rhizosphere microbial communities from Tennessee, USA - Rhizosphere MetaG P. deltoides SRZDD1 (version 2) (version 2) | ecosystem: Host-associated > Plants > Roots > Rhizosphere >...
GGAGTATCTGACGACCTTCGAGCCCTACGACTTGAGCGCCGGCGCCGAGATGGCCCACGTGATGACGGGTCCCGACGGCGACAAGCACGAGGGCGTGTGGCGGATCGAAGCAGTTGATCCGCCGCGCTCACTCGAGCTGAGCGACGCCGACGTTGACGAAGGTGGCCATCCAAACGACGGCCTCGCGCTCACGGGAATGGCGATGGAACTCTCGGAGCACAACGGCGGCACCCGGATGACAGTGCGCTCCACATTCTCCTCGCGCGAGGGGATGGAGGCCATGGCAGAGGGCTTCGCCGAAGGCCTCCGGTTGTCGCTCAGCCGGATGGAGACGCTCCTCGCGGCGTAGGGCTAGCGGCCCAAGAGGTCCCGGAGTGCGGGTTCCAGGCGTGTTAGCGAAACCTGAAGTATGGGCCGTGCCCGGCTCGAACGGGCGACCTCCTCGCTGCTGCTTTCACGCGGAAGCGAAAACCAGTTGGCCGTGTAACTCCGGTCCGACGGCGATGAGTCTCGCAGTGATCTCCGGTCTGTACTCACACCCGATCAACCGCTCGAGGAGAACGACATGACCGCTAGCTACACCTTCGACGTCTTTTCCAGCCTCGACGGCTACGGCGCCGCCAGCGCCAACTGGACCGGCTACTGGGGAAAGCAAGGCCCCGAGTTGCTCGATCACCGCCTTGCCTTGTACGGCGCGGAGCAGCGGATGGTCTTCGGGGCCAACACGTATCGGGCATTCGCGCGGATGCTGGCCTCGAGCACCGATGAGTCCGAAGTGCGTGACCCGTGGGTCACGCGGATGAGGAGCCTGCCGGCAACGGTGGTCTCCACGACGCTGGAAGGCCCCCTCGACTGGCCCGACGCGACGCTCGTGAGCGGTGACGCCGTCGACGTCGTCGCCCGGCTCAAGGAGGAATCCGAGGTGCCGTTGCGCTCGCACGGCAGCCTGTCGATGAATCGGGCGCTGATGGCCGCCGGCCTAGTCGACCGCGTGCAGGTGACGCTCTTTCCTGTCATCACCGGACAGACCGGGTTGGAGCCGATTTTCCAGGGTGCGGCCGACTTCGACCTGGAGCTGGTCGAGAACCGGACGCTCGACGGTCACATCCAAGAGCTCACCTACCGACCCACCCTCCATTGACCCGGGCGGCTAGCTCCGCTACTCCGACAGCCCAGCGGCTTCGAGGGATCGGTCCCGGTCGGTGTGTACCGAGAGGCGAACGATCCTCCCGTCACGAAGGGTCCAGACGTGGAAGAAGCGGTTCCACACCTCGGCGTCGGTCCCTCTCATCCGCCCGCCATCGCGGACGAGGTCGACAACCCGCCGCTCGTCGGCGTAGATCACCTCTTCGATCTCGACGCGGTAGCCCTCGAACGTCTTCCAGTACTCGCGCATCGCTTCCTGCGCCGCTTCAAATCCGAGGACTTCGACAATATCCGGCCAGAGCTCCGTGTTGTCGAACTCATAGTCCGGGTCGAACAGCTCCCGGGGTACCTCCAGGCGCGCGTTCACCCCTTCGTAGACACGGCGAACTGTCTCGACGTTCTTCTCCGACATCGCCCGTGCAGTATCTCGCGGTCGGAACACCTGCGCTTTCGGACGCAGCGGCCTCACGCGGCTGGGTGCAGGCGGCTGCGATCCCGGTCGCTCAAGAACTCCCTCAACACGGGAGCCATGACCTTCATCGACGGATTGTGGCTCTGCCCCTCCAGCTCTCGGTGCTCTGCGTTGGGCAGGACGCCAGCGATCGCGCGCGCCGCATTTCGGAGCTGCTCGGGGCTCTTTTCCCCGGCGAGCACAAGCGTGGGCACCGTGGCCGAAGCCCAATCGTCTCGAGACAGCGGCTTGCCACTCATGGTGTCTCCCAGCAAGGCCCAGTCGTAGGGGAGGGTGTGCGCGGTCGCCGTGAGCTTCGACCAGATCGGCGAGAATCGCATCAGGCGGACGATCGGGCCCGGGATCCCCATCGCCTTCGTCATGAACAGCCGCGTGGCGTCACTTCGGCGCTCGGTCGCTGTCAGCTCGGCGAGCCAATTGGCGAAATCTGCCGGTGGCAGTGGCCGGCTGTCATCGACCAGGAACGGCGGTTCGAACATCACCAGCCTGTGGATGTCCTGAAGATCCTCGATCTCGCGCTCGACTGCGTACGGCGCGGTGTCCGCGCTATCACCCCGCCCGCGCCGGTCGTAGTTGATGACCGTGAAGCCTGGCGCCAGCAACTCGGCCAGCTGCACAAGCTTCGGAAACGCTCTGTAGCTGAACGCACCGCCCGCCAGAATGATCGGGGGCCCCTCGCCGAGCCGATCGAACGCGATCGTGGTGCCGTCCTTAGACCGTACGCTGTTCACAGGGGTTCCCTCTCCATGGTGGGCGTGCACTAGGAGCGTCGAATAAGCGGCCGCGAAATCGACACAGTCGGGCCACCGGGCGGGAGTCGGGGTCCGTCGCCAGCGCGCCCAGCACGGCGCGACGGGTCGCGGTGGTGGTTTCTACGAGTGCGATTGGGTTCATGGGCCCTAGCGTTGCGCTCACGCGTATCAATCTCAATCATGAATTCTCCATATGGATAAGATGAGCTAATGTTGGATCCGCGCCGCCTGCTCACCTTTCGCGAGGTGGCACGGCTCGGCTCGTTCTCGCGCGCGGCGGAAGAAATGTCGCTCACACAGCCCGCCGTGTCGCAGCAGGTCCTCTCGCTCGAGCGGCAGCTCGGGATCCGTCTGATCGACCGCGGCCCCGGCGGGCTGGGTCTCACCGCGGCCGGTGCGCTCCTTCTGCGTCACGCGGATGCGGTCTCGGGGCGGCTCCGCCTGGCCACCGAGCAGCTCGGCGCCCTGGTGCACGAGGAGCGCAGACACCTGGCGATCGGGGCGTTCCCGAGCGCCATCGCGACGATCGTGCCGGAGGCGCTCGTGCGACTGAGGGCCGCTGAGCCGGACCTCGAGGTCAATGTCTCCGAGGGCACGCAGGAGGAGCTCGTCGCAGCAGTGAGCGATGGCAGCCTCCACCTCGCCGTCCTATTCCAGGACGCCGCCGCCCCACGCCGTGACCACGAGGGCCTCGAGCGCCACGACCTCTTCGAGGAGCCGATGGTGGCGGCACTCCCCCCGCGGCACCGCCTCGCGCGTCGGAGGAGGATCGAGCTCGAGCAGCTCGCGAGCGACGCCTGGACGGCGCCGTCGCGCGACGGCCTGGTGCACCGCACCTGCCTGGCGGCCGGATTCGAGCCGAACATCGCCTTCGTGACGCGCGACGTGCTCGCCTTCCGAGAGCTCGTGGCGTCCGGGCTCGCCGTGACGCTCACCGGCCGCCTGCTCGCCGGGCGCCTCGAGGGAATCGCGACCCCCGCCGTCGACGGCGACCCGGCGCGACGGACGATCTATGCGGTGCGGCCCAGCACGGACAGCCATCCACTGACCGACCGCCTGCTCGTGGAGCTCGGCCGGTCGAGCTAAGGCGTCGGCTTCGTCCTGTTCGGCTGCGGCGGCAGCGGTGTCCTGTTCGGGTTACAGAACGTTCCTGGGTTGCCGCTGTGAGGATCGGAGAGGCCGAGTTTGTTCTCCTGGCCGAATGACTGCGACGTGCCGCCTGGGCCGTTGGGGCCGATCGGCGGCACCGTGGACGCGGTCGGGTCGTCGTTCAGGCCGGAGAAGGAGCACCAGGACCTGCCCTGGTTCTGATCCTCGTTCTCGCCGCTGCCGGTGACCTCACCGGCGAGTGCGGGAGTGGCGCTCAGCGCCGCGATGGCGGCGGCGACAGTCACCGCGAGCAAGGACTTCTTCATTACGGACCTCCTCCATTCGTTGGACACGGCTGTGACGGTCGGCGAGCTAGAGCGCCGAGCGCGCCCCGACGAGGACCTTGCGGAGACGGTCCGCCGGACCGCTCACGTACAGGGAACTGGCGCCGTCGGTGATCAGGACGCGGGTGATCGCGACGCCGCGCACGCCTGCGGTGACGTCGGTGAGAGCACGCGCAAGGTCGGAAAGCTCGGGCGAGCACGCCCGGACTGAGGCCGCGTCGACCGGAATGTGTGGTGACGGGAACCGGGACATCGCGCTGTTGTCGACTGTGCGCACGGCGTTGAGCAGGGACCGGGCGAGGGTCGCTCGCAGCGCGGGCCGGCCGAGCTGCGCGGCTCGGAGCGAGAGCTGCGGGTCGGTCGTCGGGTCCCGGCCCTCGGCGATCAGGCGGTCAAGTCGGCCGCGGTGGACGAGGACGCGCAGCCGCAGGAAGGGCCGGACGGGCGGCTTGCGGGCGGCAGCGTGTGGGTGTGACAGCTCGATTGAGGACATGGCCGCGACGCTAAGGGGGCTCTACCGTCGCCGCATCGTGGATGTCCACGGAGTTCGCGGGATGTCGTGGATATCCACGACATCGCTTGCGTCTGCTGCTCCGCCACGCGAGGATGGCCCAGCCCCAAGAGATTCGCGCGATGGCGGCCGTGCCCACCACAGCCAAGCCGGTTCCCGTGACCCGAGCGGTCGGCGGGGATGAGCTAGTGGGCGGATCGTCTGAGCGGCGCGAGCTTGTGGTCGGGTTTCTCTTGATCGCGGTCGCGCTGGGAATGACGATCGCGGCCTACGACCTCATCCTCCCTGTGGGCGAGCTGGTACTGGGAGAAGCCGGCGCACCGATCTACGCGCTGGTGACGGTCGCGCCCGCGGCTGCCCTCACCGCGGCCGGTGTGCTGGCCCGCTGGAGTCATCCCGGCAGCCGGATCGGGGCGCTGCTCATCGTCGAAGGGCTGACCTGGGACATCGGGACGCTCGCCTATTCCGCCACCTACATCCCGGCTGCTACGGAGATCGCCGCGATGACCGCGTACGTGGGGTACGCCATCGGCGGCCATATCCTGCTCAGCTACCCGAGCGGCCGGTTGCGCACCCGCAGCGATCGCAGGCTCGTCGCGGCGCTCTACGTCGCCTTCGGACCGGCGATCATCCTCGCCTACGCCTTCCACGCCGACTTCGGGCCGGGCTGTTCGATCAGCCCCGCAAACGGGTTCCTGATCACGCCGAACGACACCCTTGACGTGGCCGGCAACGTGATCTACTTCGCCGTGGCGGGAGTGCTCATCACGATCGCGGGGCTGCGATCGGTCCCGCGCTGGCGCGCGGCGACGCCGCTCGCGAGGCGCTCGCTGGCACCCGTCTACGTGACGCGCTGGTTGCTGGCAGGGTCTGTCGCCCTCTGGTGCGCGTTCGGCGTCGGACTGATCTTCACGGACACGGTGCTGTGGCAGGTGCGCGTGGGGATGCTCCCCCAGCTGATGGCGATCGCATCAGCGGGCGGCATCCTCGTGGTGTTCCTGCGGTCCAGCGTGGCCCACGGGGCGGCCGGCAGACTCGCTCGCGAGCTCGACACCTCGCCCCTTGCGCCCGGGCAGCTGGAGGACTCCGTGCGCTCGGCACTCGGGGACCCCGACGCCCGGCTGCTGTTCCGCGACGAGGCCGGAACGACCTGGGTCGACTCGCATGGCGCCCCCACGTCACCGGCCCAAGGGCGTTCCCTCACCACGTTCGGGGGCATGAACAGCAGTGCCCTGGAGCACGATCCCATACTTGACGACGACCCGGCCATCGTCGCCGGAGTCGGCGCCGTGGCCGGTCTCGCGCTCGAGGCAGAACGCCTCCGCGTCCAGATGCGCGTCAGCGGCCACGCCGGCCCTGCGCAGGCGGACGGCAAGCCTGCGCTACGCGGTGTGCTGACCCCACGCGAGCGCGAGGTGCTCGGGCTTGTGGCCGAGGGCCTGACGGATGGCGCGATCGCGCAGCGCCTGTACCTCACGCGCCGAACCGTGGAGACCCACCTCGGTCATATCTTCGCCAAGCTCGGCGTGCCTTCCGGAAGCAGCCAGAATCGGCGCGTGCATGCGGTCCGCCACTATCTCGAGGCCCGTAGCTGACGGAAAGGCCCGCTTGCGCGGGCCTTTCTGCTTGCATGTGGAGGCCTCACCAGCGGGCGTTTAGGCGTCGTCTCCAGTCAGCACGTCGCTCGGCCGAGCTCGATCGTCTGCCGCCGCCCGCTTCCGCGCGTCCTTCCTGGCCTTCTTCTCGAGCCGGCGCTCGATGAGCCTGCGCTCACGGTTCAGCTTCGCCATCGTCGTCTTTCTCTTGCCTGTTGAAGCGATGCGGTGCCTCCCCTAGAGGACCTGGACGTTCGCGGCCGCGGGGCCCTTTGTGCCCTGCTCGGCGTCGAAGCTCACCTTCGCGCCCTCGGCGAGCGACTTGAAGCCGCCGCCCTGAATCGCGTTGTGGTGCACGAACAGGTCCTTGCCGGGGTCATCCGGTGTGATGAACCCGTAGCCCTTGTCGTCGTTGAACCACTTGACGGTTCCTGTTGCCATCTTGTGCCCCTCCGGGGTATGTGCACTGCGAGACGCGGAGGGTGCTGGAAGGCAACAACTGCGGAAACGCTGAGCACTGCTTTGGCCGGACGGATGCCCGACTCGTACGACGAGGGTAGCGCCGTCAGGCGATCGCGGCGAGCAGCTCCTGGCACGCCTGCTCGCAACGGCGGCACTCCTCGGCGCAGACCCTGCAGTGCTCCATCCCATGCGCGGCGTGGATCTCGCACTCGTCGGCGCAACTGCGGCACGCCTCGATACATCCTCTGAGTACCGCGCCCGTTACCTCTGCGTCATAGCCCGTTCGGCGGCTCACGACGCGTCCCGTTGTGGCACAGATGTCGGCACAGTCGAGGTTCAGCCGAATGCAGGTTGTGAGCTCCTGGACGCTTTCCTCGCCGAGGCAGTCGTCTGCGCACTGGGTGCACGACTCGGCGCAGTCGGAGCAAGCCTCGATACAGCGGACCAATAGGCCGGGATCGACGTTGAACTCGCGCGGGTAGGCATCGAGCATTTGGCGGGCAACTTCAGCGACAGGCACAGCGCACCTCCTGGTGTTTTGCAGTCATCGTGCGATCCCGAAGGCGGCCTCGACCTGCCGGCGTTCGTCGGGATCGAGCTGGTCGACGTAGGCCTGGATGCCCTCGCGGTGGGTCGCGTCCAGCATGACGACGAGCTCCTCCCCCTGCTGGCTGAGCGAGTACCGACGCCGTTCCTCACGGAGGTAGCCGCGACCCCGGAGCCTGTGGATGGCGGGGTATGTGACGTCGAGCGAGAAGCCGGCGAGGTCGGCCAGCTCGCTCACCGCAACCGGACCGTCGTCCATCTTCAGCGCGAGCGCGAGCAACAGGCGCAGATCCTCGAACGAGAGCTCGGACTGCTCCGCCCACATGGCTATCCGTTGCCAAGCGACCAGGTCGATCAGACGAAGCCGGGTGGCGAGCACTTCCACGAGTGGATCGGGCGAAGTCGTGGGGGTGATCATCTCAGCCTCAGGCGGCCGCGTATACCGCCGCGGCCTCCATGATCTGGTGGACGACGGCCCCGGGGTGCGAGACCGTGATCGCGTGCGACGCGCCGGGGATCTCGAGCGTGCGATGTGCGTGGGCGCGCTCCGCCATGTACTTCTGAAGGGCGGCGGGGATGATGTGGTCGTCCTCGCCGATCAGGAAGCGTGACGGCAGATGCTTCCACAGCGGCTCCTTGCCGGAGGGCTCCGTAAGCGCCTCCTGGGTGGCGGGGCGCTGCGTGACGGCCATCCGCGCGGCCTGTTCTGCGGGGACGTCCTGGCAGAAGATGTCGTGGAAGGCGTCCGCAGCGACGTAGAGGTCGGTGGTTCCGTCGCTCAGCGACACCGGTCGCGCCGTCTCCGGGCCGAGCCTGCTGCCCGGGAACATGGCCGCGAGCTGGAAGCAGTTCTCGCCAGGCTCCGGTGCGAATCCGTTGGCGTAGACGAGGCCGACGATCTCGCCGGCGTCCGCCGGGACGTTGGACATCACCGCTCCGCCGTAGGAGTGGGCGGCGAGCACCACCGGCCCCTCGACCGAACGGACGACGTCGGCGACCGCAGCGGCATCCGAGGCAAGACCGCGCAGCGGGTTCGCCGCGGCGATCACCGGGTGTCCGGCGTCGACGAGCGGGTCGATGACGTCGTCCCAGCTCGAGGACTCGGCAAAGGCGCCGTGGACGAGGACGATGGTGGGCTTCACGAGAAGCTCCTTAGTAGGAGCGGTTGAAACTCGCGCTCATCCTGGTCAGCAGCATGTCTGCGCCGGTCGCTCCCGCCCGCGCCAAGGGATCGGAGGAGGCGGATGATGCGCGCCCACTGTGTGCAGTAGCCGGGCATCCCGGGCGGGAGGTAGTGATCGGCGGCCGGCCAGCCGTAGGTCTCGGAGATCTCGCGCCGGTCGATCGCGAAGTTGACGGCTCTCCGCAGTCGTCGACTACCTCGCATTCAACGCGCACCGGCCGCTCTTCTCCGATGCGCGACGGCGAGAAGCGGACTTACGTGCAAGCGGGGCGCGCCCTCTCGATGCGGCGGCCCGTACCAGGACCCGGTCACGTTCCTCGAGAACGTCCTCGCGCACCCGCGCTCGAGAACCCGGCTCAGGCGGGAGGTCACCTCCGACTGTCAATTCTGCGGTGTGCCGCCAGGCTGGTTCCGCTCTCGCGACTTCGAACGCAAGCTCGAGCGGATCAGGCGGCTAGGCGGCCGGGAACGGGAGTACGCCGCGGGCGCCCTCGATCTCGAGATCGCGCGCGCCGCTCCTGGGGCGGTCCTGGGATCCGAGACCTACTCCCAGCTCCTCTCTGCACGGATGGGTTGCCGGACGTTCCAGCCGCTGTACTTCGGCGTCGACCTCGCGGCGCAATGCATGCGCGACGGCGGCTGACATAAGCGGCCGCCCGCGCTCATCCGATGCGGATGAGCTTCTTGTTCACGAACTCGTCGGCACCGTAGGTGCCGAGTTCGCGGCCGAAGCCGGATCGCTTGGTGCCGCCGAACGGAAGCTCGGCTCCGTCGGCTCCGACGATGTTCACGTAAACCATGCCGGCGTCGATCTGGTTGGCCACGCGCTCGGCCTGCTCGGGGTCGGTCGACATCACGTACGAGCCCAGCCCAAAGGGCGTGTCGTTCGCGAGCTTGACCGCCTCCTCCTCGGAGGACACGCGGTAGACCTGCGCGACCGGGCCGAACAGCTCCTCGCGGTAAGCGTCGTTGTTGGGGCCGATGTCGGTCAGTACGGTTGGCTCGAAGAAATTGCCCTCGCGCCCACCGCCGACGACCACCTTCGCGCCCTGGTCGATCGCACGCTTGACCTGGTCCTCGAGCCGGTCGGCCGCGGCAGTCGACGACAGCGGACCGATCTCGCTGTCAGACGATGTCGGGTCACCCGGCTTCACGGCCGTCATCGCGGCCGTGAACTTCTCGAGGAACGGCTCGTACAGGTCGTCGACCACGATGAACCGCTTGGCCGCGTTGCATGACTGCCCGGTGTTGTCGAGGCGCGCGGCGGCCGCGTCCTCGACGGTCTTGTCGAGGTCGTCGGTCCCGAGCACTATGAACGGATCGGACCCACCCATCTCGAGCACGACCTTCTTCAGGTTGCGGCCCGCGATCTCCGCAACCGCGGCTCCGGCGCGCTCCGATCCGGTTACTGAGACTCCGCGCACGCGCGGATCGGCGATCACCCACTCGATCTGTTCGTTCGTGGCGTAGACGTTCTCGTACGCGCCGTCAGGGAAGCCGGCCTCGTCGAACAGCTTCTGGATCGCCTCCGCCGACTCCGGGCACTGCGGCGCGTGCTTCAAGACAATCGTGTTCCCGATCACCAGGTTCGGACCGGCGAACCGGGCCACCTGGTAGTAGGGGAAGTTCCACGGCATGATCCCGAGCAGGACGCCAAGCGAGCTGCGACGGACCACGGCGGATCCGTCGCCGGCGAGCAGCTTGATCGGCTCATCCGCCATCAGCTGCTCGGCGTTGTCTGCATAGAAGCCGTAGATGTCGCCGACGAAGTCGATCTCGCCGAGCGCCTGCTCGATCGGCTTGCCCATCTCGCGGACGATGATCTCGCCCAGCTCCTGGCGCCGCTCAACGTGCAGCTCGCCGACGCGGCGCACCAGGTCCGCGCGCTCGGCGACGGTCGACGAGGCCGACCACGTCCGGTGGACGTCGTCGGCACGA
>Ga0114129_10018095_pt1 | contig 10038 bp, 5 predicted proteins | sample RhiMetdeltSRZDD1_FD_80071 | JGI IMG/M metagenome (GOLD analysis project Ga0114129, IMG submission 80071) | Populus rhizosphere microbial communities from Tennessee, USA - Rhizosphere MetaG P. deltoides SRZDD1 (version 2) (version 2) | ecosystem: Host-associated > Plants > Roots > Rhizosphere >...
ATCGATCCTTACGGATTGCATATTGACTGGGAAGTGATGTACCAGGCTGGGCAATCCAAAGCCATCGACATGTTCCTTAACTTTCCTGTCATGGACATGAACCGAAATGCGATCTGGAAAAACCCAGGAAGAGTTCCTCAAGATGGCATTGAACGAATGACGAAGTTTTGGGGAGACGAGTCCTGGAAACAGGCTGCATATGCCAAAAGCCCACAGGGTAGTTTTTTTGGGCCTGATGGTGAAGCAGGGCAATGATGACATTGTCGCCGCTTTCCGACAGAGGCTAAAAAAAGTTGCTGGGTTTAAATTTGTTCCAGAGCCATTACCCATGAGAAACAGCACTAATGCTGTGGTGTACTACTTATTTTTTGCATCGCAGAAACCCGTGGCAGAAAAAATCATCAGTGACATTTTCCGTAAATATAGGTAGCGAGCAACGGGCAAGTTCCGCTGAATTCGTTCTATTCATAAGCCATGTATAAACTCACGAATGTTGCGATGCATTCTCACAAAAGAGGAGATACCAGCGATTTAGTTCTTCGGTCAAAACGTCACGAGCTTCTCACGGGTTGGAGCGATCCGTCTGTCGTTTTCTTGGCCCCCGGAAAAGTTCGGATCTACTAAATGAGCGCGAGGTCTGCGATGACTGAATCGGGCTCCATGAGTCGTACGTTCAATGGTGCTGCTATCACGGCTGTTCAGTCCGGGTCGGCGGCAGTTCGCCTGCGCGAGGCGCGGCGGTTTCTGGAGCAGTTCGAGCCCGGTGCAGAGGTGCTTCTCCTCGGCGCATCGCGCGGTTCGGTGGACGACCTCGCTCGCGTGATTTCGCTGGAAAAGGGCGCGACGTTTGGACTACATCGACTCTCTTTCACGCAGCTCGCGGCCCGGCTGGCCGTCATGGAACTGGCCGCTCGCGAACGTGCTCCTACGACGACCTTAGGACACGAAGCGGTTGCGACGCGCGCGGCCTTCGAGGCTCGCAGCGATAACGCGCTGGGGTATTTCTCGCCTGTCTCTCAGACGCCGGGCTTTCCGAAGGCGCTGGCGCGCACACTGCTGGACTTGAGACTTGCTGCTGTAGCTAGCGGTGATTTGGCCCGACTACCGCGTAGCGGAACTGACCTTGCCGCGTTGCTGGATCGCGTTGACACGCTCCTCAACGATGCTGGCGCCAGCGATCGGGCTTCATTGTTCGAGACCGCAACGAACGCGCTGGGCTCGCCGGTGACCGGCTGGCCGCCGATGCCGCTGCTGCTGCTCGATGTTCCCTTCCAATCTGAAATCGAAGCGCAGTTCCTCTGGAAGCTCGTCCAGCAGTCGCCGCACGTGATGATTACCGTGCCGGCAGGCGATGCCTCTGCCGTGAGCCAGCTGGAGAAGCGCGGCGTGCGACTCGAGATCGTCGAGGAAGCCGAGCAGAACGATCTGACCCAGCTTGCGCACTACCTGTTTTCAAAAGACCCTCCGCCCGAGAGAACGCGCACCGGTGAATTGGTGTGGTTTTCAGCGCCTGGCGAAGGCCGAGAATGTGTGGAGATCGCGCGCCGAATCCTGAAAGAAGCCGATCGCGGCGTCCGCTTTGACGAGATCGCGATCGTCATCCGCTCGGCGCAGCAGTACGTTGGGCTTCTGGAACATGCCCTCGCCCGGGCCGGGGTCCCGGCGTACTTCGATCGCGGCACCCGTCGTCCCGATCCCACAGGTCGGGCCTTTCTCGCCATCCTGAGTTGTGCAACCGAGAATTTCTCAGCCAAACGCTTTGCCGAATATCTTTCGCTCGCCCAGGTCCCGTCGCTGGACGATTCCGGCAAGGCTCCGGTGAGATCCGGCCATTCGACGTGGGTGGCCTCACGCGACGACGTCTTCGGCGTGCTCTCGGAACGTGCGCCCGAAGAACCCGACGATAGCGATAACAGTGGCGACGACGACCAGCGATTCGCCACCCATATCAATGGGGATCAGGCTGTGGTGGCCGGCACCCTTAGAGCGCCGTGGAAGTGGGAAAGCTTGCTGGTTGAATCCGCTGTGATCGGCGGAAGTGCTCGGTGGGCCCGACGGCTAAACGGACTGGCGGCGGAATACGAGCTAAAGATTCGCGAGCTAACACCCGAGCAGCCAGACTCACCGCGCATCGCGCGCCTCGAGCGCGAGCGGCAGAATCTTGAATGCCTCCGCGGTTTCGCGCTGCCGCTCATTGAAGAGATGTCTGCCTGGCCACAGCAGGCGATGTGGGGCGATTGGATTCAGCGCCTGGAAGAAATTGCGCCGCAGGTGCTCCGGCGTCTGGAATTCGTGCTGCGCGTTCTAGCCGATCTGCGTCCCATGGCCGCGGTCGGGCCGGTAAGCTTGGCCGAAGTGCGCGATGTGCTTGCCGATCGCCTGACAGCGCTGGAAGTGGAGCCGCCCGCGCATAGGTACGGCCGGGTGTTCGTCTCCAGCTCCGATCAAGTCCGCGGCCGCGTGTTCCGCGTCGCTTTCGTGCCGGGCTTGGCCGAGCGACTGTTCCCGCAAAAGCTGCGCGAGGATCCGCTCCTGTTAGACGATCTCCGGCGCGAGATTGGCGGCGAGCTAACACTACAAGAGGATCGGGCCGAGCAGGAACGGCTCTTGCTGCGCCTCGCGTCCGGCGTGGCGACGGAACGGTTATATGTCTCGTTCCCGCGCATCGAGACGGCGGAGGCCCGCGCGCGGGTCCCGTCATTCTACGCGCTCGAAATCATGCGCGCCGTGACCGGCCGCATCCCCGATCATCAGCAGCTCGAGCTCGAAGCATCGGAAGAAGCCAGTGCGAGCCTGGCGTGGCCCGCGCCTCTGCGGCCCGAAGACGCCATCGACGACTTCGAGCATGACCTCTCGGTGCTGCGCATCTTGATGCGCGGCGAAGCGGACGTGAAAGGACACGCGCATTACCTGCTCCGGTTAAATGACGCTGTCCGGCGCTCGGCGAGCGAGCGCTGGGCGCGTGCCAGGCAGCCCTGGTCTCCGTATGACGGGCTCGTCCGAGTTACAGAAGCCACGCGACCGTTTCTCCAGTCGCAGCGGCTTACCTCGCGCCCGTGGTCCGTCTCGGCGCTGCAGAATTACGCCTACTGTCCCTATCGATTTCTCTTATCGGCGATGTATCACCTCGAACCTCTGGAAGAACCTAAGCCGCTCGAGCGCATGGATCCGCTGACCAAGGGCCGATTGTTCCATGAGGTGCTGGCAGAATTCTTTCGCGCCTTGAAGCAGCGGAAAATGACGCTGGCGACGACTCCCGTCGATGCGGTGCTCGGAGTTCTCGACGGCACTCTAACGCGCATCGCCGGAAGCTACGCGGAGCTGCTCGCACCGGCCGTGGATCGAGTGTGGCAGGACGAAGTGGCGAGCATCCGCACCGATTTGCACATCTGGGCGCGCGAGCTCGCCGCGAGCATGGGATGGGAGCCATGGTTGTTTGAGTTTGCCTTCGGCCTGCCTGACCTTCCAGGGTGGGACCCGGACAGCCGGCGCGAGCCGGTCAGTATCGACGGCCGCTTCATTCTGCGCGGCGCGATCGATCTCATCGAGCGAAAGCCCGGCACCAAAATTCTGAGAGTCACCGATCACAAGACATCCAAGAACCGCTCGGAGCGCGGCTCGGTCATCGGAGGTGGCCAGCAACTCCAACCGGTGATCTACAGTCTCGCAGTCGAGGCGGCAACCGGATGCAGTGTGGAAAGCGCGCGCTTTTCATACTGCACGACTGCGGGTGGGTTCACCGAACATAATGTTCCCATCAACGACCGGACCCGTGGGATAGGCATCGAAGCGTTGGAGATTATCGACCGGGCAGTGGAGCTTGGTATGCTGCCGCCCGCGCCTGCGGAGAAGGCGTGCGGGTTCTGCGACTTCTTGCCGGTGTGCGGTCCGAATCAGGAGCGCCGCGCCCGCCGCAAATCACACAAAGAGATTGCCGATCTCATCGAGCTGAGAGGACGACCATGAGTCAGGCGCTTGCCGATCAAGCCGATCGCGAACAGATTGCGACGGCGCTCGACGACACGCTCATCGTCGAAGCCGCCGCCGGCACCGGCAAAACCACCGAGTTAGTTCGCCGCATCGTGCGCGTCATTCAAACCGGCCGCGGCGAAGTGACCGGGATCGTCGCCGTTACCTTCACGGAAAAGGCCGCCGGCGAGCTAAAGCTCCGCCTGCGCGAGGGGCTCGAAGAGGCGCGAGGAGGATCCGAAAGCGGATCGAAGGAGCGCGACCGGCTCGACCGGGCGCTCGGCAGGCTCGAAGAAGCGCAGGTCAGCACCATTCACGGCTTTTGTGCGGATCTTCTCCGGGAGCGGCCGGTGGAAGCGCAGATCGATCCGTTGTTTACAGTGCTGACCGAAGCGCAGGCGGAGCGCATGTACGATGAAGGATTCGACAGGTGGCTGGAAAGCGAGCTCGCCGATCCATCGGAAGGCGTGAAACGCTCGCTCCGCCGTCCGACGTTCGGCGGTTTTGGTCCTCAAGCGGATGGCGGCGACGGCCCGATCGATCGGCTGCGGCGGGCTGGTTGGGATCTCATCCAATGGCGCGATTTCGACGGAGACTGGCAGCGCCCGCCGTTCGCCCGTCGCGCGCGGGTCGACGAATTGGTGCGGCTCTTGAAAGAGTTTGCCGGTTTGTTGGAGCCGCCCGGCGAGGCCCGCGATACTCTGTACATGGATAACTGGGCGGCCAGGAAGCTGGCGGAAGAGATCCGCAGAACCGAATCGGTCGCGCCGCGTGATTACGATCGTATCGAGGCGGGCCTGGTCGATCTAAGCCACAATCGGAACTTCAAAGACGCGCGCAAAGGGAGCGGCAGGATTTACCGCAGCGGCGTCTTTCGCGAAGACGTGTGGCGGGCGCGCGAGCGCCTGCAGAGCGCTCTAACCGGTTTCGAGGAAGACGCCAATGCCGACCTTGCCGCGGGGCTGCGTGGCGAGCTGCGCAATTGTGTGAGCGCGTATGAAGCAGCAAAAGCCAGGGCGGGCGCACTCGATTTTCTCGATCTCCTGCTCAAGACGAGGAATCTCATCCGCGATAACCCACAGGTGCGGTCGAGCTTCCAAGAGCGCTTCAAACGCATCTTCGTCGATGAGTTTCAGGACACCGATCCGCTGCAGGCTGAAATTCTCTTGCTTCTGGCTGCCGACGATTCAGCTCAGACGAACTGGCGTCAAATTCGCCCGGTGTGCGGAAAGCTCTTTTTGGTCGGCGACCCGAAGCAGTCGATTTATCGCTTCCGGCGCGCCGACGTCGGCATTTATCGCGGCGTGTACGAGCTGCTGCAGGCGGCCGGCGCCACACGCGTCACGCTGCGTACCAGTTTTCGCGCGCGTCCGAATATCCAGCGCGCCATTAATGCCGCCTTCGCGCCGGTGATGACCGGCGACGCCGACGGGCTGCAGGCGGCCTACGTGCCGCTTGAACCATTTCGGAACGAGTCCAAAGAACAGCCGTCGTTTGTCGTGCTTCCCGTGCCCGAGCCGTACGGCTATCGAAGACTCTCCAACCTCGCAATTGAGAAGTCGCTCCCAGATGCCGTTGGTGCCTTCATCGATTGGCTCATCAGCGAGAGCGGCTGGAAAGTCGCCGAACGGCCGATGGCAAATCGCCCTTGGTCCCGGAGCAAAATCCCCCTCGATCCCACTTTTCCAAAGGGGGAAGTAAGAATCAATTCCCCGGTAAATGCGACTTTGGCGCCTACTGCGGCTCTAGCCTTCAGGCCTGGCGAAACGGAGCATCTCGTCCCGATTCAGGGTCGCCACATCTGCCTGCTGTTCCGCCGCTTCATCAGCTACCAAGAGGACATGACGCGGCCTTACGTCGAGGCACTCGAAGCGCGCGGGATTGCCCATCTGCTGGTCGGTGGTCGCTCCTTTCACAATCGCGCGGAGATCGAGACGTTGCGTGCCGCGCTTGCCGCTATCGAATGGCCGGAAGATGAGCTGTCAGTATTTGCAACTTTGCGGGGATCGTTGTTTGCGATCGGCGACGAAGAGCTGCTGGAATATCGCCATCGCATCGGCCATTTTCATCCGTTTCGCATCCCGAGTGAATTTTCACCCAACCTCGATCCCATCGTCCAGGCTCTAAAGCTGCTGCAAGGGCTCCATCGCGCTCGTAACCGCGTGCCGGTGGCCACGACAATTGCCGCGCTACTCGAATCGACCCGGGCGCACGTCGGCTTTGCGCTCGAGCATGGTGGGGAGCAGGTGCTCGCCAATGTGTCCCACGTCGCCGACCTGGCGCGCCGCTATGAGGCCGAAGGCGGCATTTCGTTTCGCGGATTTATCGACGAGCTGCGCGAGCAGGCCGGGAGCGGCGAAGCTGGAGAAGCGCCGATCCTCGAGGAAGGCAGCGACGGCGTGCGGCTAATGACGGTCCATAAAGCCAAAGGGCTGGAATTTCCGATCGTGATTCTTGCGGACATGACGGCGAAACTGCGCGCGTCCGTCGCAAGCCGCACCATCGATTCCGAGCGCCGCGTGTGCGCGATCCGCCTCGGCGGATGCGCGCCAGCCGATTTGCTGCAGCATGAGGAGGAGGAACTCCGACGCGACGAGGCGGAGGGCACGCGCGTGGCGTACGTCGCCGCAACGCGCGCGCGGGACCTGCTTGTGGTCCCCGCCGTGGGTGACGAGCCGAGGGAAGGCTGGATCCAGCCGCTGAACACTGCAATCTATCCGCCGAAGGAAACGAAACGGCAACAGGTTCAAGCACCCGGCTGTGTGGAGTTCAAATCAAAAGATTCGGTATTGGTCCGGCCTGGTGGCAGCGCGGCTGGAACGAGCACCGTTTGTCCTGGTCTACACATACGTAGACCGGGTTCTTCTGACGCCCTCCTTCATCCTCCCCCGGGCAGCGCGGGGGAGGAAAGAGGCGGGAGCACTGAGTTCTCCGTCGTCTGGTGGGATCCGCGCAGTCTGAAACTTGGCGCGGAGGCGCCACTCGGCATCCGCCGGCCGGAGCTGATCGTGAAGGATGTCGCCCCGGATATCGTCGAGTCGGGTCTTGCCGCTTACAACTCGTGGCGCGAGCGGCGGCAGCGGGCCGTTGCAGCCGGTAGCCAGAACTCAGTGGCAGTACGAACGGTAACACAATCGGCAAAAACAGCCGGCGAAGCAGCGGCGGACTCGAAGCTTCCGCCTGTGGAAATCGTCGAGCTCCGGCGCGCGGCCAACCGTCCATCGGGCGCTCGTTTCGGTGCGCTCGTACATGCCGTTCTTGCGAGCGTCCCGCTAGATGGCGATCTGAACGTAATCCAAAGTCTCGCAGCCATTCATGGCCGTATACTAGGCGCTGCTGGAGAAGAGACCGATGCCGCCTCGAAAGTCGTGCACGCTGCGCTCGCGCATCCGATTTTCGATGATGCACGCCATGCTGCACAACAAGGCCGGTGTCGTCGTGAAGTACCCATCGCGTGGCGCGATACGAACGACCTGCTCATCGAGGGTGTCGTCGATCTCGCCTTTGAGCAAGCCGAGGGCTGGACGGTAATAGATTTCAAGACCGACGAAGAGTTCCGTGGGAACGAAAGCGCTTATCGACGGCAAGTGGCAACGTACGCATCGGCCATCCGTGCGGCGAACGGCGCGGAAGTCTCGGCGATACTAATGCGGGTGTAAGCGCGGCTGAATTGGGCTCAAAACATTCCCAAGCCTCGCCGCTACACTACGCCAGTCTTCTCCTGAGGATATTCTTTCGTTGTTTTTCGACACGGGTGAAGTCGCTGCGCGGTCGATCTATCGCTACTCGTCCAGTTCGGGATAATAGCGAAAAATGCCTTCCTGATTGAAAGGTATGCGCCGATCAGACGCGAGATAGGCGGCGAGGCGAGGGCGGGTGAATACGCGGTCGTGCAGCGCGATCAGCCCGCGATACTTGGGTTCGAGTCGCGCCATCGCGCGCGGGAAAGCGTAGCGCAGTCCGGCGATCATCTGAAACATCGAGAGATCGACGTAGGAAACTTTTTTGCCCAAAAGATATTCCGTTCCTGTGGGATTACGCTTCAATATTCGCTCAAAGTAGCCGAGGTACTTCGGCATGCGCTCGGCTGTGAAATCGGCGGCGCGTCGTTTGGCTTCGGCTTTCTGATCTTCGTAATAAAGGCCGCCTCCTATCGGATGGTGTGTATCGTGGACCTCGGAAACCCAGTCGGCGATCGTCAGTTGCAGCTGATGTGCCCAGACGCGGCTCGCTTCATTTTTCGGAACGAGATCCAGGCGCGGGCCTAGATAGAGCAAAATATTGGCAGTCTGGGCAATGAGGAGCTTGCCTGCTTTGAGGAACGGTGGCGCAAACGGCGGGCGCGCCATCGATCGGTTTTCCATGAAGCGCATCATTGCGGCCATGCCGTGTTTCGCCACACGCGCGACGTCCACATAGTCCGCACAGGCGTCCTCCAGCGCGAGACGAACAAATTCGCCGCGGCCTTGAATGGACGGCCAATAGTAAAGCTCGTAGCGCATTTAGGGGCTCCTCAGAGTTACCGGTATAGCCAATTTTGGAAGGGCACGGCACGCCGTGCCCCTACGTAGCCGGCCAAATGCGATTGTTTGCCCAACTCATTTCAGGATCTTCCGCGCAAACTCGCCGGCGGGTTCGCGCCATTCTGTGATGATGTCTTCACCGTAGAATCTCACTTTCTCGAACTCTTCCGGGGACGTCACATCTTTTGCGGCAGGCGTGTGAAACTTGGCCAGCCATTTGGTATCGACGTCAAAGCGGCGACTCCCTTGGGTGAGCGCCCGTCCGTAAAGATCCTGGCCCTCCTTGCCGAGGAGCCAGTTGATATAGACCTTCGTCGCGTTCGGATGCGGCGTGTTTTTCATCACGGCAACTGTGCCGAAGCCGTTACTGCCGCCCATACCTTCTTTGATCGAGCTCAATACTTTGATAGGCAGGCCGCCCTTGATGTAGGGGTCAACGAAGCGTTGCGCCAGTCCCAGCGCGACCGCCAGAGTGCCCTTGGCCAATCCCACCGCGAGCTGCTGGCCGTCGCGGTGGATGAATAGATTCTGATCGGCGAGTCGCTGCAAGAATTCTTTTCCTTTTGCTCTCATCAAATAGCCCCAGAGTCCCTGGCCCGCGCTCGGAATGCGCGGCTCGAACATACCGATTTTACCTTTCCACTTTGGACTCAAAAGATCATCGTACGAGTTAATTTCACCCGGTTTGACCAAGTCGGAATTGTAAAAAGGAGGCACCGAGAAGTCGGCGGAGAATGAATAAATGAAGCGATTGGTCTTAACGTCCTCCCACATATGGCCGCCCCACCACTGGCGCGGATCTTTAACCTCCGGAAGAATCATGGAATCACTGAACGGCGCAAGCATGTTCTCGTTCCTGAGGGGCTCCAAAGTCCCGGAGCCGCCGTGAAGAACGTCGAAGTAGCGGACTCCGGCTTTAAACTCGGCCATTGCTTTGCCGGCATTCTGCGGGCCGGGCGCCGAGATAAGTTCCAATTCAAGACCAAATCTGTTCTCGAAAGTATCTTTATACTGTTTTCTCAGCACCGCCGTTGGCGGGCCGCCGGCAACGACTCTGCTTTCCTTCTTTGCGGCTTCGACGATCTTTTTCCAATCCTCTGGTGCTTCTGCCGCTAGTCCGTTGCTGGCAAGCAACAACGCAATGACGATCAGCAAGCCCGGCGCTTGAGTTCTGGCAAATATTCCTCTTCTGAACATTAGATGCTTCTCCTCAATATTCCAGCCATTCACGCCGATGGTTTTATCTCGACTAGATGGAGGACAGCAAGTCTGGCCCGCCCAAGGTTAATTTAGAACACCAACATATTCCACAAGGCTCGGAAAACGACATGGATCGAGTCAAAGGACCTAAACTCAGTCCCGCACGGGGGGCAAAGATCGACTGGAACTAGGATCCTTTGCGTTAGTTTGCAATGGTTGGCATCGGTCCACGCGAGTGATAGACGTAATGGCAGGTCGAGGGCGGGGCAAAGAGAACGCCTGATGGAAACGTGCTTTGGTAGACCGGAATTTAAGAATAGCGAGTTTCGATCGCTCCTTCATCCGC
>Ga0114129_10018096_pt1 | contig 10038 bp, 8 predicted proteins | sample RhiMetdeltSRZDD1_FD_80071 | JGI IMG/M metagenome (GOLD analysis project Ga0114129, IMG submission 80071) | Populus rhizosphere microbial communities from Tennessee, USA - Rhizosphere MetaG P. deltoides SRZDD1 (version 2) (version 2) | ecosystem: Host-associated > Plants > Roots > Rhizosphere >...
ACCGCACTCTGGTTGACGCCAAACAAATCTGGATATACTTACTCGGGGGCACCCGTTTACGTTTGTTTCACTTCCTTCAACTTGTATTCCCAAATGACTTTCACACGTTATGTCGTACTCGCTGCTATCGCTGTTTTGCTTGTTGGCTGCGGCATCAACAATATTCCTACCTATGAAGAAGGAATGAAGGCCAAGTGGGGTGAGGTTCTCAGTCAGTATCAGCGCCGCGCCGATCTCATTCCAAATCTCGTCGAGACGGTTAAGGGTTATGCAGCTCAGGAGAGAAATGTGCTGACTGAGGTGGTCGAAGCGCGGGCAAAGGCCACGCAAATGCAAATTCCGCCGGATATCGTAAATAATCCCGAAGCGTTTCGGCAGTTTCAGCAGAACCAGGCGCAACTTTCAGGTGCTCTGGGACGCCTGCTGGCGATCGTCGAGAATTACCCTGACCTCAAGTCAAACCAAAACTTCCTTGCGCTTCAATCACAGCTTGAGGGCACCGAAAATCGCATTGCAATTGCTCGCCGCGATTATATCGATGCCGTGCAGGTTTATAACACCGAACTACGAACAATCCCTGGGCGCTGGTGGGCCTCTTTGCTCTATCCCGAGGCTAAGGTGGCTCAGACCTTTACTGTCGATGACAGTGTGAAAGTTCCTCCAAAGGTCCAATTCGACAACACGCAGCAGGGTGTACCTGCACCGGACACGAATACAGGCAATTGATGCTGGGGCTTCGCGCCATTGTCTTGGCGCTATTTGCCATCTGCTCAGCTACTTCAGGGCTAGGCCAACTTCGCTTTCCGGTGCTGGTGGGGCCTGTTGTCGATGCCGCTCAAATCTTGAGCAGCGATGCGAGGGAAGTGCTGGATCGAAAGCTGCGCGACTATCAAGCCAGCAGTGGGCACCAGGTCGTTGTTGCCACCGTACCCGGGCTCGAAGGCTATGACATCCGCGACTATGGCAATCGCCTGTTCCGGCACTGGGCGCTTGGCGACAAGCAGCGTGATGATGGTGTTTTGCTCTTAGTGGCACCGCAGGAACGCAAGGTGTCGATTGAGGTCGGCTATGGGGTCGAGCCAGAACTTACGGATGCCATCTCCAGGATCATCATCGAGAATGCTATTGTACCGCGCTTTAAAGCGGGGGATTACGCAGGCGGTATCACTGCAGGGGTGGATGATATAGCCCGGGCATTAGGGGGCCAAAGCCAAATCATTGTCGATCGCGCTCGAAGCCAGTCGGCACCGTCCCTTGAGGACCTACTTCCGCTCATCTTTCTCATCGTCATTGTGTTCATCATCATCGCCAATGTCTCGCGAGGGGGACGAAATATCGTGCTGCCTTATGGCAGAAATGGATCCAATCGGGGTGGCTGGTCGAGTGGAGGATGGTCCGGGGGCAGTTCTGGCGGGGGATTCAGGGGCGGAGGAGGAAGCTCCGGTGGTGGCGGAGCGTCGGGGAGTTGGTGACATGGTGCTGAACATCGATGCTTCAGACCGAGAACGAGTCGTTTCCACTATTAGAGAGGCAGAGCGGAAAACGAGCGGCGAGATCGTGGTGGTGGTCGCAACACAGAGCGACGACTACATTCACGTCCCGCTTCATGTCGCTGCCGGTATCGCTTTAGCCGCGCCGCTTGCCTTACCTCTCTTCGCGCCTCTTTTCCCCTGGGCGACGGTGCCACTGCCTTGGTTGTTTTTTATTCAACTGGCGTCTTTCATTGTCTTTTCAATAATACTGAGCGCTCCTCCAATTCGCTACGCACTGACCCCGAAGCGGCTGATGCGGAAATATGCCCATCGCTACGCAGCAACCCAGTTTCTGGTCATCAATACTCACGCCACAGGTGGACGTACCGGTGTATTGATCTTCGTATCCTTAAGAGAACGCTATTGCGAAATCGTAGCCGACACGGCGATTGCCCTAAAGGTGAAGGATTCTGCCTGGCAGTCAATCATCGACGAAATGTTGCCAATGCTCCGCAGGAAACAGCAGGCAGAAGCCCTGATCCATGGCATTAGGCGATGTAGCGATTTGTTGGCGGAGCACTTCCCACCGGGCATGCCTAATCCCAATGAGATCCCTGACAACCTCTTTATTATTGATGCGGAAGGACGCTCGAAGTCCTGAGCTATCGGCAGTCCTGCCTTGCACAGGGCTGGTTGAAACAACCACGATCCGCTTGCGCAAGCATCGGCGGTCTGCTTAGAACGCTGCAAACGATCATCTCCCGTGGTCGTTGAAGCGGGAGCTTTGCGATTCCCAGATTCTGACAAAGCAACGTTGAAATAGAGAGATTACTTTGGCCTTATGACCCAAACATCCTCTAACGAACGCGGCGCGAACGTATCGTTTCCTCCACCGTTGGTTTTTCTCGGCCTAACTTTGCTGGGAGTTACTCTCCAGTATTTTATGGGGCCAATACCGTTCCCGGTGAATTTTTGGATTAAGATCACTGGCATTGTGATTCTTATTGCAGGCTTAGTCCTGATGGTCGCTGCGGTTCTGGAATTTAGACGCACAGGTCAGGACCCGAAGCCCTGGAAACCAAGTCCGGAGCTTGTCTTGCGAGGCCCATATCGCCTCACGCGCAATCCCATGTATGTAGGAGTCACCGGCGTGCAGTTCGGACTGGGATTGTTGCTCGGGAATTTGTGGATTTCACTATTGGCACCCTGCGCCTTGTTGGTCGTCCATTTCATGGCTGTGTTGCCCGAGGAACAATATCTCGGCAAAAAATTTGGTCACGACTACGAGGAATACTGCAAGCGTGTGAGGCGATATCTGTGATACCTCAGTTTCCCAAAGTAGCGGTAGACAAAGCAGGGTCGTTGCCCGGAACGAATCTACCGAATTCGGAAAGGAATGGTGGGGCCCCCTATCAAGGCTATTGATTAGTTGATTTGACAGTTGGACAACTCAGGCGCGGAATCTTTTTGTGGCATCTGCCAACATTGGTTGTGTTTATTGAGAGTCGGCCGTGTGCCCTTGAAATAAGGAAGCATTCGCTATCCACAAAGGGAGGTAATTTCGCGATGTTCAATCTTCCACGCAGAGAATTCATCATCACCGGCAGTGCGGCGCTTGCCTCATTGGCGATTCTCCAGTCCTCGCGCTTTGCGAAGGCTTTTCCCACCCGGCCCGGCGAAGTCGTGATTCCATGGGAGGATCAACCGGCGCCCAATCCTGTGCCGCAAGTGATTCAGACCCAGCTCGTCTGGGAGGATCTCAATTCATGGGTGACCCCAAATGATAAATTTTTCTCCATTGCGCATTTCGATCGGCCGACCATTGACCCGAACAAATGGAAACTGGAAATCGACGGCTTGGTGAAGAAGCCCATGAGCCTGACGCTCGCCGACATCAAGGCGCGGCCGCGGCAGGAAGTCGTCTTCACCGTGGAGTGCTCCGGAAATCACGGCTTTCCATTTTTCACCGGCGGCATCGGCAACGCTGCGTGGGCCGGCACACCGCTCGCCGCCGTCCTTAAGGACGCGGGGGTATTGGAGAACGGTATTGAAGTGGTCTTTTGGGGTGCCGACGTGGGCGATATCGAACTCCACGATGATAACCGGAATGTGAAGATGCATCAGAACTTCGCCCGCAGCATGTCGCTCGCCGATGCGATGAATCCCAACAATATTCTCTGCTACGAGATGAATGGAGCGGCGTTGCCGGCGGCGAATGGTGCCCCGCTGCGGCTTATCGCGCCGGGATGGTACGGCATTGCCAACGTCAAGTGGCTGAAGCGCATTGAGGTCCGCGACACTCGGTTCATGAGCAAGCTGATGGCGCGTGACTATGTCACCATCCGCGAAGAAGAGCACAACGGTGAAACGGTTTGGGCCGAGACATCCGTCGGTCGAGCCCTGTTAAAATCCGCACCTGCTAAGGTGACGCGGAATGACTCGGGCTACCAGATTGTCGGTGCAGCCTGGGGAGCTCCGATCGACAAGGTGGAAGTGAAGATCGACGATGGGTCATGGCAACAGGCGACCATCGATCACGGCGAGGAGGCGGAGTTTGCCTGGAAGATCTGGTCCCTGGATTGGGCAAAGCCTTCTCCAGGAGAACACACCGTCACTTCGCGCGCTATTGATACATCGGGACACATCCAACCCGCGATGGATGATCCTTGGATCACCAAGAAGCACACCTACTGGGAAAGCAATGGCCAGGTGATGCGCCGTATCCGTATCACCTGAGGAATCTCGCTGGCACATAGGTTGGCGACTTAGGAGACCGACGCGCCAACCGGCATGTCCGCTCTGGGTCAAAAAGCGGTCGTAGAGACGTGTCGGACGCGAGTTGCTTCACCCCGATGTGCGGAAGTTTGCCTCCGGATCTCCGCCGTCTATTGCCGCGCCTGCTTAAATTTCAAAGAAGTGCAAAAACAATTCCGCCCGAGGAAATTGTTAGAACCAGCAAAGTGGCGAGTATTTCCAATAGGAAAGTCATATCCGGCACCAACTGTGGTTCTTTTCTGTCTATCTGAGGGTTGGTCATGGTCGGCAAGTCGCTCCTGATCTTGGAGCTGAGCATGCTCTGGATTTTTCGTCTGTGACGATTCCCACATACAACCAAAATCGTTTCTTTGTGCAGCCATCAGGAGCGCCAGCGGCTTTTTCGGTGCTGCCTAGAGTCGGACAGGCCTGACCCGTTTCGGCCGCCTTGCGGCTGGCCGTGCACCCTGCGACGTGTCGCCTTGGCGCCAAAAACGGACGTATGCCGCCCGACTAGAAGTTCGCTAAAACTAGCTCTTTTGCTACAATGCTGCGGCAGGAGGAAGTTGGCTTTTGCAGCGGCAACAGCGCAGGCTCGCAGCGATCCTGGCCGCCGACGTGGCTGGCTATTCACGGCTAATGGCTGCTGACGAGACAGGTACTCTGGAACGTCTCAAGCAATTGCGGGCCGAGCTGATAGAACCGAAGGTAGCACAGTTCAACGGCCAAATTGTGGGTTCTGCCGGAGACAGTTTGCTGATCGAGTTCGCAAGTGCGGTCGAAGCGGTACAGTGCGCCGTTGAACTCCAACAAAGTCTTGCGGTGAGGAATGCCCCCCTTCCCGAAGAGCAGCGCATGGTCTTCCGTATCGGCGTAAATCTCGGCGATGTCATTGTTGAGGGCGGCACGATCTATGGTGACGGTGTCAACATTGCTGCCCGCCTTGAGAAGCTTGCCGAACCCGGCGAGGTTTATATCGGGCGCAGCGTTTATGATCAGGTCAGGGGCAAACTCCCGTTTGGCTACACCGACCTCGGCGAGCAGCGGGTTCACAACATCCCCGGCTCCATTGGTGTGTACTGCGTTCTCACGGAAGGACAGGCGCGCCCGACGCGACCACCGCTGCTTGATAAGCCCTCACTTGCGGTACTGCCCTTCCAGAATATGAGCGGTGACGCCGAGCAGGCGTATTTTAGCGACGGGATTACCGAGGACATCATTACCGAACTTGCCCGCTGGCATCAGTTATCGGTTCAGTCACACAATTCGTCGTTCCATTATCGTGACAAAGGAATCGATGTTAAGCAGGTCAGTCGTGAGCTCGGTGTTCGATATTTGGTTGAAGGAAGCGTCCGCCGAATTGGAGACCGAATTCGTGTTACGGCACAGCTTATCGACGGTATCACCGGAAATCATCTCTGGGCAGAACGCTATGATCGCCAGGCAGCGGAACTATTCGCCGTACAGGATGATGTGGTACAGACCATCGTTGGTACCCTGGCGGGCCGAGTTCAGGCAGCTAGGGTCGAAGTTGCCAGGCGAAACCCGCCGCGCAGCGTTGCTGCATACGACTTGGTGCTCCGAGGCAAGGCTCTGCCATGGGGCGACACGCAGGCCGATGCGGAGGCGCAGCGTCTATACGAGAGCGCTATTGAGCTGGATTCCCAATACGGCTTAGCCCACGCACTGCTCGCCCTGATGCTTGCCCATCGGTGGAGCGCAGAAATGGGCAGCTCAAATGCCGCGCTTGAGCGCGCTTTTCAACTGGCGAAAAGGGCAGTGGAGCTCGATCAAAACGAGAGTTATTGCCAGTTCATGCTCGGCCAAATTCATCTTTTGCGTCGTTCATTCGATTTGGCAGAAAGATATCATCGCCGGGCCATCGAGATGAACCCTAGTGATCCAGAACACATTGCCGACATGGGAGGGCTATTGGCCTACTTGGGAAGGTCCAATGAGGCACTCGGTTGGTTGCAGCGAGCAAAACAAGTCGATCCCTATTTCGGTCCGGCTTGGTATTGGCCTCAACTCGGCCGGGCGCACTACATTGCTCAGCGCTTCCAGGAGGCAATCGGCGCTTTTGAGGCCTCCCCAACCATGCCGCTCGATACCTGCGCTTATTTAGCGGCATGCTACGCGGATATCGGCAACCTTGACCAAGCACACGAATATGCTAACCGAACTCGCGTGCACAGTCCGCTATTCTCGACCCGCATTTTTGTGACCAAAGAACCTTATAAGAAGGCCGCCCACAGCACACAGCTTCTCGATGGTTTGCGCAAGGCAGGGCTACCAGATTGAGCTACCCTTACCTCGCTAATGTTTCCCACTCATAGACGATCAGCTAGGCTACTAATGCTTGGCTCGAGCCAGTCTTTCGTTTCCGACCTCGGAGAGACAACTACGGCGCCATGCCCCGGGAGAAACGCCTAAATACTTCTTGAAAGAGCGGTTAAAGGCGGCGTCGGACTCATAACCGACTTCAGCCGCTGCCTGGGATACGCTGACACCTTGCTTTTCGAGGATGCGGGCAGCCAGCTGCATGCGCCAGCGTGCGAGATAGTGCATCGGCGCGACATGAACATAGTCAGTGAATCGTTCTGCGAAGGCCGATCGAGACAACCCGACCTCTCTGGCCAATCCCTCGATGGTCCAAGGCTCGGCGGGTCGTGCATGGATCAGGCGCATTGCCAAACCGATATGGCGATCCCTCAACGCGGAGAACCACCCGCGCGCATCCTGCGGCAGACCATCAATATGCTTCCGCACGACTTCGACGAAGATCAATTCAGCTAGTTTCGCCAACATAGTCTCGCCGCCGGCGCTTCCATGTTCACTCTCCTCGGTAGCCACGCGGATCAGATTTGACAACCAATTCTGGCTGGCGGGAGATACTTGCGCGACAAACATGCGCGGAAGGGCATCGAGCAGTGGATTGAAGGGACGCGCATCACAGCCGAAATATCCACATACAAAATGGCAAGTCTCGTGGCCGCCGGCGCCCTGGTTCAACACATAGGGAACTGGCAACGCGCGATCGGTTGGGCGATTATAAATCGAGAAGTTGATCTCCCCACGCATACCTGGCGAGGAACACAAAACATTGGGATCGCCCATCGGAAAAATGACGATATCGCCGGCGCGCAGGTGCACCGGAGGTGTCGGATCATCAGGGATTTCGGCCCAACATTCACCTGCAAGAAGTGAATGAAATGAAATTACGTGCTCGGCCCCTGGCATGACGGTGGTAATGGCCGCCGAATTGGGTGACGACGCCACCCAAGGGGAATGCGCCTCATTGTCGAAAAAGACTGCGCCGGTCAGCCGTACCGCGCGCAGTACGTCAGATAAGACGTCCACCTGCTCACCCTCTCAGAGCCTAGAAACGCCATTTAGCGCCAAGAGGAAGAATAACTCTATACGTCTGACCAATCAAACGGCATTGGGCATATGGCGGACGATTGGACATTAATGGGAGACGGCAAAGTATATGACGCCGAGGCCATATCATCTATGGGTAGTGAATCCTGTTCACACACATTTTGGGAGGAAATTATGCGCGATGAAGCAATGGCCAAGTTTGGCGAAAGTCTTCGTGGCGCGCTGATCGGACGTGACCATCCCGATTACGATGAAACCCGCAAAGTCTACAATGGCATGATCGACAAGCGACCTCTAATGATCGCGCGCTGCGCCGACACTGCTGATGTGATCGCAGCGGTAAACTTTGGCCGAGACAACAACATCCTTACCGCCATTCGCGGTGGGGGGCACAATGGTCCGGGACTGGGGACCTGCGACGATGGTTTGGTGATCGACCTTTCAAATATGAAGGGCATCCGTGTTGACCCGGTCGCCCGCACAGTCCGAGTTGCACCCGGTTGTACATCAGGCGATGTTGACCATGCCACGCATGCGTTCGGGCTTGCCGTCCCGTTTGGGATTGTGTCGACAACGGGTGTTGCCGGCCTGACGCTCGGTGGAGGAACCGGCTATCTCACGCGAAAATATGGACTGACAATCGACAACCTTCTCGAGGCTGACGTCGTGTTAGCAGATGGAAGTTTTGTAACGGCCAGCAAAACGCAGAATTCCGATCTGTTTTGGGCGCTGCGCGGTGGCGGCGGCAATTTCGGCGTGGTCACCAGCTTTCTGTTCCAAGCTCATAAAGTAAGCATGGTCTATGCCGGGCCGATCTTCTGGGAGGCGAAGCATGCCCGAGCGATCATGCGAGCCTATCGCGATTTTCTCCCGACCGCGCCGGAGGAGCTCGGCTCGTTTGTGGGTCTTAAGACGGTCCCTTCGATGGATCCATTCCCTCATGACCATTGGGGCAATCGGGCATGTGCCGTGATCTCTTCCTATAATGGGTCGCCCGAAGACGGGGAAAAAGCCCTAGCGCCGCTCCTAAGCGTGCTCCCGCCACCAATCTTCAATTGGATGAGCTTCATGCCCTTCCCTGCGATGCAGACCCTTTTTGATCCGTTCTTTCCAAAAGGCTTGCAGTGGTATTGGAAGGGCGACTTTGTAAACTCGCTGCCCGATGAGGCGATCGATACTCATATTCAACAGGCAGCAAACGCGCCGAGCGAACTGTCACTGATGCATCTCTATCCAATCGACGGCGCTGTTCAGCGGGTCAACAAAGACGAAACCGCGTGGAGCGCCAGGGACGCCACTTGGTCGATGGTTATCGCAGGTATTGATCCCAATCCTCAAAAGGCAGGACCGTTGATCCGGTGGGGTAGGGCCTATTGGGAAGCGGTTCACAAGTTCAATCCGGGTGGCAGCTATATCAACTTCATGATGAATGATGAAGGCGAGGCACGTGTGAAGGCGAGCTATGGCAATAATTACGAGCGCCTCACGGTACTGAAGAAGAAATACGACCCGGCCAACCTTTTTCGCGTAAATCAGAATATCAGACCGGCTGCGTGACCTTTCCCGAAGTGGAACAAGCGCTCGCACTACAGACCCCTCACCGTGCATGATCTGGCAGATCATTGTGCAGGCGAAGCAGGGAAAGGTGAAGAAGCGCAGTTAAGAAACCTCCTTACTTCCAGGCGAGTTCTACTGGCTTCGGGAGGTGTGCATTTGACTTCCGAAAACCAAATGATTCGGAAGTCTTTTTTCTTAAGTGACTGATTTTTTGGTGCGCCGGAGAAGATTCTAACTCCTGACCCCCAGATTCGTAGTCTTAGGAAATAAGTTTTCTGAGGGCGCCTCCGAGTTGTCGAATGTCGCATAACTTACTAGTAATGCCTCGAATTTTGTGATAACGGGGTTTCCGATAATTGCCGGGAATTGCCTGACTCGTGTTACCCCGGTGTTACCCGATACCAAAAATCTCCGGAGCAGTAGATGCGCCATTTGCGAATTACAAAGAGGGTCGTCGACAGTCTGAAGACAACCGACAAGGACTATGTCGCGTGGGATGCTGATTTACCTGGCTTTGGTGTGCGCGTCCGGCCCAGTGGGGCGAAGAGCTATATCGCGGTCTATCGGGCTGGATCAGGACGAAAAGCGCCACTACGCAAGCTTACTATCGCATCGGTTGCCAAGCTCACACCTGAAGAAGCACGCATTCAGGCAAAGAAGGTGATTGGTGCCGCAGCAGGTGGGGCTGACCCGGCAGCATCCAAATCGATCGAACGCAAGACTCTTACTGTTGCTGACCTGATTGATGTATTTCTTTCTGATCATGTTGAAGCGAACCGGAAACTTGGTACTCAGTGCCACTATCGTGACGTCCTGAACCGAATCGTTAGGCCTGAAATGGGGTCGGTGAAGGCGGACAAGGTGCGGCGTACAG
>Ga0114129_10018097_pt1 | contig 10037 bp, 8 predicted proteins | sample RhiMetdeltSRZDD1_FD_80071 | JGI IMG/M metagenome (GOLD analysis project Ga0114129, IMG submission 80071) | Populus rhizosphere microbial communities from Tennessee, USA - Rhizosphere MetaG P. deltoides SRZDD1 (version 2) (version 2) | ecosystem: Host-associated > Plants > Roots > Rhizosphere >...
CCTCCTGAAAAACACCGTCGTCGCCACGATTGGCCCCGTCACGGCCGACGCCGCGCGCCAGCTGGCGATTCCGGTCACGATCCAACCAGTGATGTACACCATCCCAGCGCTCGTAGGCGCGATTGCCGCGCATTACGCGCCCCCGAAGGCCACGAAGACGGCCTAGTGTTCTTCGTGTCCTTGGTGGCCAATCCGTCTTTGTGGCCCTTGTGGCAAAATCGCAGACATGGCAACACAAACATCCACCGTGCGGCTCGCACTGACGCGACGTCCGCGGCGCCTGCGGCGTACGGAGGCGATTCGCAGCCTCGTGCGCGAGACGCGGCTGACACCCGACTGCTTCATCCTGCCGCTCTTCGTGTGTGAGGGGCGTGGCGTGCGGCGTGAGGTCAGCTCGATGCCCGGGGTCTTCCAGCTCTCGGTCGATGAGGCGGTGAAGGAAGCGGCGGCGGCGAAAGCGGATGGCGTCCCCGGAGTGCTGCTGTTCGGCCTTCCCGAGAGCAAGGATGCGACAGGGTCGAAGGCGTCGGATCCCGACGCGCCGGTGCAAAGCGCGGTGCGCGCGCTCAAGCGCGAGGTTCCGGATCTGATCGTCATCACCGACGTGTGCCTCTGCGAGTACACGTCGCATGGACACTGCGGGATTCTCGAGGGCGAAGACATTCTGAACGACGTGACGGTCGCGCATGTCGCTGACGCCGCACTGTCGCACGCCGTGGCCGGCGCCGACTTCGTTGCCCCCTCCGACATGATGGACGGGCGCGTGGCCGCCATCCGAACGCTCCTCGACGAGCGCGGGCTCGACCGGGTCGGCATCATGTCGTACGCGGCGAAGTACTGCTCCGCATTCTATGGACCGTTCCGCGATGCCGCCGATTCGGCGCCGCAATTCGGCGATCGCCGCAGCCACCAGATGGATCCGTCCAACGTCGAGGAGGCGCTCCGCGAGGTCGAAACCGACATCGAGGAAGGCGCCGACATCATCATGATCAAGCCGGCGCTGCACTATCTCGATGTGATCTCGCGCGTCAAGATGCAGTTCCGGCAGCCGACGGCGGCATACCACGTGAGCGGCGAGTACGCGATGCTCAAGCTCGCGGTGGCGCGGGGCTGGATCGAGGAGCGCCGCGCGATGCTCGAGACGCTCACCGCCATCAAGCGCGCCGGCGCGGACATCATCATCACCTACTATGCACGGGATGCTGCGCGGATCCTGTAATGCAAAATGCAAGATTCAAAATGCAAACAATGCGCGGCGGGCTACGTTTGCATTTTGCATTTTGACTTTTGAATTACGCGAGGCATGAAAAACCCTCGACGCAGTAAGAAGCTCTTTGCCGAAGCCAGCCGGATTCTTCCCGGCGGCGTGGATAGCCCTGTTCGAGCGTTCAAGTCCGTGGGCGGTACGCCGCTCTTCGTCATACGCGGCTCGGGCGCGACGATCGAGGACGTCGACGGCAATCGCTTCATCGATTACGTGATGTCGTGGGGACCGCTGATCCACGGTCACGCGCCCCGCGGGCTCGTGAAAGCCATTGGCGTCGCCGCGAAGCGCGGCACCAGTTTCGGCGCGCCGAGCCCGCTCGAGCACCGGCTCGGCGAACTGGTGCGAACACTCATGCCGTCGATGGAGCGCGTGCGGTTCGTCAGCTCGGGAACCGAGGCCGCGATGAGCGCGGTGCGTGTCGCGCGCGCATTCACCGGGCGCGACCGGGTCATCAAGTTCGAAGGGTGCTATCACGGGCACGCCGACGCGTTTCTCGTCAAAGCAGGATCCGGCGCCACGACCCTGGGCATTCCGACGAGCCCCGGTGTTCCCGCGGCAGTCACTCACGACACGTTGCTCGCGCGCTACAACGACCTCGCGTCCGTCGCGGCGCTCTGTCAGGCGCAGGCTGGAAGGATCGCGGCCGTGATCGTCGAGCCGATCGCCGGCAACATGGGGCTGGTGCCGCCCGCTGACGGGTTCCTGTCCGGGCTGCGCGATCTCTGCTCGCGCCACGGCATCCTGCTGATTTTCGACGAGGTGATTTCAGGATTCCGCGCCTCGGCGGGCGGCGCCCAGGCGATCTTCGGCATTCAGCCCGATCTCACGTGTCTCGGCAAGATCATCGGTGGCGGACTTCCCGTCGGCGCGTACGGCGGCCGGGTCGACATCATGGATCTGGTCGCCCCCGCGGGCGCTGTGTACCAGGCGGGAACGCTCTCCGGCAATCCGATCGCGATGACGGCCGGTATCTGGGCGCTCGAGCATCTGTCGCCGAAGCTGTACAAGGAGCTCGCGCGTCGTGGCTCGATCCTCGCCGCGGGCCTCGCGGAGGCGGCGCGCGCCGCGAAAGTCCCGCTCCAAGTGAATGCCTTCGGCTCGCTCCTGACGCCGTTCTTCAGCGTCGCGCCGGTGCGCGACTACGCCTCCGCGCTCAACTCCAATACATCCGCCTACGCGGCGTTCTTCCGCGGCATGCTCACGCGCGGCGTCTACCCGCCCCCGTCGCAGTTCGAGGCATGGTTCCTCTCCGCGGCGCACAGCGATCGGGATGTAAAGAAGACGATCGCGGCCGCGAAGGGCGCGATGAAGGATGTCGCCCGTACGATCTGAGCCACGAAGAACACTTCGTTTTCTACAAGAGACATGAAGATCACGAGACGTGTGGTTAAATTCGTCTTTGTGGCCTCGACAATCCTCTCTTCGATCACTGCAGAGTTCCGCCGTTACAAGGCACTGGGCGACTCGGCCCTGGCCCAGCTCGACGACAGCGAGCTCGCGGTGCCCGGACCGAACGGCGGAAATTCAGCGGCGGTGCTCGTGTGGCACATTGGCGGAAATCTCGCTTCGCGCTTCACGGATTTCCTCACGAGCGACGGTGAGAAGCCCTGGCGGCAGCGTGACGAGGAGTTCGTGCAGCGTGCCGTGACGCGACACGAGGTGCTCGAGAAATGGAATACCGGCTGGAACGCGCTGTTCAACGCATTGGACGGGCTGACCGATGACCATCTCCGGAACACGGTCACGATCCGCGGACAGTCATTCGAAGTGCATAACGCCCTCCCCCGGGCGCTCGCACATGTGTCGTATCACGTTGGCCAGATCGTGTACCTCGCCAAGTCGATCCGAGGCGAATCGTGGCACTGCCTGAGCATCCCGGTCGGCGGCTCCGAGGCATATAACAAGAATCCCGCGCTCCAGGATCCGCGCGCGCACGCGTCCGCCATGCGAGACCGAGGGTGAACAGCGCCGGCGCAGTGCGGATCGCCACGGCGACGGAGAGAGATGTTCCGGTCATCCTGGAACTCATCCACGCGCTGGCGGCCTACGAGCGGCTCGAACACGACGTCGTCGCGACGCCGGAACGCCTGCGAGACTCGCTGTTCAGCGCGCACGCAGCGGCGGAAGTGGTCATCGCGTACCTCGATCAGGAGCCGGTTGGATTTGCGGTCTGGTTTCAGAACTACTCGACATTTCTAGGCAGGGCCGGACTCTATCTCGAGGATCTGTTCGTCAAGCCGGAGCGGCGCGGTCAGGGCATTGGACGGACGCTCCTCGCGCATGTCGCCAGCGTGGCCGTCGAGCGAGGCGCCGGCCGGATGGAATGGTCTGTCCTGGATTGGAACGAGCCCGCTATCGGTTTCTACCATGCGATCGGAGCGGTCCCGATGGACGCCTGGACCGTTTATCGACTCACTGGCGATGCGCTCAATCGCGTTGCCTCCGGCGAAGGCCACAAAGACCACAAAGACGAATCAGCCACAAAGAACACAAGAGATTTTTCCTTGTGATTCTTTGTGACTAAAAAAGATCTTTGTGACCTGCTCAGAAAATGCGGTCGACGTCACGCCGCCTTCTCGATCGTGACATGAAAGCCGAGGGCTTCCAGCTGTCGCACGTGACGGCGGACCGCGCGCGCCGCGTGTCGGCGATCAAAGTAGTCGGCGCCGAGTTCGTCGTAGGTCACACCGTCGTGCATCACGTAGTACGCGATCTCGAGGATCTGATGGCCGACTGCGACGACCGCTTTCTTGTGGCCGCGATGCCGCTTCACGCGGTGATAGCGCGCCTGCAGGGCGCTGCCCTTCTTGTGAAGGGCCCCCAACGCGGCCTGAATCAGCGTGGCCCGCAGGTAGCGATTGCCTTGGCGGGTCTTGCCGCTGCGCCGTTTGCCGGCGCTTTCGTGCTGGCCGGGACACATCGCGCCCCAGCTACAGAGGTGCGCCGCCGTGGCGAACCGCGTCATGTCACCGCCCGTTTCCGCCACGAGGCTGATCGCGCCGATCCGGTCCACGCCCGGAATCGTGTCCAGCGCGGTCAGCATCCCCTCGAAAGGGCCCAAGCGCGTCTCGATCTCCGCGTTGAGGCGGGCCAGCGTCTCGTCCAGAAAGTCGATCTTGGCGAGGCTCTGCTCGATCAGAAACGCGTGATGCCGACGAAACCGCCCCTGCAGCGCGCGTCGCAGCTCCGGGAGCTTCTTCCGCAGCCGACCGCGCGCCAAGTCGGCCAGGACGGCGGGATCGGTGGTGCCGTCGATCAAGGCGGCCAGCATTGCGCGTCCGCTGACGCCCATCACATCCGTGATCACCGTGGTGAGTTTGAGGCCACTGTCCTCGAGGACCTTGTACAGCCGGTTGACTTCTTGCGCCCGATCGCGCACCTGCTGCACGCGGTACCGCGTCAGATCCCGCAGCTCGCGGATTGGCGGCGGCGGCACGAAACTCGACCGCAGCAGCCCGCATTCGAGCAGCTGCGCGAGCCAGGCGCTGTCCTGCACATCCGTCTTGCGCCCCGGCACGCGGTGGAGGTCCTGCATGTTGATCAGCAGCAGCGTCACGACCTCTTCCAGCACGTAGTACACGGGTTTCCAGTAGACGCCGGTGCTCTCGAGCGCCACATGCGTGACCCCATACGCCTGCAGCCACTCGCGCAGCGCCCACAGATCGGCGGTCATCGTGCCGAACGTCTCTGTGACCACGCGCCGCTCGCCCGCCCCCGGGACACGGACCGTCGCCACCACCGTCGCCTGATGCACATCGAGTCCGGCACAGCGTTCGATCAGTACGTCCATACACTCCCTCCGTCTCGCGGATCGGAGGAGCTCGTCATCGAAGACTCTGCTCGGCGTGCTCGCGGCAACAATACGGGGTTCCTCAAGCTCCCGCGTCAGACTTTGTGCGGACTCGTGGGTACCAATCACCAACGACGTCGCCGACCCGCAGGCGTAGAGTACAAGACTTTTTCATGCCACGGGGTGAGCCCCGCTCATGACGACTTTGTGGCCAATTCGTCTTTGTGGCCCTCGCCCGTCGGGCGCAGATGCCGCCGCTTTTCGCGATACCCTAGAAATTCATGTCCCCATCGTCCGAAGACCTGACTATTGGCGCCGACGCGCTGGCGCCTGAAATCGCGCGCCGTCGCACGTTCGCCATCATTTCGCACCCGGACGCCGGCAAGACGACGCTCACCGAAAAACTGCTGCTGTACGCAGGCGCGATCGAGCTGGCAGGGGCCGTCCGCGGCAGCAAGACCCAGCGCCACGCCGTGTCGGACTGGATGGAGATGGAACAGCAGCGAGGCATCTCCATCAGCGCGGCGGCGCTCGAATTCGAGCTCGAGGGGCACCACGTCACCTTGCTCGACACCCCTGGCCACCAGGATTTCAGCGAAGACACGTACCGCACGCTGCTTGCCGTGGACAGTGTCGTCATGGTGCTCGATGCCGCGAAAGGTGTCGAGCCGCAAACGCTCAAGCTGTTCGAAGTCTGCCGATCGCGCGGACTGCCCGTCCTGACGTTCATCAACAAGCTGGACCAACCAGCCCGCGATCCGTTCGAGCTGCTCGACCAGATTGAAAAGGTGCTCGGCATCTCGGCGGCGCCGATGAACTGGCCGCTCGGCGACGGCCCGGACTTCCGCGGCGTCTTCGATCTCGAAGCGAACGCCGTGCTGCTCTACGAGCGGCAGGCGCGCGGACGACGGACGACGCCGGTGGCTGTCGCGAGCCCCGACTCGACGGAGGTCGCGGAGCTGGTGGGCGAACGTCGCCAGAAGGAATTGATCGATGCCATCGAGATCATCACGGGAGCCGGCACCCGCTTCGATCCCGACGCCTATCGACACGCGCGGCAAACACCGGTGTTCTTCGGCAGCGCGCTGAACGACTTCGGCGTCGAGCCGTTTCTCCACGCGGTGCTGACGCTGGCGCCCAGCCCGGGACCGCGGCAGGCGGACATCGGTCCCGTGGAACCCACCGACGGGAACTTTTCAGGGTTCGTCTTCAAGATCCAGGCGAACATGAACCCGCGTCATCGTGACCGCGTCGCGTTCGTGCGCGTCTGCTCGGGCCGGCTCGCGAAGGACATGCTCGTCGTCAACGCCCGCCTCGACACTCAGCTGCGGCTGTCGCGCGTCTATCGGTTCTTCGGCCGCGATCGCGAGACCGTTCCGGAAGCGTTTCCCGGCGACGTCGTCGGGATCGTCAACCCGGGTCGAATGGCCATCGGAGACACGCTCTACGCGGGCAGACGTGTGGAGTTTCCCGAGATCCCCCAGTTTCCATCCGAGCAGTTCGCGAGACTGCGGCCGGCCGACGTGCGCCACAAGCGATTCGATGAAGCGATCGGGCAGCTCGCAGAAGAGGGGCTGATGCAGGTGTTCATGCCGACATCCGGCACCCGCCATCCGATCGTCGGCGTCATCGGCAGCCTCCAGTTCGACGTGATCGAAGCGAGAATGGCCGCCGAGTATGGGATCGCGATCACGCCGGACCGGCTGCCGCATGTCGCGGCGCGATGGCCGATGAAGCCCGCCGGACGGGAGCTGTTCCTCCCGACCTCAGGCGTGCTGCAGGCGACCGACCGCCATCAGCGGGACGTGCTCATCTTCGAATCCGACTGGGTGCTGCGGTACACCATCGAAAAGAACCCGGGCGTCGAGTTCCGCGAGTCAATGTAACCCGCTTCGCCGAAGCCCGCTTAGGGCGAAGGCGGGCACGTCCAATGCTTCACAATCGCCTCATGATGCGCCGATACGAACGCTTGTTCCTGGCCGCAACTCTGGCGGTGATCGTCGCGGGCACGGGCTGCGCTGGCCTCGGCAACCTCGCGCAGATCGTTCAGCCACCGCGCTTTCAGCAGGCAGACAACCAGCCGGCGGAGATTCGAATCATGCCGCCCTCGGTGACCTCGCCCATCGGAGGCGCCGGGGTTCGCATCTGGCTTGCGGTGACAAACCCCAACCCGTTCGGTTTCACGCTCAGCACGGTCACCGCGACACTCTTGCTCGAGGGTAGCCGCGCCGCGACCGGAGATTTTCCACTTGGCTTGCCGCTGACGGCGGGGCAACGGACGGTGGTGCCTCTCGACCTGTCGATCAGCTTTTCAGATCTACCAGGCCTCGGCGGAACCCTGCGTCAGCTCGCAATTGGCGGTACGGTTGGATATCAGCTGGACGGCACAGTGGGCATCGATGCGGGACGCCTCGGCACGCCAACGTTCGGTCCGATGCTCCTTACGCGTGGCGATCTGCGCGCCGTCCGCTGAACGTCTGCGATCAAGACCCGGACGCCACGAAGACGAATTAGCCACAGAGAACACAAAGGTCTCAAAGGAAAACAAAACATAGTGTTCTTTGTGACCTTTGTGGCCAATTCGTCTTCGGGGCCTGTGTGGCCCACGTTGCGCCTCGCGGAAGGGTCCGCGCCGCAGCAGCCGTCAATCTCGCTTATCCTTGACCGCTAAATGAGGTTGATTTTCGAACAGATTCGCACGGGCGGCGACAGGAACTTCGGCTACCTGCTTGCCGATCGCACCACCAGACAAGGGATCGTCATCGACCCGTCGTACTCGCCCGAGGCCTTTGTCGAACGCGGCCGCGACCAGGGATTGACGATTACGCACATTCTCAATACTCACGGACACGAGGATCACACCAACGGCAATTCGACGGTACAAGAGGCGACCGGCGCACGCGTCGCAGCGCACCCGGAGTCGCCTGCGCAGCCCGACGTGCCGCTCACGGACGGATATGAGCTGCAGGTCGGGTCGCTCCGCTTGCAGTTTCTCCATGTCCCGGGACACGCGGCGGATCACGTGACGATCTTCGAAATGACCCATCAGCTTCTGATCAGCGGGGATCTGCTGTTTGTCGGCAAGGTGGGAGGGACGCGAACAGACGAGGATGCGCGCGTCGAATGGCGCAGCCTGCAGCGGGTGCTCACGTCGTTTCCCGACGCCGCCACGGTGTGGCCTGGTCACGACTACGGTGTGCGGCCGAGCTCGACGATCGCGCTCGAAAAACGGACGAACCCGTTTCTCCTCTGCCCGGACGTCGATGCGTTCCTGAATCTGAAGAGGGAGTGGGCGTCGTTCAAGAGCACACACGGCCTCAAGTAGGGCAGGCTGCTAAGGGGCGCTCAGGTCATATGCGACGTACTCCTGCTCCAAAACCGGCACACGCTTGCCCTCGAAATCGTCGAGGGTGTGCTGGCCCGAGAATTGGCGCTGGAATTCTGTTGCCTCGAACGGATCGCCGATGAAATACACCGGATGCCCTAGACGGCGAAGGTACGCCAGCGCCCCGTCCAGCTCCGTTCCGAGAAGCAGGTCCCACCGCAGCACATCTCGACCGGTGTAGAAGTGCAGGGTCCCCGAGTGTCCGAGGGAGACGAGGACAGTGTTCCTGGGCAGGGTGTTGGCGAAATCGACAGCTCTTCCGAACCGATCCTCGCTCCGGAACCCCCCTTTTTGTTGTGCGTACTTCCATCCCTGGAACGCCATGGATCCCGTCAGAGCGGTCACCAGCAGGATTGCTGTGGTGCGTCTTTGCGACCGGCGCACGAACTCGACGAGAATCGCGCCAAAACTCGCGAACAACACAGGAAACGCCGGCAGTACAAAACGCAGGTACCACCAGCTATCGAATACCAGGTAACAGACGTACATCCCCAACACGGCGATCGGGTAGACGACCGTGAGCAGGATCACCCGATATTTCTCGTCAAGTCGTGGTCTCAGAACGAAGGGCGCCGCGAAGGCGAGGAGGATGAGCGGCGTCTGGGCGTCGATCAACCATGCCGGGTAACGCTGAAGGTTGGGCCAAATGAATTTCGTGGAATAGTTAGCAGCGAGAGTCCCGTACCCTGATGTAAGCGGCGAACCGTACCAGTACCAGTTGAGGCCTGCAATCACCAACGCCGAAGGGGCGGCCGCCACACCGAACAAGAACAGATGACGGATTTTCGATTCACCCGTCATTGCGAGCAGCAACATCGGGATGGCGGCGAGCGGGGCGACATTCGGCCGCACGAGAATGGCCGCGCCGGCAGCGATTCCCGAGAGAACCGCTCCTCTCGAACCCCCGCTCAACGCGAATACGAGCGCCATGGCCCAGCAGGCGGTGACCGGGACATCGCTCATCGGCCGCACCAGGTACCAGAGGAAGGTGGGACTGCACACCATCAACAGGGCGGCGATCGCTCCACCCCACGCGTTGCTAAGGTATTTTCCGAGCAGGTACGAGGCCCACACAACGAGCGCGCCGAGCAATGGAAGGACATAAAACACCGCATTACGGCCGCCAATTTTCTGGAAAGCCGCCATCATCAACGGGTAACCCGGCGAGTAGACCGGTGCGAAATCGAGCGGCTTCTGGGTGGGACGATAACCCACAGGCCCGGAAGACCAGACCGCGTGCGTCCAACGCGCGTCATTCGCCCACACGGGAGCAGGAATCGTGAGCTTCCCACGAGCCCACAGGTCGGCCTCGCTGACGTAGCCTGAAGAATCGGGGCCCGCGCCGAGGAAGTTTCCCCAGTGAATGCCGACGATAAGCGCGGCGCTGATGCAGAACGCGGCGATGAGCAGCGGCGGATCGATGTGGGTCAGCGGGTCAGCGTCGGTTCGCCAGTGTGGTCGGGCAATCGCGATGTAGATCACCGCCAGAGCCACTCCCGCCACAAGTGGACGCACGACGTCGTGCGAGGAAGCGCGTAGCCCGAAGGCGTTGATGACGAAGCCGCCGGTGACCGCGACCGTGAGAGCCGAACAGA
>Ga0114129_10018098_pt1 | contig 10037 bp, 7 predicted proteins | sample RhiMetdeltSRZDD1_FD_80071 | JGI IMG/M metagenome (GOLD analysis project Ga0114129, IMG submission 80071) | Populus rhizosphere microbial communities from Tennessee, USA - Rhizosphere MetaG P. deltoides SRZDD1 (version 2) (version 2) | ecosystem: Host-associated > Plants > Roots > Rhizosphere >...
CTCTGGACGATCCTAACGTATTTCGCCGGTGCCAGCCTCTTCGTGTTCGGAAGCGGGCTCGCGATCGTGCCGTTCCTGTACGGGGGAGTAGTCCGCCAGTTCCATTGGCTCACAGAGCGGCAGTTCATCGATGCCGTGGCTGTTTCAATGATCACACCGGGGCCCGTGGTAATCACGGTGGCGTTCATCGGCTACCTCGTCGCGGGACTCGCCGGCGCGACCCTCGCCGCGATCGGGGTCTTCTTGCCCGTCTATCTCATCACGATCCTCTTGGCTCCGTACTTTCATCGCGTGGCGAAGAACCGGGACGTCAAGGCATTTGTGGACGGGGTCACGGCCGCGGCGACCGGGGCCATCGCCGGGGCCGCCGTGATCCTCGGGCGGCGGGCGCTCATGGACGGGCCAACCATCCTCATTGCGCTCGTGACCTTGGCGCTCCTGCTGGTCCCCAAGAAGATCCCGGAACCAGTGTTGATTCTTGCGGCGGGATTTGTCGGGCTCGTGCTCAAGAACGCGTGGTAAGGACGCGCGTCACCATTGCACTCGTGGGGATCAGCGTACTGGCTCGCATGGGAGCGGCGCAGCAGGAGAACTCTGGGGGCAGAGGAGCGAGCTCCGCGACGATTCGAGCGACGCTGATCCGGGCGCCGGTGACGCTCGATGGCAGGCTGGACGAGCCGTTCTGGGCGACAGCGGACTCGACGGACGACTTTCGCCAGCGCGAACCACTCGAGGCGTCACCCGCCACGGAGCGGACGGTCGTCAAGGTGGCGCATGACGCCGGCGCTCTCTACATCGTCGTGCGCTGCTACGACTCCAACGTGCACGGCGTACGGGCCAGCCAGCTCCGGCGGGACGCCGACCTCTCGAGCGACGACAACGTCCAACTGCTGATCGACAGCTACAACGATCGACGCAGCGCCTTCATGTTCGGCACGAATATGAACGGCGCGATGTGGGACGCGCAATTTTCAGGCGTCGACGACTTAAACGAGAACTGGAACGGTATCTGGGACGTCGCCGTATCGCGCGACAGTGCCGGATGGACGGCGGAGTTCCGCATCCCGCTGCTGGCGCTGCGGTTTCACGCCGGGACCAACCCGGAGTTCGGGTTCAATGTCCGGCGCTTCATTCGGCGCAAGAACGAGGAAGACCTGTGGCGCTCGTACGGCCGGGCACAGGGGTTCTACCGCCTGAACAATGAAGGAACCATCACCGATCTCGGGGACCTGCACCGTCCCCACGATCTCGAGCTGTACCCGTATGCGCTCGGTCGGGCCGTGGAGACGGAGCACGACAGCGTCGGCGGGGAGACCGTGGGCGGGTATTTCGGCGGCAAGGGCGGGGTCGACGCCAAGCTCGGCATCACGCCGACGTTGACCGCGGACGTCACGGTCAGCACGGACTTCGCGCAAGTGGAAGCCGACCAGCAGGTCGTCAATCTCACTCGATTTCCTTTCTTCTTCCCCGAAAAGCGCCAGTTCTTCCTGGAATCGAGCGGGCAATTCGACCTGGGGACGCCGGGCCGGGTGCAGCTGTTCTACTCCCGCCGCATCGGCCTCGACACGAGCGGTGCGCCGGTGCCGATCCTCGCCGGGGGCCGGCTCTACGGGCGGCTCGGGCCATGGAGGATCGGTGCGCTCGACGCGCAGACCGGCGGGGCAGACAAGGCCAACGACGCCGTCGTTCGGGTCCAGCACGACCTGTTCGAGCGGTCGTACATCGGGGCGATCGGCACGCTCCACGCCCGATCCGGTGGCCAAGGTGTGCAGCGAGCGGGGGGCTTGGACGTCGACCTCCCGCTCGTCGTCCATGGGGCCAACCTCGAGCCCAAGTTCTGGATTGCCGGCAGCCAAACGCCGGGGGTGCCTGGGACCCCGCTCGCCTGGCGGGTCTCCACCGATAACCCGAACGACCTCTTCGACAACTTCGTCTCACTCTACCGCATCGACTCGGGGTTCGCCCCGCCCTTGGGCTTCGTCCGCCGCACGGGGATCTGGGAGACGACCGGGCACGTGGACTTCATGCCGCGGCCCGGCGTGCTCGGGATTCGGCAGCTCGACTTCACGTTTCCCATCCCGAGCTGGGACATCATCGCGAACGAGACGGGCTCAGTGTTGCGGAGCGCGGACTGGCAGACGGCGTGGTTCGAATGGCGGGTGTTCGGAGGCGACCGGCAGAATGGTGATCACTTCGAAATCAACTTCCAGCGCCTCATGGACGCGCCCAGCGGCACCTTCGAGATCTTCCGCGGGGTCGTGATCCAGCCCGGCCGCTACTGGTGGTCGCGTTATGAGCTCCAGTATTTCATGAACACGGGCCGCCCCCTGAGCTTCGGAGCGTTCGTGAACTGGGGCACGTTTTACGGTGGTCACAGCACCGATCTCGAGCTTACGGCGGCGTGGCGCCGAGGTGGCCACCTTATCGTGAGCACCGAGCTGACCCGGACAAAGGCCGAGCTGCCGGTCGGTGCGTTCACGGCGGTGTTGTTGGCGAGCCGGTTGGAGTACGACTTCAATACCCGCACGAGCCTGCTCGCATTCGTCCAGCACGACAATGAGAGCGAGCGCGTCGACTTCAATGTCCGCTTCCACTGGATACCGGTAATCGGCGACGATGTGTTCGTGGTGTGGAACTCCGGGTACACGACCGAGCCGCTTGCCCGGTTTCGCTTCCCGGACACCCGGGCCCTGGCCCGGCCGCTCAACGGAGCATTCGTCGTCAAGGTCGTTCATCGTCTCACGCCGTAGCCGAGGCGCACCAGTCAGCCGCCGCAAGCCGACTTGAATGCGCCGTCGAAAATAGCGACCCATGCCTGGCCGTACCCACGGTCACGCAGCATCGCCGCCTTCTCGCCGAAGGCTTCCCAATTGCTCTGGGTCAGGACCACTCGGGTCCGTTGATTCCCAATGGCGGTAAACCGCACCTCAACAAGGGTTCTCGCGTCCACTTTTTCGCCGGGTGGGGCGAAGTGAAAGTCCATGCTGACAAAGTCGTCCGGGTCGTATGACTTGATCGTGCCCCAGAGGTACTCTGCGCCATTCGGCCCGATCTCCACGATCGTGCCTCCCGGCTTCGCGTCGACGCGGATCGCCTTGGCTGGCACGCCACCCATGGCTGATACGCTGAATTTGCCGAGCGGCCACCAGCTGTCCATTTCGTTCAGAAATACTTCGAACGCTTTGGCTTGGCTGCAAGGAACCTCGATGGTCCTGATGATCGGATCCAGCATTACGTTCTCCCTTTCGGTGTCATGCGCCGCACGATCTCAGCGCCATAAGAGGCCAAGACATCGGACCAGAAGCTCTCGAGATACTTCCGCAGATCATCCAGTCCATCGCGCTTGATGGAGTAGAGGCGACGATTGCCCTGCGGTTGTACGGTGACCAATCGCGCGGCCTGAAGCACCTTGAGGTGTTGCGACACAGCGGGCCGACTCACCGGCCGGCCTTCCGCCAGCTCGCCCACAGTCTTCGGCTGCTTGCGCAACGCTTCGAGGATGCGACGGCGGGTTGGGTCCGCGAGGGCGGTGAACACATCAGCGTAAGCCATTACTTACGGTAAGTGGCCACTTACAGACTGTCAAGGCCGGCTAAGACGATGTCGATTTCGGGGTACCTGATTCGACGTATGGATGAGACCAACCAACAGGACATTCTGACATGGCTACGATGCGCAAGCTCAAGCTGCAGGTGCAGATGACGGTCGACGGGTTCGTCGCGGGCCCGGAAGGACAGCTCGACTGGATGACGCGCAACCTGGACGAGGGGGTGATTGGGCGCATCGTCCAGATCACCGACTCGAGCGATACCATCCTGCTTGGCAGGAAGATGACCGACGGCTTCATCAAGTATTGGGAAGGCGTGCAACCGGACAGCCCCGAGTACTCCTTCGCACGCAAAATGGTAGACACGCCGAAAGTCGTGTTCAGCAAGACGGTTACGCGCGTCGAGGGCAAGAATGTGCGGGTGGAGAGCGGCGACCTGGCCCAGGCCGTTGCCCGCTTGAAGGAGCAGCGGGGGAAGGACATCGTCGTGTACGGTGGCGCGACGTTTGTGAGCGCATTGATCGAGCACGATCTGATCGACGAGCTCAACATTTTCGTGAACCCGGTCGCCATCGGGCGCGGCATGCGGATCTTCAAGGACCGCACGGCTCTACGGTTGAACAGTTCGACGGCGTATTCGAGCGGGGTGGTGGTGAATACGTATCAGCCGGTCAGATAGCAAAGCCAGTTCCCTCGATCGCTCGCGAGTCTCGCGTCCGGGTCGTATTGTTCGCGTGCGAGGCCTTTCCACATGACGGACCACTCAGAGCGAGTGCGGGCATCCCTTGCGGGCCGCTACACGATCGAGCGCGAGCTCGGCCGCGGCGGGATGGCCACGGTCTATCTCGCTCGCGATACCAAGCACGACCGCCTGGTCGCGGTAAAGGTGCTCCGGCCCGAGCTTGCCGCTGTGCTGGGCGGTGAACGCTTCCTCCGCGAGATCCGGGTCACGGCGCAACTGCAGCACCCCCACATCCTGACACTCATCGATTCGGGGGAAATCAACGGCTTCCTCTATTACGTGATGCCGTACGTGGAGGGGGAGAGCCTGCGCCGGCACCTGGAGCGGGAAGGCCAGCTCCCCCTCGATGAAGCGCTGCGAATCACCCGAGCGATCGCCTCAGCCCTCGACTTCGCGCACGGACGCGGCGTCATCCATCGCGATATCAAGCCTGAGAACGTCATGCTGCACCAGGGCGAGCCGATGGTGGCGGACTTTGGGATCGCGCTGGCAGTGAGCACCGCGGGGCGGGAGCGACTCACCGAGACGGGGCTCTCCCTCGGCACGCCGGCGTACATGAGCCCAGAGCAGGCGAGCGCCGATCCCAAGCTGGATGGGCGGAGCGATCAGTACAGCTTGGCCTGCGTACTGTACGAAATGCTCGCGGGCGAGCCACCCTACACCGGTCCCACGGCCCAAGCCATCATCGCCAAGCTTTTGACGGAACCGATACCACACCTCGGCACTGTGCGACGCGTCCCACCGGCGCTGGAAGCCGGCGTCACGAAGGCCCTCGCCAAAGCGCCGGCCGACCGGTACGGCTCGGCAGGGGCTTTCGTCGCGGCGCTGACGAGCGGCTCGAACGGGACGACCTACCCCGGCTGGCGGACCCCCGGCGTTGCCGTCGCCGCACTGCTCATCATCGCCGGCGCCGCGGCGTGGTTCTGGTCTTCCAGGAATGGGAGCGTCCGGCCCATTGCTACGGTCGTGCCGTTCACGAGCTCCGCCGGCCAGAAATTTGAGCCAGTCTTTTCACCAGACGGCAACGAGATTGCCTATGTCTGGACCGGCGAGAACAACGATAACGGGGACATTTACGTCAAGCTCATCGACGCTGGTGGTCCGCTGCGCCTCACCAGCAGCCTCGCTGACGAATACTGCCCTACCTGGTCCCCCGACGGCCGCTACGTTGCGTTCATTCGCGACGGACCGGCGGGGACTGCGGCCTACTATGTCGTCCCGGCGTTAGGCGGCGCCGAGCGTAAGATCGCCGAGCGGAACGGCCCATGGCACTATGGCCGCTGCATGGAGTGGTCCCCAGACGGCAAGTCCTTGGTCGCAGCGGACAGAATGACGCCCGAGGACTCCCGCTACAGCATTCTGCTCCTGGCCATTGAGGACGGACAACGGAAGGCAATCGTCTCGCAGCCCGATCAGTTCGTCTCCGCTCCAACGCTGTCTCCCGATGGACGTACGGTAGCCTATGCCCAGGGCGCTGGTTTTCTCACTGGGGACATTTATGTCGTGCCGGTGAGCGGGGGCCGACCCCGGCGTGTGACGTCCGACGGACGATTTCTGCAAGGTCTCGCCTGGACACCGGACGGAAAAGGGATTGTATTCTCGTCAAATCGTGGCGGCCTGTTCCGGTTGTGGCGTATTGGCGTTTCAGGCGGCATGCCGGAACCGGTGAACGGTGTGGGTGATGGCGCCGTCGCGCCGACCATTTCCACGCGCGGAGGTCGGCTGGCCTACGTCGAACGTCGGGTCGATGCCAACGTGTGGCGGATGGCCGGACCCAGCTGGAAAGGTCGTCCTCCCGCTGCGACACGGATCGTGGCCTCGTCACGCGCCGATTTCGAGGGCTCGTTTTCTCCCGACGGCAAGAGGATTGCGTTCACGTCCGATCGCACCGGGAGCTTCGAGATGTGGGCGTCCAACAGCGACGGGACGAACCAAATACAGCTCACATCGCTGAAGGCGGCCGATGCGGGCTCACCGCGCTGGTCGCCGGATGGACGGACCATTGCATTCGACGCCCGGCTGGAAGGCCACGGTGGCATCTTCACGATTGACGCCGCTGGAGGCGCTCCCAGCCGCATCACCAATGATTCCTTCGAAAACAATCTTCCGACGTGGTCGCGTGACGGAAACTGGATCTATTTCTCCTCCAGCCGGACGGGGAGCTGGCAGATCTGGAAGGTTCCATCCTCCGGCGGCGCCGCGGCACAGGTTACGAGAAACGGCGGCTTCATCGCACAGGAGTCGCTCGATGGGAAGTCTCTCTACGTCTGGGTCGGGGGCAGTGAGGGCGGGGCGATCTGGAAAATGCCGGTCGCGGGCGGCGAAACTGTCCCCGTGATCCAGGGCGTGCGATACTGGGCCTGGTGGAGTGTCGCTCGCAACGGCATTTACTACGTTGACGGATCGACTCCCTCCACCAACCTCAGGTTCTCGGATTTCGCAAGCCAGCGCACCAGATCGATCACTGCGATCGACTTCGGATACTCATACTGGATCCCCGGCGCGCAATACTTCGATCTGTCGTCCGACGGTCGGTGGATTCTGTTCGACCGGGGGGAACAAGTCGACAGTGACATCATGTTGGTCGAGCACTTCCATTAATGGCGCTGCGCCGTCGCGTGAGCGGGCTGATATTCACAGAACGGCTGCCGCCAAGGGGCTTGACGCCGAGGCCGCGGCTGACCAACGTTCCGGCGCGCTCGGGGCGCATGCGGGTCCGCGCGAAGGACTGAGTCCACCCTCCTGACGACATCACTGCACGGCTGTCTCCGTGCTGGCCGGCTTGCGGACCGCCGGCGCTCAGCATGGAGGCTTTATGGCAGCCAAGCAGCTCCCCCCTCGTCCGAACCTCGACCAGCTCAAACGCCAAGCGAAGGAGCTTCTCCAGGCGGGCAAGGCGACCGCCCTGCACGATGCACAAACGATCATCGCGCGCGAATACGGTTTCCCTTCCTGGAACAAGTTGCGCGACCACGTCGAAGCGCTGACCCTCGAGTTCGACGCCGCGCTGGGCGAGTTCCTCGAGGCGGCGACGGACGGCCGCCGCGATCGCGCCGACCGGATGCTCACCCTGTACCCGACGATCGCGACAGCAAATCTGTACGCGGCGCTTGTCCTGGGTGACGCGAATATTGTGAACGCTCGGCTCGACCGCGACCCATCACTCGCCATGAAGCCGGGCGGGCCGCGTGGCTGGGAGCCGATCCACTACGTCTGCTACACGGCGATGGCGCACGATTCACCCGTCCGCGGCGCGGGGCTGGCCGCGATCGCCCGGCGCCTCATCACCCTCGGTGCCGACCCGAACACCCGGTTCCCCTGGCTGCATCACGACGTGCACCGTCCGGTGCTGTGGGGAGCCTCGCGCGTCGCGCGGTCGCTGCCGCTCGTCGAGGCGCTGCTCGACGCCGGGGCGGATCCCAACGACGGCGTCACTCTCCCGTTGGCGGCCAGTGCCGGCGACATCCCGGGGCTGGAGGCGCTGCGCGCGCACGGCGCGAAGGTCGATCAGCCGTGGGCTACCGACGGGGCGACGTCGCTGTACGCCATCCTGAACTGGAGCCGGACGGCCGAGGGAGTGCTCTGGCTACTCGAGCACGGCGCCGACTCGAACGCCGTGTTCGCCGAGAACGGCGAGACGCCGCTGCATGTAGTGGCGCGCGCGTGGGATGTGCCGCTGGCGGAGGCGATGGTCGCCCGCGGAGCCGACATCGAGCGCAAGCGTGCCGACGGTAGGACGCCGTACGCCGTCGCCGAGCTGAACGGCAATCGTGCGGTGGCTGACTGGCTGCTCGAGCGCGGCGCGTCGCCGGAGCTGTCGCAAGTGGACCGGCTCGTCGCGGCGTGCAGTCGGGGCGATCGCGCGGCGGCGAACGTGCTCCTCGCGAAGAATCCCGGGCTGCGCAACGAGATCACCGACGATCATTACATCGCGTTTCATCAAGCGGCCGAGCGCAATGACGTCCGCGCGCTCGAAACGATGCTGGCGTGTGGGTTCGACCCGAACCGCCCCGACCAAGGGATCGGCAAGACGGCGCTGCATTCGGCCGCGATGGAGGGTTGGCCCGACGCGGTCCGGGTGCTCCTCGCGCACGGCGCGTCCGTGCACGTGCGTGACCGGGAGTTCAAGGGGCAGCCGTTGATCTGGGCCGCCGAGGGATCGCGAACCGAGCATCGGGAGGGCAGGGACTTCGCCGCGGTGGGAAGGTTGCTCCTCGAGGCGGGCTCGCCGGTCGAGTGGGAGACTACGGACGAGCCGGCGGAGGGACTGCTCGAGATCGTGGCGGCGTGGCGGCGGGGTTAGGGCTCATTCGCCGAAGCGCACGCGACGGGTGTCCTGCTCCTGACCCGTAGGACGCGTCAGAGCCCCGTAGAGGTCGGGCCGGCGCGCCCGCAGCCAGCGCCGTCCGGAGGACGTGGGGAGGAGGGATGCGTCGAGATCGGCCACCACCATGTCGTCACCAAAGGCGCGCGTCTCGGCGATGACGTCACCATAGGGGTCGAGCACCATCGCGTTGCCGGTGCGGATCTCATCGTCGTCGGGGCCGATGCCATTGCTGAACAGCAGGAACATGCCGTTGTCGTGCGCCCGGCTTGGAAGCCAGCGCATGAGCCAGCCCCGCCCCTTGGGTCCGCACAGCTCCGCCTCGCACGCGGCGGGGTCGGTCTGGCGATGTGCCCAGATGGCGGGGTCGATCGGCTTCATGCCGCGTGGGCTCACCGAGTCACAGCCGCCCGTCTGATGAGGCGCGAGCAGCAGCTCGGCGCCAAGCAATGCCGTGGCGCGGGCGTTCTCGACGATGTTGTTATCGTAGCAGATCAGCACACCCACGCGGCAGCCGTGTGGCGTATCGAAGACGGTGTAGCGGTCCCCCGCGCAGATGTTCGGGTGCTCGAACACGTGCAGCTTGCGGTGCACGGCCCACGTCCCATCCGGCATAGCGACGACATAGGCGTTGTAGACGCGCCCGTCGGAAGCGCGCTCCAGTAGCCCGGCGCCGACGGTCATGCCGTGCTCCCGCGACAGGCGCAGGAGCTCCTGCGTGCACGGTCCGTCGACCGGTTCCGCGAGCGCCTCGAAGGCCTCCCGCGAGAGCTTGCGCACGTGCCAGTAGCCTGTGAGACACATCTCGGGGAATGCGATGATCTCCACGCCCCGCCCGGCGGCCTCCGTCACGAAGTGCCGGACGCGGCCGAGATTGTATGCCTTGTCGCCCGGAGCGGGCTGAAACTGGACGGTCGCCACACGGATGTCGCGCACTGGGGTCCTCCCCCCCTCTCACTTGTTTCTCTAACGAAGCGCCCAGGCTGTCATCCTGAGCGAAGCGAAGGATCTGCTTTCCTTGAGCTACTGCAAGAGCAGATCCTTCGCGCCTGCGGCGCTCAGGATGACAGCTCACTCGCTTGAGAGAGAGAAAAAGAGAGCACTATTTGATCACCGCCCCCACCAGCCCCGCAATCGCCGCGAGCGTCGTTTGCGCGGCGTTCAGGCCCAGCCGGAAGTCCTTGTCGCTGTACGTGGCATAGAGATCGGTCGGCTGGTGCCAGTTCGGGTCCCAGCCCGCTCCGATCTGGGTGCCGCGCTCGTTTTCCCGCAGGCTAATCGCCGCCACGTAGTCCTGGAAGGGCGCCGAGTCGGTGTTCGTCATGTGCGAGCCGATGGAGGCCGGGTAATCGGTCGCATACTTCTCGTTGGCCCGCTCGAACACCCAAGCGAGCTCTTGCGCCTCGGCCGCGAACTTTGCGCTC
>Ga0114129_10018100_pt1 | contig 10036 bp, 10 predicted proteins | sample RhiMetdeltSRZDD1_FD_80071 | JGI IMG/M metagenome (GOLD analysis project Ga0114129, IMG submission 80071) | Populus rhizosphere microbial communities from Tennessee, USA - Rhizosphere MetaG P. deltoides SRZDD1 (version 2) (version 2) | ecosystem: Host-associated > Plants > Roots > Rhizosphere >...
CCCGATCAACGCGAACACGCATGTCGTGCGCAGATGCTCGTAGGCGCGGCCGTTCGCGATGAGCGCGAGCAGGACGAAATAGCCGGCCCAGGCGAGCGTGATCGCAGGCCCGTGCGGAATCTGCGGCCGGCCCGCGAAGCCGCCGGCATAGATATTCCAGATCTGCCCCGCCGTGGCGTGCTGCACGCCCGCGAGCGCGGGATCGTAGCTCGCGATCTGTTCCCGCATCGCCAAAACATCCCAGAGCACGTAAAGGGCGAAAATGACCGACAGCGTCCACAGCAGGCATTCGGGATGAGCCGATGCCATCAGCAGAAACATGTAGATGAAGACCAGCGCGAGGTTGATGAGAAACCGGCAGAATCCGAACAGCGGCTTGTCGGTCATCGCCAGCAGCGGACCGTCCCAGCCCAGAATTGCCGCCAGCAGCGCGGTCCCGAGGATGAGGGTTTGATTGAGCTCGGCTGGGTCCGGCAGCGCGCCGTTCTGCACCCAGGTCATGCGCGCGAGCGTCGCGGCAAATCCCACGCTGATCGCCACCGCGAACAGGCGCCGGATGAGATCGGCGCGAGCCTCGGCGCGCGCCCGTTGCGTGTGATCGGAATGGACGTCCATGAGCAGCATCCCCGCACCCCGGCATCTTGGTCCGCCCATCGCCGGCGGCGCAAGGCCAGTAACCCTGGGTCAGGAATCAAGATCCTTGAAATAGCGGTAGATGCCCCACTGGCTGAATGCGATGCGCCGATCCGAGGCAAGGTACGCGGCCATGCGCGGGCGCTTGGCGACGCGGTCATGCAGCGCGACGAGGCGCGGCACCTGGCGCTCGAAGCGCTTCATCCGCTTGGGAAAGGCGTAGCGCAGCCCCTCGACGATCTGGAACAGCGAGAGGTCGACGTAGCAGAGCTTGCGGCCGAGCACATAGGGGCCGCCGCTGTTGTCGAGCACACGCTCGAAATAGCGCAGGAACTTGGGCAGGCGGTAGCGCCAGAAATACTTGGTGGCGAGCTTGGCGGCCGCGCGCTGCTGCTCGTAATAGAGATAGCCGGTGACGGGGTGGTGGGTGTCGTGGATCAGCACCACCAGGTCGGTGATGGTGAGCTGCAGTTGATGCACCCACAGCCGCCCCGCCTCGTCGCGCGGCGCAAGCCCGAGGCGGCCGCCGAGATAGAGCAGGATGTTGGCGGTCTGGCCGATGACCAGCTTGCCGGCGCGCAGGAACGGCGGCGCGAACGGCGGACGCGCGATGCGCGCGCCCTCGATGAACTTCATCATCGCCGGCACGCCGCGCTTGCCGCGCCGCGCCACGTCGACATAGTCGGCGCCCGCCTCTTCCAGCGCGAGGCGCACGAACTCGCCGCGTCCCTGGATCGTCGGCCAGTAGTAGAGCTCGTAGCGCATGGGGGAACGACCTCAGGCTCGCCGCCGACGGCGGTATGCAAGGGTCGCGCGATTTGAGGGACGCGGTCAAGCGAGCACGCCGTGCGGACGAAGACAGGGACCGAGACGGCCTCGACTTTGCCGGTATAGACTGCGGCAACGGCAAGAACGGAGGAAACCGATGCCCATCGCCAATGTGCGCGGCGCCAACATCAACTACGAAGTCCTCGGCACGAGCGGCCCCTGGGTCGCGCTCTCGCCGGGCGGACGGCGCGCACTCGAATACGTGAAATCCCTGGCGCGGCACGTGGCCGATGCCGGCTACCGCGTTCTCATTCATGACCGGCGCAATTGCGGCGTCTCCGACATCGTCATCGGTGGCGACAAGTCGGAATACGAGATCTGGGCCGACGATCTGTACGATCTGCTCTCGCAGCTCAAGGCCTTGCCCGTGATCGTGGGCGGCAGCTCGTCGGGCTGCCGTCTGTCGGTGCTGTTTGCATTGAAATACCCGCAGGCGGTCCGCGCCCTGCTGCTCTGGCGCGTCACCGGCGGAGCGTTCGCCGCTGCGCGCCTCACGGAGAACTACTACGGCAAGTATATCCAGGCGGCGCAGGACGGCGGCATGGAGGCGATCTGTGCGCTCGATCACTTCCAGGAGCGCATCGCCGCGCGGCCCGCAAACCGCGCGACGCTCATGGCCATGGATCCCAAGACGTTCATCGCCGCCATGGAGCGCTGGCGCGAGCAGTTCGCCAAAGGCGCCGAACTGCCGATCATCGGCGCCAGCGAGAAGGATCTGAATTCCATCAAGGTCCCGACCTGCATCATCCCCGGCAATGACAAGACCCACAATCACGCCGTCGCCGAGGCCGCCCACCGCATGATCCGGGGCAGCGAGCTGCATGATCTCTTTCCCGGCGATCTCGACGTCGATCTCGTTCCAACCGAGGACTGGGCTTCCAAAGAGCGCGAGATGGCGCGAATCTTCACGGACTTTCTCTCGCGTGCACAGGCCAAGGCGGCCTAGCAACCAGCACGACTTGCGCTCGGTCGGTGGTCCCGAAATGATAGCCGCAAGCGTAGGTGGGAGATTGCGATGGATGACCGAACCGTGCGGGCGGCGCTGGACCGCCATTGGAAGGCTTCGGACGCGAGCGATTTCAAGGTCGAACATGAAATCTACCGCGAGGATGCCGTGCTTGATTATCCGCAATCGGGCGAGCGGATCCGCGGCCGGCACAACATTCAAGAGAGCCGAACCGTCCAGCCAAACGAGAAGCGTTTTAAGGTCCGGCGAATGATCGGCAGCGGCGATCTCTGGGTCACTGAATTCGTACTTACCTATGACGGCGTACCATCTTACACGGTGAGCATCATGGAATTCCGCGAAGGACTGGTGGCCCACGAAACGCAATATTTCTGCGATCGGTTTGACCCGGGACCCTCACGTGCGCATCTTGTTGAGCGAATGGATGAAATCACGTCATCCTGAATACCGCAGGAGAACGGCGCTGATGTCGATGAGATTGATTGGGCTGGCCCCTGCCTCTGCCGACAGCTTCTTGGCACATCGCGTCATGTCACTGCCATACAAAAAGCCTGCACTAAACTAGCAAGCCTGCACCAAACTAGCGCGCTATATGAGTACGCGCTTCAGCCTAAAAACTCTCGCCGGGATCGACCATGAAGCGCAGCACGCAGCGAATGCTCACCACGCATACCGGAAGCCTGCCGCGGCCCGCGGAGGTGGTGGAGCTCCTGCTCCATGAGCAGGAGCATCCCGGCGCCGAGGCCGCGAAGCTCAAGGACGCGGTGCGCCGCGCCGTCGCCGAGGTTGTCGCCAAGCAGATTGCCTGCGGGCTCGACATCATCAATGACGGCGAGCAGGGCCGCACCGACTACACCACGCACGTCAAGGACCGCCTCACCGGCTTCGACGGCCCGAGTTCGCCGCCGCTCGGCACCGGCGAGCCCGACTTTCCCGAGCTCTCGGCGATGCTCGCCTACTTCGCCTCGCCGTTCCAGCATCGGCCGGCCTGCTCGGGCCCCGTCGGCTGGAAGGATTTCGGCGCGCTCGAAAGCGACATCACGCAGGCCAAGCAGGCGATGGCCAGCGCCCCGGTACAGGACATCTTCATGACGTCGCCCTCGCCGGGCCAGATCGCACGCTACCTCAAGAACCAGTATTACCCGAGCGACGAAGCCTATCTCTACGCGCTCGCCGACGTGATGGCGCGCGAGTATCGCGCCATCACGGATGCCGGGTTCATTCTGCAGCTCGATTGCCCGGATCTGGCCTTGAGCCGCCACATGGTGTTCGCGCATTTGAGTCTCGAAGAGTTCCGCAAGGTCATCACCACACATGTCGAGGCGCTCAACCATGCGGTCAGGGACATCGCGCCCGAGCGCATGCGCATGCACATCTGCTGGGCCTCCACCCAGGGGCCTCACCACAAGGACGTGCCGCTGAAAGACATCGTGGACATCGTGCTCAAAGGCCGGCCGCAGGCGGTCTCGTTTCCCGGCGCCAACCCCCGCCACGGGCACGAATGGAAGGTCTGGCGCGACGTCAAGCTGCCCGAGGGCAAGATCATCATTCCCGGCGTGATCGATTCCACCTCGAACTTCGTGGAGCACCCGGAGCTGGTGGCGGACCGTATCCTGCAATACGCGCGCGTGGTCGGAGCCGAGAACGTCATTGCCGGGGTCGATTGCGGCTTCGGCACCTTCGCCGGCCGGCTGCAGGTCGATTCCAAGATCGTGTGGATGAAACTCGCCTCGCTCGCCGAAGGCGCGCGGCTGGCGTCGCGCGAGTTGTGGTGAGCGCCACCGTTACGCGTTAGCATTTGGCGCATCAGCGCGAACTCCCGGAGCACGCCATGCCGCATCATCCGCTGTTGCCCGTGATCGCCGCCGCTGTCCTGTGCTCGGCCCTGCCGGCAGCCGCGCAACCGGCGCAAGGCGGCTTTCCCGAAGGACCCGGCAAGGACACCTTCGTGGCCTTGTGCGGCGGCTGCCACGACATCAATCGCGCGCGCGCCGGCTACACGCCCGAGGGCTGGCACACCGTCATGCGCATGATGCTTAACTTCGGCGCGCCCGTGTCCAAGGACCAGGTCGACACCCTGACGGACTACCTGATCAAGAGCTTCCCCGAGCGGGCGCGGCCGGCCGCCGTCATCGTCGACGGACCGGTCAAGGCCAAGATCAAGCAGTGGCAGGTGCCGACCCCGGGCTCGCGGCCGCACGACCCTCTCGCCGGCAAGGACGGCGCGATCTGGTACACCGGACAACTGTCCGGCAAGCTCGGCCGCCTCGATCCGAAGACCGGAGAGATCAAGGAATATCCGCTCAAGACGCCGCAGACCGGTCCGCACGGCCTCGTCGAGGATAAGGACGGCAACATCTGGTTCACCGGCAACCACATGAGCCTCGTCGGCAAGCTCGATCCCAAAACCGGCAACGTGACCGAATACAAAATGCCCGATCCCAAGGCGAAGGATCCGCACACCATCGCCATCGACCAGAGCGGGATCGTGTGGTTCACGGCCCAGAACGCCAACATGCTGGGTCGGATCGATCCCAGCAGCGGCGAAGTCAAGCTGGTGACCTCGCCCACGCCGAATTCGCGCCCCTACGGCCTCGTGATCAACTCCAAAGGCATTCCGGTCTTCGTGGAATTCGGCACCAACAAGATCGCGACCATCGATCCCGCAACCATGGCGATCAAGGAATACGCCTTGCCGAACCCGGCCTCGCGCCCGCGCCGGCTCGCGCTCACGCCCGACGACGTGGTCTGGTATGCCGACTTCTCGCGCGGCTATCTCGGCCGGCTCGATCTTGCGACCGGCGAGCACAAGGAATGGCCGTCGCCGAGCGGGCCGCAATCGCAGCCCTATGGCATCGTCGTCGCGAAGGGGGCCATCTGGTACAATGAATCTTTCGCCAAGCCAAACAGCATCGTGCGCTTCGATCCGAAGACCGAGAAGTTTCAGAGCTGGGCGATCCCCGGCGGCGGTGACATCGTGCGCAACATGGATGTCACCCCGAACGGCAATCCCGTGACCGCGAACAGCCTGGTCAACCAGGTCGGAATGGTCGAGGTGGAGTAAACAGTCGGCATGGAATCCGGCGCGCCCGTCACGGCGAGGTGCGCCGCGTCAGGAGAGGTTGGATGGTCAAGGTCTGCGATTGCTTCCCCGAGTTGAAGGATCTCACCGACGCGCGCGAACGCCGGTACCGTGCGCATCCGGAGAAGCCGGCGCCGGAGGGACCGCGCAGCTTCGTCGAAGTGAAAGTGACCTCGATCGGCCAGCTCAACGAGCTCGTCGACTGCAAGAAGAGCGGCTACAAATTCATCATCAGCGAACCGGTGCATGTGGGCGGGCAGAATTGCGCGCCGACGCCGCTCGAATTCCTGCTGTCCGGCGCGGTCGGCTGCTACGCGGCGGTGTTCGCCTTCTATGCCGCCAAGCTCGGGGTGAGCTACGACAGCTTCGAGGCGGTGGCGCGCACGGACTTCGACGTGCGCGGCCACATGATGACGGATGCGCCGACCTCGGCGTTCCAGAAGGTGACGATCAGCATCAGCGTGGTCAGCGACGCGCCCGAGGACAAGCTCAAGGAGGTCGAGCGGCTGTCGTTCGAAGGCTGCCCCGGTATTAACACCTTGCGCGAGCCGGTGCCGGTGGAGACCCGGCTCACGGTGACGCGCACGCAGGCGGAGCAGGCGGCGTAAACGGCGGCGGTCATGCCACGCAAGCGGGCGCGCAGCGGCGCGCCCAAGCCTTATCGCATCGGCCGCTCGCGCACCGGGCTCGGGCTGTTCGCGGCCGCGCCGATCAAGAAGGGCGCGTTCATCATCGCCTACCGCGGCCGCCGCATCACCAATGCGCAGGCGGAGAAGCTGGAGTCGCGCGGGAGCCGCTACATGTTCGAGATCAACAGCCGGTGGACCATCGACGGATCGAGCCGCCGCAACATTGCCCGCTATGCCAATCACTCCTGTCGTCCCAACGCTGAATCCGACGTTGTCAAGGGCGGCGTGATCCTGCGCGCGATCAAGAACATCAAGCCGGGCGACGAGATCACCTACGACTACGGTCCCGAATATTTCGAGATCTTCCTCGAGCCCGCCGGATGCAAATGCGACAAATGCATGGAGAAACGGCGCAAGCAGCGACGCGAGCGGCGCTTGCGGTCGAAGCGCACGGCCAGGCGCTGAAGGCGTGCATTCGTTGCCGCATGCGCGGGCTTGATCGCACGCGTCTTTCGCATACGGGATCGAGTGCACATCTAACGCGGGCGGTGTTCGCGTCCACTGTTGCGCGCGCCACTCCGGTGGACGCGCGCCGCGGGCGCAGCCGCGTCACATCGCCCCGGAGAACAACATGGTTTCGAAAATGATCGGCCGGACCGTGGTCTGGATCGCCGCGATGGCGGCAATCCTGTTCGTGTCGGCTGGAACCGCGCACTGGCCGGCCGCCTGGGTGTTCCTTGCGGAAATAGGTGGCCTGGGGGTGGCGGTCGGTTTGTGGCTGGCGCGGCGTGATCCGGCCCTGCTCGCCGAGCGGCTCTCCGCCGGCTTCCAGGCCGCGCAGAAGACCTGGGACAAGGTGTTCATGGCCACCGTGTTCGTGCTGTGGACGGGCTGGCTCGTGCTGATGGCGCTCGATGCCGTTCGCTTCGGCTGGTCGCAGATGCCGGTATGGGCGCAGGCGCTCGGCGCGGTGCTGATCGCGCTCTGCATGTATGTCGCGTGTCTCACCTTTCGCGAGAACAGCTATGCCGCGCCGGTGGTGAAGATTGCGCGCGAGCGCGGTCATCGCGTCGTCAGCAGCGGACCCTATGCTTACGTGCGCCACCCGATGTATGCGGGCGCCCTGTTGTTCTTCATCGGCACACCCCTGCTGCTCGGCTCCTGGTACGGGCTCGCCGCCGCGCCGCTGTTGGTCGTCGTGCTTGCGGCACGCGCGGTGATGGAGGAGCGGATGCTGGCGGAGGAGTTGCCCGGCTATCGCGACTACGCCACGCGCGTGCGCTACCGGCTCGTTCCCGGCCTCTGGTAGCGCTGGCACAACGAAATGTGTGTAGGGGGCGGAGGGTTCCTGGCGACTGTTCACAGGAGGCATTAGAATCTCGGTCCGCAATCCGTTGCCGCCATCAAACAGAGCCGGTTGGCGAAATGGCAGATAACGTAACCTCCGACTACGCTCTGGCCCGGTGGGCGTACTCGGAATTGTTATCTCCCACTCAACGTGAAAACTATGAGCAGCTTGGCGGCCTTCCCTCAACCATTTGGGATTGGAAGACGCTTGGAGTGCCTTTTGATGACCTTGAACTGCAACAGCGCGCTTTACTCAGGGCCGCTTGGCAAAACGTGAGAGGGAATGGCACCATCTTTGGTGCCGCCGTTGATGGTGTGGCAAACTTTCAGTTGGCGCATTGGTCTACGGACGAGCTTGCCGACGCCTACGTCATCCCAATGTTCGCGGACGAAGCAACGTTAGATGCCAAAAAGCCTCTAACGTTCCAGCGATGGCTGGAAACGAGCCCGAAGCGCCCTTTGCATCCGCACCACGCATGGCACGCAGAGGATGCGCCCAGCACACCGCACCGGCACAATCAGGACCCCGCGCTCGCTGGCCGCGTCCATTTGGTGACCGCGCTCGGACCTATGGACCGGCCGAGCCTTATGTATTGCTCCGCAGCTTACATGCTTCTCGACGGCTATCATCGCGCGGCGCAGTTCTGGAAGCGGGGAGAACCTTCAACCACACTTGCGGTCTATGTGCCTTCTCAGATTGAGTAGCACTCGTCTCGGATCTGGCGCTTCTGCGTGAGCTTGCACCGACCGCGACGCGGCAAGCGCCGGGAAATGCAAACACAACGAAATGTGTGGAGGGGGCGGGAGCTTCCTGGCGGCACCTCCCGGCGGCGGCTAGCATCGCGGGCACGATCTTGCGCCGCCGCCATCGAGGAGACCACGACATGCTCAGCCCGGGCGCCGTTTTCCTGCTTCTGCTCATCATCGGCATTGCCGCCGGCCTGCTGTTCGATCGAATCCTCGGCGCAGGCTGGCTCTCGCGCCAGATCGCCGGTCCCAATCGCCTGCTGGTGACAAGCGCCCTCGTCGGCATCGCCGGATCCTTCGTCGGCTATCACCTTGCGCTTCTCATCGGCATCCTTGGCTACGCCGCACTTCTCGTCGCCGTCATCGGCGCACTGGCGGTGTTGTGGGGCTGGCGCACGGTGCGCTGACAATCGCCTGCGGCGGTCCGCACGCGCGGCGCGCCGCTATCGGGCGGGGGTGTCGATCGGCGGCGCGCAATTCCTGCGGCCCTGCGCCATGCAATCGTCGAGCGCGCGCTGCTCGAACATGGCGTTGGCGAGCCAAATCCCGCCGCCCACGACCAGCAGCAGGAAAAACAGCAGCACCGCGTTGGCGACCCACCGGTCGCGCGGGGTCTCGACGTATTTGTCCGGTCCGGGCTCGCTCATGCTGCGGATCATAACGCGCGGATCGCCGCGGCGAAAAGAGCGCCGTCGCGCTCGGATCGCCGGAGCGGCGCTGCGAGGCGATGCGGCCGCCGGCTCACCCCGCCATCGTCTCCTTCACCACGGTGACGAGTTGCTTGAGGGTGAACGGCTTGGCCAGGAAGTTGAACTGCTTGTGGTCGGGCAGCGTCTTGTCGAACGCGTCTTCGGCATAGCCGGATACGAAGATGATCTTGATGTCGGGCTTGCGCTGCTTGAGCTCCTTCATCAGCGTCGGTCCGTCCATCTCCGGCATCACGACGTCCGACACCACGATGTCCACCTTGCGGCCCTGCTTTTCCAGTTCCTCCAGCGCCTCCACCCCGTTGCCGGCCTCGATCACGGTGTAGCCGCGCGACTTGAGGCCGCGGGCATTGAGCGCACGCAGTTCTTCCTCGTCCTCCACCAGCAAGATGGTGCCGTGACCGGTGAGATCGGTCGCCACGGTCCGCATGGCGTCGGCGGCGGAGATGGCACCGGCGAGCGCCGGCGCCGTCGTCTCGGGCAGTTGCGGCACCTGAAGATCGTCAGCGGCGGGAATGTAGCGCGGCAGGAAAATACGGAAGATCGTGCCCTTGCCGAGTTCGGACTCCACGAAGATGAAGCCGCCGGTCTGCTTGACGATGCCGTAGACGGTCGAAAGCCCGAGCCCCGTGCCCTTGCCGATATCCTTGGTGGTGTAGAAGGGGTCGAAAATCTTGTCGATGATCTCCGGCGCGATGCCGCTGCCGGTATCCTCGACCTCGACCCGCACATATTCCCCGAGCGGCATCCCCTGGTGCTGGTGCGCCGCGCTCTCCTCGGCGCCGACATTGCCCGTGCGCAACGTCAGCGTTCCCCCGAGCGGCATGGCGTCGCGCGCATTGATCGCCAGATTGATGACCACCTGCTCGAACTGGTGGACGTCGGCCTTGACCGGCCAGAGGTCCCGCACCTGCGGGACGTTGAGCGTGATGTTCTCGCCGATCAGGCGCTTGAGCAGCACCGTGAGATCCGACAGCGCCTCGCCGAGGTCGAGCACCACCGGGCGCATGGTCTGCTTGCGCGAGAACGCCAGCAGTTGCCTCACCAGGCTCGCGGCGCGGTTGGCGTTCTGCTTGATCTGCATGATGTCCTGGAA
>Ga0114129_10018102_pt1 | contig 10036 bp, 8 predicted proteins | sample RhiMetdeltSRZDD1_FD_80071 | JGI IMG/M metagenome (GOLD analysis project Ga0114129, IMG submission 80071) | Populus rhizosphere microbial communities from Tennessee, USA - Rhizosphere MetaG P. deltoides SRZDD1 (version 2) (version 2) | ecosystem: Host-associated > Plants > Roots > Rhizosphere >...
ACGGTTGTGAACCCGCCCGCCGCGGCGGCCCGGGCGCCCGACGCGATCGTTTCGACGTCCTCGTTGCCGGGCTCGCGCAGGTGGACGTGCACGTCCACGAGTCCGGGGGCGACAACCTTGTTCCCCACGTCCCGAACCTCGGCGCCGTCGGGCGTCCCGAGCCCGGGGCCAACCGCGGCGATTTTCCCGTCCTGAATGAGGACGTCTGCGACCTGATCGAAGCCCCGGCTCGGATCGATCACGCGGCCGCCCTTCAGGAGCAACGACCGCATCACTCTGCACCTCCGGACCGTTTCGCCGCGTCGGCCAGCTCGGGACGCCCGCCGGCCAGCAGGTACAGCACGGCCATCCGGACGGCGACACCGTTCGTCACCTGGTCGAGGATCACACTGTGCGGTCCGTTGGCGACGCGTGAATCGATCTCCACGCCGCGATTCATGGGCCCCGGGTGCATGATGGTCATGGGGCGTCCCGCCTTTTCGAGCCGCTCGGCGGTGACGCCGAAGACGCGGTAGTACTCCCGCACGCTCGGGATGAATCCCATCTCCATGCGCTCGAGCTGAAGCCGCAGCACGTTCAGCACGTCGGCCCACTCGATCGCCTCCTCGATGCGGCGGAAGCGGCATACGCCGAGCTCCTCGATGCCGCGCGGCAGGAGCGTGTCGGGGCCGCACACGCCGACTTCGGCGCCGAGCTTCAGGAGCCCCCAGATGTTCGAGCGGGCGACGCGCGAGTGCAGGACGTCGCCCACGAGACACACCTTGATGCCCTCGATTTTCCCGTGTTTGTCGCGGATGGTCAGGAGATCGAGCAGGCCCTGCGTAGGATGCTCGTGCTTGCCGTCGCCGGCGTTGATGACGTTGGAACGAATCCGGTTGCCCAGGAACTCGGCGGCGCCGGAGGAGGGATGGCGGATGACCACCATGTCGATCCGCATCGCCTCGAGGTTTCGGGCGGTGTCGACCAGGGTCTCGCCCTTCTGTACCGAGCTGCCGCTCGCGGCCACGTTGACGGTATCGGCGGAGAGGCGTTTCTCCGCGAATTCGAACGAGATACGCGTACGCGTGGACGCTTCGAAGAACAGATTAACGATGGTCTTGCCGCGAAGCGCCGGGACCTTCTTGATGGGCCGCTCGGAGACTTCCTTGAAGGGCTCGGCGGTATCGAGGATGAGGCGGATCTGGTCCGCCGAGAGGTCTTCGAGCCCGACCAGGTCTTTGCCGAGAGGAGGCGCCGTCATGCCGACGCTCCCCGATGCACCAGGGCCACCTCGTCGCATCCGTCCAGCTCCTCGACCAGCACGTCGACCCGCTCCCCGCTGTTCACCTTGACCTGCTTGCCGACGATGTCCGGCTGGATCGGCAGCTCACGCCCGCCGCGATCCACCAACACGCAGAGCGAGATGCGCTTGGGGCGGCCGAAGTCGGCGAGCTCATCGAGCGCGGCGCGCACGGTCCGGCCGGTGTAGAGCACGTCGTCCACGATCACGACGTGCTTGCCGGCCAGCTCCCCGGGAATGCGGGTCTCGCCAATGACGGGTTTGGGACCCACGGTTTCGAGGTCGTCGCGGTACAGGGTGATGTCGAGAGCGCCGCGGGGAATACGCGTGCCCTTGTCGTTCTCGATCAGCCTGGCGATGCGGTCGGCGAGCTCGACGCCGCGCCGCTGGATGCCGATGAGCACGAGATCGTCGCTGCCGTGGGAGAGCTCCAGCACTTCCACCGCCATATGCTGCAACGCCCGCGACATAGCGCGGGCGTCCAGGATGATCGTGCGGTCGGGCCGGCTCATCTCAGGCTTGGAAGGTAACCAGGCGGCCCAAGGGGTCAACGGCGAGCTTCGCCGGACTCTAGTCGGGTGAAGGCGTTTGCGGTAAATCCTAGACGTCCCCTGCCACAGGACTCCCTACCGTGACGTCTCGCCGCCGTTTCCTCGGTTCGCTGGTCTCGGCCTCCGCCGCCTTGCCCACGGTGCCCGCGCTCACCAACGACGCGCTCGCGCACCTCGCGCGCACCGTACGCGCCGTGGCCGGGCGGCCTCCGGCCGCCGTCGCGGACGACGAGGACTTCTGGCGCGAGATCCAGGACGCGTTCACGCTGGACCGCACGCTCATCAACTTGAACAACGGCGGAGTCTCCCCTTCGCCGCGCAGCGTGCAGGACGCGATGGAGCGCTATCTCGCCATCTCCAACACGGCGCCGGTCGTGACGATGTGGCAGTGGCTGGAGCCGGAGATCGAGGCGGTGCGGCGGCGGCTCGCGGTCGATTTCGGCTGCGACCCCGAGGAGATGGCGATCACGCGCAACGCCTCTGAGGCGCTGGAGATCGTCCAGCTCGGGATCCCCCTCCAACGCGGCGACGAGGTGCTGACCACGACGCAGGACTACCCACGCATGATCACCACCTGGAAGCAGCGCGAGCGGCGCGACGGCATCGTGCTCAAGCAGATCACGTTCCCCGTGCCGCCGCCGTCCCAGGACGACCTGGCGCGGCGCTTCGCGGAGGCGATCACACCGCGCACCAAGGTGATCCACGTCTGCCATATCACCAACCTGACGGGCCAGATCTTCCCGATCCGGCGGATCATGCAGATCGCGCGGGACCGGGGCATCGAAACGATCGTCGACGGCGCCCACGCCTACGCCCACTTCCCCTTCACGCGCGACGAGCTGGAGTGCGACTACTACGGCACGAGCTTGCACAAGTGGCTGCTGGCGCCGCACGGCACGGGCTTCTTGTACGTGCGCAAGCAAAAAATCGCGGGGATCTGGCCGATGATGGCGGCGCCGCCGGAGATGAACGACAACATTCGCAAGTTCGAAGAGATCGGTACCCACCCGGCGGCGAACCACAACGCCATCGCCGAGGCGCTCACGTTCCACCAGGGGATCGGGGCGGAGCGCAAGGCGGCGCGGCTGCGCTACCTGCGGGACCGCTGGGCGAAGCGGCTAGAGCAGGTATCGGGAGTGAAGATCCTCACGCCCTATGACCCGAAGCAGTCGTGCGGGCTGGCGTCGTTCACGCCGGCGAGCCTCGACGTAGGCAAGCTCACCGAGTACCTGTGGGACAAGCACCGGATCATCGTCACGCCTATCGTGCATCCCGAGTTCAACTGCATCCGGGTGACGCCGAACGTGTACACACTATCGGCGGAGGTGGACCGGTTTGCGGAGGTGGTGGAGCAAGCGGTGCGCTGGGGGATTCCGGTGTGAAAAAGCCATCAGCGTAGAGGAGCCATGGCGGCGGGCGATCGGAACCACGCACCCGCCGCCGCGCTTGCTGCGAGCCCCTATTCCTCCTTCTTGTCTGTCTCCTTCCCCTCGCGAGCAGCAGCCTCTGCCACGTCCTGCCCAACGAGTCGCGCGCGTGTGGTCACGTACAGGTCTCTCTTCCCGAAGCCGCCGGGGCGTTCGGAAAAGAAATACAACGTCGTGCCGTCGAACGAGAGCGCCGGTGCGCCGTCGAAGGCCGCGCTGTTGATGCTGGGGCCGCCGAGCCGCTGGTTCACCAGATTGAGATTCAACGGCGGCGACCATGGATCGGTCGTCGTCGCGCGCGTCGAGACCCACAGGTCTTCGCTCCCGGCAGAGTGGCCCACCACGTCGTCTCCGGGGCGCCCGGACGAGAGGAAAATCTCGAGGCCGTCGCGCCTAATCGCCGTGCGCGTGTCCCGATAGGGGCTGCTGAGCTCCGGAACCAGGACGGGTGCGCCGAACGCCCCGTCGTCGCCCATCCGCGTGCTCGCGTAGATGTCAAAGCCCTGGTCCGAGGTCGGCGGATTATTCTGCACGGTGAAATAGAGAGTCGTGATCCCCGTCGTCTCGTCCTCGAAATACGTCGGGCCGGCGTCGGCGAAGGAGCTGTTCACGACGCACCCGAGGTTCTCCGCTGGCTCCCAGCCAAAGTCGTCGCGCTTATCGTGACGCCGAGCGACGAAGAGGTCGGCCAGCCCGCAGCCACCCCGCCCCGCGCTGTGGAAATACAGCTGATGCCCATCCGGGGTGAACGTGGGGGCCACGTCATTCCCGGCCGAATTGATGTTGGGGCCCAAGTTCACGGGCGCCTGCCAGGCGCACGCGGGGTCCTGCGTATCATCGCAGGCGCGTTGCGAGACCCAAATGTCGGTGCCGCCGAACCCGCCCGGGCGGTCGGAGCTGATGTAGAGGCTCAGGCCGTCCCTGGAGATCGCCGGATGCTGCTCGTTCGCGGCCGTGTTGATCACCGGGCCGAGGTTGACCGGCGCGGCCCACGGCCCGTACTGCGGCTGCTCGTCCATCGCCTCGGCTGCCACCTTCACCGAAGCGGAAGGGCCTACAACGGCTTTGTCGGATGTGCACGCCTGAGCCAGAGCCACGAGCGCTGCCAGCAGGATGATTCTTTCGATCGGTTTCATCAGCCACCTCCCTGCGTTGATTGCCTTGCTCCGTAACGACCGGTAGCTTGCGTGTGGACGGAGCCAGTTTGCGCCGGGCGCGTCACCAGGACGTGACCGGTCCGTCACCGACGGCGGTGACGGTTACTGTTCCGCCAGGGCCGAAAGGGCCTCGCATGATCGAGTTCCGGCTGCTCGGGGCTCTCCACCTCACCGACGCCGAGGGGCGCGAGGTCCAAAGCCTCCTCACCCGACCGCGGCGCCTCGCGCTGCTCGCCTACCTCGCCGCGGCCACACCCAGGCGCCTCCACCGCCGCGATAGTCTCCTTCCCCTCTTCTGGCCGGAGCTCGACCAGGAGCATGCCCGTGCCGCGTTGCGCCAGGCGCTGCATGTGGTCCGGGACGCCCTGGGCACCGACGTGATCGTCAGCCGAGGAGACGAGGAGGTTGGGCTCGACCTGCAGCTGGTCTCGTGCGACGTCGTCGCTTTCGACCGTGCGGTCGCCGCGGGGCAGTCGCGCGAAGCGCTGGAGCACTATCGCGGCAACCTGCTCGAGGGATTCTTCATCCCCGAAGCTGGAGACTTCGAGCGGTGGCTGGAGGCCGAGCGCGCCCGGTTGATCCAGGCGGCCGCGCGCTGCGCGCGGGAGCTGCTCGAGCAATCGAAGGCCGAGGGGGACGTCACCGCGGCGGTGGACTGGGCTCGGCGCGCGGCCCAACTCTCCCCGCACGACGAGGAGCTGCAGCGACGACTCATCACGCTGCTCGACCACCTCGGCGATCGCGCCGGTGCCGTCGCGAGCTACGAGGCGTTCGCCAGGCGGCTCGCGGCAGACCTCGAGACGGAACCCGCCGCCGAGACCAAAGCGGTCATCACCGCGGTGCGCGCTCGGCAGACTGCGGCGCCGGTGGAGCTGCCGGTCCCAACATCCGGCGCGGGTTCTACAGCGGCGGGATCGCGGCGCGGGCGTCGGGGATGGTGGCGTGTCGGGATGGCGGCCGTCGTCGCCGGCCTCGTCCTGGCCAACGCCGGCCGCTGGCGCGGCCGACTGTGGCCCGGCGCGGTCGCCGGTCCCGTTCGGTCGCTGGCCGTGCTGCCGCTCGTCAACCTGTCCGCGGACACCCTGCGCTCGTGGTACCCCGATGGACTCACGGAGGCCTTGACGACCGACCTCGGCCGGATCAGGTCACTGTCGGTGACCGCGCGTGGATCGGTGACGCCGTTCCGTGGAACGAAAGAGCCGGTGGAGGAGATTGCGCGCGAGCTGCACGTGGACGCGGTCGTGGAAGGCGGGGTGCAGCAAGCGGGGGGCTTGGTCCGCGTGGACGTACGGCTCGTGAGCGCGGCCACCGGATACCAGCTCTGGGCGGACCGTTTCGAGGAGCCCGCGCAGAACCGGTTCGTGCTGGAGGATCGCGTGGCGCGCGGCATCGTCTCGGCGCTCGCGTTGCCGCTGAGCGCCGCGGAGGAACGGGCCCTGCGCGCGATCCCGACCAAGAACCCCGACGCCTACGATGACTACCTCCGCGGGAAGATCCGGCTGCGGCGTGAAAACCGCGAGGACGACTCGGTCGCGATCGCCCTGCTCGAGCGAGCGGTCGCACTCGATCCCGACTTCGCCGCTGCCCAGGCAGAGCTGACCCGCGCGTACGTCCTGCGCGTCGAACAGTTCGCACCGAACGACACGGCCCTGCTCGAACGGGCATGGGTCGCCTCGGAAAAAGCGCTCCGGCTAAGCCCGGACCTCGCAGAAGCTCACTTAGCCCGAGGGTCTCTCCTGTCAAACATGTCGGGCCGGTTGTCGCCCGAACCGGCGGTGCGGGAGTATCACCGCGCGCTGGAGCTCAACCCGAACCTGGCCCAGGCGCATCACGGTCTTGGCACCATCTACCTGCATCGTGGGCTCCTCGACAAAGCGGTCGACGAATTCCGCCGAACGCTCTCCATCGATCCGGGCAACTACGGCGCCACGCGACGCATCGGCCTCGCCCTCGTGTACCAGGGGCGATATGAGGATGGCTTACGCCTTATCCGCCAGGTGCCACCCCAGTCCAACCAGTCCCTCTGGAACTATCAGGTTGCCTGGGCCCTCCTCTACCTCGGCCGGGACGAAGAAGCGGCGGCGCTCATGGCGCGCTACTTGGGCGCGCATCCGGAGGACCGCGGTGGCGTGGTCACGAGCACGCGCGCCATCCTGTTCGCCAAGAAGGGCGACGCGCGGCGGGCCGAGGAGGACGTCCGCAACGCCGTGGTGAAGGGAAAGGGCTTCGTCCATTTTCACCACACCGCCTACAACATCGCCACGGTGTACGCCCTGCTCCGCCAGCCCGCCCGTGCCGTTTACTGGCTGCGACAGGCGGCGGACGGTGGCTGGCCCTGCTATCCCTACTTCGCGAGAGATCCGAATCTCGATCGCATCCGGGCGGATCCTGACTTCGTCGCCTTCATGCACGAGTTGAAGGCCCGATGGGAGGGATACCGCGCGACGCTCTGAGCGGCTTGTCTAAGGAGGACTCCATGCGATTCTCATGCAAGCGGGCTCGACACCTCGCCGCCGTCCTGACGATCGGCGTCGGCGTGCTGTTCTTCCCTCGACAGTCATTCGCCCAGGGCTGAGTCCCGATCCGATTCACAACCCCCAGTTTGGGGGGACACGGCGAGTCGCAATCGACGGATCTGCGCGCCCACGAGTGGCAGGTGGCCATCGATTACCGCTACCTCCACGCCGATCGCTTCTACGTAGGCAGCCAGCAGACAGCCCCCGGAGCCCAGTTCTTCGGCCAGCCGCTCATCATCAATATTCATTCCGTAAACCTCAACATCACGTACGCCGTGAGCGATCGCTTCAACATGCGGCTGACTGTGCCCGTCTCGTTCGGCAGCCAGTCACGGTTCTACGCGGATACGGCCCGGCACATAGTGCGCGCCGGCGGGATCGGCGACATCGGTTTGGTCGGTACCGCATGGCTGCTGGACGTGCGAAGGCACCCGAAGGGCAATGTCGCGCTCGGGGCAGGCGTAAAGATCCCCACGGGAAACTACAAGTTCGCCGATGCCTACTTTCTGGCGAACGGCAGTTCCGTGCAGTTCCCCGTGGATCAATCCGTCGAGCTCGGGGACGGCGGGTGGGGCGTCATTCTCCAAGGACAGGCATTCCAACAGGTGGCCGCCCGGACATTTGCCTACTTCACGGGATCGTATCTGGTGAGTCCGCGCAATCAGACGGACGTCGTGCGAGCGCCGACAGCGCCGGGCTCCGCGGTGCACATCTCGGTGCCCGACGTCTACACGGGACGCCTCGGTGTGAGCTACGGCATGCTGCCGGAGCAGAGGTTGTCGGTGAGCTTGGGGGGCCGTGTCGACGGAATCCCGTATCACGATTTGATCGGTAGGAGCGACGGATTCCGGCGTCCGAGCGTTATCGTCTTCCTGGATCCGGCGGTGGCGCTCGAGCAGGGCCCAAACACGTTTACGCTCAGCACTCCGATCCGCGTGTTTGCGCGGTTGGCGAGCGCCAACCTGCTCACAGGGCCCGGCGGATCGATCGGCTCCGGTGATCTCGCCGGCGTCCTGATGTTCGTCGGCTACGCGCGGCGGTTCTGAGCAACGTGGTCACCGCGACCAGGTGGGGTGTCCATCCACGGCCCCCACCCCGGTCGTGAGCTCCATCTCCGCGCTGCCATCCGCCTTGATCCGCGCGATCCTTGGGCTGCCTGGGAAGATCTTCGTGAACACTACGTACGCACCATCAGGCGACCACGCCGGCTCGGTCCCGTACTCCCCGCCGGGCAGCAACGGCCCCGGATTGGACCCATCCGCGTTCATCACGACGATGCCGTGCGCCAGATCGTGCACGGCGAGTCGCGTGCCGTCGGGTGACCAAGCGGCGTGGTCCACCGTATCGCCGACGAGGGCAGGCAACGGCGCGGCCCCGGAGCCGTCCGCGTTCATGACGTAGATGTGCGGCGTCCCGCCGCCGGTGTAGGCGATCTTGGTCCCGTTCGGCGACCACGCCGGCCAATTGAGATATCCGGAGGTCACCACCGAGGTGAGCGCGGTCTCACCCGTACCGTTCACGTTCACCATCATCAGTACCGCCCCAAGTTGGAGCGAACGGGCGAACACCAGCTTGGACCCGTCGGGCGACCACGACGGGGAATCATCGTAGGTCGTGTCCGGGACCGACGGGCCTGTAACATGCGCCAGGCCGGTGCCGTCGCGATTCATGACATAGAGGTCGAAGTCCCCGTCGCGGTCGGAGCTGAACGCAAGGCGGGCCCCGTCCGGCGAGAACGCTGGCGACTGGTAGGTCGCGGCGCCGCCCAGGAGGGTCCGGACGTTGCTCCCGTCAGGATCCATCTCGAGGAGCGCGGGAGGACTGCCGGGCCGGGTGGACTGGAACACGATCTGCCCACTCTGCGGCGCGGTCTGCGACGCAGTCTTCGGCCCCGTCCCGGTGCCGCACGCCGCCACAAACAGTGCGAGCAGGACTCCTGCTATTCCGCGTGTCGTATTCATCGGACCACCCCCTGTATCGATTGCCGGACCCGTACGGACCAGTACCCGCCAGTGGACGGAGCCAAGTTGAGCTGGACGCGTCACCGGGTCGTGACGGCGGCGTCACCGGCGGCATCGTCCTGGCCGGCACCACGCGCCGTCAGCAGGTAGCGCCAGGCGTCGAGGAGGAGCGGCCTGCCATCCGGGCCGAGCGGCGTGTTCAGGTCGTTGGACGGACTGCCGTGTGCGTTGGTACCAACGAAGCCGTTCGGCCGCGGCAGCAGATCGGTGACGAGCATGTGCGTCCCATCGTACGGAGGGCTGCCGGTCTCGGGCATCGCTGGACCGCCGAAGACGTCGAGCCCGAGCGAATCCCACGCCGCGCGGATCGGTCGGTAGAAGCCATCGCGATCGTGCGCGATGGCGTAATAGCGTTGCACCGGCGTCAGGTGCGTCGCGACCCACGACGGGGCTGCCGATCCGATGCTGTCCGTCACGGAGGAGAACAGTACCACGCGCGCAACGAGCCGGATCTTCGCGATCATCGCCGCGTTCCCACCGCCCTGGGAGTGGCCACCGACGGCGATCTGCGACCACTTCGGCGCGTCCCCCAGGAGGAACCTGTCCCAGCCTTCGTCGGGATATTGCTGCGTGAGGTACTGGAGCAGCTTGGTGAGTCGGTTGTCGATGCTGTTTGCCACGTTGACGTTCAGGAACGCGACCCGGTCAATCCCGTCGACGATCTCGAGGCGTGCGTTCTCGTAGCAGGCGCTGGGATCGGGGGTCGTCGGGCACGCCTTCGCGAGCCCGCCGCCGGTCGGGTACATGAGACCGATGACGTGATAGCCAAGTCGGGCCGCCTCCTGCTGAACGAGCTGGAAGATCGAGGGATTCTGGCCCGTGCCGGGCAGGAACACGAAGAGCTTGTGGTTCGAGCGGGCCGTCGTGTCGAGCCACACATAGTGGTTGTCGAGCCCTTGATCGATCGCGGGGTCGGTCGCTTGGGGCGCGACGACGTGCAGAACGAGCGTTGGCGCGGCTGCTGTGGTGGCCTCGAACGCAGCTGAGCGCGGCCAGACCGATTGCTCGGGATTGCACCCCAGGGCGAGCGTCAACAACATCGCGCCGCCGGCGAGTTTTCCACTGATTTCTCTCATAGCACCTCT
>Ga0114129_10018104_pt1 | contig 10035 bp, 9 predicted proteins | sample RhiMetdeltSRZDD1_FD_80071 | JGI IMG/M metagenome (GOLD analysis project Ga0114129, IMG submission 80071) | Populus rhizosphere microbial communities from Tennessee, USA - Rhizosphere MetaG P. deltoides SRZDD1 (version 2) (version 2) | ecosystem: Host-associated > Plants > Roots > Rhizosphere >...
CGAATGGAACGGAGCGAAGCAGTTGAACGGCTGGAACGTTTTGAACTCTAAGTTTTTATTTCCTCCGGTGGCCGGATGTGGCGAAACATCAAGTAGAAAGCTACGTCGTTGATGAATTGTAACGCGCCGCCGATGAATAAGGGAAGAGTTAGCGACACGCTTTGCATCAAATAGGTGGAAATGGTCGGGCTGATGCCGAACGGCACGATGCGGGCCAGGCTGGTGACACCGGCGGCTGAGCCGCGCTCGTCCGACGCGACCATCGCCATGGTGAAAGAGGCGCGCAAGGGGTTATCCATATACGCGAAGAACGAACGGATCACGATCAGCGCGGCGCCAATAACCAAAGTCGGTGCGAACGGGAGGCAGAGCCAAATCAGCGACGCCAGGCCGTGAGAAAATGCCATGGTGCGGACCACGCCGATTTTGCGCGCGATCATGGGCGCGCTCAGAAACGACAATGCGGCAAGAAAATAAGAAGCAAAGAAAATAACGCCGAGGGATTTCAGCTCGACGCCGAAGCGAAGAAAGAACCAATACGGCACTAAAGCGCCAGCCAAGCCAGCGCCGAAGTTGTCGACTACGGCTAGTGCCGACATTTTGGTGACAAAAACCCCGGTGCTCTTGGACATTTTCTTTTCAGCTGCCCGCGGCTGGTGTTGCTCTGTGATGGCGCGGTACACGAACAGAAGCGCGACGCTGAAGCCAATGGTCAGAACGAAAAGCGGCTTGTAAGACGCGACGGCGCTCCAGCTCCATTCCTCTTGAAGAAACTGCGGCAAACCGCTGGCCAAAGCTCCTAGAGAACCCATAATCGAGCCGACGCAGGAATTGATCGCGAAGATTTGATTGCGATTCTCAGGCCGGCATTTTTCCGCCAGCAAGGCTTCTTCCACCGGATTGAACGGGCCGCCTCCCGAGCCGCCGCCCCCGGATCCACCGGCGCCGACATTGGCGATAATGACCGCGGCCAAGATGAAAAAAAGACTCGTGAAGTAAATCAGGATGCTGTTGGAAACGATCGTGAGGAACGCGAGAAGCATCAATATTTTTCTGCGGCCCACTCGATCGGACAGGACTCCCCACAGCGCCGTGAGTAACGCGCCGCTGAGGTAAGCGACCGTGAAAATGATCCCAACGGCGAGTGTCGAATAGCCAAGCCGGTCGAGATAAATCGCGAAGACAACGTTCAGGTAGGAAAAAGCAAAAGCGCGGATGCCGCGCGCCGCCATCAGCAACTTGGCGTCGCGGTGGAGGTCTCGAAGTAGTCCCATGGCTAGTCCCTCACCGCGAAGGACACAGCGCGGCGAAGCCGCAACCAAAGAATCGGAATATCTCCCGCAAAGGCGCAAAGGCCGCAAAGAAAATCCCCCTTTGGCAAAGGGGGAAAAAGGGGGATTTTGTCCAAGTGGCGTCCCGCTGACGCGGTGCACGACATCCGTGGCGCGAGAATGATCTTAAGCATTTGAAGCTAACGCGCTAGGCTGTTACGGCTTGCGACTTTGCGCCTCGCTCTTCGGGTGGATTCACGTCGCGGAAGAGATAATAAAAGATGCAATCGTGCGAAAGCTGCAAAATACCACCCAAGAAAATAGGCACGTTCAACGTGAAGGATTGCATCAAGTACGCGGAAAGAGTCGGGCTGATGGCGACCGGGACATGGCGCGACAGGGACGTGATGCCCGCCGCTGAGCCGCGGTTCTCCGGCCTGACGACGCCCATTACAAAGGAGCTTCGCAAAGGAACGTCCATGTAGGCGAGAAAGGAACGTAAGACTGTCAAGCCGGCGGCAATCGAAAACGTCGGTGCCAACGGCAGCAGTAGGTAAATGACCGATGCCGCTCCGTGCGAAAAGGATATGGTTCGCACCAGGCCGATTTTGCGCGCGATGATCGGCGCTGTGAGGAAAGACAGAGCGGCGAGCAGATAGGAAAGAAAAAACAAGATGCCCAACGACTTCAGTTCGACGCCGTAACGGAGAAAAAACCAGTAGGACATCAACGGACTGATCAGACCGCCGCCCAGATTGTCGATCATGCCGAGCAGCGACATCTTGATGACGAAGCCATCGAGCCGCTTGGCCGGAGATCTTTTTTCCTGTTGTTGGGTCACGCGGACATGATGTTCGTCAATCCTCGAATAGGCGAAGATAAGGACGATGCTAAAGAGAATCGTCAGAGCGAACAGCGGCTTGAACGACGCGACAGTCGCCCAACCCCAGTGTTCCTGCAAGTGCTCGGGCAGCCCGCTCAAGAGCGCGCCCAAAGAGCCCATGATCGAGCCGACGAATGCATTGACGCCGAAGATGCGGTTTCTGTTCTCCGGGGTGCACTTCTCCGCGAGCAATGCCTGTTCGACGGGACTCATCGGACCGCCGCCTTGTCCGCCGGCGCCGGACCCGCCGGCGCCAACATTGGCGATCACTACGGCCGCGATGATGAAAATGAGATGACTAAAGAATAAATAAATGACATTGGAAACGATCGTGAGCGCAGCCAAAAGCATGAGAATGTTTTTGCGGCCGTAGCGGTCCGACCAATAACCCCATAGCGCGGTCAGGACGGCGCTGCTGGTGTAGGCCGTTGTAACCACAATACCTATGGTCATGGTGGAATAGCCGAGCTGGCTAAGGTAAATGGTGAAAACGACGCCTAAATAGGAAAATGCAAAGGCACGTACGCCGCGTGAAATCATCAAGATGATCGCATCCCGTTGCAGGTCGCCAAACAGTTTTTGGATCACTCTGCCCTCGTTGCTTGGTAATATTCGCGCTCGTAATCCAACTCCGTGCGGATGCCGATCGTGTGAAGCGCGTCGTTAGCTTCGTCGAGGGAGGCACTTCCCCGCACGGCCTGCGCGGGCCGTCCGAGAGTCTCATAGAGCTTGGTCGTCGACATGAAGAAAGTCAGCGTCGTGAGCGGCGTAAGCTTCACCTGTCTTTGATCACGTCTAATGGCGCTCTTACCCCACGCGCCGTGAAAACATTTGACCGGGATCGCGCTGGCCTCGGTCGGCACGGCCTTGATTACTTCCTCGATTTCGACCGCGACCTTGGGCGTCAGCGCCCAGGCGCCGAGCAAGCCGCCGGCTGCTGCCAATTTCTGCAGCGCAATCTCGATCTCGTCCGTGGTCAATTCGCCGTCGCTGCCGTAACCGAACACGCCCCAGATCGTGCGCTGCCCGCGCTTTTCCAGTTCCGCGTGGGCCGCGAGCATGATCGAATCCGCCAGCGGGCTACGCAGTCCGGGCTCGTGGCCTTGTGCCAGAGAATCGCCGCCGACGTCGAGGCCGACGAGTAAGTCGCATTTGAATTCGTTGAGCGCAACTTCGAGGCCGTCGGCCACTCCTTTAACGCCGCCGTTGATATCGACCAAGAGAATTTCCGTTTTCTGTACCGAGGCCATCCTCGATTCAGCGAAGTGGACGCCGGAGTCTGTCTGACTTTCGGCATTGGCCATCCAAGCGAACGGATGAATCACGCGAACATTGCACACTTCGCTCAATCGGCGCGGCCCGGGAATCGGATCGTAGACGTTGCGCTCCCAGGAGAGCCCGCCGAGGACGAATTCTAAACCGCAAAACTCGAGGAAGCGCGCCGTCGCCAACGCGCCGACCACGTCGCCGCCGCCACCGACGCCGATCACTAACGCTCGGGTTGAAGCGCGAATAAGATTTTCAAGGGACTGGGACTGTGAGTTGGAACTCATCGAGCGATATGAGTGTCCTGTCCTGGTACGGGATTGGCGATGGCTTCTTCCAGCGATTTGACGCCGTGCCATTCATTAGCGGGCCGCACGCGGCCGTCGCTGCCGACTTGATCAACGCCCCAGTAGATTTCCAAGGAATGATTATCCGGATCGCGAAATTCGACCGCGATCTGACAACCGGCGCGGCGACGCCCTTCGAAGTCGATTTTTGCATTCGCCGCGCGCAGACGGTCGCGCGCGCGGAGGACCTCGGCAAGGGTCGGCACTTCGAACGCAAGATGGTGCAGCTCGCGATTGGCATTCTTCCCATCGCCGGCGCCGACCAGAGCCAGACAATGATGATCCGTGTTGCAGCGCAGAAACACCATGCCGCCGGGCATCATGTCTTCAGGGTATACATCGGATACCTTGAACCCGAGCACCTTTGTGTAGAATTCGGTGGATCTTTCGAGATCGCTTACCTGGAGTACGACATGGCCGACCTTGCTGATATGAAAATCCATTCCCTTCGGCGGAGTCATGCCTTTCAGTTTTTCGATATTGATGGCCATAACGATTCCTCTTCGCCGCGCTGAATTGCATTTGCTATAACATGTCCGCGTCGGTTCTGCACATCGAGAGTAGAGAAAGATTTCTCCCTTTGGTCGAAATGACAGAACGTCCGGTACCTGTCATTTCGAGTTCGCGAAGCGGGCGAGAAATCTTTCTTGCGGTTGCGAGTGAAACGCCGACACCGGCCCCTAAAACTCTACTTGAGCTATTTACCGGGGAATGGGGGGCATTAGACCGTGAGCCCGCAGAAATTCGATGACAAATTCGTCGAAAGTCGCGGGGTCTTCGATGTTGCAGGCGTGTCCGGTCTTGGGAAGAACTCTATGAACCGCGTTGGGAATCAAAGAAGCGGTCTTCTTGCCGCCGGCGAGAGAGTTGTCGTATTCGCCGTTGATCACGAGAGTCGGTACTTTCATCGTTCCCAAGCGGGGCGTCATGTCGAGGCCGCCGCGGGCGCGAAAGATTTGACCGATGGATTCACCGGAGAGCCACGGATCGCGCTCGACGAATGTATTGAGCAGATATTTGCCTAATTTGCTGTCCGGAAAATCAGGCGCGACCAATTCTCTGAGGTGTTGGATGTGATATTTCTCGATGCCGATTTTCGTGTAGCCGCGAATTCGCTCCTCGATCGAACCGCCTGGTCCGCTGCTGCCGCCGACGAGGATCAACGCCTTGAATATTTCCGGATGGTCGAGACCCAACAGTATCGCCATGCCCGAACCGACGCTGACGCCGCCGAGAATGGCTTCCTTCACGCCTTCGTCGCGGCAAACACCGAGCACATCATTGGCCATGTCTTTGAGACTGAAGGGCGTCGTCGGCTTCTCCGATCTGCCATAACCGCGAATATCGATTGCGATAATCTTGAAGTAAGTCGAGAAGTGAGCGATCTGGTACATCCATAGATTATGGTCAAACGGATTCGCATGCACCATTACAAACGGAAAGCCTTCGCCGGAAACTTCGTAGTAGATTTTGACGCGGTTAGCGCTGCTGTAGGGCATGAGTGTTACTTGTCCTATGATGAGTTTTTTCCAGCGAGTCAGGACAGCGTTTCATCTTTACGTGTCATCCTGAGCAACGCGAAGGATCTCGTCCGGATTCGGTCGAGATTCTTCGGCTTCGCCTCAGAATGACACCTAGAAGCGTGCAGAGTTCGTTAATTGCTTAACTTGGTTTTCTCGGCCGCTCTTGCTTGATCTTTTCTTTCACCTCTTCGAGCTTCATCACGTCACAGTATTTGTGATGCATGTCGAAGAGGTTGACCTTGTGAGAGAGGGGGCTGCGGTCAAAAACCGTCTCTTCAACGATCGACACGTGATAGCCAAGCGAGTAGGCATCAACGCAGCTCGCGCGCACGCAGCCGCTGGTGCTCTCGCCGCAGACGATCAAGCTGTCGACGCCCAATTGCGTCAGATGGGCAACGAGCGGCGTGCCAAAAAATCCGCTGGCGCGTTCTTTGAAAATGACCACATCGCCGGGTTGAGGCTTGAACTCCTCTTTGATCTCGAACGCTTGAGGATCGACCTTCACCCGCTGGCGGTTGGTCGCGTTTATAACGTCGGGTTTCGCTTCTTTGCGGGTCTCACCGGTCGTGTAAAAGACCGGGATCTTAAGAGATCGTGCCAGCGCAAAAAGCTCCTGTGTCGGCCGGATGGCATTGTGCGCGTAAAACCCGCACGAGCTTTTATAGGTATCGACGAGCTCATGGGGCTCTTTAGCGCCGCCTTCGTAGGCGAGATTGTAAAGGTCGATGGCTAACAGCGCCGGTCTCTGACCGATATAAGTTTCGCGCTGGTACGGCGTATAGGTTTTCAGAATTTCCGGCGTAACGATATCTTTCCAACAATGATCTTCAAAGTTTTCAATGGCCATGATTTATCTCCCTTTAAGTGCTCCTTTCTTGTAGCCACGGTGCTTCGAGGTTGTCAAGGAAACGATCGCGCGCAATCCGCTTGTTTCCGGTTGACGCGCTGCTCATAAATCTAAAACCATTTTCCTAGTGTAACTTGTGATATGAAGGATTCCGTCAAACAAAAAAAAGGGGGTATATTATGGCGCGTTTTTTAAATGTTAAAGCGGCCGCGATAGCGGTAATTGTTCTTTTTTTACTCTATCTTAGCATCTCCATTGTTCCGGCAGGTCATGTGGGGGTGCAGGATTTCTTCGGCAAAGTATCGGATCGGATCCTCCAACCGGGTCTTAACGTGGTGTTTCCCTTTACCCGAGTGATCAAGTTTTCCGCGCGTACCAGGGAAATGAAGGAGACCGCAGCAGTCCCTACCTCGGAAGGTCTCATCGTTAATCTCGACGTTTCTCTCCTTTTTCACCTCAAACCCGATGAGGCAGTTCGAGTCTATAAGACCATAGGGAAGGAATTTGATGCGGTCGTTATCGATCCTCAGCTGCGCTCTGTCATCCGCGATGTGACCGCAGAATATGAGGCCAAATTTCTCTACTCGTCTGAACGCGAACTGGTAGCCAAAAACATGTTTAAACACATCAAACAGCTTTTAGACCCGCGAGGGATCGAAGCCGAGCAGGTCCTGCTCCGTTCGGTCCAACTGCCGCAACTCCTCACCGATTCCATACAGGAGAAACTGCAGGCAGAACAGCAAGCTCAGAGGATGAGATTCGTTCTCGACAAGGAAAAGCAAGAGGCAGAAAGAAAACGAGTGGAAGCCCAAGGCATTTCCGACTTTCAACATATCGTATCTAAAGGCATCAGCGATCAACTACTCAAATGGAAGGCGATAGAAGTGGCTCACGAGCTTTCCAAGAGTACGAACGCAAAAATCATTCTCTTGGGTGACAAGAGCGGTTTACCGATTATCTTGTCTGATAAATAGCTGTTGCATTTTGAGATAGGAAAAGGTCGCTACGGCCACTGAGCTTGAGTGATCGCGTTTGAAGATTGCGAAAATCGTGAAGGGTGACATCTCGCTTGAGCCTAAAAATCTTCTTTTCGCCGATGTTTATTGCCAAACCCAAGATTGGGTGAAAAGGACATTTCCGGACGCTCTTGTACGAACGCGGGCTATTCACGCTGCCCTTCTGTCGTCTAATGCGCTGTATCCGGCACTTTTGGGCATCTTGGCCGCCGCTGTCACGTACCATCCTGGAGGCATGGTCGTTGCTGAAGATATTCTTCGCGGTGACCGATGCACCTTATATTTTCAAAATCCACCTCGCTTTTCCGGGTGGCCGCCTTTGAGTGGCGGTTAAGCTCGTTGATATTGATGGCGGTGCTGACATTAGCTTCTCAAGGTTGCGGCATCATCTCAGAGACACCTAACCGCGCGGTGTGGACAAGAGGGGGAATCCCGCCTTCCGAGTCTCAGACGGGTAGTCCTTCCTCCGACCAGCCGCCGACGCATACCTATCCGCGTGAGATTCCGCCGATAGCCAAAGTCCCTTCCTTTCCGCAAACCGAGCAGGCCCCGCCAATCGCAAAAATCCCTGCACCTTCGGAGCCGACGATGATGGAGACCGGTCTGGCCTCGTGGTACGGATCAAGACATCACGGGAAACGTACCGCGAGCGGAGAAGTTTTTAACCAGAACAAATTCACAGCGGCTCATCGAACTCTCCCCTGGGGCAGCCGAGTGAAAGTCACCAATCTGGCCAATGGAAAATCAGTTGAAGTGCGGATCAATGATCGAGGGCCCTTTAGCAAAGGTCGTATCATTGATGTCTCTCGAGCGGCGGCAAGGAGCCTAGGCATGGTGGAACAGGGAATAACTACCGTCCGCATCGAATGTCTGCCTGATTCTGAGAAATCAAACGAACTGGTCTTGCAAGACAAATAGAAGCTGTAATTTGCGGCTACCTCACGACGAGAAACCTTTCCAAAGAATCGACGATCTCCCGATCCCGGTATCCTCTCGCTCGCGAAATCGGCAAAACTGAAAGCCACCGTCGAACAATTTCTAATCGACGAGTCTTGCCGCTCCGGCAGGCGTTGAAACAAGGCTAAGAAAAATTTCTACGCGCTGCTTTTTTCATTGCTGGATGCAGTGAAAGCTGCTAAGCCGCAACTGTTGAAGGGCTAAATCGCCCTTTCTTTTTTCAACGCCTGCTCTGAATAACGAAACGTCTGATGTTTCAACTCATCAATGGAACCATAGAATGTGGCGAATGCAGGAATGACATTCGACACGGCGATGAGTTCAGTTGTTATTATTGCGGCGCCAGCCTCTGCGAAAGCTGCCTGCTTCACCACGAGGATGAATGCTGTCTCTCGATTCGAGAGGGTTAAGGTTCGTACGATCGCGCGCTTCTACCACGGGTCATTTGTTCTTAACCGGTCACGAAGGGGACCAAGTCTCTATGCCCGAGGCGGCGGGCGCCTGATTCATTCACTGTGATCGGTTCGCCGACCAGGGCGGGCGTGCCTTTGAAGTCAATTTGCGTTTTGACGGTAAAAGTAAAACCGGGCTCGATGATGATATCTCCGTCGTGAGCCGCCGGCCCGGGGCCCACTCGCGGCCGGTCGGCGCCGAGGCCGTTGGTATGAACGAGCACGCCGCCGCCCTTGGCGTCGCGCGCCTCGGCAAGACGGACGAACTCGTCGATCAATCCGCCGATGGTGTTGCCTGGTTTTACCCAAGCCAAAATTCCTTTAAAACATTCGATGGCGATATTCGTTGCCTGCCGGTAGGCGTCGGTATTTTTGCTGCCGATCAAGATCGAGTGGTTGCATTGGGCCCGGTAGCCTTGCAAGCGCGCATCGATCTCCTGGCAAATCACCGTGCCGTCTTGCATCGTGATCGGAAGTCCCATGCTATTACTGGCATTAGCAGTTTTGTTGTTAGAGCCAAGAGAAAGTCGCGCGGGATAATCGGCGGTGTGCGCGATCAACACTTTGGCCATTTCAATCCAAAGCTCTCCCTCCTCCATGCCCGGACGGGCGATTTCCATTATTCTTGCGATCGCGGCTTCATTGGCATCGGTGATGCGTTGGATCACGGCGATCTCTTCCGGCCCTTTGACGATGCGCGAGAACTCCAACACCTCATTCGCTGGAACAAAGGTGGCTTCAGGCAGAGCTGCCGTAATACGGCGCCAGGTTTCAAACGGGATCGTGCCCTCCGGCATGCGATACTGACCAAGCAAACCGGTGACGCCGATGCGGCTTTTGGCAAACCCCAACTCGCGGAGCCGCTCCGGGACTAACTTCGAAAAATCACCCCAGCGGATATCTGAAGGCCAAATTAGATTGGCCGCCCACATGCGGCGCTCGCGTTCGGAAGAGAGAATCGCGGTAACTTCACCCGACGCCGGAAACACTACCCAGGCGCCGCCCTGAACCCCGCCCATCTGGCAAAGGTAACGGGAGTTGGCCTGAGGCTCGCCGACATCCGCCGCTGGCGCCAGTAGGCAGTCGAAATTTCGCTCGCTCATTAACCGGCGGATCCGCTGATAGCGGCGGTCGCGTTCGGCGAGTGAAAAAGAAGGCAAGCTTCGCTTGCCAGACGAGTCGGTTTGAAATGGATCCACGGGATTATATGTCATGGCGCACCTCGGCGGTTGTTTGCATGGATTTGATTCACCACGAAGCGCGCGAAGGACACGAAGGGTTTCGTATTCCAAATTCCTAAAACTTCGTGGCCTTCGTGGTGAGTACTAACGGTCAGGCATTCCTCTCGATAAAATTCATCACTACTTGATTCCAGTCATCGGGAATCTCCCGATAATGAAAATGGGCGACGTTATTAAAAATGTGCATTTCGGTCTTCTTGGTTTTTGCCCTGATCATTTCAAACAAATTGAG
>Ga0114129_10018105_pt1 | contig 10035 bp, 12 predicted proteins | sample RhiMetdeltSRZDD1_FD_80071 | JGI IMG/M metagenome (GOLD analysis project Ga0114129, IMG submission 80071) | Populus rhizosphere microbial communities from Tennessee, USA - Rhizosphere MetaG P. deltoides SRZDD1 (version 2) (version 2) | ecosystem: Host-associated > Plants > Roots > Rhizosphere >...
AACCCTACCCATCTTTTTAATATTTACAGCTTCGTCTAATCCAAAGATTTCCTATTTGAAAGAGGGATTTTTGATAGAAAATACTACTTAAATAATACAATGCTTATATACGGATACATAAATAAAAAATTTCTTTGTTATAGTCTGATATAGATATAATTTGTTCGAAGTTTCAATGATTATAATTATCACATCTGTTAATATGAAGAATCATTATATCATACTTATTTACAAATTACACGGAAAAAAATCCTAATTTGGAATTTCTATTAGTTCTTTTAATTTGTTTGCAGCTATTTCAGCAGCTTTTTTACCCGATAAAAGCATAGAACCAAATGTAGGACCCATTCTTGGAAGACCATGAGTTTCAGTTACTGACATTCCTGTAGCTATTAGACCAGGAAATACTTCACCAGTATAATTAACTACTGCATCTTCTCCTCCTTCTACCCACATAGGATCCATACCTTTCCACTTGACATAGCCTCTGTCCATCAGTCTTTTTACGGCAACGGAATCATGGCCAGATGCATCAATAACGATCTTACTTTCAAACGCAATCGGATCTACACATGTTATATTTCGTGGTAATGCAGAAACGGGCATCCAGTTAACTACCACTCCTCCTACCCGTTTATTTTTTATTACTAAATCATCGAATTTAGTTAATTGCAAAAATCGAACGCCTGCGTCGCAAGTTGCAGCAATTAACTTGGAACAAGCATGAGGGCCCCATGTAGCATAAAGCCCTTCTCTTACCACTCTATAAGGAACTCCTAATTCATCCCATATCTTTTGGGCCGGTGCTCTTACAGTTACAGGGTTCATCATATAGCCTCCTACCCAATAACCTCCACCAATGTAGTTATTTTGTTCTATAATTAAGGTTCGAACTCCTAAATTACCCAACTCTCTTCCTGCGGATAATCCAGCAGGACCGGCACCAATAATAATAACATCGGAATCTGTATATTCATTCATTGTCTCCATAAACATTGCAGCAATTGAACGACTAATTTCTTTCTCGCTGACATCAGCAAAAATCTTTGGCATACTATTATCACAAGATTTACATTATATATTACTAATGAATTTAATTTGTAATATTATGTAATAATAATTAAGTTTAATTATCTATTATGTTATTTGAGAAATGAGTTCCTCTAACTTTACTGTCAATTTCAGTCATCAACTTTATAAAATCTGCTTTGTGTGAATTCAAATATTCTTGTCCTTTGTCTTTAAGACGATTTTGATAAAGTCTTAGATCTCTATGCTCGTTAAAGAATTTTTCGATCATTGTACTTCCATGAATAGAAGGATTTATCAATTTATCAAAATATCCTATAGTCAATTGAACATCTCCTTGTTCTACAGATTCTCTCGTTTTAGCTAATATTTCACTTATATCTTTTAATTGTTGAACAGGAGGTGAAACTTCCCTAGATTTTCCCATGAAACCTGAGCGTTTAATTGTTCCTACCTTTGAGGCTATCTCTCTAGTGAGTTCAAAATATTCTTCTTTATTCAAAAAGCTTTTCTTTTCCTTCCTTAGTACTAGACCTTTCATTGAAAGTCTCAATAAGGCATCATTAACATCAACTTGGTCCATACCAGTGATCCATATTATTTTACCTGCATAATCATAACCATGTCGTATTGCTTCTAATACAACAACCTCAATTATCCTTCTAAACCCTTCTTCTGCCTTAGCATTATCAAAATCTTTGTCTCTGACGGCTCGTTTAGCATAAGAAATATCAATTTCAATAGCTCGCTTTAACGCCTCCATACCATCATCTACCCTCCCACCAAGAACAAGATAACAAGATAGGTTATACCAGGACATTCCATCATTATGATTGATATCTATTGATTTTTCACAACATTCTATTGCTTTATCTAGGTTGTTCATTCTATAATATGCGAGCCCTTTTAAATTCCAAGCCTCGAAATTATTTATATCTAAATCCAGAGCATTATTATAACAAGAAATCGCTACAGAATATTCTCCAAGATGAAAATGAGCATACCCCTTTTTTATCCATGCGTTAACGAATTGGGGATCGATTCTTACAGATAATTCAAAACATCTAATAGCATCAGTAAGTTTTTCGTTAGCCATATGATTAATTCCTTTATTATAAAGATCAAATTTTTGAATATTATTAATATTATCAGTATTATTTAATTCAGAAAGTTTTTTTTCTTTCTCTTGGTAATTAAATTTATCATTTACCTTCCGTCGAAAAAACTTTTCCATATAATAACAGATCCATTCACGAAGATAAATAGATTATGATTTATTTGTTATAGTGACCAGTACATGTGATCGACTCTAAAAATATTATAAATTAAGAAAAAATTATTATTTTAGCTTGACAGATATCATATTAAGTGTCAGATTACTATAAAATATTAGGAATAGCAAAGGATTCTGATCAAATTCAGATAAGAAAAGCCTTTCGACAGCTAGCACTGCTACACCATCCTGATAAGAATAAAAATTCTGAAGAATCAAAAGTGAAATTCATGGAACTTGTTCAAGCATATGAAGTTCTATCAGACGAGAAAGCTAGAGAAAGATACGATTTTAATACTGTCAACGAGAAAAATTTTCAGAAATTTAATTGGACACCTTCTGCAGATTTTGCCAATTTTTATAGTTATGAAAATCTCAAAAGAGAATACAACGAAAATATAGTAAGCGGGGGTATGTGGGATATTAGTGAAAAAGCTAATGCAGGGTTATGGAAAGCTACCTTTATTTTGTTAGGATCCTTGGGACTGATATCTGTCTTTATTATACTAAAAATTTACTAATGAATAGACAAATTCATTTTCATTTTCATATATTCTTTCGAGCCTTTATTGAAAAAAAAGTATTTAAAATAGATCGAAAATTACTCTTAATAGGTAAGTTGAAAGTTTTAGCAATTGGAAATCGCATCTTTGTAACAAGTTTTCAAATGGCTGGAATAGAAGGAATTGACGTTCAAAATTCAAAAGAAGCTCTATCTCGAATAAACCAAATACACTCTCGAAGTGAAGCAGGTTTGATTTTATTAAGTGATGACATTGGTAAAGAGATTAGATTAGATTTGGCTAGGATACGTTCAGTAAAACCCATTCCTTTGATATTTGAACTTCCTTCACCAGGTAGTAAAAAAGAAAAGGTAGATTATAGAGCATTGTTAAAGCAAATCCTAGGTGTTTAATTAATATTCTCTCTTGTAATATTCCTTTTAATTATTATTTAGAGACTCTTACTTTACCTTAATTTAATATGAATTTGAAAACAGTACTTACTATTGCTGGGAGCGACCCATCTTCTGGTGCTGGTATACAAGCAGATCTGAAAACTTTTTCATCGTTAGGAACTTATGGATGCACTGCTATTACTGCTATAACTGTTCAAAATACAAGAGATATTCTCGATATTTTTCCTCTTCCAAATGATATAGTGATAAATCAAATAAAGTTCATCCTGAAAGATATAAGAATCGATTCAATAAAGGTAGGAATGGTTTATGATAAAAAACTGATTGACAAATTATTTAATATTTTAAAAACTCTTAATATTCCGATCATAGTAGATCCGATTCTTATTTCCACCAGCAGAAAAAATTTAATTAAATCTGATGCAATAAAATGCTTTACAAAAAAAATACTATCTATAGCAACAATAATTACTCCTAATGCCGATGAGGCAAAACAACTTACAGGGATTGAAATAAATACAAAAGAAAACTTACATAGGGCATTATCTAAAATAATGAGATTAGGTCCTAAAAATGTGATCTTAAAGGGTGGACATATTGTATCAGAACAGTCTACTGATACTTTAATTGATGATAAATTCAATATAATAGAATTCTCCAATCCTCGACTAGACATTCCCGAAAATCATGGTTCTGGGTGCAATTTCTCTGCGGCTTTGGCTGCATTCATTGCACAAGGTTATGATATATCTATGGCATGTAAATATGCCAATGAATTTATAAATAATGCCTTGAAGAATGTTTTGTATATAGGAAAAGGATATCCCGTAGTAGATAGTGCTATAATAACTTCGGCGTCATCCTTTAAATACCAAGTAATCGACGAATTGTCAAAAGCCATTACCGAGTTAGAAAATTTAGCAGGCTTGGGAAAGTTGATACCCGAAACACAATCTAATTTTGCATATGCACTACCCAATGCTACTTCTATAAACGAAGTTGCGGGAATAAAAGGAAGAATAGTAAGAATAGATGAAAAGGTGAAAGCGAGTTCGTACATTGGATTCGGTGCATCCAAACACGTCGCTTCAGCAGTTATTTCCTATATGACTATTTATCCTCCTATGAGGGCTGGATTTAATATTAAATATGATACAAAAATATTAGATTTGTTACGAACTTTTATGAAAATATCCGAATACGATAGACGCTTAGAACCTAGACAATTTAAGGAAAAAGAAGGTGAAACTATAAAGTGGGGAATTAAAAATGCGATTTTAAAAGACAAGATTGTAAATGGAATTTATCATCAAGGAGATTTAGGAAAAGAACCTATGATAATAATTTTTGGACACAAACCAGCAGAGATCCTTGAATATTTGAGAAAAATAATAAAGTACTACTAATGTAAAGATATATTACATTATTTAATTAAACATTTTAAATGCAAGCAGTTATTCTAGCAGGAGGCCTGGGAACCAGATTACAACCTTATACTTTCTTTATTCCTAAACCTATGTTACCATTAGGAAACAAACCCTTGCTTGAGTATCTCATAGAATGGATAAAAAAATTAAAAAATATTGATGAAGTGATTATTTGTGTAAGTTATTTGCATCGAACTATCGAAGATTATTTTGAAGATGGAGGAAGATTTGGAATAAAAATCACGTATGCCCATTCTGAAAGACCATTGGCCACTGCAGGACAATTAAAAACTGCAGAAAAAATGTTGAATGATAGATTTATTTGTCTTTATGGTGATTCAATATATGATTTTAATTTAGAAAAAATGGTGAATGGACATGAAAAATCAAAGGCTTTTCTTTCGATGGCATTAATGAAATACAAAACAAGAATGAAATATGGTTTCATAGATACTAATGATAAAGGAAATATTGTTACAGCTTGGCGAGAAAAACCAGAAGTTGAGGGTTTAATAAATATAGGATGTTATATAATGGAAAGAGAATTCTTAAAAATAATACCTAAATCGAGCACTATTGGAATGGACAAAATAGTAAAAGATGTAATTGCTCAAAAAAAAAAGGTTAAAGCGTTTACAATAGAATCTGGGTTCATAGATATTGGAGATAAAAGATCATATTTAGACGCATATAAAAAATACATGAAAAAATTAGGTAGCATATAGAATCCTCTAGTACATAATTGATAGTTCTGAGATTGATCTCAAATTCTTAGTGCGTCATCTTTTTATTCTGATCGGGGTATGAGATATTATATTGATTGATGATAACAGAGAGAAAAGTCTCTCAGTTGATGTAAGTAGTGATAATAATATTCACTTTTATGTTAGAAAAATGAATTATCAGGGTACCTTAATGATTAACATATGTGATAAAGAATTATTGGGAATAAATATCGTAAGTGATTCGTTAAATATTAATATAACAAATGATTTTTTTAACGAGCCGGCAAATGAGAACGAGATATCTAATCTATTAAAAAGATGTTCTATTGCTAATCTAATTGGAAAAAGAGTTGTAGAAAAAACATTGAGTTTAGGGCTTGCTAAAAGAGACAGTATAAAAACAGTTTCAGATATTCCTTTTCTGATGATATTTAAATTTAGTCAAAATTACTAATTCGTCGATTTTACTATCAAATTAATAATAGATATTTTATATCCAATAGTTTATAATATTTGTTGAGTCTGAGTCTGAATGAGTTATCAACGTACTTTAAGAATACAAAAAGAAAGAATTGGGGCAATTATTGGAAAAAAAGGATTAATTAAAGACGAAATCGAAAAAAAATGCAAGATAGACATTCATGTTGACAGTGAATATGGAGATGTAGTATTAAAATCTAAAACTTCCGAATCTTTGGATATATTGAATATAAATAAAGGATTGGAAGTAATTCTTGCTATCTCTAAAGGCTTTTCTCCTGAGAAAGCATTTAACCTATTTACCGAAGAAAATAGTTTGGAAATTATCGACTTACGAAACTATGTAGGAAAATCTGCAAATTCTTTATCTAGAGTAAAAAGTCGTTTAATAGGAGAAAAGGGAAAATCCCGGCGAACTATAGAGGAATTAACAGGATCTTATATTTCAATATATGGACATTCTGTGGGGATAATCGGAACTTCTGAACAAATAACTTTAACGATAGAAGCAATAACAAGAATATGTTCTGGAAGGTCACATAAAAACGTATATAATTTTCTTCAAGAAATAAGAAGAAAGGCAAAAATTGAAAAGTTAAAATTGTGGGAATAAAATGTTATCAACAAAATTTTTTTATTATAAATATAAATATATTAAGAAATGGTATTGAGTATTGACTAATCCACAAGATAAAGATAAAAAAGTCTCAAAGGGATCTTTCTATAAATTAAGTACTATTTTAGCATTAATTATAACTATTCCAGGTATTATAATTCTCTTTACGCTAAGACATTTTGAAGTTGGGATAATTTATCAAGTAATTGTTAGTTCGGTTGTATTTTTTATATGTATAGGACTCTCCTTTAAAATTTCTCACCACCTTGTTAAATTAGGATGAGTAGTTAACTTTTTACTCCCCATCTATTGAACATATTGTTTTCAATACCAAATTGATCTAATACCTTTCCAACAATATGAAATAACAAATCATCAATAGTCCTTGGATGGAAGTAAAAACCTGGCATCGCAGGTAATATCGAGACACCCAATTCGGACAATTTAACCATGTTTTCTAGGTGAATTTTAGACAAAGGAGTTTCTCGAGGAACAACAACCAATTTTCTATTTTCTTTGATACAAACACTAGCAGCTCGTGAAATTAAATTATCATCTAATCCATTCGCTATACTAGCAAGTGTTTTCATGCTACATGGAATGATAACCATACCATCGGTTTTGAAAGAACCACTGGAGATGGGTGCAGCCATATTTTTATTATCGTACCACTTGGTTGATAGCTTTTGTACATAAGCAGTATCTAAATTTGTTTCAATTTTTATCGTCTTTTCTCCCCATTCACTGATAACTAAATGTGTTTCTAATTTAAGCGAATTTAAAGATTCTATTAATTTGATACCATATATAACACCTGATCCTCCGGTAATTGCAATAATAATCCCCACATTTTCTTTTACTTGACTAGATGATAAGTATCTATCGAAAAATTAATTTTTATATTCCTTTATTAATGAAATAAAACATGCTTACGATTTTTGGTACAATAGCATTAGATACAACTAGAACATCTAAAAATATAAAAAATAGAATAATGGGCGGAGCGGCAACATATGCATCCTTATCATCATCAAAATATACATCAACTAATATTATTGGAATAATTGGGTATGATTTTCCTATTATGTATAAAGACATTTTGGATAGACACGTGAATACTAAAGGAATTATTGTAAAAGATAACGAAAAAACTTTTCATTATGATTCTTCATTTGATCCAACCTTAAGTATTCGAACAGCCAATAAAACTGAATTAAATGTTATTGAAAATTTCGAACCATCTGTCCCTGAAGAATTTCTCGATTCTAAATATATCTTTTTAGCAAACAACGATCCAATTCAAAACAAAAAAATGCAAAGTTTATTTAGCGATCCTGAATTTGTGGTTTGTGACACTATCGAATATTGGATTAATAATAAATATGATCAAGTGATAGAGATGATAAGAAATGTAAATGGAATCATAGTAGATAGCCAGGAAGCTAGGCTTTTAACACATGAGTATAACCTCATCAAATGTGCTAAAGAAATTAAAGAATGGGGGCCTGAATTAGTAATTATAAAAAAAGGGGAGAATGGGTGTATGCTTTTTTACAAGGATATTATATGTGTATATCCAGCCATTCCTATAGAACACGTGGTTGATCCAACTGGAGCAGGAGATTGTTATGCCGGTGGCTTTCTTGGATATTTATCAAAAAAAGGAAAGATAAATGAAAGCACTATTAGAGAAGCTGCAATATACGGAAATATTATGGGGTCTTTCGCAATAGAAGACTTTGGAGTGAATAAAATAATTGATATCTCCCCTTCTGATATAGAAAAAAGACTCCAATTCTATAAAGAATTATTGAAGTTCTAAACAGGAATACAAATTGTTATATAATTACTATATTATTTCAAAATCATGTATGGCTAAAATTTTTTAGCTTTTTCTATCTCATATAGTATATGTTTTAAATCATTAATGGGAGAAGAAGAATTTAATATGTGTCTTCCAACTATTAAATAATCAGTACCTGCTTTTATTGCATCAGGTAGGGAACCTCCTTGAGTTAGAAATCCAGGAGAGTAAATCTGTATTTCATTCAATTCTGAAATTTCTTTGATTATGTCAATTTTAGTAGCACCTATAACAATTCCATCTCCACCACTAGAACGAGCATAGCTATAAAGTAATCTATACATTGGAATGGAATCTAAATTTTCCCTATTCGTTTTATTTGAAGAAGAAATTTGTAATCCATAGCCTTCAAAAGAAGTGGGATGACTCATATAAACAAGTGAGATAATACCAAATTTTATGGAATGTGCGTAATTTACAATTGACTTCATTTCTGTTACTCCAATAAATGGGTTTACTATTACTGCATCAAATCCTAATTTTTGTAACTTTTTGACAGTCACTTTATTTGTATTTCCAATATCATTTAGCTTTATATCTGCTATACTCTGTAGATCAAATTTATGAGCTAGCTGGTTAAGATTTAATATCTGGATATAAGATAGAGACAAAAAAAGATGGAAATTTATTTTTATTGCACAAATTTGAGATTCAGTTATAGTCACTATCTCTTTACATTTATCAAGTAAGTAAGGATTAGTGTCATTATCTAGATCATAATCCAACGCTAATATAATAGGACTTTTTTTTTTATAGGCACACTTAGTTATCCTTGATTGATAAGAAGTTATAATTTCAGTCATCATTTATCACTAGGGGATGCTCTTTTAACAATTTTATGATTTTTATATAAATGTACCCATGTTCTTCAATATAATTTGTGAAAAAAGGTTTTTCTGATTTTTGGCTAGAATATTTTAAAAATTTCTCTGGTTCCTTATCTATATTGATATAGTAAAAATATGTTAAAGAATCGGTGTCCATAAAATTTAAGGATGTTCCTAAAGTAAATCTATCTTTTTGTTGATTTCCAAAAGAAAAAATTGGTAAAGGAGGTTCATCATAAATAGTTTTATAAGCCGCAACTTTTGCAAGACTTGCAAGGTCTCTTAACATAATCTTTGTATAACTACATCTTTTACTTCTTCTAGAACTTTTTTCCATTATTGCTGGTAACTTCTCAACATTTATAATTGGAGAATAGACAAAAAGAGGATTAGTAGCCATATCCACCAATGTTACTGTTTCAGAAAGACCTTGACATCTATATGCAATATATTGATTAGAGGGATTGTTAGTTTCAAATTTAACATAATAAATTACAGGAGTACCATAGATAAATTCAGTTTGCAAAGCAAAGATATGTTCATTGTTTAAATACATAGAAAAAGTAGGTAATGGAGCACGTTCTAATGCACAAACTAGTCTTGCAAAATCATTCAGATTGAATACCTCAATGTAAAAGGGTGATTTAGATTCCAAGCAATTAACTTCAAAAAAAAGGGTATTAATATTTTACACTTTTAGTGGAGATGTCTTTATATAATCATTTTTTCAATAAGGTTCAATATCAAAAAATTATTATAAGCTTGTTTTGACGACCGCTTGATCGTCGCTCTGCTTAGAGTAGTAATATATTGTCCATTATTGATTATTTCCAAAGATATCAAAGAAAATGATATTGAATATAAAAGATTTAGGC
>Ga0114129_10018106_pt1 | contig 10035 bp, 11 predicted proteins | sample RhiMetdeltSRZDD1_FD_80071 | JGI IMG/M metagenome (GOLD analysis project Ga0114129, IMG submission 80071) | Populus rhizosphere microbial communities from Tennessee, USA - Rhizosphere MetaG P. deltoides SRZDD1 (version 2) (version 2) | ecosystem: Host-associated > Plants > Roots > Rhizosphere >...
GATATAGCCGGTCCGCAGGACGTAAACTTATCAGAAAAAGAGATCCGGGTGCTGAAGCTGATGTGTGAAGAAAAAACGACCAAGGAAATTGCTGATATTGTTGAAATCAGCCCCCGTACCGTTGAAGCTATTCGCGACAAGCTCAAAACCAAAACCGGCGCCAAATCAATGGCAGGACTGGTGATGTACGCTGTTAAAAATGGAATCATCGAACAGAACTAAATAGAAAAGATTGAAATTTTTAAAGTCCGGAAGCCATGCGCTTTCGGACTTTTTTTATACGTATTTGTACCATACAACTGATAAACAACACTTTACTAACCCCTCAGGAAAATTACCGGGGTGTTTTTCAGTTCAAATGCAGGCTTTTGTTCGCATTTCTCCCATCTTTCCGGAACTTCACCCCATGAACCATGTCTTTCATTTTAATGGCGAGTTGTTACCGGTTGGCTCAGCAATAATTACAGCCGAAAACCGCGGTTTGCGATATGGCGACGGTTTGTTTGAAACCATTAAAGTGGTGAATGGCGGCATGCCCCTGTTTGCACTGCATATGGAAAGATTACAGCAGGGCTTATCGGTGCTGCAAATGAAATTACCTGCATTTTATACATCCGAATACATTGCCGAAAACATTATTGACCTATGTGGCCGGAACAACATTCAACATGCAGCGCGTGTAAGGGTAACAGTATTTCGCGGAAACGGCACTTTGTATACAACCGATAGCCAATACGCATCCGTGCTGATTCAGGCCGATCTTTTAACCGATGCCTACATGGCCCTGAACGAAACCGGCTTCAACATTGATGTTTATACCGAAGTACAAAAAAGCTGCGATATACTTTCTAACCTTAAATCGAACAATTACCTGCCCTATGTAATGGCAGCATTGCATGCCCAAAAACAACAGTTAAACGATAGCCTGGTGCTCAATATCCATGGCCGTATTTGCGATGCTACGATAGCTAACATTTTCTGGATACAGAAAGACTCCATTTTTACACCGCCGTTGAGTGAAGGCTGTGTGGCCGGTGTAATGAGAAAATACTTATTAAGCGAATTGCCCAAAACAGGTTTTACCATTCAGGAAAAACTTTGTGCACCGGAAGAGCTTTGGGCGGCAGAAGAGGTATTCTTAACCAACGCCCTTTATGGCATACGGTGGGTGCATCAGTTTGGCAAAAAACTTTATTCCAATCAATTAATTACCCAATTGTATAATCAGTTTGTAAAAAACTAAAACCACAAACATAAAACCGGTCAACATATTCTGAGAAAATAGTGAAAAAGTTTTTAGGGTTTATCTGAAGTAGCTATATACTTTTTTTGAGTTCCATCTTTTTCCATCTCATACAGGTTGCTTCCATCATAAATGAATCTAACATGGTCGAAATATATATTACTCGTATCAGGCCATTGGATGCTACTTGTATAATTAATCTTTGCAAATTCAAAAGTAATATCAGGCACTATTAAGCCGCCCTTTCGTTTCTTTTTTTTATGTCTTGTAATCCCGGCCGGCTCAGTTTCTGCAATCTCCACCGGTTTAATTTCTGTAACCACAACAGGTTGCTGCTCCTGCTTATATTTATCAAAGCTGGTCAATACTATTTCATTGCCAATTTGCGCCCACCTTCCTTCAGTATATCCTTGCCCCGTGCAGCCCTGGTTATGATAGGAAAATGTGCCGTCATTTCGAAATATCAGCTGACTGCTGTAAAAGGGGAAACTGTACGTCCAAAGACCGCATAAAGAAGGATGCCGGGTTGCGTCCGGCTCCGTTGCCAAAGGCAATAGCTGTGGTGTAACGTTTAGTTTTACTTCCGGTGCTGGCGGTTCGTGTTCATTTGTGCTGCACCGTACCAACAGGATAAATATTAAACCGGCTAATATGTAATGTTTAAATTCCACGCAACAGGGATAAGTGGGTAGCTAATAAAACAACTTACAGAAAGATAATCTATTTTAAGCGAACTATTCCTTAAACCCGGGCAGTTTATGGTAATCATATAATTTCTTAACCACTAAATTAATATACCGTTTCAGATATGTTTCGTTTAAAAAAGTGTTTGTCCAGTTTTCGAAGCGCTGGCATTGAACGCCAAGGTAAAAGAAATGTATACTTATACCTGCTATGGCAAGAAATTGCTTTTCTTCATCCGTAATGGGTGTAACAGATTCATACCCTTTATAAAAACTGTTCAGCCGGCTCAGGTATTGATCCTCTTCCCTTTCGGTATTGAACACCTGCAGCATATAATACGCTATATCGTGCAGCACCCAGCCGTTGCCGCAAAAATCAAAGTCAAAGATGGTTATTTCGCTGTTGTTGTAAATATTCAGGTTATCGAACCATATATCGAGGTGTATAACGCCTTTGCGTATGGCATTTTCATCAACCTGAGCATACTGCTGCAACAAAAAGCCTTGCACCTGCTGCATAAAGCGCATTTCTTCGGTTTCAATAGAAATATATTGCTGCAGCAGTTTAAAGGAATCGATCAGCAGTACCTGTGGGTTGTACTGCACCCGTTGTAGTTGTACATTTTGGGTAAGCTGATGCATTTTTGCCATAATGGTCCCTATCTTATAATGAAGGGCTTCAGAAAAGCTCAGCTGTTTTTCGCCTTTGGCAAAGGAAAACAATACCCCATGCCGGGTTCCTTCGGGAGCAGGAATTTCCTGTATGTAACTACCATCGGGAGCAGGTAAGGCATACGAAACAGGAACGCCGTTTTCATTTAACAACTGCAGCAGTCTGAGTTCTTCCGATATTTCTATGTGCGAGCGCCAGTTTAAGCTGTATACCCTGAACACATATTTGTTTGCGCCATCTGTAACAAGATAAGCATGATTGATAGCCGCCCTTAATAAACGGCAGGTTGTACCAGTACCAAGCTGGTATTGTTGCTGTACGAATTGATCAAGATGGGTTGCCGACAGCGTGGAACACACAACAGGAAAAGGTTGCATAAAGATTAATTTTTAAAAATCTGAATTTGATTAAAATGGAAACCCTTTAAGCGGGTTTGCTGTGGCAGAGGCTGGTAGTGAGCGGGCAGCGTGCGGAAAAATTGGCCCGAAAAGTTTTCGGGGCAGCGAAGATAATAAAAAATATGAGAATGCTGAGGTGGAGGCTGAAGTCAGATGTCAGAAATCACAGAAGATGTTGATGAAGCAAACAACCCTAACCTATACATCAAATTTCTGATTTCCGACTTCAGACTTCAGACTTCAGACTTCTGACTTCAGACTTCTGACTTCAGACTTCTGACTTCTGACTTCAGACTTCAGACTTCTGACTTCCGTCTTCAGCATTAATGCCGTTCAGCAGCCATCCTTATAGCGGTGCTTCTTAACTTAAAATAGTAGTCGTCGATATCCCTGCCCGATCTGAAGGTAAGCGGGGCACCGTAATGATCGGGATCTACAGAATACAACACACAGGATTTTTCGAATTTACTGCCCGAGGCCGGTGACGAAAACCAGGCATTCAGAATAATATCTTCTTTATTCAGAAACTGTATTTGCCCGGTTGAATCGCATTTGATCTTTTGTTTGGGATCGCGCTTGCCGTTTATTAATTCTTTGTAGATGTTTATTTCCGGTTGATCGGTAATGGTTTCGGAGAGTGTATCGCCATGATTGAAGAATACTAAACGAACTTTATCCACATCTTTCAGCAAATCGGCGAAATAACTTTTGCCTTTACTCCTATTTGTAACGCTACCGCAGGAAAATAAAGTTGCAAGGACTAAACCAAGGGAAACTTTTTTCATAAAATGTCTTTTACAGAACAGCATTAGCATTTTTGTACTACATCAGGCCACGATCAAAACGCTTTTCTGTATTTCTGCAAAGTGTATACCGGATTAAACCGGGGGCTCAAATATAAAGCCTTCGAAGGAAAATTATTTCAAAAGCTATTCACATAACTACTGAAGAAATATTGCTTCTTTCTGCGGTTTTATATCCTTTAATGTTTCATAAATATCTAAAAACGTACGAACGGCGGCTTTTCCGTCTTCGCCCAGTTGCAGGGAATAATTGTTAACATACAGGTCGATGTGCTGCCGCATTACCTGTTCGCTCATTTCCTGTGAGTGCTGCTTTACATAATCGGTTATAAGCGGGTAATTAGCAAAGGCATATTCAAGGCTTTTCTTAATCAACCTGTCAACCTGTTGTTGCAGGGCGCTGCTGAATGTTTTTTTCATTACAATGCCTCCTAAAGGTATCGGGTTGCCGGTTTGTTGTTCCCAGTACATACCCAAATCCATTAGTTTATGCAATCCTTTTTGCTGATACGTAAACCTGTTTTCGTGAATGATCACACCGGCATCAACCTCCTGGTTTAACACGGCATCTTCAATGGCAGAAAATAACATAAACTTTTTTTTCGTTGCCTGCGGAAAGGCCAGCGAAAACAACATATGTGCGGTAGTATGTTCACCGGGAATGGCAATGGTCATGTTATTCACGACCTTAACCATTTCTTCATACGTCTTATTACTTACATCATGCTTCGTTATCAACAACGGACCAACCCCTTTTCCCAATGCACCGCCGGCATTTAATACAATATATTTATCGGATAATAATGGCAATACGCCGTAACTGATCTTACTAACATCCAGCTTTCCCTGCAAGGCCCATTCGTTGAGTGTTTGAACATCCTCCAATACAGGGTTCACTTCCAAACCTTCAGTATCAATTTTTTTATTTACCAGCGCATCGAATATAAAAGTATCATTCGGACAGGGAGAAAAACCAAGGGTTAATGTCATAATTATTATGATTCAAGGTAAAGAACAAAACATCCAGGGTTCCAGGCAACTCAGAACTTAGAACTCAGAACTTAAAACTTCAATCAACTTCTCATTGAGCAAATGAATAGCTTCCTTCATCTTCCATTTCAACTTATCGCGCTCACCTACTTTGTTCGAAACGGCGCGCAATTGTATAAAAGGAATTTTTTCTGTCAATGCTATATAATGAAAAGCAGCGCCTTCCATTGACTCAACAACCGGCTGATATTTTTGTTGCAATTGCTGTATGCGGCTGGTTCGTGTAGTGATTTCATTAATAGTTACCGCCGTTACCAATGGCAGATTGAACCGCCCGAGGCGGTTTGCATCGGGATTTACCAGGTTTTTGCCGGTGTAGGGAGCGGTAATTTGCGGAAGCCCCATATCAAACACATCTTTAAATTCACCATTTTCTTCCACGCCCAGGTCGCCGGTTACTTCTTCCTTTACCAACACCAGGCTGCCGGGCAGATGGTCATCGCTATAACTGCCGGCCACTCCGGCCTGTATCAGCAAATCGGGCCGGCGTTTATCAATGGCTTTTGTTATCCAATAGGCGGTGCTCATACTACCTATACCCGTGATCAGTACATCGGTTTCATTATTTCCGGTCAACCGGTCGTGATCTGCCAGAAAATTGATAGCAGGCTGAATTTCAAAGTTCGTTGCCGCCGTTAGTAAAATATACATGATGCAAAACTAAGGCACAGGAAACAAGAATCAAGGCACAAGATGTTCAACATAGAACAGGCTGCCTGTAATTAAACAGACCGCATCTCAAGACTTGTACCTTGTGCCATGGACCCTGTGCCTTTTTGCTTTGTGCCTTTATGCCTTGTGCCTTATAAAACTTATCTTTGCGCCAAATTTTCAGGATAACAATGGTGTATCTGACTCGTGTTGAACATTTTAATGCTGCCCATAAACTGTATAACCCAAGGTGGAGCAAAGAACAAAATGAAACCGTATTTGGAAAATGCGCCAATCAAAACTGGCACGGACATAATTACGAACTATATATAACTGTAAAAGGACGTCCGAACCCCGATACCGGTTTTGTTTTTGATGTAAAGGAACTTAGCCGTATTATTAATCAATATGTTATTGAGCAATTAGACCATAAAAACCTTAACTTGGATGTTCCTTTTATGAAGGACCAGCTTTGTTCAACCGAAAACCTGGCGATTGCCATCTGGCAACAATTGCAGCCTCATTTGCCTGCAGCGGTACAGTTGCACGCCATCAAACTGTACGAAACGCCGCGGATATTTGTAGAGTATTTTGGCGAATAGGCGCTAAAACAGGCATATAACCGAACCAACCCATGAGCAGCCTGTTATATTTTTGCCATTTTGGCTGTAAACAACCGGCAACTAAAGCAAATTCCCGTGCGTACCGGTATCGACAAAGTGATTGTCGGCCCGGTGACCAATAATCAATTTAAAGAGTAATTACTTTGTATTTTGAACAACATGAGCAAAAAAGTAGCTGTTTTCCGAAGGGAACACTTTAATGCGGCGCACCGCTTATACAATCCTGCCTGGGATATGGCTAAAAACGATGCTGTGTTTGGCAAATGCAACAATCCCAACTTTCACGGCCATAATTACGAAGTGGTGGTTAAAGTAACCGGAGAGCCCGATCCCGAAACAGGATTTGTGATGGATATGAAAATTTTGAGCGAACTGATCAGAGATCATGTGCTGGAAAAACTTGATCACAGGAACCTGAATTTAGATACGGAGTATTTTAAAAAATTAAATCCAACGGCAGAAAATATTTGCGTGGTGATTTACGAATTGCTGCGCGAACAAATTGATCCACATCTCGATTTGCAGGTACGCTTATATGAAACAGAAAGGAATTTTGTGGAATACCCTGTTTGAATTTTAATAACTAAATCATCGGAGACATGTCCTACAAAAAAGTTGAACACTATGAAGATAAAATAATGTCGGGGCTTATACACCACTACCGCGAAGCGCTGACATTGCTTGGTGAAAATCCTGAGCGCGAAGGCCTTGCAAAAACGCCCGAGCGTATTGCAAAATCAATGCAATACATGACCCATGGTTATGAAATGGATGCCAAAGCCATTTTAAACTCGGCCAAGTTCAAAGAAAACGTGAGCGAAATGATACTGGTAAAGGATATTGAGTTGTATAGTTTGTGCGAACATCATATTCTGCCTTTTTTTGGCAAAGCGCATATAGCTTATATTCCAAACGGTTACATCACCGGCCTTAGTAAAATTGCCCGCGTAGTTGACGTATATGCCCGCCGTTTGCAGGTGCAGGAAAGATTAACTACCCAAATACTTGATGCCATTAAAGAAACATTGCAACCCCTGGGCGTTGCAGTGGTTATTGAAGCATCGCACCTGTGCATGATGATGCGCGGCGTGCAAAAACAAAACTCAGTAACAACCACTTCTGCCTTCTGGGGCGAGTTTGAAAAGAGCGAAACCCGCAGCGAGTTCACGAAACTGATCTCCTCACGATTGCATTAATTCTGAAGTCTGAAGTCAGAGGTCAGAAGTCAGAAAAACCTGAATGTCAAAACTCAGATGTCTTTTTCAGACATTTGACCTCTGACCTCAGACTTCCGACATCCGCCTTCAGATTTCAGACTTCTGGCTTCTGTCCTCGGACTTCTTTTTGGTTAGTTAAACACTTTGTGGCATTTTTGTTTTTTAAACCCCTCTTAGATTATGACACATGCTTTTGTGTTCCCGGGGCAGGGCTCTCAGTTTCCGGGGATGGGAAAAGAACACTATGAAAATAGCGCATTTGCGAAAAGACTTTTTGAACAGGCGAATGAAATTATGGGGTTTCGTATTTCGGATACCATGTTTAGCGGTAGTGACGAAGATCTGAAACAAACCAGGGTAACACAGCCCGCCATATTTCTTCATTCGGTAATTGCATTTAAGGGTATTGATAATGCCCGGCCCGAAATGGTTGCCGGACATTCGTTAGGCGAGTTTTCGGCGCTTGTTGCCAACGGGGTATTAAGCTTTGAAGATGGCTTGAAACTGGTGAGCATCAGGGCTCAGGCCATGCAGCTAGCCTGTGAAACAAATCCGTCGACCATGGCTGCCGTACTCGGACTCGATGATGCAAAGGTTGAAGAAGTCTGTGCCGCTATTCAGGAAGAAACCGATGAAATTGTTGTACCGGCCAATTATAATTGCCCGGGCCAGCTGGTAATTAGTGGAACTACAAAAGGAATTGAACTGGCCATCGAACGCATGAAAGCAGCCGGCGCCAAACGCGCACTCGTATTGCCCGTAAGCGGCGCTTTTCACTCGCCTTTAATGGAACCGGCCAAGGCCGAATTATCGAAAGCCATTGATGCTACTACATTTTATCATCCCAACTGCCCGGTTTATCAGAACGTGGTAGCCAAAGCAGTTGGAAATAAGGAAGATATTAAGCAAAATCTGATCGACCAGCTGACCAGTGCGGTTAAATGGACGCAGAGCATTAAAACCATGATCACCGACGGTGGTACGCATTTTACCGAATGCGGACCAGGAAGGGTGCTGCAGGGTTTGATTGCCAAGATTGATAAAAAAGTAACAACCGACGGAGTGAATTAAAAGGCATCGGGCCAAAGCAGTCAAAGAGTAATTTAAATAAGCAAGGGTGGGTGACCTCCAAAAAGGGAACTCACCCTTGTTCATTTAAGGCTGCCCCACTTTTTCGGTTTTGTTAAATACAGGCAGCAACGAGGCATCCGGCGATTACCGGTTAAACAACCCTTATTTTTTGTTATCTTACAGATATACAATAAAAGATAAACATGAGATCCGCCATTATACTTTCGTTATTGCTGATCGTTTGCTCTCAAATACAGGCGCAGGATGTTAAAAAACAGGTAGAAGCTGCGCGCAAAAACCCATCTTCTTCACAGGAAGCAGGAAAAGCCGATGCCTGGCAACAAAAACAATTACGGCAACAATACATCAGCAACGACAGCACCGCCGCTACCAAACCAGCAGCCATTACGCCTAAAAAGAGTAAGAAGCATTGCGGGAAAAAAGCATAATCTGAAAAGTCCGAAAGACCGAAAGTCCGGAAGAAGCATCATACGAGAGTATGTTTCTTTCGGACTTTCTGACTTTACTGACCCGCCGGTAGGCGGGCAGGCTTTTGGACTTATCTAATTGTTCCCTTAAACTTCAGCTTCCCTAATTGTGTGTTGGAATTTTGTACTTCATCGGTTAAGCCGGCCCGTTGTTGGGGCGTAACCGCCATGCGGGCATAACTTCCGCTGGTGATAAAACGCAGCACACTGGCCAAACAATTTTCACCGGCATCGCCCCATTCTTTATCGAGACCATCGGTAATCTGGTAATTGACACTTAACCCGTTAAAATAATTGCCTTCGCCATTTTTATTTACAGTGCGGAACGACACGGGGAAAATATACCAGTCAAATACCGGAATCGGGAAAAAACCAACCGGTTTTCCATGAGTATGGGCAGGACCAACCAGTTGTATATCCATATAAGGTTTTAAACTATTTATAAGCAGCTCACTGGCCGAAGCCGTATTCTGACTAACAACAAAGAACAACCGGCTTAAATTCAAATTGCCCTTTTTACTGAAAGTGGCTGTAACATCGGATGATTTATATTTATCATTGAACTGCTCGGTTAACATGATACCGTTATTACCAGCTACCGGCACAAGGTAATTCGCCAGCAAATTCTGTACACTCACGTATCCACCGCCGTTATAACGAAGGTCAACCACCACATCCTGTACATTCTGGCTATTGAACTTATCGAAGATGCGTACAAACTCGTTCTTTATTTCATTGGTATCTCCCAAAAATGAATTGAAAACAAAATAACCGGTCTTGCTGCTACCGGTATTATACACCGAATCGAATAACAGGGGATGCTCTTTGTAAGAAGATGATTTCAGCGCCATGGTAGTATCACTGCTGTTCGGCCGGCCGAATACAAAAGAACCTGTACTGCTTTGATAAACGGCCTGAACAATAGCTGCGGAGTTAGACGAAGTGATGGCTGAACTGCCATTGATCTGTTTAATGCGCCAGCCGCGTTTAATACCGGCTTTGCCGGCAGGCGATTCGCGCTCAACATACGATACGCGCAAATCGTCGCTGGTGTAGAAAAATACATTCAATCCAAAATCACCACCGATACCGCTGCTCAGGTCATTCCATTGCGATTTCAGCATGGCAAAACTCC
>Ga0114129_10018107_pt1 | contig 10034 bp, 13 predicted proteins | sample RhiMetdeltSRZDD1_FD_80071 | JGI IMG/M metagenome (GOLD analysis project Ga0114129, IMG submission 80071) | Populus rhizosphere microbial communities from Tennessee, USA - Rhizosphere MetaG P. deltoides SRZDD1 (version 2) (version 2) | ecosystem: Host-associated > Plants > Roots > Rhizosphere >...
CGTGGCCCGAAGCGAGGCCAGCAGGGCGACGAACAGCGCAGTCATGCTGCCCGAGAACGGTATCAGTCTCCGGCTCGCAATCGCAACGGGCACAACAGGTACCGAATATTCAGTATGGACAACAGGTGACCGAGTACTACGAGCCAGGAACCCCGATGGTAAGGATGACGGTTTCAGACTGAAGCACGAGCAGACATTGTCGGATTGCTCATGTCGGGAGGATGCAATGGGTAATGCACGAACGCTGGAGCGGTGAGTACGAGTACGACATCGAAGTTCTACCGCTCGTGCCGCCTATGTCTAACTGGAAACAGCCACGAAGCGAAGGTTGCGCGCCTCATTCGGCGGCAGCGATTGAGTCGAGCGGAATTGGTTAGCCCGTTGTCGTTCGGCTTGCGGCGGGCAAAAACGGACGCTGAGGCTGTGCAGATGGCAGAAGCCGATGTTGAGAAATGGATTAGCCAGTGTCGATCTCCAGACTGACCCACTGCCGTTTCTCTCGTCCCTTGCGTGTGCCTCGGAAAGGGCGTATGCTTTGCTCGTAGCGCTTTCCTGAGCACTGCCGCACCCCGCCGGGGAACCTCCCCGACCTCGAGCAACAGCCCTCACCAAAGCTTTCCTGTCGTGGCGCACTCTCGGCTGGCGTGTGCCTATTCCGGTTCCGTGAGATCGAGGTGACCCGTGCAGCTAGCTGCCGCCCACCGCTCCCTCGCTGCGCGCGTCATCGATCAAGCCGTTCGAGATGTGCGCAATCCGAACGGCGCGCCGACCGACAGTGCCAGCGCACGAGCGTTTCTATCGGGGTCGCCGATGCTGTCCTATTGGTGCGAGATTGCGGAGCTCGATCTGAACTGCGTGATTGACCGGGCACGGACTCTGATGGCTGGCTGCGAGGCTAGCCGGCGGCCGTGCCGGCTCCGCTGAAGTCCACTGACACGCGCAAGGCGCAGAAACATGTCATCCTCATTCGGCTTGCCTCACCAGAGATTCTTTCCTGAAGGGAGGCCCTTTGTGGCCGCGTGTCTGTGTTTGAACGTTTCATCTGCACTGCTGCGCCGAATCCGCGCGGAATACCTTGAGATGCCCGGCCTCCGGCTCACGGCGCCCCAGGCCCAGTGCCTGTTCGGTCTCGATTCCGAGACATGGGACGCAGCCCTTGCCGCGCTTCTGGACGCGAAGTTCCTTTCCCGCACCCACAACGGCCTGTTCGCGATGGCAGCAATACAGGCTTAGCGACGGGCCGGACTTCAGGAATCGGCGTCGACAGGAACGGGACGAGCTGTGGATGATAAGTTGATGTGGACGGTCCGCTCGTCATGATCTTTGCAGGAATCCGGACCGACCACTCAGGTGCAGCTCTTGACTGTCTTGTGGATCGTGGGAGTGAGTATCGCCGCGTGGATCATCTACGCCGTTGTCTCACGGAAGCGGCGCCTCAACCGGCCGCGCGATCTCGGCTCGGTGAGCGATCAATGGATCGCCGAGTACCGTGCGCATCAACCGCCCGATCGGTCACGCTGAAGGCTGACGATGAAACGAGCGGAGACCATCGATACACGCCGACGATCTGTCCCGCGTGATCCGCGACATCATCGGCACTGTACCTACTAAAAACCCCGCACGTGTTGCCACCGTTGATGTTTGGGTCTTCTCTGGATACGCTTCTTGCCGATGATTTCCGTTCTGGTCTCGATCGTCCTGACGGTCCGAAGTTGTCTTCGGTCGCGCGTCGCACTGCAACTTGAGGTACTCGCCATACGGCACCAGCTTCAGGTGCTGAATCGGTCGCGCCCGCGACGGTTGCGGCCGTAACTGCGGACCGTTGGCTCTGGGCGCGTGGCTGTCACGCTCGTGGACCGCTTGGCGAACCGCACTCGTCATCGTGAAGCCGGAAACCGTCATCGCCTGGCAGCGTCAGGGCTTCCGCCTGTTCTGGACGTGGAAAAGTCGCCGCCGGATCGGTCGACGAGCCGTCGCAGCCGATGTCCGCGCATTGATTCGGAGCATGTCGGCGACCAATCCCCTCTGGGGCGCGCCGCGGATTCACGGCGAGTTGTTGAAATTAGGCCTCGACGTGTCTCAAGCGACTGGCGCGAAGAACATGCTCCGGCGCAACAGGCCGCCGTCGCAGACGTGGCGCACGTTCATGACGAATCACGTCCAGCAAATCGCGGCGGCCGATTTCTTCGTTGTGCCGACGGCAACGCGCCGACTCTTGTTCGTGCTGCTGATCCTCGCGCATGAGCGTCGACGCGTGGTGCACATCGCTGTGACCGACCATCCCACGGCCGCGTGGACGGCACAACAACTCCGTGAAGCGTTTCCCTGGGACGAAGCGCCGCACTATCTCGTCCACGATCGCGACACCGCGTTCCACGGCTGGGCGACGACGGCGACGGTAATCGGCATCGCCGAAGTGGTCACGGCCGTTCGCTCACCGTGGCAGAACGCCTACGCGGAGCGCTTGATCGGGTCCATTCGCCGCGAATGCCTCGATCACATCATCATCGGCAATGAGCGCGGGCTACGCCGCGTGTTGCACGCCTACGTCGAGTACTATCTGAAATCCCGGACGCACCTATCGCTCAGCAAAGATGCGCCCGTCTCGCGACCGGTCGCACCGCGGAGCGACGGCGAGATCGTGGCGATTCCGCAGCTCGGTGGTCTGCACCACCGCTACGAACGCCGCGCGGCGTAAGACAAGTCCTCACTCGATTCAGCGTCTGAGCTCTCTTCAACGGTGCCACAGTTAACGACAGCAGGCCCTCGCCCCATAACCGCAGGACTTCTTTGAGTTCGATCATCGTGACCTCGCGATACATCCACGCCTCCTCCCCCAGGGCATATCCCAGGACGGAGACCTCTATCGCGCGGTCAGAACGTGGCGCGAAGGACTTTTCAGCAGGGGACAAGCGGCGATAGTGTCACGATCGGCCGGCCAACAACTTCCGCCTGGACATCGAGTCGCTGCAAAACCGATTCTCGCCGGCGTCCATCACGAGTGCCGGCTCGAGCCGGCGGCGGCGTGATTTCTTGCGGAGTACAGGGATAGTGCCATTCTGTTGTTCGCGCGGCTGGAGTCAATTCGTGCCCACACAGCGTCGATGCGGCGCTTAGGGGATCAGCGCGAATCCCTGCTGTCGGAAATGCCGATCAAAGGCGAACGCACGCTCGGCGCCGAGACGGCGCATGGCTTCGAAGCTGACGCAATCGACGAGGCTCAATTCTCGTCGCTGCGCGGTCAGCAAGGCCGTCATCGCCGCCCGGTGCAGCCCTTCGTCGACCCACGTCACGCGCAGGATCGGAACGACGTCATCGTTCAGCAGTCGTGTTGCTCCGAGGCCGAGACGCGCTTGCACCAGAGCGAACGTTTCGACGAGCACATAGCTGGTCGTCAGCAGGTCCTCGTCGCTGCCGACCAAGTCGCTCCACACGCGACTCGCGCGGGCGTGTTGCGCGTCATCGGCATCGAGCACGGCGAGCAAAGCGCTTGTGTCGACGAACGTGCTCACCGACCCAGGACGTCAACTAGATGACGATCGTGCTGCGACGAAAGGTCACGAACGCCCGAGCGAAAGCGCCCGGCTGCACGGAGGGCGCGAATGCGCCTGACCTCAGCGTCGTTTGCCTCGGGCTGGGCCAGCAGCGCATCCACACTACTGCGGATCAGGTCGGCCATCGACCGACCCTGAGCGGCGGCGAGCTGCTTGAGACGCCGGGCTTGTTTCTCAGTGAGCTGAATCTGAGTGCGAACCATGATTACATCACTTTGGATAACATGTTATCACAACACAGGCACGCGATGTGCTGTGCTCCTGTCCCTACTGAATACTCCGTACGTGTTGTGGTGGTTGCGGTTCCGCGCCAGAGACTGCTACCGTTCTCGGGCAGGATGACTGCGCTGTTCATCGCCGTCCGGCCTCGCTTCGAGCCACGACCTGCTCTCGGCTCGAGCTCGCGGCCGAAATTCTCACGCTCCGGCATTAAGTCGCCGTGCCGCGACGGACCTGTCCCTACCAGAAACTCCATCGTCACCGTGAGAACCCTGTAGTGTCCGATAACATCGCCGGGCCTTTGACGTAGACTCGGCGCGTGGTTCCGATACAGCTGCTCGTCGCATCCGTCATTGGATGGTTCCAAAGCGGACAGCACAACATCATCATTGAGTACCTGCGTGAAGAGAACCGCGTCCTGACGGCACAGCTGCGCAGCCAGCGCGTGAGACTCAGCGACGACGAACGGCGACGGCTGTTCTTGGCATACGCCTCGGTCGTCGGATCCTGGCGGACGTTGCCACGATTGTGACACCCGACACGATTCTTCGCTGGCACCGACAGCTCATCGCCCGAAAGTGGACCTATCCGAAGCGCCGGCCTGGACGGCCCAACGTGCTCCCGGAGATTCGCCGTCTGGTCGTGCGGATGGCGACAGAGAATCCGAGCTGGGCTACACCCGCATCCAGGGGGCGCGTTGAAGAATCTCGGTCATCGCGTGGCGCGGTCGACCATTGCCACAATCCTTAAAGATCAGGGCATCCCGCCGAGCGGTGAGCGCCCGACATCGTGGCAGACATTTCTGCGGGCGCACTGGGGTGCGCTCATAGCTGCGGATTTCTACACGACAGAAGTCTGGACGCTCCGCGGGCTGGTCACGTACTACACGGCGTTTGTGATCGAACTGCACTCGCGACGCGTCCACGTCGTCGGCTCGACGCCGCATCCGGACGAGCCCTTCATGCTCTAGATCGCGCGTCATCTGACGGACGCCACCGACGGCGTGCTCAACCGACAGCGCTTCCTGATCTGCGACCGCGATCGGAAGTGGAGCACCAGCGTTCTGTCCCTGCTTGAGACGTCGGGCGTGCGCGTGATCCGGACACCGTTTCGCGCACCCAACTGCAATGTTCACGCCGAGCGGTTTGTTCGCTCGGTCAAGGAAGAGTGCCCTTGGCGAAGGCGGACCACACTAACAGTCAGTCGCGCCGCTCGGGCGGTCTCACGATCCGTGGCCCGCGGCGCCGCGCGGCGGCCACAATCCCGGCTCCGACCAGGAGCACGGTCGCAGGCTCGGGAATCACGGTGCCGATCGTTCCCGTTCGAACGTTGTCGAGAGCGAATGCCGACGCGGCACTGCTGTTGAAGGTGATCTGTGCAATGTTGAACGGCAGCGTGCTCTGAATGCCCGCAAAACCTCCGGTGAAGAGGGGGTCCGGCGCTCCGTTGTACGAAAGCGACCCAACCGGCGTGGCGTCGGCGAACAGAGCGATGGTCGTGGCGTTCGTCACCGGCATCAAAGCAAGGATTGCGTACCCGTACCCGAACGCATCAATGACCCAGGGAAATGTAAGTGTCAGGACGCCCGTGTTGTCTCCGATGGACACAATGTTTGGCGGCGTGATGTTGTTCGTTACCCCGGGGCCGCCGTCGATGATCACGGGGCCAAACGGGAGCGTGTTGGGCAAACTGTACTGAAACAGGATTCCGTTGACGATCAGGCCGTTGACTTGCGTATTGTCCGCCAGCCCAGTAAAGGTTGTAAGGGTGAAACCTGGGCCGAAGGCTCCAACGCCGATCGGGATTACGCTCGCCGAGGCGGCAGATGTGGTGAAGACCGTTAACGCTAGGACTATGGACGGCGGGACCCGAAGGCGGAGTGATTTCATGATCGATCTCCTCATCTGGTCAGCGGACGACTTCGCTGCAGGGAAGAACGATTGCGGCAAAGAATAGTGCGAGATCGGCACCGGCCGCAAGCGTCGGGTGATGCGCGCCTTTGCGTCCGGAACTCGATCCGCTCCGTGCGGATGCCACATGTCCGACAGACGATCCGTCGCTGCGAATAGACCACGGTTACCTGATGCACGCCCCACGGCAGGTCATCCCACGCCCGGTCCCGCGTCGAGCGCACCCGGCCGGTGTGTCGACCACACCGGCTGCAGGCGTAGCGGCGAACGCCCCGACGCTCGATTCGCATCCGCAATCGACTGTCCTCTGCCTCGTCGATCGTCACGACGCGAAATCCTGATACCCCCAAAATCCACGTACAATCGCGTCGCGATCACACTGTACTCCGCAACAAATCACGCTGCGACCGGCTCGAGCCGGTACTCGTGATGGAGGCCGGCGAGAATTGGTTTCGCCGCGACCCGATGTCCAGCCGGAAGTTGCGGGCTGTCCGATCGTGACACGATCAACGTTGGCGGCTCGGGAATTCCAGGCCCGAGGCTCGCGTGCGGGCGCCCCGATTGTAATGAGGCACCCACTCGGCCAGGATTTTCCGCACATGCCGCTCATGGAGTGGAATGAGATGGTCGAGACATTCTCGACACGCCGTCCCGATCAGTCGTTCGCAAAACGCGTTCGCCTGCGGGACGCGGGCCGGTGTCCTCAAGACGTGGAGATTCATGGCCGTTAGCGCATCGTCAACGGCGGGTGAAAGGACCGGGTCGCGATCGTGCACCACGAAGCGGTACGGGTTTTCGCCAGTCAGGAAGCCTCTGAACTGCTGCACCGTCCACTCGCTTGTCGGATGTTCGGTGACATTCCAGTGCACGATCCGACGCCTACCGATCTCCATCACCAGGAACACGTACACGAGCCGGAATGTGGCCGTGAGCGCCACGAAGAAATCGCACGCCAGTGTCTCGCATACATGGTTCTCGATCAGCGTTCGCCACGTCTGTGATGACGAACGGGGTCGAGGCGGCGCTGGCCGCTGCATGTAGCGCCTGACGGTCCGCGGCGAGACGGAGAGGCCCAACTTCAGGAGCAGTTCTGCGACGATCCGTTCCTCACCCCAGGTCCGATTCGCGTGCGCAATATCGGCAATCAAGTCCTGCAGGTACTGGGGAATCCGCGGACGGCCGCGGTGCCGTGACTTCCAACGCCAGAACAGGCGGAACCCTGACGGTGCCACCGCACGAGCGTTTCGGGTCGGACGACGGTGAGGAGTTGTCGCCAGTCGATCAACCGCGCCACCACGACGAGCGTGATTCTGGTGGCGTCGTCCAGGCGCCGCGGCTTGACCTTCCGTTCCAGGGGTAGAACGCGAGTTGCTTGCGAAGGAAGAGATTCTCGGCTGCCAGGCTGTTGTGGGATGAAAGAATCAACGCCACGAAGTGCAGAAGGTCACGTACGAGAAGGAGGACCGTGCGAATCATCCGCGCCAGTCATCATAGCGGCTCACAGGGATGGGATTAACGGGTCGGCAGCGGGGCCGTTCACAGAGATTGCCAGGTTGCGGCGTCCTGAATATTTGCGGCGCACAGGTCTACGTGCTGCGGGGCGGCAGGCCGGTTCACGTGGAGGCGGCGCGGCGGGCAGTCATCGAGCGCTGGAATCGCGAAGCAGAGTATTACTGGTCGGGCGGGCTCAGGTTCGCCGATGAAGGGCAGCGGGGCGACCTGCTGGACAAGGTAGAGCGCACGATCGAAGCGCTGCGCAAATGAGCTAGAAACCTCGCGGATGCCTGGAACGTCCCGGGGTGTCACCGCGCCCGCCGATACGGCGCAGCATCTTTCGTAATCAGCGCAGCAGCAGGGCGGACGAATCAACAAAGGCGCGAAGACGCTCAGGCGCACTCTGCTTCCGGCGTTCCGTTCTCGACGACGAGCGGCACGCCCCGCCCGTCGCAGATCAGATGACGTTTGCTCCCGCGCTTGGCCCGATCAGTGGGATTCGGACCGATCTGGTCACCGCCGTACACCACGCGGATGGAACAACTGTCCACAATCGCGCGCGACCGATCAATCTGGTCAATCCAGGAGCGCAAAGTGGATCAGATCCCACACACCCGCCCAGTTGCCAGTCGCGCAAGCGACGCCAGCACGTCATCCCAGATCCGCACCCGAGTTCCGGCGAGAGCATCTGCCAGGGAATGCCGCTGCGGAGGACGAAGACTATCGTCAATACTCACCGACTATCCGCTCGATTAGTCGGCTATCCGGTCGGAGGGCGCGCAGGGTGCGGCTACCTGCACGCGTGGGCAGCGCTCCCACGGGTGCAGACTCTTTGCGATGATGAAATGAGCGCAGTCAGAACCAAAACAGCGCCGCCAGAAAGATCGCGATCATCGCGAACGCGAGCGCGACCTTGACGGCGGTGCCGATCAGAAACCCGATCCACGCGGCCACGCCGACACCTGCCGCGCGACCGAATTGTCGATGCAGGCTCAACTCTCCGAGCACGGCACCGACGAGGGGACCAATGAGCACGCCAGGCAAACCGAACGGGATTCCGAGAAGCGTGCCCAGCCCGGCGCCCACCACTGCGCGCGGGCTGGCGCCCACGTGTCTGGCGCCGAGCGCGGCGGCGACGAAGTCCACCGTGTAGCTGAGGGCACCGAGGACGCCAACGAGCGCGAGCGTCCACGCGCCGACCCGCGTGAAGCCGTCGGCCCACGCGGCGAGCAAGAGGCCGGCGAAGATCAGCACCGTGCCAGGCAGCGCGGGAAAGACGATCCCGGCGATGCCGATAACCACGAGCGCCACGCCCGCCACCCATAGGAGCACTGCCATAAGAATTGCCAGCCCAACCGGCTGTCCCTACCAGAAACTCCATCGGCACACTGAGACCCTCCGATTTCCTGCGCTTCAGATCGGCAGGTAGACGATCCTGTTGACCCACTCCTCGGGTTGTGTCGCTGTCCACATGAGGATGAGAGCGTCGACGACCTCCCGAACCGCAAGGCTTTGTGGCACGACGAGGAGTCCCGGGCTTGGCGTCGTCCGGATGAACTCTCCGAAGTACTTTGGCATCGTCGCGTAGTCATGTGTGACGAGGATGCGGCCGTCGCGCCCAGCAAGTGCCAGCACCTCGGTATCCTTGAGACCAGCGAGGCCAGCGGCGGTGGCGGTGCGGAAGTCGATTTCGGGATAGCGGCGGACGACGGCGCTGACGATGATCTGATTGAAGTCAGCGTCCGCCTGAAGGCGGATCGGCATCAGCGAACGATCGGGATGTGCTTCTTCCCGTCGGTCAGCTTCTGATAGAACATCGGGTCGGCGTCGCGCGCCGCCTCACGGGCCATCTCAAAATCCTGGCGGTGCGCCGCCAAATAGCGGTCAATGTCATCCCGATGTGCGAGATAGAACGTAATGGCCCCGTAGACCTGCTCGAGAGTCAGAACTGGGAAAGCCTGCGCAATCGTCTCGGCCGACTGGCCGGCGAGGAATTCGTAGACGATCGAGTCTAGAGACACGCGAGTTTCCGTCACGAGATAGCGGCCATCGCGCTGTTCCACGTACGGCGTGCTCACCGGACCCTCCTACCTTGATCTTGCCCTTGTGGCGGCGCCGAGGCAAGCCATCGTCTCGGTCTGCGTGCGCGTTGAACGCTGGGGCGTACTGAATTCATGTGGCCCGAAGCCCGTGAGCTGTGACGTACTTTGTGACACAACCCTTCCAAAATATGGTGATCGACTGCCCCCTACGCAGATCTACCACGGTCGATATGATCTCGCCTGTCGCGCGTAAATCACTGATTCTCATTACCTTGATCGCGTTTCGTATCAGTCGGTGGCTCGCCGGGGCCGCTTCTGTTAACCGGAGGGTTGCTGGTTCAAGTCCAGCCTGAGGAACCACCTCCTAAAGTACTGCTAATAAACGACTTGCAGCACCAGCCAAATCGCAGTATCGAACTTCCACAGCGTAAGTCGTTGATCTGAAAATCTCTCGCGACAACGGTGAGCAGCACTCCGCATCGAGTGCTGCTCGTTCTAGAGTGGCTCGAAGTCCGGCAGCGGCCAGGACCGATCGAAATACGGCTCGGTAGGCCGGTAGAAGCGGAAGTACGCGAACCAATTCTTGCCGGGAACCGTCGGGATCCAGTTCTGCTCGAAGCCCGCCGGCGCCTTCGGCCCGCAATAGATGTCCACGGAGCCGTCGTCATTCTTGCGGAGGTCCATGCGCGAGGACCGATCGGCGATCTGCTGCTCGTTCAGGATCAGCGCGCGCGTGTCGACGTCGTACACGGTGACGGACCAGAACAGTTTGATCGGCGGATTGGGCGGGACGCGCAGCCGATACGACCGGCCAC
>Ga0114129_10018108_pt1 | contig 10034 bp, 5 predicted proteins | sample RhiMetdeltSRZDD1_FD_80071 | JGI IMG/M metagenome (GOLD analysis project Ga0114129, IMG submission 80071) | Populus rhizosphere microbial communities from Tennessee, USA - Rhizosphere MetaG P. deltoides SRZDD1 (version 2) (version 2) | ecosystem: Host-associated > Plants > Roots > Rhizosphere >...
AGCATGCCGGCGTCCGGCCCGACGTCGTGACGCTCGCCAAGGGCGTCGCCGGCGGGATGCCGGCGGGCGTGGTCCTCGCGACCGAAGCGGCCGCATCGCACTTCGTGCCGGGAGACCACGGCTCGACGTTCGGGGGCAACGCGCTCGCCTCCGCCGCGATCTGCGCCGTTCTCGACGCGATCGAGAGGGAGGGCCTCGTCGAGAACGCCGCGGCAATGGGAACGCTTCTCGCGACGGGCCTCGAGAGACTGCGGGAGAGCCAGCCGCTGCTCGGCGAGATCCGCGGAGCGGGTCTGCTGGTCGGGGCGGACCTGTCGATCGAGGCGGCGCCGGTCGTCGAGGCGTGTCTCGCACGCGGCCTTCTCGTGAACGCCGTCCGGCCGAAGACCCTGCGATTCGCTCCTCCGCTCACCGTCTCCGCGTCGGAGGTGGACGCGGCGGTCAGGATCCTCGACCAGGCGCTCGCCGCGATCTCGTCGTCGGCAACACAATCGGAGAAAGGAAGGGAAATCGCGTGAACGTCGGAAAGGTTGCGCTCGCGTACTCGGGAGGCCTCGATACCTCCGTCATCATCCCCTGGCTGCGCGAGGCGTACGGCTGCCAGGTCGTCGCGGTCGTAGCGAACGTCGGCCAGATCGACGACTTCGCCGCAGTCGAGCGGAAAGCTCTCGCGAGCGGGGCGATCGAGTGCCGTGTCGTCGACGTCCGGAACGTCTTCGTCTCGGACTACGTGTTTCCGGCTCTCCGCGCCGGCGCGGTCTACGAAGGCCGCTACCTCCTCGGCACCGCGCTCGCGCGGCCTCTCATCGCGCGCGTCCAGGTCGAGGTCGCGAAGGAGACCGGTTGCGACGCGCTCGCGCACGGCTGCACCGGAAAAGGGAACGACCAGGTCCGCTTCGAGCTCGCCTATCGGGCCCTTGCCCCGGAGCTTCCGATCATCGCGCCGTGGCGCGAGTGGGCGCTCAAGTCGCGCGAAGACGAGATCGCCTATGCCGCGCGCCACGGCATTCCCGTGCCTGTCACGGCGGCGAAGCCCTACTCGATCGACCAGAACCTCTGGCATACCTCGTACGAGGGGGGGATCCTGGAGGACCCCGCGGTCGCGCCTTCCGAGGACATGTTCCAGACGACCTGCGACCCCGCGAAGGCGCCCGACGAACCCGCGCTCGTGGAGATCGAGTTCGAGCGCGGATTTCCGGTCGCAATCAACGGCCGCCGGCTCGAACCGGGAGAGCTCGTTGCCGCGCTCAATACCCTCGCCGGCGCACACGGGGTCGGCCGGATCGACCTCGTCGAGAACCGTCTCGTGGGAATGAAGAGCCGCGGCGTGTACGAGACCCCGGCCGGAACGGTCCTCATGGCGGCGCTCTCGGATCTCGAATCCCTGACGCTCGACCGCGAGACCCACCACTACCGCGAGACGATCTCGCCGCGGTACGCCGAGCTCGTTTACAACGGGCTGTGGCACTCCCCCCTGCGCGCGTCCTTCGACGCCTTCCTGGAGAGCTCGCACCGCTGGGTCAGCGGCAGCGTCCGGTTGAAGCTCTTCAAGGGCTCCTGTCTCGCCGTTTCCCGGACCTCGCCGTACTCGCTCTACCGGCACGACCTCGCGACGTTCGGAGAGGACGGCGTCTACGACCAGAAGGACGCGGCCGGGTTCAACAACCTCTGGGCGCTGCCCACGCGCGTCGTCGCGGCCGTGCGCCGCGAGACCGCCTCCCCGGCGCAGGAGCCAGCGCCGGTCTCAAGCGAGTGAAGGACGAGCGCTCGACGGCGGCTCCGACGCGCCCGCGAAAGCTCTGGGGTGGGCGGTTCGAGGGCGATCTCGATCCCGAGATCCACCGGTTCACGTCTTCGCTGGCGTTCGACCGGCGACTCGTCCGCCACGATGTCGTCGGAAGCCTGGCCCACGCCCGGATGCTCCGCGAGACCGGCGTTCTCTCGCCCGACGACGCGGACGCGATCCTCTCGGGGCTCTCCTCCCTCCTGACCGATCTCGAGGCAGGGCGCCTCGCGGTCGAAGGCGACGACGAGGACGTCCACTCATGGCTCGAAAGGGAGCTCTTCGGCCGCATCGGGGAGCCCGCGGGCCGCCTGCACACCGCGCGCAGCCGCAACGACCAGACCGCGACCGCGCTGCGGCTTTTCGTTCGCGAGGTGATCGAGCAGATCCTGGAAGCTCTGGTGGCGCTCGAGGAGACCTGGCTCTCCGCGGCTCGCGGGCATCGCGAGACCTGGATGCCCGGGTACACGCACCTCCAGCGGGGGCAGCCCGTCAGTCTGGCCCACCACCTGCTCGCGCACTTCTGGTCGATCGCCGCGGATCGTCAGCGCTTCGAGCGAGCCCACGCGAGCGCCGGAATTTCTCCCCTCGGCGCGGGCGCGGTCGCGGGCACTCCCCACCCGATCGAGCCCCGGCGGACGGCGCAACTGCTCGGATTCGAGGAGGCTTTCGTCAACAGCATCCACGCGGTCGCCGACCGCGATTTCGCGGTCGAAGCGGCCTTCGCCTGCGCTCTCGCGGCGGTGCACCTCTCGCGATGGGCGGAGGACGTCGTCCTCTGGACCTCGTCGGAGTTCGGCTTCGCCTCTCTGGACGACTCGGTCGCGAAGGGCTCGAGCCTGATGCCGCAGAAGAGGAACCCGGAGCCTGCGGAGCTCGTCCGCGGAAAAGCCGGCCGCGTGATCGGAGATCTGATCGCGCTCCTGGTCGTGCTGAAGGGTCTTCCGCTCGCGTACGACAGCGACCTCCAGGAAGATAAGGAAGCCGTCTTCGACGCTCTCGACACGATCGGCGGATGCCTCGCCGCGGCGCGCCGCGTCTCGGCCGGCCTGGTCTTCCATCACGAGCGCCTGTCCGGCGCTCTCGCGGAGGGACATGCGACGGCGACCGACCTCGCCGACCACCTCGTCGGTCGAGGCGTCCCGTTCCGCACCGCCCACGAGCAAGCCGGCCGCGCGGTCCGCGAGGCGGAGAAACGCGGCATCTCTCTCGCCCACCTCCCGCCGGACGTCCTCTCGACCGCCTGTCCCGACGCGGGCAGCGACGTGGCCGCATTTCTCTCCGCCGAACGCTCCGTCCGATCCCGCCGCTCCGCCGGCGGGCCGGCGCCGGAAGCCGTGTCCGCGCAGATCGGGCTCGCGGAGCGGGAAATCGAGGCGGCCCGCGCGTGGCTCGGCCGGCGCCAGACGCCGCCGATCTACCGGGCGCACCGCGAAGGGAAGCTTCTCGACGGAGAGATTGCGTGAACAAGCCGGCGCGGGAGCGGGCCATCCTCGAGATCGTGTCCGGCCATCCGGTTGCGACGCAGGAGGAGCTCGCGCGGCAGCTCCGGCGGCGCGGCGCCGCCGTGACCCAGGCGACCGTGTCCCGCGACGTCAAGCGGCTCGGTCTCGTCAAGGTCGCCGACGCAACCGGCACCTACCGCTATGCGATCCCGAACGGAACAGCCGGTCCGACCTCCTCCTCCGAAGAAAACCTGCGCAACGCTTTCCGGGAGTTCGTGACGACACTCGCCGCCGGAGAAGCCTTCTTCCTCGTCAAGACGCTGCCGGGGCGCGCGAACGCCGTGGCGATCGCGCTCGACGAGGCGCGCCGTCCGGAGCTCGCCGGCACGATCGCGGGAGACGACACGATTCTCGTGATGGTGCGGAAGGCGCGGGATTCCGAGAGTGCGCGCCGGGCACTGGAGAACTTGCTCGCCTGATACCGAGCTGGCGGTTTTTCGCCCGATCAGAAGTGCTGGAGCGCTTCGACCGGAGCGTAACGATCGGTCAGTTCCGGTATGCCTTCCGGCTCCTCCGCGCCGTGGAGGACGCTCGAGGCGTATCGCGCCATCCGGGAAAGTCGCCATCGGACCGCCAGGCCCTGCGCGTTGCGAAGCAGGGTCTCGGGATCGACCGGGTCGGCCGAGAGCGTGGCGAGAACGATCACATTTCCTTTCGGATCCTTTCGGCCGGCTGCCAGCTCCTGAGAGAGGACGTACACCTGTCCGAACTGTCTTCGGATCGTCCGGTAGCTCGCCCAGAAGAGTTGGGCGTTCTTCCCCATCAGGCTCCCGATGAAGTTCGCCGCGAACACCCCGTCGGGATTGAGCCGTCCCCGGAGCGCCTCGAAAAACTCGCGGGTCAACAGGTGAAACGGTACCCCGGTGGAGTTGAAGGCATCCAGCACGATCAGATCGTAGGTTTCTCCCGGTCGCGTCAGGAAGACCCGGCCGTCCTCGACCACCGTCCGGACCCTCGGCGATTCCCGATAGGCAAAGTACTTTCGCGCAATCTCCACGACCGCGGGATCGATTTCGACGGAGACGATCCTCGCATCCGGCACGAGCCGGTCGACCGCGCGGGCGAAGCTCGCTCCGCCGAGTCCAATCTGACAGACACTCCGGATCGAGGGGCGCAAGGCCCAGGAAAGAAGAAGACCTTCCTCGTAGCCGGCAAGAAAGCGGTTTGGATACTCGAGCGAAAAGATCGTTTGGGTCAGGTTGTCGAATCGGAGATAGCGGGTGGCGTCGAGTTGGGAGACTGAAATGTGATGGTAGGCCGTGTCCCGGTAGAACAGAATCTTCTCCCCGCTGACGCTTCGAGGAGGTTGGTGCGCCAGCGCGGTCACGCCACATGCGACCGTCGCGAGACTCGCCACGACGATCGTCATCGTGCCTCTCATCATCAGAAGCGCGCAAAGCGCGAGCACTCCGGCGAGCCCCAGGAGCAGGCTCGGAACGGCGAAGGCCGGGATGAGCACGAACGCCATCAGGAGAGTTCCCAGAATCGATCCGAATGCGGAAAGAGCGGAAAATCCGCCGGACACGGATCCAACCCGTTCCAGCCGGGAGGCGGAAATCCGAACGGCGAAGGGGGACACCATACCGAGCGCCAGCGAGGACGGGAGGAAGAGGACGAGCGACGCCGCCAGGGCGGACCATCGGACGTCCCAGCCGGCGCGGCTCACGAGGCTCAAGAGCGCGTTGCCCCACGCAACCGACGGGAGGATCAGCACTGCGGCGCAAGCCAGGATCAGGGACACCGCATCCGGATGGGGGCGGTAGTCCGCGAGACGACCTCCGAGCCAGTAACCGACCGCGAGCGCGGTCAGGAAAGTCGTGATGAGGCTGCCCCAGACGTAGACAGAGGATCCGTAATGGGGCGCCAGGACGCGCGAGCCGAGGATCTCGAGCGACATGAGCACACCGCCCGACAGAAAGACGACGGCGGCGATTCGTCTCTCTCTTGAAGCCAATGCTGCGGGAATGCCCTGATTTTACGCCACTCTTCGGCGGTCCCTCCGCTAGAACGGGTACCCGATCGAGAGGAAGAGCCTTCCCTTCTCCTTGCGGGTGGCGCTCGCGAGAACGCCGATGACGTTGCCCTTGTCGTCCACGAGCGTCACGTTGAACGGGACCGCCCGGGCATCGAGCGGCCAGCCGTACTCGACGCGAACCGGGCCGATCGGCGTCATGTAGCGCAGGCCGACCCCAACCCCCTGCCGCAGACCCTGATCCCCTTCGATCGCGAGCCGGATGTCCGAGGGCCGCTTCCAGACCTGCGCGGCGTCGTAAAAAAGCGTTCCTCCCAGGTTTCCGAAGATCGGGAACCGGTATTCGGCATTGAGCCCCAGGAAGCCGTTCCCGCCGACGATCCGCGGGCCGGCGTCGCAGTCATACCCGGTCAGGTCGGGGTACGTGGCCGCGCAGGAGCCGACGCCGCTGCCGGTGTGAACGGTCGCGCGCGTGTCCGGATCGACCGTCACGCCGGGAATCCCCAGCAGGTCCGTCTCGAACGCGCGGTTCGTCGAGCGGCCGCCGGCGAAGAATCGCTCGGCGAGCGGGACCGGAACGCCCTGCTCCACTCCGTACGGAAAGATCGCGCCGGCGCGCGCCGCGACCGCGAACACCCCGCCGCCGAACGGGCGGAAGTACGCGCTCTGCCCGGAGAGCTTCGTGTAGCGGGCATTCGCCGAAAGCAGAGGAAAAGCGTACTTCGTGTTGACGGTGACGTAGTAGCCGGTGCGGGGATCGATGATGTCGTCGCGCCGGTCGTAGAAGAGATTGGGACCGATCGCCGACTGGCGGATCGGCTGGTCGAACTTGCTGAACTCCCTCTCGATGTTCGAGAGATCCTGCGGGTTGACCGGCTCGATCCACTGATACTCGTAGCGCAGCCCCAGCCGGAGATATCGGCCGAACAGTCGGGAAGACTCGACGACCGAGCCCAGGCGCCGGATGTCGATCTTCTGGATCGGCTCGCGGGTGTAGAACGCGAGCACGTTCAGGGGAATGTTGCGGTTGAAAAGAAACGGCTCGCGAAAAGTCAGGATCACCCGGCCGCGCTGGGAGATCGGCGCGTACTGGACTTCGACCGAAGCCGAGCGCATCGTCCCGAAAAGGTTGTTGTAGGACACACCGACGATTGCGAACGGGTCGCTCCGGTTCTGGAGCGCGTCCGGCGCGTACTGATAGCCGAGGCCGTAAAGAAGGGAGAGGGGCCGCCCCTCCTGCACCGCGACGTCGACCGGCCGCGTCTGGTTCGCCGGGTCCGCCGGCTGGGGACGCAGCTCGACGCGGCGGAAGACCCCCGTCCGGGTCAGGTTCCTCTGGGTCGTCAGAACCTCCGTCTCGGAGAACGGATCACCTTCCTTCCATGTGACGAGCCGCGTGATCCGGTCGGTGCTGGTGCGGGTGTTGCCGCGCACGATCGTCTTGCCGAAGAACGACCTCATCCCCTCTTCGACGTCGTACGCCACGTCCGCCGACGTCCCGTCGGGCGACAGCGTCCAGGTGTCCTTGACCGAAGCCTCCCGCCACCCCCGGTCGCGATAGTGGTTCTGCAGGGCGAAGGAGTCCTGCCGGACCAGGTTCGGGTTGAATGGCTTCCCCGGATCGACCGTCAAGATCTTCTCGAGATCGTCGGGAGAGAGGTGCTCGGCCCCGACGACCTTACGGCTTGCGACCACCGCCCGCGGCCCTTCCGTCACGTGAATGTTGACGATCAGACGGTCGGGTTTCGAGCCCTCCGTCACCTGCGGATCGGCGATGCGGGCATTCACCCAGCCCCGGGTCTGGTAGTAGCCGAGCATCGCGTCGACGTCGTCCTTCAGGACGGAGTCGACGAGGCGGCCGGGCCGCAGGAGAGGCAGCCCCTTCTCCTGGGTGACCATCAATTTCCGCAGCTGTTTGTCGGAGACGGAGTCGTTCCCGGCGATGGCGATCTTTTCGACGGCGAACTTCGGCCCCTCGTCGACCGTGATCGACACGGTGAGAACGTCTCCCTGCTCCGCCATCGCGTAATCCACCTTCGCGCGGTAGCGCCCCTTCCGCTGAAGCCCCCGCCTCTCGTTCTCGGTGTACTGGAGGACCAGGTCTTCGTCGAAGATCTGTCCTTCCAGGAGATCGCTCACTTCGCCACGGACCCGACGTTCGCGGATGCCGCGGGTCTGGAACACGACGCGCGGGCCGACCGTCACGCGATAGACCGGCATCACCCGCCCGTCCTTGGTCGGCTGCGCCGCGATCAGTTCGACCGTCCCCCGAAGATGCGCGTTCTTGTGAAGAAACCTGGTGAGCCGGTCCGCGTCGGCCCGGGCCTTCGACTCCCGGTACCGGTCGCCCTCGTCCAGGTGCGCCTTCTTGAGGAGCTCTTCCCGAGTGAACGGCTTCGTCTCCCCGTCGAAGAAAGGCGGAGCCGTGCGGGCGGGCTTGCCCGCATCGATGTGGTAGATGACCAGGGCGTCGAAGGTCTTGCGGTCGAAGAAGACCTCCGGTTGGATGGTCGACGCGATGTAGCCCTCGGCGTCCAGGCGCCGCTTCAGCGCCTTCGCTCCTTCCTCGAGCTCCTCGGGCTGGAAAACCGAGCCCTCCGGGAACGGGATCGCACGGCGCATCTCTTCTTTCGAAACGGAGACGCCGTCGTCGAACTTCAGGGGGTTGACCCGGAAGGAGCGGAAGAGGTGGACGGTCACCGCCACGCCCCCTTCCGCGGGCTTCGCCTCGAGGCGGACGTCGGAGAAGCGCCGCGTCGCGAAAAGGTTGCGGATCGTGGATCCCGTCGCCTCCTCGGTCAGGGGCTGGCCCGTCTTGATCGAGACGAGCCGCGCGACTTCGTCCCGGTCGACCGGACCGTCGGAGGTGTACGCGACCGAGACGACCGTGCGGCCGTAGAGCGGCGGCCGCTCGGACGGCTGCTGGCCGGCCGCGTAGCCCGAGCGGCCGAGGAGCAGGAGGAGCGGGAGCGCTCGAAAGGCGCGCGGCGTCACGGCCCGCCTCTTTCGAATCGAGTGACGCCTCAAAACCGCTGCCGCCGCCGCACGTTGATCGAGTAGATCCCGTTCTCGTCGCGGAGCGCCTGCAGCGTGATCGTCTGCGTCACCCGCCACTCGAGCTGAACGATCGATTCCTTGTCCGAGTTCAGAGATTGCGAATACGTCACGAGAAGCTCCGGCGTGATCTGCTTGCCGACCGTCGAGCGGATGTCGGTCAGCTGGCTTCCGGTGAACACGGGATCGATCTGGAAGCGATCGAGCCGGAAGAGCCGCTGGGTGCGGCGCGCGAGCGATCCGGTCACCGCTCCCGCCACGACCCCTCCCGCGGCCGACACCAGCGACTGATTCGTTTCTGCGCCGGCGCGCTGGTTCGGCGCAGCGCCGGTCAGGAGCAGCCCGATGACCGCATCGTCGGAGAGCGGCGGGTCCGATGTGAACGTCGACTGGATGCGCGGCCAGGTTCCCACGAGGTTGACGACCAGGTCGTACCCCTTGACCTCCGCTCGCGCGCGCAGGTCCAAGATCGGCGCGATGCGGGCCGTGTTGGCGAAGGTGACCGTGCCCGATTCGATTTCGTACTGGACGTCGCGGAAAGTGATGCGCCCCCCTTCGTCGAAGAGGATCTGGCCAAGAACGATCGGCTGCGCGACCGTCCCGCGAGCGACGAGATCGACCTCCGCGGTCAAACGCGCGACGTTGTTGCGGACCTCGAGGGCCGCGGCGGAGACGATTCTCACTTCGAGGGCCGTTTGCTCCTTCCACGGTTCTCGCGCGGCGATCGCGCCGCTCGGCCGGCTCCGCTCGAGCAGGTCGGAGAGCGTGACGCCGAAATCCCGGGAGTAGGTCCCGCGCAGGAGCGTGACCTCGCCGCGCACCACGTTTCCGCCCGGAACGCCGCTCGCGACCAGGTCGGCGTCCACGACGAGCCGCATGTCCTCGGGATATCGGAGCGCGACGTGCCGGGCCTGGATCGTCAGCCGGAAGTTCGAGGGCTTCAACCCCTCGAGGTTCACGCTTCCCGCCGCCAGGAGGTCGCCGCCCCCGACGCGGGCGCGGATGGCTCGGATCTCGGCGCTCGAGTCGTGAAACGAGATGACGCCGTCGATGTCGTCCAAGATCTGCGTCAGGCCCGTCAGCCGATACTTGCCGTTCTCGATCCGGACGGTACCCGAGAGAATCGGAGTCGCGAGCGTGCCGGCGGCGCGCACGTCGACCGAGAACCTTCCGGTAAGGGCGGTATTGGGCAGCGCGAGAGACACGAGCGAGGCGTCGATCGGTCCGGCCACCGCGACCGACAGCGCCTTCGAGCCGCCGAAATTCATCGAGCCCCGCACCTTCAGGTCGGTCCCCTCCCCGACCGCGTGGAACTCGTCGAAGACGAGCTCCTGCTTTCCGAGCACGATCCGGACGTCCCCGGAGGTGCGAAGCACGCCGGGCCGGTCCGGGAAGTCGAGCCGGGCCTCGGTGACCGTGAAGAGGCCGGAGAGGAACTCCCCCGCCTTCGCGGGGAGCGTCAACACTCCCCGAACCGCGAGCGCGCCGCCGCGTCCGGGCGCGAGGTCGAGCGGCGTGAAGAGCAGCAGCGCGGCGAGATCTCTCGCGTCGAGCGAGACCGATACGCGGGACCCCGGCTCGAAGACGTTCCCGGCAGCCGTCACGTTCCACCGATCTTTCACGGCGACGGATCCGGTGAGCTCTCCTGCGACGATTTTCGCGTCGAGCCGCGGCTCGCTCTTGTCCGGCAGGCGGTGGCCAAAGAGGGTCGCGTCGGCGA
>Ga0114129_10018109_pt1 | contig 10033 bp, 4 predicted proteins | sample RhiMetdeltSRZDD1_FD_80071 | JGI IMG/M metagenome (GOLD analysis project Ga0114129, IMG submission 80071) | Populus rhizosphere microbial communities from Tennessee, USA - Rhizosphere MetaG P. deltoides SRZDD1 (version 2) (version 2) | ecosystem: Host-associated > Plants > Roots > Rhizosphere >...
CGCTCACAACAACAATCATTACGGACAACTGGTCTACTACTTGCGGCTGAACGGCCTCACGCCGCCAGGCAGTCGCTGATGAGCAGTGCAGCGGCGCCTGCAGCTAGAGTTCTCGCTTCATCAACGACATTAGGTCTCGGAGAAGGGTTCCACCGCTGATTCGCCAAATCTGCCCACCATGTCTTTATCGGGCGCACGATGGGACTCGATGCATCGCGACGCAGGTAAAGACTTAATTGTCCGAATCGTGAAATCCCGGGCTGAAGACATCGCTCCAGGTAAGAACCTGATCTTGGTTATTGCCGCATTACCAGCTCTCAAATAAAGGGATTACGGTCTATTCAGGTAAGAACTTAATTGTTCATGAACACAACCGGCGAGTCGCTGCGACGCGCGCAGGTCGAAATGTGGGGGCGCGCCGAGTCCAGCGCGCCATTTTTCTGGGCCGCCTTCAGCTTACAAGGCGGCCCGGGCAAATAACGACCCCTGATCATCGTAACCGGACGCGATGCGCAATAGACGACGAAGTGATTGAACAGTACCAGCAGCGTCAGGAACCCCTTCTAAGGCAACCCTGAACGACAGGAACGGCATTGCGCTACCTTAGCAGCAGTGAACAAGGATCTTTTGGACCCTTTCTCCACGGCTTAAGACAGTCACTTTCGATCGATCATGACATGCGCGCAGAACAAGTCGCTCGAGGGATGGCTCACAACCACTGAAGCGCCGCGCCGACTCACAAGATTCCAGCACGAAGCCTTCAAAGCGGCCGTGACAGTCGAAAAGAATATCGCGCACCAACCCTGTGTAAGACTCCAGGCTGGCGCTAGGCTCATCCTTTCCGGGATCCTTTCCGGGATCCTTTCCGGGGCGTTCTCTACTTGGATCGTAGGGCCTGCCCGATCCATCGGGATTGCCGTGGACCGTGGATGCATCTCCGCCGAGGGCGTTTACCTTGAGGCCCATGTGATGCACGTATCGCTGCATCAGCGGGTACCAGCGGTTGTCAGTTGGAATCGTCGATGCAATGTGTTTGAAAACAGATAGTGTGCGCTCTTCATCCGCAAGGATCAGTTCCGCCTTTGATACAGGAATGCGAAACTCGCTCGACCCGATGATGCTGCCGTCTCGCCCGGATACTTGGTGTATGCTTAGATGATACACCTGACCGTAGACCACTGTGTCCGGTAGCTTGACGCTCAGCAACGCCGGAATGTTGAGCGTGCGCCCACCAGGAATCGGGATCCACGTCAGACCAGCTACCTTGAACTTTAGCGTATGCCGGTCGACCACCTCGCACGCGAGCGGGCTGCGCCGCAAGGCAGCCAGCGCCTGAATATGCGCTGTGTCGATATCGGAGAAATAGACTGTGACCTCGCTGTCGTGCGGGAGGTTGTGCCATCTGAAGATCAGCTCGTCCAGCCGATAGCGTTTGCCCACCGCCGCGAAATTCGCCACCGCCAGGGGCGCCGCCACCCCCGGCTGCGGCCCAATGGCAGGAAGCAGCGACGGCTTGATCTCAAAGGTATGCATTACAGTGTGCGAGTCGGGACCGCCGGGGTTATCCGAATGAAGAATCGCCAGGTTGCGCTGTGACAGGTTGTCGCTCGAGTCCGGCGTCTCGCCAGTGTTCGTCTGGTCGGGCTCGAAAAACACCTCGGCGACGATGCACATGTGTCGACCACGCGTCAGTTCCTGAATTGATCGGCATGACGCGGCCGGCCACGGACCGTCTGAGCTTCCCGGCGCAATCGGGATGCGATCGCGATCCTGGTTGATGTCCAGCCAGCAGCCGAAATACACCGTCACCTCGGCGCCAGATGGGTTGGGAGCGATGTCACGCGCCTCGTAGGTAGCGTCGAGCGTCTGCATGGCCATCGATGCTGCTCCCGGCTGACCCTGTACAGTCTCGACGCGAGGTGAGGCGAAGAAAGGAATCGACGCGACCTCGCCACCTGCGGTTCCTACCAGCGGTACCGTGGCGGGGCCGACTGCTGTTCTTCGGTAAGTCGTGTTCGGATCGAACTCGAGTCCTGTAGCCGCCACGTTGAACATGCGGAAGAAGCACTTGACGTGTTGCGCGGTAGTTGTCGTCGCGCGATAGCGAACCCGCGCGATCGCATAGTTAAACAGTGGCGCCATCATTGGCCACGCGCCGTTACTGGCGAGGTCAAGCGATGCATCGGTCGACAGGCCCTCGAACAGCGCGTTGCCGTTATTTGCCGGGATGTTCAGCTTGTCAAGGCACTGCCGGATAAATCCGATTGGGTCGGTCCCCTGCGTGACGTCGCCGAACTTTGACTGTCCCGCTTCGATAGAGAACACGCGCACGTCGGTCGATAACCAGGCGGGATTGTTTTGCGCCGCGTTGATGTCGATCATGTAAGGGTTCGGCGCGTAGGTCAAATCGAGCGTTTGGTTACACGTGTGGTGTCCCAACGTGAACGTCACTCGCAACTGCCTCGAGTCCATGAACGTCGAATAGGTGTTAAGGTTTCTGAACCGCACATGAAACGGAAATGTGATTCGTTGCGGAATGTCTGGGAACCCCGGGTTCACTTCTTGTAGCCGCCCTGCGGGAATCAACGTGAAGTCCGTATCCGGAACCGTCACATTCGTATCCGCCCACCGCACCGCGAACGATGGCGAGCCGCTCAACTCAGTGTGAATGAATCCGTCGAACTGTACATAGATCGCGTTGTTGAACGTTGCCTGTCCGCCGCCTCCCAGGGCCTCGACTTCCTCTTTTGAAAATGTCGAACGGTCCGTTACCACCGCGCATCCGAGATAGGCGATCCGAACGAACTTTGCCAGTTGGCACGGCTGATTGCTGTTATCAACCACCCAAAGCATGTAATAGCCGGGAGGGGCGACATTCCCGCTTCGTGGCGCAGTTACGTTCAGAGTGTTACCGTTGCGAGAATCGATAGTCAGTGCGACAAAACGTTGATCGTTGTTTGTGGAGTGCGTAACCGAGCCCGCACGGATGAGCGCAACATACTTCACGTTCGTCGAAGGGCGATCGATTTCTACAGTAAAGGATTCCCCATAGGTCACAACTTTCGGGAAGTCCGTGATCTGAATTCGGTTGGGGGTCCCGATATAGTCTGGCTCGTAAAGCTCGATTCTCTTGATGCCTAGTTTCTTCACGACGCCATTAACATTCTCGTCCGAATCCGGGTTTCCAGAGTTTGCATTTGTATTGCCGCCGGCGACCCACACCTTGCCATTGGGCAGTAATAGAGCCGTCGAATGGTAATTCCGCGCGTGAGTCCCGGCTTCCTTCACTGACCAGGAATCCGGATTCGAATACATTCCGGTATCCCAATTGATACCGGGATTGTAGATTTCGGCCTCGTTCACCGGATCTTCGGGATCCGTCACGTGGACACCACCCACCACACAAACCTCGCCGGTAGGAAGTAAAACTACGTTCGAGTATCGGCGATCACGTCCAGCGACGGCCTCCGATCTCCCGGCAGTCGCCGACCAGGTCGGCGCCGCCGATCCCAAGTCCAGTCTCCTGGGCGTCACACCGCCTACGAAGAGAATGCGTACTCTGTAATCTTCGGTCGGTAACAGCGGTAACAACACTGCCGGCCGATCCCAATCGTGGTATGCGCCTTCCGGCTCGACGATCTTGGGATCGAGGTAATCTCCGGAGAAAGGGTCGTACGCTGTGGAGAAGTGCGAGCCTTCCGTCCCGCCCGAGAAATTCGCCGGCATAGGCGTAGCAAAGAATAGGTGTCCATTCGGCAGTTGATACACCCGCGGGAAAAATAGGAACCTCCGTCCGCCACTCTGGGGCTCGCCCAGGGTACCCATCACTTTGGGTAGGTTAACCCAGAAGTTTCCAGCTTGACTGAAGCGCTCTGGCAAAATATTCCTGTGTCGGAAGTCCTGTTGATCCGGATGACCGAAGAAAGCCGCAACCTCACCGGTCGCGAGGGTGACCAGTCCAGGATACCAGCGGCCGCCGGAATGTTCTTCGTCCGGCTGATCTGGGTTCGCGTTGAGCTTGGCGACCTCTGTCCAAGTACGCTGATTATGGTTGTATAACCAACACCGCCGATGACCCAGAAAGTCCAATGCGTGCCCGTGGATATCTCCTCCCTCCGGCCACTCCTGCATGCCGCCCGCGATCAGCAGCCGCCCGTCAGCGGCGAAGACATGATGCGCGCAAAACACGTCACTGTCGGGCGACGGGATCGACGCGCTCACGAGTGAATGAGACTGCACATCATAGACTCGCGTCTTTCTAAAGTCGCCACCTGGTTCCTGCTGGGCGCTCCAATGCTCGTCGCCGCCGAAGAGGACTACTTCACCCGCATCGCCATTCGGAGTCAAAGCGGCGTGTATCGCCAAAATCTCAGAATCTATAATGGTAGAATTCCATGGCATGTTGATCCCTCCACTTGAACTGTTCTAACGGCATTTAAGCCTCTGCGTTATTGGTAATATCAACTAGGGCTGAGAACCTGGCTTATTTGAGCTAGCTTGTTGCTGAGGACGCCGGCAGCCGGAGGCGGTTGCGTCTGTCCGTCCGCAGCTTTCTCTCCACTGATCTAGACAGACAAGAATTTCAATAAAGTTATTGTTGAAATGGCGGCGATGCGTGTTTCGCGCATGAGCTCTCCTCCTATGCTGGGCGTCTCAGTTCTCACTCACGCATTGCTTGCTAGGCGCAAGATGCATGGAGTGACTAAGACGGCGTCACCTTACAGTAGGCGCTTACAACTCACCGTACCCTTTTCCGAATTCCGAAAAGATCACGCTGACACAAGTCTAGGGATTTCCGAACGAGGCGCGCTCGCGCATAGACATTTGTGGTATTGCTTGGCGATAATATGCGCGCACGAAACTGTAAATCTCAGAAATTCCGAACGAGGCCGAAGCCGTTTGCGTGCGCGGAGACGAGCGCTGATGGAAAAGAAGCAGCGCCGAGCTTTTAAACTTTCATATTTCATTTTACGAGAAGAACAGGCCGCCTTGCGCGCGACGGCGGACGCCGTATCCGCGCTCGATGTGACGCTTGTCCGGCAGGACAAGCGGGTCCATTACCTGCCGGGCCACCGCACGAAAGTCAGTCAGGGCGAGTGGTAGATCATGCGCCGCGCTCGCTCAACCGGATTCGTTCGATCAAACCCGCAACCTGGCCGCAACTTGGCCGCAATCTAGCTTGCTTTTCACAGAGAAAGGAGCGCCCACCGATGATTCGTCGAGCAAAATACCGAATAACAAAATTCGTCGTCCCTGTCTGTCTGGCCGCGCTGGCCGCGCGCGGGTTGGTCAACGTGGTGGCGCAGGAGCAGACCGAACGCACGCCATTGAATTATGGCGCGCCAGTGACGGCCCGTTTGAATAAAGGCGAGACACATCTTTATCCCCTCATGTTGACTGCGGGGCAATACGCGCAGGTTGAAGCTAAGGCGCTCAGCGGTGGCATCACGCTCGAATTGACGGCTCCCGACGGAAGAAAGCTCATGAAAATGAAAGCCAGCAATGGGAGGCCGGAAGGCAATTCTGTTGTGGCGGTAGCGGATGGAACCGCAAGCTATTTCGTAAAGATAACGGCGATGGATCGGGAAAAAGACGGCGTTGAATATCAAGTGAGGATGTCGGAATTGAGACCGGCTGAAGCTGCTGACAAGGCGCGCTGTCAAGGCGATCATCTCTTTGCCGCCGGGGAAGAGATTTATGACCAACGCACGCCAGAAGGCTTCCGCGACGCCATCAAAAAGTACCAGGCCGCATTGCCCTATTACGAAATTGCGCAGGACTGGTTCGGCGCGGCGAGGGCGGTCGTAACGATGGGCGAGGCATATTATAACCTCGCCAATTATCGTGACGCGTTAACCGCCTTTGAACAATCACTACCATTCGTGCGAAAAGCGGAGCGAACGACGAAATCACTCTCATTGGAGGCGAAAATAACCAGCAATATAGGCGCGATCGCCGACAACCAATATGACAAGCAGAAGGCGCTGTCTCATTATCTGCAAGCAATCGCTGTATACCGCCAATTGGGCGATCGTCCCGCGGAAGCCGTCTGTCTGATGAACATTGGCAACATATACACGACCACCGGACAACCAGAAGAGGCTTTGCGATGGTATGAGCGCGCCTTGTCTATTGATAGAGAACTAAGTAATAAACAGCAGGAGGCTGATGTTCTAAACAGTCGTGGCGCTGCAAAATATTTCTTGGGGAAACACCTGCAAGCAATCGAAGATCAAAATGCCAGCCTTGAAATCTGGCTCAAGTCGGGCCGCAGCGGAAAACAAGGTTGGACGCTAACCAACCTTGCCGCTAATTACATTGCATTGCAGCAGGCGAATACTGCGCTTGAATTACTCAACAAGGCGTTGCCGCTTGCCAGAAAAGGCGGTAACAAAAGTGATGAATCTTTTACGCTTCATTGTCTGGGAGACGCTTACCGGTTGCTAGGGCAGCTTGACGAAGCGCTTAATCGCTACCAGCAGGCGTTGGATTTGCGCCAGACGATGAACGAAAAGATTCTGGATGCCTATTCCCTCAACAGGATGTCCCAAACAGAAATCCTACGAGAGAACTTTCCGGAGGCGTTGCGCCAAAGCGACCGCGCCTTATCCCTTGTGGACCAGGTTCGAAAGCAGTACACAAACCCCCTGTTGGGCGCTTCATACAGTTCCTCAACGCATCATTATTACGCTCACCATATCACCCTGTTATTGAAGTTACATGCGCGAGAATCGGCGGCAGGTTACGACGTACAGGCTTTTCAGACCAGCGAACGCGCCCACGCTCGCGCTCTGCTGGAAAGTTTATCCGGCCTCGACGCCAATACCCGCGCTGACCTGCCCGCCGCGCTAATCGAACGTGAAGCGTCCTTACAAAAAGATATTGACAGGGTCATAAGCGAGCGGGACAAAGTGGTAAGAACAGCCGCCTCAGCTGTTAGAGACGCAAAATTGCATGACCTCGAAAATGAATTGAGGCATCTGACCACCGAAGTAGATGTGTTGCAGGGGAATATGCGCGCCAGGTATCCGCTATACACGGCTTTGTTGAGACCCCGGCCACTCAGTCCGGCTGAAATCCAGAGTCAGTTGCTATCCCCTGACAGTTTGTTGCTGGAATACTTTGTCGCGCAGGATCGTTTGTACTTGTTCGCCTTAACCAGCGAAAGTGATCGTGCGTTGCAGGTCTTCGAGATTCCGGACATAGCCGCCATTGAAAAAGCGGCTGAATTCTTTCAGCGCAAAAAATTTGAGAGCGCCGGCGAATTGCAGCGGCGTTTTTCCTATCAAAACCCGGACTTTGCCAAAACCGTTCATTTCCTAAGCGACAAGCTGCTGGCGCCGGTAAAACCACTGCTGCAAAGGCGGAAAATCTGGATTGTCAGCGACGGCAACCTGCAAAGAATCCCGTTTGCGGCGCTGCCTGATCCGCGCAAAACTTCTGCGGCCACGATGACAAACTCAGGCAGGGGCGCCGCGCGCCGTTCACCTATCATTCCCTTAATCGTGGAACATGAGCTTGCCACGCTGCCTTCGGCCTCAACCGTCTCTTGGTTGCGCAAAGTGGTTGCAACTCGCCAGCCCGCGGCTGGTGGAATCGCGGTCATCGCCGATCCGGTCTTTTCCGCCAATGATGAACGGGTGAAAAGCGCTGCGCCACGACCCGATCCCTCGCCAGTGACTATCGCGAAACTATTGAGGTCTCCCGATCTCGAACGGGCATTGCGAGATCTGGACGGCATGGCGGATGCCGGCGCGCTCAGCCGTTTGCCGGCGTCGCGCGACGAGGCGCAGGCCATCGCCAGACTCACTCCCGAAAGAAGCCTGGTTGCGATGGATTTTGACGCGAACCGCCAGATGGTGATGAATGGTGAGCTGAGCGACTATCGTTATCTGCATTTCGCCACACACGCTTATGTGAACGATGTCTTTCCAGGACTTTCGTGGCTGGCGCTATCCCAGGTAGACCGCAAAGGGCAGGAACAACCCGGCTATTTACGGCTGAACGACATTTATCAGTTGCGGCTGAACGCCGATCTGGTGACGCTGGGCGCCTGCCGGACGGGGCTAGGCAAACAAATGCGCGGCGAGGGCATGATCGGTCTAACGCGCGGTTTTATATACGCTGGAGCGCCGCGCGTAGTAGTTAGTTTGTGGGATGTGCCGGATCGAGAAACTGCCCAACTGATGCAGAGGTTTTATCGGAATTTGCTGAAGGGGAAACTGCCGGTTGGTGAGGCGCTGCGCCGCGCGCAGGTCGAAATGTTGGAGCGGGCTGAGTCCAACGCGCCATTTTTCTGGGCCGCCTTTAGCTTACAAGGCGACCCGGAAAAATAGCGGCTGTTCGTGAAATTTCAACCTGCTTAACCTCGTGACAGCCATCGTGACTGGGCGCGCTACTCAATGGTCACAAAGTGTAGCCTTACAATCGGCCCCCTATCTCGTCAAGGGCAGGGGTTGATTGGAATGTCATTTTCACCGCCGCCTGAAGGAGGAGCAGTCCCAATTGGGCCATCTTCCCCGCCTCCGCGATGCCTGGTTAAGAACGCATTGGTCGCGAAGGCCTTGATGCGGAAGTGTGTCAGCCCTGGGCTGGGATTAGCGTTCAGGCACTGGCAGATGATCACCCTCATATCCTCCAACTCATCTTTAATGGGCCGGGTCTGGTTGGATTTGTACATCACCATCGCAGTGGTCCCGCGCCGATTGATCAGCGCCAACACTTCGTCAACCTTGTTACCCGCTCTTTGCTTGATGCATTCAGCCACCATTTCCAGATAGTTTGCCGAAGGCAGCGCGACGTCTCCGGTAGCGCTATCAACTGGCAAACAATAGTCATCCACCGGAAGATAATACGAGATTGGCGTTTGGCGTCCTTCCACAGTCAGCTTGAGATTATGGAACGGCCTAGACGCGGAAGACGGCTCAGCGCCTGGCCGCCAGACGTAGGGAATCGCTGCGTCCCGGATTACACTTGTGATCGTCAGCGCCGGGCCATCCTTTGTCAGACGAATCTTTCGGCCGCGCAAGCTACTGTTTTCCCCGGATGTCAATTTTATGAAATCCGGGTGATCATCAAACGGAGAGATGTAATGTTCGTTCGGCCTGGCAATAGCTCGATAGAATTCTACTATTCCCGGGTCTTTCTCAATCGTGCCAGGGCAATGCCTGTTCGGCCTGACGTATTTTATATCGCATTCTCTTGGGGCGTTGATCGGTAAGACGGTAGCTCCATCAAATTCTCCTCTGATGGATATACTGATGAGCGCCGAGATCTTTTTCCCCACTCCGACTGGAACAAGAAAATAATCGCCGTCAATGCGGTCCAATCGTTTTACCTTGTATGGCGGAAGAGTATTTCCTGGTATGACATTTTTGTTTATTTGCGATAAATTGAAATTCTTGATTGCCTGTTGGGCTCGATCAGCTGCGCCTTTGTCTGAGATTTGGCGCTTCGGGAATAAGCGGCAAATAGCTCGATACACCCGGGCGAGCCAATTACAAATTGCAGACAGCCATGATTTTTGGTTCGAAGCAAGGCAGTGTATCCGAGAGAGAAGGTCATCAGTGACTTGCCCGGATTGATCACAAACATCCACAAAAGTCTCAGCCCAATCAGAGAACATGAATTCTCTCACCCACGTCGCGAACGGGACTACATCCTGATGATATGGGTCCAAATTACATTTGTGACCGGTTATTTGCTGTGTCAGAACGGGCGACGAACCACATTCTACATCGCGATAGGCATATCGGCCCAGTGGATTACGAATGTGGATCGCCCTGATCTTTTTGCGCTGTCTGGGGTTTGAGTCATGGTAATCGTCTTCTACATGAAATCCGTTGACGACTATCCAGTGCGCGTTGTCCTCACGGACCGCAACAATAGGCGCCACGCCTCTGAGGGCGACCGTGCGGATAATATGCCTGGAGAGTAGCTCAATTTGCGTGATCTTATCACGAGTGTCGATCGCCCTCGGCATCCCAGGATTGGTATTGTAGTTAGCGCTGCTGTCACCGAGAATGACGAACTC
>Ga0114129_10018110_pt1 | contig 10033 bp, 8 predicted proteins | sample RhiMetdeltSRZDD1_FD_80071 | JGI IMG/M metagenome (GOLD analysis project Ga0114129, IMG submission 80071) | Populus rhizosphere microbial communities from Tennessee, USA - Rhizosphere MetaG P. deltoides SRZDD1 (version 2) (version 2) | ecosystem: Host-associated > Plants > Roots > Rhizosphere >...
CCCCACGAGTTCAACCAGTACGTGCTGCGCGAACTGGCCCTGTACGCCGAGCAGGCGGGCCGGCGCCGGCCCAGTTCGCCGGAGTTCCGCCTCGAACTGGTCGACCAGCCCGAGTGCCCGCTGTTCCTGCGATTCACCGGAGCCACCTTCGCCGTCACGTACGCCGGCCGCGACTCGAAATCTATTGTGGACGCCGAGAAGTGGCGCGTACACGCCGAGGAACTGTTGCAGGAAGTGCTGAAGGATCCGGCGTACACCGAGTTCGACAAGCTGATGCTGCAGAGCCGCTACTATCGCGCGGTCGGCTTCCTGCCGTTCCTGCAAGGCGACATTCCCGGCCTGCTGGACGACATGGGCAAGGCCGAGACGTTCGCTCGCGCCATCGTCGCCGCTACGCCGTGGCAGGATCACCTGCGGCGCGAGAACCTCCATGCGTGCATGGAGAGCCGGGCGAAGGAGGCTTTGCGGCTGGGCGATCCCCAGCTGGCGCACAAGCGGCTGGCCGAGGGTCTGGCGCTGGACCCCTACCATCCACTGAGCACGGTCGAGCTGGCCGAAAGCCTGGCCAAGCAAGGAAAGCACGCCGAAGCAGCGACCTATTACCAGCGAGCGGCCCGCCTCGGACCGTACGGCACCGCGCTCGCGTACAACATGGCGGGCGAATGCCTGCGCAAGGCCGGCGACGATTCGCTCGCCGAGGACTGCTTCGTGCAGGCGCTCAGGATCGACCCCTACGCGGTGTCCGCCGCGCGGGGCTGGCAGACGACGGCCGGACCGGCCCTGGCCCGGCTCGCCGGCGAGTACGCCGACGGGCTCGGGGCGTGGGGTGCGAGCCGGCGGAAGGCGGCGGCATGACGATCGAGATCCGCGTGGTCGGCGAGGTGCCGGCCGACGCTGACGCGCGCTGTTTCCCGGTTTCCCCGTCGGCGGTGCACGAGCTGCCCGAGGCCGGGTTCCTCGACCGCGGCGGCTTCACCGCCGAACCCGGTCAGATCCATGTGCTGCCACCGGCCGCCCACGGCGAACCGGTCCGTGTCCTCTTCGGAGACGGCTCGGCCGACGCCCGCACCGTCGCCGCCGGGGTCGCGCGGGCGACCCGGCGGTATGAACGGGTCGCGATGCCCAGCTCGTCCGCCGCGGTCGGTGCCATCGCCGAAGGGTTCCTGCTGGGGGCGTACACCTTCGGGGTGTATCGCAGTGACCAGAAGGCGCGGACCGAGCGCCTGGACATCGTGGTGGCCGAGCCGGACGGCTCGGAGAAGAGCGCCGTGGACCGGGCCGTCCACATCGCCCGCAGCGTGATGCTGGCGCGCGACCTCGGCAACGAACCGGGCGGTACGCTCACTCCCACGGTCCTGGCCGAGCGGGCGGTCGCGGTGGCCGAGGCGAGCGGCCTTGCCTGCGAGGTGTGGGACCGCGAGCGCATCGCCGCGGAGGGGCTCGGTGGCCTGCTCGGCGTGAACCGCGGCTCGGCGCAGGAACCGCGGCTGGTCCGCCTGGAGTACGCGCCGGCCGATCCGGTCGCGACGGTTGCCTTGGTGGGCAAGGGAGTCACGTTCGACTCCGGAGGGCTGACCATCAAGCCGATCAATTACATGTGGGACATGAAACTGGACATGTCCGGTGCCGGCGCGGTGCTGAGCACGATGTCGGTGCTGCGTGCGCTCGACTGCCCGGTGAAGGTCGTCGGCTGGATGCCGTTGACCGACAACATGTCCGGCGGCGACGCCATGCGCCTAGGCGACATCCTGCGTACGCGCAACGGCAAGACGGTCGAGATCATCAACGCCGACGCCGAGGGCCGGCTGCTGCTCGCCGACGGGCTGGCGCTGGCCGCCGAGGAGTCACCGGACTACATTGTGGACATCGCGACCCTGACCGAGGCCCTGTCTCAGGCGGCCGGGCGGCGCGTGGCCGGGCTGTTCGCCAACGACGACGCATGGCAGGAACGCGTCCTCGCCGCGGCCGAGCGAGCCGGGGAGAAGGTCTGGCCGATGCCCCGCGACGGCATCGACAAGCGCCGTCTCGATTCGAAGATCGCCGACCTCATCAACACGCCGCACTACCGGTTCGGGCAGTCGGCGCTGGCCGCGATCTTCCTGCGGGAGTTCGTCCCCGACGGGATCGCCTGGGCGCACCTGGACATCGCCGGGCCGGCGTACGCCGAGGACGATGAGGGCGTGTGGGTCGCCGGGGCCACCGGGTTCGGCGTACGCACGCTCATTGAGCTGCTGACCTCGTTGGGGGCCACCGGTGTGGCAGCCCCCAACGAGGATCGGGATTAGAGCAGCTGGAGCCGGTACGCGCCGCGGCCGTGGGTCGCGGCGAGGAGCTGGCGGTGCGCCGCGTCCATGGTCAGACCGGGCACCTCCACCCGTGGCAGGCCGAGTCCCGCCATGAACCAGGCCGGCACGGGCAGCCAGCCCGGCGACCGCAGTACGCCGAAGTCACTGGAGACGTAGAGGTCGCCGGTGGCCGGGTCGAACGCGACGTCGGTCAGCGGCAGCTCGCCGATGCCGAGCAGGTTGGGGTCACCGTCGAGGCTGGTCCACGTGGCCGTGCCCGCGGCCGGGTCGTAGGTGACCGAGAAGATGTGGCCCGGCGTCGCCGGGGTGGACGCGTTGAAGCCGGAGTACGAGATCCACGCGTGGTTGGCGTTGGCCGGGTCCACGGCGATCCCGGAGACGAACCGGTTCGGGTCCACAGAGGACAGCGTGTCGATGCGGGTGAAGCTCACCGCCGCAGCGTTGTCGGCATCGACGTTCTTGGACACGAAAACGCGCCCGGTGCTGGTCGCCGCCCACAGCGTCGAGGTGTCGCTGGTGGCCCGCTCGGTGGCCGCCATGGTGCCGCCCGCACGGTCACCGAAGGCCGCGTTGATCAGCTGCGTGGCCGCGCCCGCGCCGCCCAGCGGCTGCCAGTCACCGCAGGTGACCTCGAAGTCGCCGGTGAACTCGTTGCAGTGGGCTTGGAACTCGGCCATCGACATGGTGCCCACGCCGGCGGTCTTGGTCCGCCACACGTGCGCGGCCCCGACGAACAGCGTCTTCGACACGACCGGGTCGGTGATGATCGGAACGTAGAACGCCTGCGGCTCGGTCTGGAAGATCGGGTCGGCGATCCACGCCCACGCCTCCGGCTTGCCGTTCTCGAAGTTCACGTCCGGGCTGGCGTTGAAGTACGTGTGTACGCGGAACGCCGGGTCGCTGACGTCGAAGCCGGACTGGCCGCCGTCGCCGCCGACCGTCTGCGGCCAGACCGTGGCCGAGCCGGTCGTCTCGAACGTTCCGTTGTCCTGCGTACCGCCCTGTACGTTCTTCGGGTCGGCCGGGTTCACCGTCAGGCTCTGGAACTGCAAGGTGTTCAGCCCGTTGTTGAGGCTGGTCCACTGGCCCGGTACCGCCGACAGCAGCCACTTGCACTGCTGCAGCGCCGATCCGCTCAGCCCGCGGCTGTTGCAGCGCGCCGAGGTGTCGACCAGGGTGCCGTCGGACCGCATGACACCGCCGTCCGAACCCTCCCAAACCTGTAGCGGGTTGTTCGGGTTGGTGACGAGCACGTGCTGGTCGGGGTGCAGGCCGTTGGGCGCCGTCGGGCTGGTGGCGTCCTCGGTCAGGTCCGACCACGTCGCACCGGCGTCCCGCGACAGCACGACGCCACGCGCGTTGGAGATGCCGTGATCCTCGTCGTAGACGTACGACCCGCCGACGTAGACGATGTCCGGGTGGCCGGGCGGTGAAGTGACGAAGTTGTCATACCAGCACTGACCGGTGCAGTAGTTGAACGTCGCGTAGCCCCGGTCGGCCGGGTTGCTGCTCGACAGGCTCGTGAAGGTGGGCGTACCGGTGCGGACGCTGTCGCTGCGCCAGACTCCGGCCGCGGGGTTGCCGGCCGTACCTTCGCCGACGTACATGCGGGTGTCGCCGTTCGCCAGCTGCGTGACGGCGAACATGTTACGGCTGGTGGTGTCGGCTCCGCTGGCCACCGGTGCCTTGATCTGCGTCCACGTGGCTCCGGCGTCGCTGGACCGCCACACGCCCCGGCTGTAGGAGCCGGCGTACAGCGTGTTGTGGTCTACGGGGTCGACCGCGAAGCTGCGTACGCCACGGGGCGAGCAGGCCCGCCCGCCGACCGCCTCGGTCTGGTCGCCGACACAGTCGGTGGCGTTAGCGGATCCATTGTGGATGAACGTGAAGGTCGCGCCGCCGTCGGTCGACTTGTACAGGCCCCACTGCGCCGCGCCCGGCACGATGGAGACGGCGCCGCCGGTCACCGCGGCGTACCCGCGTACGGCCCGGGTCGTGGCCACGTACAGCGTCGACGGGCTGGCCGGGTCCACGCTGATGTTCGCGATCGCCCGGCTGGTGAACGGCCCGCTGCCGGCCAGCTTGGTCCAGGTGTTGCCGCGGTCGGTGGACTTGAACACGCCCTGGCCCGCGCCGGAGTCACCGGACGCGTTGGCTTCGCCGGTGCCGGCGTACAGGATGTTGCGCGGCGCGTCGAAATACAGCGCGCCGACGTTGCTCGTCGGGAACGTCGCGGAGACCAGCACCCAGCCGGCGTCACCGGCCAGAGCCTTGTCCGTACGCCAGACGCCACCGCCGGCCGCGGCGGCCCACAGGGTGCACCGCTGCGTGCTGCAGGCGGGGTCCAGGGCCAGCGACGTGACGCGGCCCGACGTGACGTACTCGCTGTTGTGGCGGTTGAGGACGGCCGGGTAGACGGCCTTGGTCGGGCCCAAGGAGGACCACAGGCCGGGGATCTTCGGGCCGTTGCCGCGCCCGCGGGACTCCAGCCGGCTGATGGCGGCGTGCGAGGCAGTCGCCTTGGCCAGGCTGATGTCCTTGTCGGGGTAGGCCAGCGCGAGGAAGTGATCCTCGGCGGCGCTGGTCGGACCCTCCATGCTTTCGATCTTGCTCTCCGGCAGCGTGTCGGCCAGGTGCTTGGCCAGCGACGGCGGTACGCCCTCCCCGGCCAGTTCCGCGGCGAGTTCGGCCCGCTCCTCGCGCTCGTGCCACTCGACGACCTGCCATGTTCCGACCCCCGCCACGAGGGCGACAGCGGCCGCCGCGGCCGTGATGATGATCCACTTTCTCCTGCGCCCTGTAGGCAGTCGCAGCATAATTTTTCCTCCCCAGAGGGTGGGTTTCCACAGATTGGGACGCGCCGATCTGTGATGAGGACGCTGCCACTGACGAAGATCGATAACAAGCCGCGCTGCGAAGGGATATCAAGCTGTGCTGACGATGACGACGATCAGCGTCCGGGGTCCGTGGACGCCTTCGACCCGGTTCAGCTCGATGTCGCTGGTCGCGGAGGGTCCGCTGATGAACGTCAGCGGCCGCGTCGGGTCGAGGCGCCGAAGGAGCTCGGGGACGGTGTGGACGATCTGGTCGGCGGCCACGATGCAGATGTGCCGGTCGGGGATCAGGCTCAGTGCGCGCCGGCCCTGCCCGTCGCCGCCGTCGAGAACGATGGTCCCGGTCTCCGCGCAGGCGGCAGCGCACCGGGTCACCACGGCATCGACCCGGTCAAGCTCCGCGTGCGTGTGCGGCTTATCCGTCTCCCCATTCCCTTGTACGCCCACCGGCGCGACCAAGGTCCATTCACCGGCAATACTGTCCACAAGGGACTCAAGCGTGTCCGGAGTCGTGGTGTGCACGGTGGCCTTGTAGTCGACCAGCCGATCGGTGAACAGCTCCACCAGGTGCGGATCCCCGGGCGGGTACGCCCCCTCGGTACGGTAGTCGCGCGGGATCGGCGGCGGCTGGCTGGCGGCCGCCGCGTTGGCCGTACGGATGCGGGCCAGGATCTGCTCACGTGTCATGGTTGGCCTTCCACCAGTCGCGGAAGCTCTGCTGGGCGGGTGCGGGGAAGTCTCGGGCCTGGGTCCAGCCGCTCAGCGGTGGGGGCAGCCGCCGGATCCAGCCCCTCCGGCTGAGTACGCGCCCCAGCCGCAGCAGGCGACTGGCGAATCTCCAGCGCCGGGCGCCGCCCATCAGCCAGGCCGCGGTCGTCATGCCGATCGCTTCGGCGACCGGGTGAGGGCCGCGGTTACGCAGGTGGATCAGGATCGTGGGAATGTCGATGCGGACCGGGCAGGCGTCGAAACACGCGCCGCACAGCGAGGACGCGTACGGCAGGCTGGATGCGGCTCCGGTCAGTTGCGGGGTCAGGACGGCCCCGATCGGTCCGGGATAGACACTCCCGTACGCGTGCCCACCGGTGCGCTCGTACACCGGGCACACGTTCAGGCAGGCCGAGCAGCGGATGCAGTGCAACGCCGACCTTCCGACCGCATCGGCGAGCACGGCGGTACGCCCATTGTCGACGAGCACCAGATGGAACTGCTGAGGGCCGTCGCCGGGGGTGACGCCGGTCCACGTCGAGGTGTAGGGGTTCATCCGCTCGCCGGTCGACGAGCGGGGGAGCAGCTGCAGGAACACTTCCAGATCCGACCACGACGGCAGGACCTTCTCGATGCCCATCACCGTGATCAGGGTCTGCGGGAGGGTCAGGCACATGCGGCCGTTGCCTTCGGACTCGACCACCCCGATGGTGCCGGTCTCGGCGATGGCGAAGTTCGCGCCGCTGATGGCCACCTTTGCCGCCAGGAACTTGGCGCGCAGATGGGCGCGGGCGGCCATGGCCAGCCGCCGGGGCTCGTCGGTCAGCTGCGGGTCGACGCCGGGCATCTCGCGCAGGAAGATCTCGCGGATCTCGGCCCGGTTGCGGTGGATCGCCGGTACGAGGATGTGCGAGGGCCGGTCGTGTCCCAGCTGGACGATCAGCTCGGCCAGGTCGGTCTCGATCGCGGCGATTCCGGCCGCTTCGAGCGCCTCGTTCAGGCCGATCTCCTGCGTCGCCATGGATTTGACCTTGACGACCTCGGCGGCGCCGCTCGCCTGGACCAGCGCGGTGACGATGGCGTTGGCTTCATTGGCGTCGTTGGCCCAGTGGACCTGTCCGCCGCGGGCCTGCACCGCGGCCTCCAAACGGATCAGGTGCTCGTCCAGGCGGGCCATGGCGGCCGCCTTGATCGCCTCACCGGCTCGGCGCAGCTGCTCCCAATCCGGTAGCTCGGCCACGACAGCGGCCCGCTTGGCGCGGATCGTCGCGGTCGCGTGCCCGATGTTGCGCCGCAGCTGCGTATCCGCCAATGCCTCGCGCGCGGCGGCCGGAAACCCGGTCTCCGGATGCAGCTGGCCCACGCCAGCGGGCGCCGTCGGCAGGCCGAGGAAGGTCTTCATGACGACGCTAGAATCTCGGCGAGGTGCACCGTCTTGACCCCCGTACGCAGCCGCGACAGGCCGCCGCCGATGTGCATGAGGCAGGACGAATCCCCGGCCGTGACGACCTCGGCCCGCGTCGCCAGCGCGTTGTGCATCTTGTCGGCCAGCATTGCCGTGGACGTGTCGGCGTTCTTCATCGCGAACGTGCCTCCGAATCCGCAGCACTGGTCGGCGTCGGGCAGCTCGACCAGATCGATACCGCGTACGTTGCGCAGCAACCGCAGGGGCCGATCACCCACCCGCAGCAGGCGCAGGCTGTGACAGGTCGGGTGGTACGTGACCCGATGCGGATAGGAGGCACCGACGTCGTCGACCCCGAGCACGTCGACCAGAAATTCCGACAGCTCATATGTTTTGGCCGCTACCGCGGTGGCCCGCTCCTTCAGCTTCGCGTCCGGTGTCACCGCGGCGTGCTGATGGCGTACCGAACCGACGCATGACCCCGACGGTGCCACGATCGCGTCGAACGGCTCGAACGCGTCCACGAAGGTGCGCACGAGCCCGGCTGCCTGGCGGGCGTACCCGGTGTTGATGTGGGCCTGGCCGCAACACGTCTGCCCGGGCGGAAAAGCGACTGTGTGACCGAGCCGTTCCAGCACAGCCACCGTCGCCCGGCCGACGTCGGGGAACAACGTATCGGCCAAACACGTCACGAACAGCGCGACCCTCACGGGCGAAGATCCTATAGGATCTTCGCCCGTGACGCCCAGTGTGCGCCGGTGACTATTGCGCGTGCGCCATCAGGTCGCGCGGCAGCACGCTCAGGACTCGCAGAATGTGATCCCGGAACTCCGACATGTACGCCGCGAGGAACGACCGGACCGACGGGTCGGTGACCTCACCGTCACCGGGAAAGATCTGCGGCGTGTACTGGACGTACGCCTCCGGCGCGGTCATCTGCCGGGCATTGCAGAAACTGAGTACGCCACGCAGGCTCTGCTGAGCCAGCGCGGTGCCGATCTGCCCGATCGAGGCGCCGATGACGGCCGCCGGAATGTGGTCGAAGGCGTTCTGCCCCCACGGGCGGGACGCCCAGTCGATGGCGTTCTTCAAGGCGCCCGGGATCGACCGGTTGTACTCCGGCGTGACGAACAACAGCGCCTGTGAGCGGTGAATCGCGTCCTTCAGCGCCACCGCCTCCGGCGGGTAGTCCGCGTCGTAATCCGGGCTGTACAAAGGCAGGTCCCGGATCGGGATCTCGGTGAACGCGAGGTCCGGCGGCGCCACCGTGATCAGGGCCCGGGACAGCTCCCGGTTGATGGATGTCGACGAGAGGCTGCCGACGAAGTATCCGACCTGGTAGGTGGCCATGGCGCTGCCTTCCTGACGGGGTTGCACCCTCCCTTCATACCCACCGCCACCGTGGTCATCAGATCTTTCCGGGTAATCGTCGCTGCACGCGATCGGCTACGGCCAGCAGGTAGGGGCCCCGTTCGGGATGCGCTCGGGCGTTGGGAGAGTCCGGGCCGTGGCGCGAGAGCATGTCGGCGATCCGCTGGGGCACCGTCATCGGCTGGCCGTCGGGACCGATCGTCTGGTCGGCGTACGTCAAAGCATCAGCGAGCGGCGAGACCTCGCGCACGAACTCGGCGAGCGACAGGCCACGGACCTCGGCGACGAAGCAGGCGCCCGAGTGGTGGGTGACGAGCGCGGCCAGGCGGCTGGACCAGCCGTGGCGGCGCAGGTACCGGCCGCCGTCGAGGGGGTGGAAGCCGGTGTCGCGAACCGGCTCGGCGTAACCGATGTCGTGCAGCCACGCCGCGGCGATCAGCATTTCGGCGTCGTCGCCGCCGATGGCCGCGGCGATCTCCTCGGCCCGGTGGGCCACGCCGGCCGTGTGGTTCCACCGCTTCGGCAGATCGGCCAGGATCCGGTGGGCGAGGTCGCGAGCGGCGTCGGCGCGCAATGGAGTCACGACTGCCATCCCCTCACGGTAGGCACGTGCGCCGGAAAGGTGCAGGGCGGCAGCGTGATATTCGCCTGCTCGTCACCTTTCGTTCAGCTTCCGCAGCGCCCGCGCGTCCTCGATCGCCGCCCCGCCCGGGTCGTTGTTGAAGAACACGTAGACCTGGCCCAGGTCGCGCATCCGCTGCTGCCACGTGCGCAAGGCCCGCTCGCCGTAGCGCGGCCGCGGCTCGGCCCGGCCCTCGTGGAACCTCATGTAACCCCAATCAGTGGTACGCCATAAGGGCGTCACCGGCCGGCCACACCGATCGGCCCAGCACAGAGCCGCCTGGTGCTTCTCCAGCATCGCGCGTACGCCGTCGGTCCACCACGAACGGTGCCGGGGCTCGACCGCCACCAGTACGCCATCGGGCATCGCCCGCAGTACGCCGCCGAGCGCGTCGATGTCGGCGCGCATGGTCGGAGCGAGCTGGATGAGCACCGGACCGATCCGGTCGCCGAGCGGTTCGAGGCGGTCGAAGAAGCGGGCGACCGGCTCCTGCGGATCCTTCAGGCGCTTGATGTGCGTCAGGAATCGGCTCATCTTGGCGGCCATGACGAACCCGGCGGGGGTCTGCTCGCGCCACTTCTGGGCGGCGCTGCGCTTGGGCAGGCGGTAGAACGTGCTGTTGACCTCGACGACCGGAAACTCCTGTGCGTAGTACGCGAGCCACCGGTGGTGCGGTACGCCGCGCGGGTAGAAGCGGCCGCGCCAGTCGGCGTACTGCCACCCCGACGTTCCGATCGTCAGCATGCCCCACGCTTACCCCCGATTCGCATCGAACATGAGCTGGGGG
>Ga0114129_10018111_pt1 | contig 10033 bp, 5 predicted proteins | sample RhiMetdeltSRZDD1_FD_80071 | JGI IMG/M metagenome (GOLD analysis project Ga0114129, IMG submission 80071) | Populus rhizosphere microbial communities from Tennessee, USA - Rhizosphere MetaG P. deltoides SRZDD1 (version 2) (version 2) | ecosystem: Host-associated > Plants > Roots > Rhizosphere >...
ATCCGTCCAGTAAGCAACACCTCGTGTATTCTTTCGCGGAGCGCGGTTTCCACGCACGCCCTCGTCAGGCCGGTACAACCACAACGCCTCACCCGTGGCGGCATCGATCGCTATGACGTCGCGGCGCGGACCGGCCGTGATGTAAAGAACGCCTTTCGCCATAATGGGCGTTACTTCGCTTTGAGGCACAGGCGTGGGTGAAAAGTTACCGGTGTTGAATGTCCAAGCAACCTGAAGGTTCTTTACGTTGTCGCTATTGATCTGATCCAACGGTGAGTAACGAGTGCTGCCGCCGTCTCCACCGAAAAAGGTCCATTCCCCATCTTTGGCACCGCGCTGCCCGAGTATCGTGAGAGGCAAACAAAGTAAGAGTATAAGAACGACAATTCGCGACATGGTTCCTCCCGCAAATGGGAGAGAGTAACAGGAACACAAAAGGCACAAGAAGCACAAAGTGTGTTTTGTGCTTCTTGTGCCTTTTGTGTTTCCTGACTAGTTCCTAGGCTTCAGAAGTTGAACCGTGTCGAGAACGTAAACTTGCGATTTGCGCTACGGTTATCCGCGTTCGAAACACCATTGGTGACGTCTTGTGCATCCATTCGCCCAAAGTTAGGACTATTGATATCCACAATTGGGTTATTCCACCACGGCGTATTCAGAACGTCGATGGCATCGAAGCGAACCTCGACGTTCTTAGTTTCGGTTATCCGGATCCTCTTCACGAGGTTCAAATCGAATTTGATATGCGATGGACCTTCGATATAGGTGCGGCCGAGAGTACCTACCGCTCCGGGCGCAGGATTCGCAAGGACCACGTTTCCATTCGAATCGTAAATGGCCTTATTCGAGAAGGAACTTTGCAGAGTCTGTGACTGCGTAACACCCGCCTTGGACGGATCGTCTTTCTGGACTAAACCGTCGAAATAGGAGGCGCCGCTTGCAATCGGGGTAATTTCCCCTGCACTTTTCGCGAAAGATCCCGAAACATCGGGAGTGTTCGATGTGCGCACGATCGCAATTTGTCCGGGGACCTGCGTCCATGTGAGCTGGGAATTTGTAGCCGTAATCGTTAGAGGTTGTCCGGAACTCCATTGCAGGATTCCGCCCAGTTGCCACCTCTCGACGAGGCGAGCGAGGGTTCCGTTCGAGCTGCTCATGAATTTCTTACCCTGGCCGAACGGCAGCTCCCAAGTACCGTTGCTACGAATGTCGTTCGTACGGTGAAAAGTTAGGAGAGATTTGTTCAGGTGACGATTGTTCGGGTCGAGGTACGAGATATTACCGTCATTGCTGGCTTCACCAAGACTTCGACCCCACGTGTAAGCAAGCGAACTCGCGAATCCGTTCGATAACCGTTTGGTGACCTGAAGATTCATCGAATGATACGTAGAACTTCCGGGATTCGTCATCAATACGACTGCCGCATATTGCGGATTGGGGACGAGCCAGTTGTCGGGCAGTCCGCCATTCTTTATCAGACCGCCGGCTCCAGTTGTGGTTCCTTGAGTGGACGTATTCAGCGCATTTGCGAATTCACCAATTCGTCCATCTGCCAGTAGCGGTTTGAACGTTGCGTTCGCCCGCAATGCCGCAGATCCCGTCAAATTGACGCCATCAACCGTGCCTTGTCCTAAAGCAGCGTTTGTTCCCGAGTTCAGTGTTATTCCATTCAACATCTGGTTGAACAGCGGGGAGTTGCCTCCGGCTCGCGTCTGATTGTATGCATCCAGCAATGTTTGGCCGGCGCCCTGAGCGTAAATGTTCATGTCGTCAATGGAAATGCCCCCGAAAAGCTTCGTACCTTTGCTGCCGATATATCTGGCTTCAAAGGTGAGGTTCTTCGCCAATTCGCGTTGAATTTCCAGACTCCAATTCTGCACATAAGGGTTCACGCGGTTGTCGTCAAAGCCGACCAAAGGATCAGATCGCGAATAAAATCCTTGGGGGGTGAGGGCCTTGAACGTCGAGGGCGGTCCTGGGACGGGAATGGGAAGATTTGGCGACGCAAGATTGAAATAGGTATTGTTGACACCTTGAAGCGTAAACGTCTGGTTGTATGTAAGACCAGGATTGTTGCCGCTGGCTACATTCAAACCGGCGTTGAAGGATGCGGCGCCCTGATAGTTAAGACCGTACCCCGCGCGCAGCACTGTCTTCTCTTTTCCGCCCCACGGCAGAGACCAGCTTAAGCCGACCGCCGGAGCGAAATTGTTCCAGTCGTTTTGGTAAAAGAGTGTGTCGGAATTCGGCGAGTTCTTTCCGACGAGTTGCAGTACCGTGGGGGAACCCGCGCTGATTCCGTACAATCCCTTCGCGCCGCCGACAGGCAAAGCGTGCATACCATTCGCTTCCCAAGGGACTCCGTACCAATCGTAACGCACGCCCAGGTTGAGCGTGAGATCCGGCCGAACTTTCCAATCATCTTTAAAGAATGCACCCCACTCGTTTTGGTGGTAATTCTTGACTCGCGTTTCTGACACGAAGTCTGTATCGTTCGGGTGGAGAATGTTGAAGGTCAATGGTGCGTTTGAAATAGATCCGGATAGGTCCAGAAGCAAGTTCTGCATAACGCCGACACTACCGCCAGTCAGGCCGGGAACCGCTGTATTGATGCCGGTAACTGCTACTCCCGGGTTTGTCACGGTTGCTACAGAATATTTGTACCAATCGGGATTATCCGTTCCGTTCCATCCACGTGACGATGTGAGACGAAGTTCGTAGCCACCCTTAAAGCCGTGTTTACCTTTTGCCCAACTGAGGGTGTCGCTGAATGTCCAGATTGGACTCGTCTGGCCGCGCGTTGCCGCACCGCTGACGCTGGTGACGAGGTGGTCCGGAAAGAGCGCTTGCGTTGGGAAAAATGCAACGCCGCCATGGGTTGGGAGCTCTTGTCGCGCCGCCTCACCAACTTCGTCGGGTCTCCAGATGGAGGACCAGCTGTAGTTCCAATTCTTGCGGCTGCCCATCCGGAACTCATTCACGAGTGTCGGTGAGAGCGTAGAGACCAAGGAGCCTGTGAGCACTCGGGGCGCCCGTTTAACCGAGCCGTTGTAACCACCCGGCCAGTTGGACATACCCGCTTGTGTTGTTTCCGCCCAGTCTCGTTCCCAGCTCCCGCTGAACGACGCCTTATGGTTCGAGTTAAAGTTGTGATCCAGCCGGACGTTGTACTGATTCCGATTCGTGTCCTGACCATCGCCGTTGGCAACGTCGACGCCTTCGTTTCGGCGAAGCCAGCGATAGCCGGCGACATTCAAGCCGTCGCAAAGAGTCGGCGTGGTCGTAAACGTACCACTCGGCCCGCAACTCGTGAAATCGTTCGGCGAAGGCATCTTGGAGATGAGCTTCTTGATGTAACCAGTTGTGTCGAACTGCGTTCTGTTGTTGTCCCAGGGAGTAAAGACGCCGTTCACGTCGCGCCCAAACACGCTCACCGATTGGAGCGGACCTGTGGCGCCTGCGGGCGTCACGGGATTTCCGTTGCGGTCAACGGTGGGAGTGCTGGACGTCACGTTGCCGCCCTGAACGCCGGGGAAGTATCGAAAGATTCCCTGGCGCGCCTGATCCGTCAGCACAGAGCCTGTGAAGAAGCTTTTGGTAACGTAGCGTTGGCCATCGTAGAGGAAAAAGAAAAACGTCTTGTTTTTGATTACTGGCCCGCCTACGCGGCCGCCAAACTGGTTGCCGTTGTAATAGTTCTTGTCCGAGCCAAAAAAATTGTTGCCCCAGGAGTTTGTAGCGAACTTCGAGTTTCGATTGACCCAGAACAGGCTGCCGCGGATCTGGTTGGTCCCGGATCGCGTCGTCATTTGAATCTGTCCCGAACCACGACCCAACTCGGCATCGGCGGGAGCGACGATCACCCGAACTTCGTCCACCAAATCGGGACTCGTGTACGTTGTGGTTGCTGCTCCTATATCGTATCGGCCGTCGCTGACGGGAATTCCGTCGCGCGTGGTGTTCAATTGGGTCAATCGCGCACCAGCAAAGTTGCTGCCTTGAACACCAGGCGTCGTATTGACCAGATCCAGAATGTTCCGTGTCCCAAGAGGCAGGTCGCGGACCTTGTACTCCGGCAGCACCGCGCCAACAGATGATGATGTTGTTGCGATAAGTGTGTCGGCGGCTACGTTCACTTCGACGTTTTGTGCTTGCCCGCTCACCTGCATCGTGAAGTTGAGCCGAACTTGCTGACCTACTCCCAGAGCCACATCGTTATATGTTTGCGTCTGGAATCCGGGCAGGTCGGCGCTCACTTTGTAAGTGCCGGTTTGTAGAGATGCAAATTGATACGCGCCGGTCTCATTCGTGATGACTGTCGTTACGATTCCCGTCAGAGTGTTCGTCGCAGTGACGGACACACCTGGAATCAACGCGCGGCTCGCGTCGGAAACGGTTCCGCCCAGCGTTGCGTTCGTTGTTTGTGCGAATGTATTTGTGAAAACGAGAAAAGACAGCAGCCAAGCTGCCGCAACAAATCGCTTCATGATTTTCCCCCACCTCGTGGCTTAAGCCACGTAGAAGTTTTGCAAGCGGCTAAAGTGAAGGCATCGTACTACGCACAACTCCGTGAGGGTAGAGCTTTTTGCACTTATTTGTTGACGAGCTCACGAGGTCCACGTAAACACTAGGATGCTCACTCTCCATGCGGAGGAATGACGATGTTACAACGTTCAATGGGTTTAGCCGCTTTTTTCATACTCGCAACAACCGTGTTCGGTTTCGCCCAGGAACCCGTTCCTGACCTCGGAACTCAGTTTCCCGGCACAACTAGGCCGCAGCGGCAGGCCCCTCCGGCACGCCCCGCTCCGAGGCGTCCTGATGGGCGTGTGACACTTGGCCCGCTTCCCGGCGAGGCAGGCGTTTGGCTGCCGGGCCCCGGCGGCCAGCCCGGCGAGCCGTGGCCACCGAATATCAATCAGCTCCCGTTTCAGCCGTGGGCACGAGAACTGTACGCATATCGCCGGCAAAATCAGTTCGAGCCCCACACCCGCTGCAAGCCTTCGGGCGGACCCAGACAGTTCCTCACGCCTTATGGGGTCGAGTTTCTCGAGTCCTCTGAAGAGCAGCGAATTTACATCATGGATATCGGCGGACCACATACGTTTCGAGTCATCTACATGGACGGCCGCGCGCATCCCAAGAATCCCGAACCTAGTTATTACGGACATTCGACCGGGCGCTGGGAGGGAGACACACTCGTAGTCGATTCGGTTGGCTTCAATGAGGGTTTTTGGTTCTCGAGAGGAATTCCCCATACGGACCGGCTACATATGATGGAGCGCTTCACTCGAACCGATTCGAACACAATGAAATATGAAGTGACAATCGATGATCCGGGCGCCTACACACAAACCTGGTCTTCAGGTTTTGTGCTGCGTTGGGACCAAGGCCAGGAGCTGTTCGAGTACATTTGCCAGGACAACAATTTCGCATCGGAACTTATGGTGGGCTCCCAAACATCGGTCGATCGAAGCACGCCGATCGTGCCGTAAGGGAAGTGGAACAGGCACGCAATCCCATCATCGTCGTGGCGCTGGCCGCCGCAATATTTCTTGGTTGTATCGTTAGTCCTCCGCATTTGATGGATGACGTGGATGCGGTGCACGCCCAAATCGCACGCAACATGTACCAGTCCGGCGATTGGGTGACGGCACGGCTTAACGGCGTGGCGTATCTGGAAAAATCACCGCTCGGCTATTGGCTGGCCGCGTCATCCTACAGCGTATTTGGTGTTCGGGACTGGGCGGCACGGTTGCCGTTGGCACTTTCGGCGATCCTGCTGTGTTGGACCACATTGCGGTTTGGTGTCTGGGCATTCGGGCGTTCTGCAGGTTTTTATGCCGGATTGGTGCTGAGCACCTGCGTAGGCTTGTTCCTCTTTACGCGCCTTCTCATCCCGGACGCCATACTGACTCTAGCCATTAGCGTGGCCCTTTGGTCTTTCTTGCGCATTCTGGATCCCGAAGAGCGCCGTCCGAGACTGTGGACAAACGTCGCCGGCGTTTGCCTCGGAGCGGGCCTGTTGCTGAAGGGTCTGATTGCGATCGTCTTTCCGATAGGCGCCGCACTGGTCTACCTTGCTATTACCCGCCAATTGTTTTCGTCGAAAACATGGATCCGGCTGAGGCCCGTTTCGATGCTCCTCATCATGGGCGTCGTTGCCGTGCCCTGGTACGCACTTGCGACGATTCGGAATCCACCCTATTTCGATTTCACACTGCGCAGTGTTCCCGGCGTGTATCGAGGCTTCTTTTGGTTCTACTTTATCAACGAACACGTATTACGGTTTCTGGGCCTGCGCTATCCGCACGATTACAATACAGTGCCTCGTCTCTGGTTTTGGCTCTTACACATCGTTTGGCTGTTTCCCTGGAGCCTGTATGGTTGTGCGGCGCTCGGTCTGAGCTATAAACCGGTCGACCGGGCGGGCCGTACTCGCTTACTCGCACTTTGTTGGATTGGTGTCATCCTGGTCTTCTTCAGCTTCTCGACAACGCAAGAGTATTACTCGATGCCGGCGTATCCGGCGTTCGCGCTCCTTTTAGGAAGCGGTATAAGCACCTCGACTGTTTGGGTCCGGCGCGCAACTAGCGTAATAGCCGCCATTGCGGCGGTGGCGGCAATAGTTCTTGCCGGTATTTTTGTTAACGTCTGGTCATTGCCCACACCGGACGACATTTCTTCGGCGCTGGTCCAGCATCCGGAGATGTACACGCTGTCACTTGGCCATATGGGAGACCTCACACGGCAATCGTTCGCATACCTGCGTCTTCCGCTGGTGCTTGCGGCTCTTGCCGCGTTAATAGGTGTGGCCGGAATGGTTCGTTTTCGCAATGACAAGTCCCTTCCGTTTCTTGCCGCCGGCATAATGATGCTCGTCTTCTTCCACGCTGCGCGTGTTGCCATGATCGCATTCGATCCATACCTCGGATCGAAACCTCTGGCGGATGCATTGATTGCAGCTCCGCCCGGCAAGTTGGTGGAGGCGGATGCGTACTACGCATTTTCCTCCGTCTTCTTTTATACAGACCGCCGGGCGCTTCTCTGGAATGGGAGAGTGGACAACCTGGAATACGGTTCTTACGCGCCGGGCTCGCCAAGTGTGTTTATTGATGACAGACAATTTCAACAGCTTTGGCGGAGTCAGGAGCGGTACTACTTACTTGCGCTCGAGAAAGATTTGCCCCACGTCCAGGAATTGGCGTTAGACACTGGAATTAACGTCCTGAAGAAGAGCGGCGGCAAGTATCTGTTAACGAACATACCAATCCCGCTACAAGGAAGAGTTGATTAGCTACATGAAGCACGAAGACGCTGAAGATTGTGCATGCGGTGTCTTCTGGACCTGGTAATCTCGATATCGTCTAAGCATGCTTGTCCTCATATCCATCATCGGTCTGGTCTCGAGCACGATTTACCTGGTCTTGGTTTGCGTAGCGGCGCGCGGGTTCCGCAAAGTTGCTCCAAACCCGAACGTGGACAGAACCGATCTGCCTTTAGTGACAGTTTTAAAACCCCTGCATGGACTTGAGCCACAGCTCGAACGCAATCTCGAGAGTTTCTTCCAACAGAATTATCCGCGTTTCGAACTCATCTTTGGGGCCCGCAGTGCTAGCGATCCCGCGCTTCAAATCGTGGCAGCACTTCAACGGAAGTATCCGCAGGTCAACAGCAGCATTGTTTTATCTGGGGAGCCGGCCTACCCCAACGCCAAGGTGTTCTCGTTGGAAAAAATGTTGGCTCGAGCATCTTCACCTTACCTCGTCATTACGGATAGCGATGTCTGTGTTAACCCCAATTGCTTACACGACGTCATCATCCCTTTGTTGGCGACCGAGAACGGCGTTGTTACATGTTTATATCGTGGTGTAGCGGCGGGCGGTTTCTGGTCCAGCCTGGAGGCTCTTGGCATGTCTGTCGAGTTGCCGTCGGGAGTCCTCGTTGCCAACATGCTGGAGGGAATGAAATTCGCACTGGGCCCAACAATGGCGACTCGCAAAGATGTCTTGGATTCCATTGGGGGCGTCACCGTTCTTGGACAATATTGCGCAGACGACTACCTTCTCGGCAATCTCGCGAGTGCGTGCGGCAAGCGGGTCATCCTTTCACAGCATGTGATCCGGCATGTAGCCATGAATACGTCCGTGCGAGCCTCGTTGGCCCATCAGGTGAGATGGATGAGAAGTACGCGCTTTTCGCGCAGCGCAGGGCACGTTGGTACCGGCCTGACTTATGCGACGCCGTTCGGCTTGCTTGGCCTGGCAGCAGGTGTTCTCAGTCAGAATTGGGCGTTAGGGTTGGCACTGTTTGTCTGGGCATTCGTGAATCGCGCCATTCAGTCGATTGTGGTTGGCTGGGGAGTGATTGGCGACCGCCAATCACTAACCTTGTGCTGGCTTTACCCGCTGCGAGACCTCATGGGGTTCGTTGTCTGGTGCGCCAGCTTTGCGGGAAGTCAAATCGTATGGCGGAACGAGCGATACCGGCTAATGGCAGGCGGAAAGATGGTACGCGTTGTGGATTCCGACATCTGAAGGCAGGGTGACGCGTTTCGTCATCGGCGATAACAAATTTTGGTCAATAGGGTGTGGCAGAGTAGGGCCCTGAGAGGTCAAAGCGAAGAGCCAACACGATATTCGGCTACGGCCCCTGAGTTGCTAATATCAAGGCGGACGTTACGTCCGACGCTTTGAGCAGGATGCTCAATGTACGCGGGCAAGGAGGCGACTCGCCGGGGACGGGGTGGTTCCCTCGTGGAGCCACCCACCGTGCGGTGTCACGACAGGCCAACCGACCCTCCTGGTTTGAGGCCACTTCGTTTACGCATGTAAGCCGTTGGCTTCAGCGCAGGTGCTGAAGCCCCCGGCTACATGATTACAGGAGGGAGCACAGCGCGTGTCTTAATGTCGCGAACTGAATAAGTCGGTTTCTTCTGAGATTCGTAATACGTACGCGACAACATCTCGCCAAGCAATCCCACCGATATCAATTGAATTCCGCAAACGATAAGCAGAACTGCAACAAACAGCATCGGGCCGTGTTCCTTCATAATTTCGGTATGCATCAGAAACTTTTGAAAGGCGAGGAATAGCCCGGCGGCGATGCCCATCGCGGTGCTCAAGAGGCCCCAACTTCCGAAGAACTGCAACGGCTTCGTCGAGTAATCCAACAGAAACTTCAGGCAAATCAAATCCAGGAGTACGGTAATCGTCCGCGACAGACCGTAATTCGATTTGCCTTTCTGACGGTTGATGTTCTTGATCGGAATTTCTGCAATGCTGGCGCCGGACCAACTTGCCAATGCCGGGATAAAGCGATGTGATTCTCCATACAACTGAAGATCTTTAACGGCGTCGCTGCGATACGCCTTGAATGTCGTTCCGAAATCGTGGAGGTCTACGCCTGAAAGCTTTGCAAGCAGCCAATTCGCGGCTATGCTCGGTAGTCGTCGCGTGAGCCACGCATCCTGCCGCATGTACCGCCAGCCACTGACAATGTCATAACCCGCGTTGATTTTTGCGATGAATGCAGGTATCTCCGCGGGGTCGTGCTGTAGATCGCCGTCCATGGAAATGATGATTTCTCCGCGCGCAAAATCGAACCCGGCTTTCAGGGCGGCGGTCTGACCGAAATTCTTGCGCAGACGAATCAGAACGACACGTGGATCCGCATCGCAAATTTCAGAGACAACGGCATGGGTGCTATCCCGGCTTCCGTCATCGATAAAGATGATTTGATACCCATCGCTGAACTCCTGCATCGCCTCGACAATTCGCATGTAGAGAGGGTGCACGTTTTCTTCTTCGTTGTAGAGCGGAACGACAATTGAATAACGAATATGATCCATGGGCTCCTATTTTGTTGGAAGGTGTGCATGGTTGACGAGAAGCTCGGCTGAGCAGCATTCCCCTCCTTTGCAAGGAGGGGAATTCGGCTGCCCCCAAAATCGCCGGCAGTTCATTCAAACTTCTCAGTTAGTGGCCACAAGGTCCCGATAACTGATCAGATGAACATCGGCATTGTTGATCAG
>Ga0114129_10018112_pt1 | contig 10033 bp, 10 predicted proteins | sample RhiMetdeltSRZDD1_FD_80071 | JGI IMG/M metagenome (GOLD analysis project Ga0114129, IMG submission 80071) | Populus rhizosphere microbial communities from Tennessee, USA - Rhizosphere MetaG P. deltoides SRZDD1 (version 2) (version 2) | ecosystem: Host-associated > Plants > Roots > Rhizosphere >...
GACAAGGTAATACTCTCTTCCAAATTTATTCCCGGCAACGAGAAAACGATTTCCAATTTGATCAATCATCTTTACCGGCGCGGCGCCGAAGTACACTACGAAAAGGTCTCGGAGATTCATGTATCGGGCCATGCGAGTCAGGAAGAGCTTAAAACCATGCTCCAACTCACCCGGCCGCGCTATTTCGTGCCGATTCACGGCGAGTATCGCCATCTCGTGCGTCATCGCCGGCTCGCGCAAGAGGTCGGCGTACCTGAAGCCAATTGCTTCATCCTCGAAGACGGTGACGTTCTGGAGTTGACGTCCAATAGCGCGCAAAAAACGACCCCCATCCAGGTCGGAAAAGTTTTCGTCGACGGCAAGGGAGTCGGCGATGTCGGTGACATCGTAATCCGTGATCGGCGGCACTTATCGGAAGACGGCATGGTGCTCGTCGTCATGGCGATCCATCAGCAGTCCGGCGAATTGGCCGCGGGGCCGGATCTGATCTCCCGAGGTTTTATGCGCGCGGAAGAAAGCGAAGAGGTCTTGGAACACGCTAAGAGAGTCGTTCTCGAAACCCTGGCCAGTATGAACCGCGAGACTCGTACCGATCCCGCGGAGCTAAAAGAAGAAGTGCGCAAAGCACTTCGCCGTTTCTTTAGAAAAAAGTTAGAGCGCCATCCGGTGGTCCTCCCCTATATCGTGGAAACGTAAGGAAACCCCGTTATGTCAAGTGTTCCGGAAAAAGGCCGTCTGCACCGCGAGATTTGGGCTGTGGTCATCAGCCTTGCCGCTCTGCTGATCGCCATCAGTTTAATTTCGTACGACGTCAACGATCGCTCGCTCAACACACCGTCCGGGGCTCTTAATACTCGCAATTGGGGCGGCTTTATCGGCGCCTTTTTAGCAGACCTGTTATTTCAGGGTCTTGGGTTCGCTTCCTATCTCGTGCCGATTTTTTTGTGCGTCGCGGCGATACGGATGTTCCGCGCCAATTACAATGGTTTTCAGTTTACGAAGACCATCGCTTACGGCATCTTATTATTGAGCATCGGAGTGATTCTGAGTGTTGTGATCGACACTGAAAGTGCGCGTGACGCCGGCGGCATCATCGGTGGGTTTCTCAAAGAGAGTGTTCTAGTTCCCCTATTTGGTCGGCTCAGCGCAACGCTCATTGCTTGCTTCACCATGCTCTTGTCGGTCATGGTGCTCACGCAGAACTCCCTCCTCGATATCATTGGCCACACGAAAAAGAACTTTGGAGAATTTAGAAAGGCCTTCGTTCCCGCGCTCAATAACCGGCTGAAAGAATTTAAGGACAAGAGCGACAAGAGAAAAGGCGAAAATACTAAGAAAGAGAGAAAAGACTACGTCCCACCGCCGATCGTCCTGAAGGACGAAGTTAAAGACGATCCAGCGGCGAAAAAAGCGCAAAAAAAGCCAACGCTGCCGCCCGAACAATTTAAGCTGCCGGAAGTCGGCGAAGGCTATAAGTTGCCGCCGACGGAACTCTTGGATCCGCCGGAAGGCGAGCAATTCAAGATCGATAAAGAAACGCTCCACGCCAATTCACTGATTCTGCAAAAAAAGCTCGAGGATTTTGGCGTCGAGGGCGAAGTCGTTGCCGTCCGCCCTGGCCCGGTAATCACGATGTATGAATTCAAGCCGGCGCCTGGGGTTAAAGTGCGGCGCATCGTATTGCTCGCCGATGATTTGGCGATGGCGCTACGCGCCGTGAGCGTGCGCATTCTGGCGCCGATTCCAGGAGAATCGGTGGTAGGAATAGAGATTCCCAATCCGCGGCGCGAGACCGTTCATTTGCGCGAAATCATCGAAAGCGAACGTTACCGCAGTACGGAGTCCAAGATCACCCTTGCATTAGGCAAAGACATCGGCGGCACACCGTTCGCGACCGACCTCGGCAAGATGCCGCATTTGCTCGTAGCCGGTGCCACCGGCACCGGGAAATCGGTATCCATCAACGCGATGATTTTAAGCATCCTGTTCAAATCCAGCCCGCAAGACGTCAAATTCATCATGGTCGATCCCAAGATGCTCGAGCTCACGGTGTACGAAGATATTCCCCACTTGTTGGTACCGGTCGTCACCGATCCAAAAAAAGCGGCTGCGGCGCTCTTTTGGGCCATGGACGAAATGGACCGGCGCTACCGTCTAATGAGGGACAAGTTAGCGCGCAACATCGACAACTATAATCGCATCTTGGAAAAGGAAACTGGCAGCAAACGAAGCGTGATCGATCTGATGGAGCCGGACGAAACTGAAGAATCGGCAGCCGTGGGTGGCAATCTTTCCCAGGCCGCGCCATTGGTGCATGAGAGGCTGCCGAGAATCGTGATCATTATCGATGAATTGGCGGACCTTATGATGACGGTCGGCAGGGATATCGAGGAATACATTACCAGGCTAGCGCAAAAGGCGCGCGCCGCGGGCATTCATCTCATTCTTGCGACCCAGCGTCCGTCTGTAGATGTAATTACCGGGTTGATCAAAGCCAACTTTCCCGCCCGCATCTCTTTTCAGGTGACTTCCCGCGTCGATTCGCGAACGATTTTAGATTCCATGGGCGGCGAAAAACTCTTGGGCAACGGCGATTTGCTTTTTCTCCCACCGGGGACAGCGCGGTTGATTCGCGTCCATGGCGCGTTCGTCTCGGATCAAGAGGTCCTTCGTGTGATGAAATTCATCAAGCAGCAAGGCCGGCCAACCTATCGACCGGAAGTGCTCGAGGCCAAGAGAGAAGTCGAAGCGGCTGCGGCGGCTGAAGACGAATACGACGAAATGTACGATCAGGCAGTCGCGATCGTAACGGAAACCCAGCAAGCTTCGATCTCTATGATTCAAAGAAGATTACGCGTAGGATACAACCGCGCTGCCCGAATGGTTGAGCAGATGGAAAGAGACGGCGTGGTTGGACCTGCCGACGGCGCCAAACCCAGAGAAGTTTATGCACGAAAACTCGAAGCCTAAGGGCATCTTAGTATTCACAGCCTGTGTAGTCGCCGCTCTGATGGCGCACATCGCTACCCGAACGAGCGGTGCCGCGGAGAACAACAGTGCCGAAGCCATCGTCGATAAATTGCAGCAAAACTACGACGCGACGGCGGATTTCGTCGCGGATTTTCGCCAGGAAACCGAAGTTAAGACCCTCAACCGAAGCCTGAAAGCGTTCGGAAAATTATCTTTTAAACGCCCCGGCAAGATGCTCTGGCGCTACGAAGAACCAAAAGGACAGTTCGTGCTCGCTGATGGTAAGCATCTCTACTTCTACCAGCCTGATCAAAATCAGGTGATCAAGAGCCCGCTCAAAAACGCCTTTCGCGGCGATATTCCGCTGTCTTTCCTGCTCGGGCTGGGCAATTTGAAAAAGGATTTCAACGCGACCCTCAAGGCAAGTGAAGACTCGCAGTATGTCGTGCGCTTAGAGCCCAAGGGTGAGGCAGGCGGCTTTAATGAAATCCTGATCGGCGTCAGCAAAGCGTCGTACGATATCGTGTGGGTGAGCGTGCGCGACGCTGCGAGCAATTTGACGACGTTGCGCTTCTCCGGCATGCGCAAAGGAGTGGGACTCAAAGATTCTCTATTTGAGGTGCAGATTCCGAAAGGCGCCGACATGGTTGAATTGGGACAATGAGCCAGACGAAACAAAAATTTGCCATCATCAGCTTGGGGTGCGCCCGCAACCTCGTCGATTCCGAGGTTATGGCTGGGCTTTTGCGCAAAAACGACTACGAAATGATTCGCGAGACGGCGGATGCGGACATTGTGTTGGTCAATACTTGCGGCTTTATCGGCGCGGCTAAGGAAGAATCCATCGACACCATCCTCGATGTGGCACGTCTCAAAGAAGCGGGAAAAATAAAGAAACTCGTCGTGGCGGGCTGCCTCTCCCAGCGTTACCCGGACGAACTAGCTGCGGAACTCCCTGAAGTCGACCTGTTCATCGGCACCGGGGAAGTCCCGCGCGTCGCTGAAATCCTGCGCGAGCACGAGGCCAACACCGGCCGAAGGCGATATATCGGCGTTCCTAGCTACATTTACGATCACGATACCCCTCGGTTGCGATCGACGCCGTCCTACACCGCATTTCTCAAGGTCTCTGAAGGCTGCGATCACAAGTGCGCGTTCTGTATCATCCCACAAATGCGCGGAGCGCATCGAAGCCGCTCGATCGAGTCTGTCGTTAAAGAGACCGCTGACCTCGCTCAGAGCGGTGTGAAGGAAATAAATCTCATCGCGCAAGACCTTACCGCCTACGGCAGGGATCGAAAAGACGGCACGACGCTCACTGGCTTACTGCGCTCTATGGTCCAAATTCCCGAGCTTCAGTGGATTAGGCTTTTATACGCCTACCCAAACTTTCTCGAACCATCGTTGCTGGAGCTTATCCGCGACAGCGACAAAATCTGCAAGTATATCGATATACCTTTTCAACACATCAGCAAATCGATCCTGCAGAGGATGCGGCGCGGTAAAAGCGGCAGCGCGGTACGAGAAGCGGTAAAGAAACTGCGCGACGCAATCCCCGCGCTGACGCTACGCACTTCGTTGATTGTGGGCTTTCCTGGTGAGACCGAAGCTGATTTCGAGGAGCTATTGGCCTTTGTCGAAGAAACTCAATTCGAAAGGCTCGGCGTATTTAAGTATTCGGCGGAAGAGGGCACCGCTGCGGCGCGTATTACTGCAGATATTCTGGAAGAGGAAAAAGAACGACGCTGGCAGGAAGTGATGGATTTGCAGTGTGAAATCTCGCGAAAAAAGAACGAGGCCTTGATTGGCAGCATTCAGCGCGTTATGATTGACGACGTCGATCTTGAATCCCAAAATGCGACCGGGCGTACACAAGCCCATGCACCTGAGGTAGACGGGGCCGTGTATGTGAAAATTTGCGGATCGCGCCAAGGACACCCGCCCGTTAATACAGGGGAAATGATCGACATCAAAATCACCGGCGCTCTAGATTACGACCTGATAGGCGAGATCATCGATGCCAAAAATTGACCCTGAAAAAGAAAAAAAACAGCGAAAAGAATTTCTGAAACAAGCCTCGGACATGCTTGAAGAAATGAAGCGGCAATTAATGAGAGAAATGCAGGGCCGCGTCAAAGAAGAAACCGAAGGTGTAAAGGACGAAGGGCGTGACACCTACGATCTCGCAAGCGACGAGAGAGATCGGGAGATCAATTTTATCCTCAATGATCGCGAGCGGGAGAAACTGGTCGCCATTGACGACGCGCTGCTGCGGATTGCCGACAAGACCTACGGGATCTGTGAAAGTTGCGAAGGCGAAATCCAGCTCGGCCGTCTAAAAATCCTCCCCTTCACAAGGCTTTGCGTGAAATGTCAGGAGGAAAATGAGAAGGAAGCAAAGCGCCAAAAAACTCTAGAAAACGAGCGCAGCTATCGTAAACTCGACCTAACCGATATTGAGGAGGACGGGTTTTAATTACTACTCCTTCCATCTTAACTCCTCGAGAAACAGCGAATCGCTATTTCCCGCCAGCGGTGATCTCAGAGCGCACTTGGCACGGCCGTAAACAGTCGTATTGAGCTTTTTGACTTGATTCGAGCAAAAAAAAGTGGACACGGCATTCGCCCTGTCCACTTTCTCTAATCTGGCAGTTCGTAAACTAGCTATTCGCCCTTTGCAGGGGTGAATTCCATTTTGGTGAGAACGTTTTTCTCGCCTTTAGTTACATATTCGATAACCGCGGAAGACCCCAACCCAACGTCTCCCATCTTCACCTTAGTTTCTTTGATTTCCATCGCCTTGGTCTTCGTGTTGAAGTCCAAAGTAATCAACTTACCCTCTTTGGTAACGACGATCATATAATTTTTCTCGGTGTCCAAGAGTCCGATATCACCCGCGACCTTTTCAGCCTTGGCCTTCTCAGGTTCCGCCGCCTTCTTTGATTCTTCGCCCTTTTTCTCCTGGGCGATTAAGGGCATGGCCAAAAACGCAGCCAACAATACAGTGATTCCGCTTACAACTTTTGCTTTCATTGCCTCTCCTCCTGATTCGTATTTATCCGAAGTATTCCAGCGATAGGCTACTCGCCTTTGGCCGGTACGTATTCAATGTTCGTAGCGATGCTTTTTTCGCCGTCTTTGGTATACTGCACGACTGCCGAGGATCCGAGTCCGATATCGGCGACCTTGGCAGGGACAGGCTCTTTCTGAGTTGGTTCATACTTCGGATCGAAATCAATAGTAACCAGCTTCCCTTCCTTGGTCACAAGAATCATATAGTTCTTTTCGGTGTCCAAAAGCCCCACGTCACCAGCGAGCTTGGTCGCTTTGGCTTTCTCAGCCGTCTTTTCCGCCGGCGCTTTTCCTTCCGCCTTTTCCGCGGGAGGAGCCTTGGCCTCTGCTTTTGCCGCCGGAGCCGGCTTTGGCGCCATTTCTTCCTGGGTCGAACAAGCGGACAGAACCAGCAGCATCGATGCGGCGGCTACACCCGTGAGTGGAAACACATTTTTCATATTACCTCCGTACTCTCGCGAAATTGGTGTGTTGAATCAGCAACGATCTTTATCTTGCCCCCTGCGTCATCTCAATACGCTTTAGGTAGGATTTTAAATTCAGTTCTGGGGGAGAACCTTAAGGCTAGTAAGACTATAGTCGCATACAGTAATTGGCGTTGCTATTTGGATGTTTGCATGTATGTAGAATTGATGTATTTTCGTTTCAGTCTAATGAATTGGTCTAAGATCGCGAGGTGACGATGTTACCGATCAAAGTCGTAATTGCCGACGACCATGCGCTCTTTCGAGACGGTTTGCGGAAAATTCTATCGCTTGAAAAAGACATCCTTGTCGTCGGTGAAGCCGGCAATGGCGACGAAGTCCCAAAGGTGGTCGAACGTACGAAGCCGGACGTGCTTCTCCTCGACCTAAAGATGCCCAAGGGCGACGTCGTTCAGAACCTGCTCGAAGTCGGAGCCAAGAGCCCGGCGACGCGGGTCATGATTCTTACTGCGTTCTCAGACGAAGAGAACGTTTTGAATGCAGCCAAAGGCGGAGCCAAAGGATACGTCCCCAAAGGTGTACCGTCGGCCACGTTGTTACAAGCAATCAAAGTGGTCTATGGCGGCGGGTTTTGGATCGACAGAGAAGTCCCGTCGTGGGAGACTTTCCAAGAAATCGTCCAAGTGCAATCCGCGCCGCGTGAAATGGCCCCGCAGGTTGATGATAGTATTAAGACGCTGACAAAACGAGAGATGGAAATTTTGCGACTTGTCGCCGAAGGTCTGACCAACGAGGAGATCGGCAAGAAAATCTTTATTAGCGAGAAGACCGTCAAAACTCACTTGACGAATATTTTCGACAAACTAAAGGTTAATAACCGGTTCAAGGCCGCCCTCCTGCTGATGGGTCACTCTGCTAATTGAGTTAGATCATCGAACCTCCAGGTAAGTTTCTTGTGTTTAAACGGACGCGGTGACGGCGTTTGAATCATTATGAAATTGACGGAAAAGATCACTCCCGAGCTTGGGTGGCTACTCCAGAGGGAGAGAGCGGTCGCCTGGCTTCGCGTCGCCTTTGCAGCGTTAGCCGTCGTGGTGATTCAACTCAATCCGGAAAGAGTAGTGCGCTTTCCCGCATTGTCATCTTTTTCCCTCATATCTTTCTTTTTTTACAGCCTGGCCATGCTCCATCTTGCGCGGCGAAACAAGCGCATATCACCCCCCATCGGGATATTGACCAATTCCCTCGACGTAGTTTGGATTGCGGTGATTGTTTTTTCCACCGGAGGAACGCGTACCCCGTTCTTTTTTTACTATTCGTTCCCCGTCATCACGGCGAGCATTCGCTGGGGGCTAAAAGGAAGTCTTCCCGTCGCCTTTGTCGGCGTTGCGCTCTACGGTGTTGTCCGCCTGACTTTGGCCGCCGAATCCATGGACCCTCCTATCGGCATCGACACACTTCTCGTGCGTAGTCTGTACTTGATCGTGCTCGCTTGCATATTCGGTTACGTCAGTGAATTCGAGAAAATACAAAATCAGAGGTTGTTGGCTCTCTCGAGAACAGCAGGCCAAGCCGCGGCGCTCGATGAACGGCGACGAATCACGTTTGAGTTGCATGACGGGATCCTGCAATCGCTAGCAACGTTAATTCTTCGTCTTGAGGATTGTGGCAGACGCCTACCAAATTCTCAGCAAGAACTAGCCAATGAGCTGCGGTCTCTTGAAGAGCTCACAAGGGGCTCCATGAAAGAAATTCGCCGATTTCTCGCCGGGCAAGCACCTAAACCGCTGATTGCGGGAACCCTCGTCGAGAAATTGCGCGAAGAGGCGCGATTTTTACGCGACAGCATGGGCCTTAATGTGATTCTCGAAAACGAGCCGGAAGAACTCGAATTGCCGCCGGACACAGAACGAGAAGTGTATTATGTGCTGCGCGAAGCGCTAACCAACGTCACCCGTCATTCCCATGCGTCGAAAGTGGAGATTCACCTGGCGCGCGAAAATGGCGGGCTGGAAGGATCGCTTTCCGATAACGGAGTTGGATTCCACGTGACACAGCACAAGAGCGAAACTGGATTCGGCCTAACCGCGATGGAACAAAGAGTAAAAAAACTTGGGGGTGAATTTTCGGTAAAATCCGCCCCCGGTAGCGGAACTAAAATAATCTTCCTCGTACCCGTCAAATCACAGTTGGAATTTGCTAGCGATAGCGATACCACCTCGCCATCGACGGTGTGAGCTTGCTCTTGATCTAGCCGCGGAACTCTCTACTCACCTTTGGCCGGCATGAACTCCATCTTTGTCAAAAAATTCTTCTCACCCTTCGTAACGTATTCCACACTTGCGGCAGACCCGAGTCCGACGTCCGCCATTTTGACCTTCGTTTGCTTGATTTCCTGCGCTTTAGTTTTGCTGTTGTAATCAAGCGTGATGAGTTTTCCGTCTTTCGTAACTACAATCATGTAGTTCTTCTCGGTATCCAACAAGCCGATATCACCCGCAACCTTCTCGGCTTTGGCCTTCTCCGGCTCTGCCGCTTTCTTTGCCTCCTCGGCTTTCTTCTCTTGAGCGATAACGGGTAACGCCAAGGCCGCCGTCAATAACACAGCCATTGCACCAACGATCTTTCCTTTAGCTCTCATTTGCCCTTCCTCCTCGTTCCTTGCGATTTCCATCCATTCGTCACGGACTTATTCGCCTTTAGCCGGCAAGTATTCGACGCTCGTTGCGACGTTCTTGTCCCCTTGCTTGGTGTATTGCACGACCGCAGACGAGCCAAGGCCCACATCCGCCATCTTGGCTGCATGCGGCGTCTTCTCGACCGGCTGAAACTTCGAATCGAAATCGATGGTGACCAGCTTGCCTTCCTTGGTCACAATGATCAGGTAATTCTTTTCCGTATCCAGAAGTCCCACATCGCCCGCGATCTTGGTCGCCTTAGCTTTCTCCGGTGTCTTCTCCTCGGGAGCCTTCGCCGTCGGCGTAGCGGCAGTGGGTGGAGGCGCGGCAGACTTTGGCGCCATTCCCTCTTGAGTTGAACAACCTGTAAAAGCAGACAGCAAAATCACACCCATTACTTGTCCAAATGGAAATGCTCTATTCATTTGACCTCCTGTATCAGGCTTTAGTCGTGATATTTTCTAGTTCTTAAGTCGTATACTTCACCTTACGCTCGCTTGTCAAGCCACAAAAGGAATTGCGGTTGATCCACATACTGCAACACATTTGTTTTGAAGGTAACAATAAAGGCCGCACTGCGCGCGACACAAATGCATGCCATAAAAGCGTCTTATAAGATTAAAGTGGCAATTATGTTGGTATTGACACCAAGTCCAAAGTCTGATACTTTAGGACCATGAAAACAGTAGATGCCTTCGACAGACAGTTCCCCACTGAAGAGTCATGCAAAGCATTTCTAACTGAAATGCGCTGGCCGGATCGCGTTCAATGTCCGCGCTGTAACAACGCCGCAAAGATTTACGCGCTCAAGGCTCGACCGTTTCACTGGATATGCAAGAACACGGATTGCGGTGGCGCTAACGGCTATCGCTTCTCGGTTCTAACGCA
>Ga0114129_10018113_pt1 | contig 10033 bp, 8 predicted proteins | sample RhiMetdeltSRZDD1_FD_80071 | JGI IMG/M metagenome (GOLD analysis project Ga0114129, IMG submission 80071) | Populus rhizosphere microbial communities from Tennessee, USA - Rhizosphere MetaG P. deltoides SRZDD1 (version 2) (version 2) | ecosystem: Host-associated > Plants > Roots > Rhizosphere >...
CGGCCGATACGTCTTCGAGGGGCTCGACGGCCGGCGGGCGCGCATCCGCATCGAGGACTGGGACTCGGCCGACCCGGTGATCTGCAAGCGGATCGAGGGCTGGATCGAGCGCGCCCTGGAGCTGACGCTCGGGAAGGGCGCGCGGCCGGCCATCCGCGAGGAGGCCCACCTCGCTCGCGACCCGGCCGTCACCACCCACGCCTTCTGCCGCTATCTGGCCGAGTGGTGACGCGCTCCTCTGGTCCCTGCGGCGCGAAGTTCATCCGGCGCGGAACGTCGTCGAAGCGCGGCGGCGGCCGCGGCGAGCCTTGACAAGCCGCCGGCGGCGGCCGGACAATCGCGATCGGCTTCCCTCCGACAAACTCGGCGAATAGAGCCGAGCGCGCGGTCATCGGCCGCGCTCATGTCTTCCCGCCGCGAGCGGGAGAGACGCTCAGAGCCGAGGCATCAAGGCCCGTCCTTGGAGGTGTCTCCATGCGGCAGTCTGCTCCCTCCAGTTCTTCCCGGCCGGGGTTCGCGCGCGGATTCACGCTCATCGAGCTGCTCGTGGTCATCGCGATCATCGCCATCCTCATCGGCCTGCTCCTTCCCGCGGTACAGAAGGTGCGCGAGGCCGCGCATCGATCCCAGTGCGTGAACAACCTCCGTCAGGCCGCCCTGGCCGCGCAACGCTTCCGCGACCAGGACCTCGACCGGGACGGGCGGCCCAACTACCCGTCGCTGGCGCAGATCCTCCCGTTCATCGAGCAGGACGGCTTCATGCCGGTTCCGAAGGCTCCGGACACGCTGGTGAACCAGGGCTACGTCTTCAGCATCCACGCCGGCGAGGGCCCCTCGGGCTTCTTCTGGTCGGCGGTGGCGGCGCCAATCAGGGGACCGGCCTCCGGCGAGTCGCTCGCCATCGACGAGACGCTCGTGATCCGTCCGCTTCGACCTCCCTGTCCTTCCGGCACCGGCCTGCGGCTCGGCGACAATGGCTGGTTCTGCGAATCGGGGACGCTCGGCGACAACCCGCTCTCGCTCAGCCGCCTCTACTGGTCCGGCGCCAGCGAGTGGGCATCCGCCCCGGCGGCGGCGCGCCTGGATTGGAGCGCCGAGAGCCAGTTCTGGGGCACGGTCCCCCGTGAGCACGCCTGGCGTCGAAGCGGCAACGCGTGGGGCCTGCCTCCGTCGCCCGTCGGACCGGAGGGATCTCTCGGCGTACCACGTCCATCGGGCTATACGTGGAGCACATGGGCCGGCAGCGACCCGTCCGCGGTCGGGAGTCCCGTAGGTGTGGCGGCCATCGAGACGCTCAGCCTTCTCGACCCCGGAGCGCTGGCCGGCGCGCGGGACCTGCTCGCCAATCCCGACTTCCTGCCTGCGGTCCAGCGCAAGCTCGACCTCAACGAGGACGGGAAGCTGAGCCTGCTCGAGCTCCTGGACGCCGACGCGATCCTGGCCATCGTGAAGGGGCGCACGGGAGACGTCAGTCCCGAGGTGGCCGCGGTGGTGCGGCGGCTCATCGACCGGCTCCGGCGCGAGCTTCTCCCCGACTCCACCGGCGAGACGGAGCTGCCGGCCGTCCAGTTCCCGAGCAGCACGGGCGAGCCGGAAGGGTTCTTGGGCTTGGCGGCCGGGGACGTCCGCTACGCGACCCTGGACGCCTTGAAGGACGAGGTGGGCAGCCTCGACCCGCGGCCCGCTCCGGCCGGCGACATGACGGGGCCCGACCTCGAGACGAACCAGCGCCGGAAGGCGATCCTCCTGGGCTCCGTCGACGGCATGCCGCCCATGCTGCGCTTCGGCCAGACCGCCGAGCTGGTGCAGCTCCTGAAGAAATGGGACGAGGTCGTCGACGGAAGGCCGCGTCCGGCCGACTGGGTCACGGGCGACGCCGCCCGCCGGTTACGCGGGCTGATCGAGGGCGCGGTGGCGAGGATCGGCGCGAGGTGAGGCTTCCTACGCCCCGCCGGCGATGAGCCAGGCGTAGTACACCATCATCGCCGCCATGAAGATGGCGGCGGCCCACAGCGCGGCCGTGACCGCCGCCGAAGGCGCCAGCTCCGGCGGGAGCCGGCGGTGGCGCAGCCAGACTGCCCCCGCGCCCACCAGCGGCAGCATCAACGCCTGGGCGATGCCCCCGGCCACGACCATCTTCACGGGCGAGGCGAAGAGCCAGTACAGACCGACCGGGATCAGCGTCAGCACCAGCACGAAGACCTGCCGCCAGCGGAGCCGCGCCGCGGCGTCGTCGCGACGGAACAGCCCGAGCAGCCGGCACATGTCGGAGAAGATGCGCGAGTGCGCGGCGGTGGACGCGAAGATCGTCCCGTAGAGCGTGGCGATGGCGCCCACGTAGAAGACCCACAGCGCCCACGGCCCCAACGTCTGCGTGTAGATGTTCGAGAGCACCGGGATCATGTCGCGCGCCGCGGGGACGAGGCCCATGCCGTGCAGGATCCCCGCGCCGAGGAGGTAGAAGGCGAGGGTGGCCACCGTGTAGATGACCATCGACGCCAGGATGTCCACGTGCATCACGCGCACCCAGCCGCGGGCGCGCCGCTGCCACTCCGGCGTCGGCTCGCGCGGCCCGACGAACCGCGCGTAGCCCTTCTCCACGCACCAGTACGGGTACATGAACAGCTCGGAGGCGCCCACGCCGGTGATGCCGAAGACGGCGGCGGCGGTGGCCACGCCCTGCGGCGGCAGCCGCAGGGTCAGGCCCTCGAGCAGGCCCGACCAGTGGAAATAGCGCGGCATGCGCGTCAGCACCAGCGCGGCGAGGAACGTGATCAGCGTGAACAGGCCCACCTTGACGACGGCCAGCCGCTCGATGCGCGCGTAGCCGCCCCCGAGCAGGAGCGCGAGGGTCAGGGCCAGGAAGATCAAGACCCAGGCCCGCTCGCCGATCGCCGGCACCAGCAGCGCCATGACCTGGGCCACGCCGCCGAACATCGCCCCCACCTGCAGCATGGTCATGAGGACCATGGCCGCCCACGCCCACACCAGCCAGCCCACGCCGAAGCGCGGCCCGGGCAGGTGGTCGAGCGCCTCGAGGCCCGTCTCGCCGCTGGCGATCGTGTAGCGGCCCAGCTCCGCCTGCACCACCGGCTTGATCGCGCAGCTCAGCGCGATGATCCACAGCGCGCTGTAGCCGACCTGGGCGCCGAGGGTGGTGGTGGCGATCAGCTCGCCGGAGCCGACGATGGAGGCGGCCAGGATCAGGCCGGGCCCGATCCGGCGCAGCGCCTCGAGCAGGCTCCGCGGGGGGTCGCGGACCTCGCGGGAGTCGAGGCGGTAGGGATCGCCCTCGACGGGCGCGGCCGAGCGCGGAAGCGCGGCGGCGCTCACGTCAGGCGGAGGCGGTGGCCAGCAGGTCGCTCGCGGGGTCGAAGTTCCCCTGCGCGTCCAGCGTCCACGGCCGCGGCGGAACCAGCACGGTGAGGTCGTCGCGCGCGGCCACCTCGGCCGCGTACGCCTCGGAGGCGACGAAGCGGTCGACGGCCAGCGTGTTGCGCACGCGCACGATCCGCGGCTTCTCCGGGTCCGCGCCGGCCACGCGCAGAACCGCCTTCAGGCACTCGGCGTCGGTGTCGAAGTGCATCGGGACGCGGACGGTGGCGGGCGTCATCGCCGAGAGCGCGTTGGTGTACGAGGCGCGGGAGTCCATCTCATCGATCACCCGCGAGCGGACCACCTCGGCCAGGCCCACGCCCACCGCGTTGCCGTGCGACTCCGGCGTGAGGCCGCGCACGTAGATGTTCTTGGCCCGCGAGCGGGCGGCGCGGAACGGCAGGCCGTCGACGCCGCGGCCGACGACGTTGGTGTCCATCCCCGCGCCGCTGATGTTCTTGCCGATCTCGTCGAGGATGAGGATGTCCACCTCCGGGAACGGGAGCGCGGGCATCCACGCGCGGGCCTGGGCGAGCAGCGCCGGCTCCCGCGCCTCGATCTCGGCCGCCGGGACGACCTCGACCATGGCGAGCCGGTGGTGCGGGTCCTCGAGCAGCGCCACCCCCGCGAGCAGCTTCAGGCGCGAGCGCACCACCCGCGCCGCGGCGGAGATCGCCTCTTCGTAGCCGTAGCGGCGAGCCGCCCGGTGCGCCGCGGCCGCGCCCTCCACCTTGCCCAGGCCGATCGCGGTCATCTTCACGAGCCCGCTGCCCAGCCGCACGCTCTCGAAGTCCGTGTGGGGCTTGACGCGGTTGACGAGCACGACGCCGTCGGCCTCCAGCGCCTCGCGGGCGGTGAAGACCGGCTCGCCGACGGGGGTGCGCCCCACCTCCACGACGTCCATCGACGGCCGCAGCGGCGCGCCCATCGTCTTCTCGTCGATGCCGAACTCGCCGAGCAGCTCCACCTGGCCCTCGGCGGTGCCGCCCCCGTGGCTCCCCATCGCGGGAACGATGAACGGGCGCGCGCCCCGCGCCTTCAGCGTCGCCACCACCGCCCGAACGACCTCGGCGATGCGGTCGATGCCGCGGCTGCCGGAGGCCACGGCGATGCGCTGGTCGCGGCAGTCCACCCCGGCCAGGAACGCGTCCAGACGGCCGGCCGCCTCGGCGCCGGGACTCTCCAGGGCGTGGCTCGGGAGCCGCGCCTCCACCAGCATCTGTGCGGGGAGCATCTCAGGCCTCCTTCACGCTTTCGGCGTCGCCTTCATGGACTCGGGGTCCCACGCGTACGGGCGTCCCTCGAAGTAGCTCAGGTTGCACACGACCGCCGGCCCCGCCGCCCGCAGGCCGAAGACGGCGTCCTCGACCATCGGCGCCCGGCTGCGGATCGACGCGAAGAAGTTCCGGAAGTGGTGCTCGGAGTCGCTGTAGTCCCGCGGCGGGCGGTAGGTCTCGACCTCGAGGGGCAGGAGCTGGGCACCCGCGTCGGGATACTTCGCCCGGTACTCCTTCATGAACTGCTCCTGGGTGGCCTTGGGGAACGTGTCGATCGTGAAGCCGGGCTCCTTCGGGCGCACCTGCTTGCTGAGGGACACCTCGTTGGAGACGGTCAGGACGCCCTCGCTGCCCACGAAGCGGAGCCCCGAGTTGTCGCCCCCACCCTCGGCGAAGTTCACCCGCAGGGTCAGGTTGAAGGCCGGGTGGCGATCGGTCTTGGGGTAGTCGAAGAGGCCGAGCATCACGTCGGGCACGTCGCGCCCGTCCTTCCAGTAGCGCAGGCCGCCGGTGCTCATCACCCGCGTGGGGCCCAGCGACCCCGTGATCAGGTGCACGCCGGAGAAGAGGTGCACGAACAGGTCGCCCGCGACGCCGGTGCCGTAGTCCTGGTAGTTGCGCCAGCGGAAGAAGCGCAGCGGGTCGAACGGGCGGCGGGGCGCGCGGCCGAGGTAGCGCTCCCAGTCCACCGTCGACGGGGACGCGTCGGGAGGGATCGAGTACTGCCAGGCGCCGATCGGCGTGTTGCGGCTCCACCAGGCGTCGACCATGTTCAGCTCGCCGATGGCGCCACCGGCGAGCAGGTCGCGCGCCTTCAGGTAGACGATCGAGCTGACGCGCTGGCTGCCCACCTGGACCACCTTGCCGGACTTCCTCTGGGCGTCGATGATCCGGTGCCCCTCTTCCCAGAGCTGCACCATCGGCTTCTCGCAGTAGACGTGCTTCCCCGCGGCCAGGGCCTCCACCGCGATCGGCACGTGCCAGTGGTCGGAGGTCGCGATGATCACCGCGTCCACGTCGGGGCGGGCCAGCACCTCCTTGTACTCGCGGGTGGTGGCGACCTTGTCGCCGAAGGTCTCCTTGGCGCGGGCCAGGCGGCCGTCGTAGAGGTCGGCCACCGCCACCAGCTCCACGCCGGGCGTCTTGAGCGCCGCCTTCGTGTCGCCGGTCCCCTGGCCGCCGAGGCCGATGGTGGCCAGGCCGACCCGCTCGCCGGGAGCGACGGGGGCCGCCTCCTGCGCGTCGAGCAAGCTCACGCGCGCGGAGGCCGCGACCGTCGTGGCCGTGGCCAGCTTCAGGAACTCACGCCGCGACGACCGGGGTCCACGGTGCATGCCTGCTCCTATCTTTCTCCGGGGTCCTGGAGGTACGGGGCCAGCCGGCGCGCCTCCGCCATCTCGCGGCGGGCCTCGGCGCGCGCGCCGCTCCGGCGCAGGGCCAGGGCGAGCTGGTACCGGGCCTGCGCGTCTTCGGGCGCGAGCCGCGCCGCCTCGCGGAGGCTGGCGACGGCGCCCGCGACGTCGCCCTTCTCCAGCTTGCTCCGTCCCGCGCTCGCCGCGAACGCGGCCGCCTGGGCGTCGGCCTTCTTCTTGTTGAGGCGCTCCGCCTCGGCGAAGGCGGCCGCCGCCCCGCTGCGGTCGCCGCGCTGCTGCAGGATCTGGCCGATGCTCAGGTGCGGCTCGGCGGCATCGCGCTTCTCGATGGCGAGGCGGAACTCGGCGAGCGCCTCGTCGGCCTTTCCCTGCTGCTTCAGCACCGTGCCGAGCATGTAGTGGGCGTCCGCATCGTCCCTCCGGCGCGCGAGCGCGTCCTGGAACGCCTGGGCGGCCTCCGCCGCGCGGCCGGTCTGCCAGAGCACGACGCCGAGCGTGTAGTACGCCTCGGGCAGCGCGGGGTCGATCGCCACCGCCTGGCGCAGGGCCGCCTCCGCCCCCGCGAAGTCGTCCTTCTGCTTCAGGCCCATGCCCAGGTTGTAGAAGGCCTCGGCGCTCCTGGGATCGATCGACGTCAGCTCCCGGTAGACCGCGACCGCGCCTTCCAGGTCGCCCTTCTGCAGCAGGGCGCTGCCGAGGTTGTGGCGGGCGACCAGGTTGCCGGGCTGGCTCTTCACGAGCGCCTCGAACGTGGCCACCGCCTCGTCGCCCTCTCCCTTCTTGATGAGAGCCAGGCCGAGGCTGTTCTTCGCGTCGGCCAGATCGGGGGCCAGCGCCACGGCCCGGCGCAGCTCGCCGACCGCGCCGTCGGTGTCGCCCATCTCGTAGAGCGTGACGCCCAGGTGGACGTGCGCCACCGCGAGCCCGGGGGCGAGCTTGACCGCCCGGCGCAGGCTCGCGAGCGCGGCCGGCAGATCGCCCGTGCGCTTCAGCGTGAGGCCGAGGTAGTAGCGCGCCTCGGCGTGGCCGGGCCGGAGCTTGACCGCCTGCCGGAGCGCCGGCAGCGCGGCGGCGGCGTCCCCCGTCCACCACCGCGTGGCGCCGAGGTGGTACCACGCGTCGAAGAGCTGGGGCCGGGCCCGGGTGGCCTTCTCGAACTCGGCCAGCGCCTCGTCGGTGCGGCCCTGCTGCCCGCGCACGAAGCCGAGGCGGTCGCGGGCCTCGGCCAGGCCCGGAGACAGCGACAGCGCGTGCTCGTATGCCTCCGCCGCTCCCGCCAGGTCGCCCTTCTGCTCCCTCTGCCAGCCCAGCTCGTAGCTGGCCAGCGCGCCGGGACCGACCGCGGGTGCGGCGGGCCGGCCGGCGGCCTGGCCGGCGGCCGCCGCGGCCAGGCCCGCGAGCGCCAGCAGCGACCCGGGCAGGCTGGGGATCACGGACTAGTTCTACATCAGCGGCGGCGGCCTGGCCAGCGCAGCGGGCTAGAAGGATTTCTCGTCCGCGGTGGGTCCGTAGATCGACGGGACCTTCATCTCGTTCAGCCGGAGGTAGACGGTGAGCTGGCCGCGGTGGTGCGCCAGGTGCGTGAACGTGTCTTCGATCACGACGTGCCGCGGCGCCTCCATCACGACCTGCCCGCCGACGAGCAGCCGCCAGGGCGTCCTCAAGAACTCGTCGCTCGTGCCCGCGAGGGCCTCCCGGCTCTTGGCCGCGGACTTGTCCAGCGACTGCAGCAGCCCGCGGCGCGTGCCGACGACGGCCGGCGCGTTGGGCTGGCCGCCCTTCGGATGGAGGTCCAGCTCGTCCTGAAGGATCGCCATGGCCACCCAGCCCGGCATGGAGGAGACGAGCGTCGACAGGTAGCCGATCGGCATCGATTTGGGGTGCGGCTTCCAGTCCGGCTTGCCCTCGGGCACGTTCTCGAGCGCCCGGCGCGTGATGGGGACCTCGCGCTCGAGCTGGGCCTTGAACCGCTCGGTCATCTTCATGTCGAACCTCCTGCGTCAGCGTACGCCGCGATATATGTCAGCTTCTGTCATAATTCGAGAACACAATTTCCTGGACATGCGCGCCGACCGGCTTCTCTCTCTCCTTCTTCTATTGCAGGCTCGCGGCCGGCTGACGGGACGCGAGCTGGCCCGGCGTCTGGAGGTGTCTGCGCGCACCGTCCATCGCGACATGGAGGCGCTGAGCGCGGCCGGGGTCCCGGTGTTCGCGCTGCGCGGCGCCCGGGGCGGATGGCAACTGGACGAGGACTGGCGCACGCGCGTGCCCGGCCTCGACGAGGCGGAGCTGCGCGCGCTGCTGATGGCGCAGCCCCGCATGATCGGCGACGCGCGGCTGGCCCGGGCCGCCGAGCGCGCGCTCGAGAAGCTGATGGCGGCGCTGCCGGCGTCGCTGCGCGAGCAGGCCGCCTCCATCCGGCAGCGGCTCTACGTGGACCCCACCGGCTGGCGCGGCACCAGCGAGAACCTCGCGATGCTGCCCGTCGTGCAGGACGCGGTCGCGCGCGATCGCAAGATCACGATGCGCTACTGGCGCGCGGACCGCGAGCCGGTCGAGCGCACCGTCGATCCCCTCGGCCTGGTGGCCAAGGGCAACGCGTGGTACCTCGTCGCGCGCGGCGGCGACCGGGTCCGCACCTACCGCGTCTCCCGCATCGAAGCGGCGAAGGTGTCGGAGCGGCCCTGCGATCGGCCGGCCGACTTCGATCTCGCCGGCTACTGGAGATCCTCCACGAAGGAGTTCGAGGACGGATGGCCGCGGCTCGAAGCCGTCCTGCGGCTGGAGCCGCGCACGGCGCGGTGGATGAAGACGTGGCGCGTCGCATCGGTCGTCGAGATCCCGGGCGGCGATCCGGAGGGATGGGTCACGCTGCGCGTGCCCTTCGATCATCCGGGGGAAGCCTGCTTCTTCGTCCTGGGCCTCGGCCCGCGCGTGGACGTGATCGAGCCGGCCAGCCTGCGCGAGCAGGTCCGGGCCGAGGCCGCCGCGGTGGTGGCGCGGGGCTCAATCTATCCGTCCCGAGACGGATAACCGCCCGCCGGCTACACCACCGACCGGCGGTGGCGATTGATACGCGCCCAGACGCCGGCCCAGTAGGACAGGTAGTAGCCGAGCACCAGCGCGCCGGCCGCCAGCGAGCCCGCGGCGCCGGAGGCGGCGAGCCACGACGTGTCCCCCGCCGCTGCGTGCCAGGCGTGCCAGCTTCGCCAGAGGCCGTAGGCCAGCCGCGCCGCCACCACGAGCATGATGGTGAGCACGAGTGCGCGGCTCGGCGTGACGTGCAGCGAGCGCGGCGTCTCCTCCCATCGACTCAGCCCCAGACCCAGCAGGCCCAGGAGGCCGCCGCCCGCCAGGCCCAGGAGCGCGTACCGCAGCGCCACCGGAACCCAGTAGCTGGTCACGGCGGCGACCAGCAGCAGGAGCGTGACCGAGACGCTGACGGCCACCACGTTGATCGCCGCCACCCAGCGCCGGGCGGGCCGCCGCGCGGTGCCCGCGCGGTAGCGCAGGAAGAGCGAGAGCGGCATCAGGACGAGAACGGCGGCCAGGCCGCCGAGGAGCGCGAGGGCCACGACCAGAAAGGGCACGAGACCCCCTCACCCTACCCTCTCCCCCGGCGGGGGAGAGGGAACGGAGAACCCCATCTACTTCTCGGCGCGGGTCGGGCCCAGCCTCCGCCCCGCCGCGCAGTGCTCGATCAGCGTGGCGAGGCGGCGCTGCCGCGTCTCTTCCTTCTTGGCGCTGATGACGAACCACGCGCCGAGCCACCGGTAGTACGGCGGCTGGGCGCGGAAGAACTCCCACGCCTTCCTGTTCGCCTTGAGCTTCTTCTCGTAGGCCGGGCCCAGCCGGGCGCTGCTCCTTTCGTACGCGTAGATCCCGGCCCGCGTCGGGTCCGCCTGCGCGAACGCGGCCAGGCCGGCGGCGGTCATGCGCCCGAGCTTCTTGAGCGCGGCGACGCGCTTCACGTTGACGTTGCTCCAGACGCTCTTCGGCTGGCGCGGC
>Ga0114129_10018114_pt1 | contig 10032 bp, 10 predicted proteins | sample RhiMetdeltSRZDD1_FD_80071 | JGI IMG/M metagenome (GOLD analysis project Ga0114129, IMG submission 80071) | Populus rhizosphere microbial communities from Tennessee, USA - Rhizosphere MetaG P. deltoides SRZDD1 (version 2) (version 2) | ecosystem: Host-associated > Plants > Roots > Rhizosphere >...
CGCTCAATAGTACTGAGTGAGTAATTTCAGGTGATGAGAAATATTCCAAAGCAGATACATATTCTTGTTGTCTTGGTAATGCTTGTGCTGACTGCTTATAGAATTATCGGGACAATGGTGGCTAATCATTCCCTTCTCTAATAAAACTTACGGTTCTGAAAAGTAGGTGGTCTTTTAGGCGTTAAATCGCGTCGGTCGGAAGACCACCCCCTATTCAGTGAATGTATGCTTCTGCGTGTAAGACGCAAAAACTATTTTTACGCATGGAGGCGTACCTATGCAATTCGGTAATATTTACTTCGGCCCATATTTCAAACGTTTCTTCCTCGCTTTCTCGGTGGTTGCCATAAGCTTAACCGCCGCGTTTGTCGTGTACAGTGCACGAGCTCGGTCGACAACTGTCTATGACCCCAAGCCATTGAATACGATTGTTTATCCCCCTGCTGAGATGACCAAAAATGATCCTGCCTTGCACTCACTGGCTGCTATGTATGCCCCGATGGACACTCGGGAGAGTTGGATCAAGTCTGTCTGTGTGGGTATGACTGCAGGCGGCTGTGATTACTTCAAAGCGCATCAAGCCGCTGCGATATGGGATGGGCAGCTCGGCAATATCGGTAGTTCGGCTGGCTACATCTCCAACACTACCATCATTGACGAGAATCATGAAGTATGGACGGCTGAGACCTCGATCTTTACCCAAGGTCCAAACGATAAACACTCCACAGAAAACACCTTCGATGTGTATGTTCTCGTCGAGCGTGGCGCTGATCAGAAGTGGTATCTGGATCGCGTTCTGATAGGACCGGGTATCGACGTTGAAACGACTGACTAGGCGGTTTGGAATGGTCCGCACATTGAAAAATAACATCATCGGCTATTGCAATGCTGACACAAACACTTGAAAAACCAACTTGGCTCACCAATCTAATCAAAAGGATCCGCAGCATCACGGCAAAAGGCATTTTCAATGCGATCGTTTCTGTGCTTGTTTTGCTACTGCTGAGTTCAATAGCTATGTTTCTTATGTACTTTGCTCTTGTGGCTGCTGCCAGGACTCCATACTAAATCGAAGGTGATTAAATGGTATTACAACCTATCCAAAAACCAACCTGGCGCACCGGCCTGACGAAAAGGATACGTGCTATCCCTTTAAAGCAGCGGTACGATATGATCTTTGTTGCTGTTCTGCTTCTCCTTCAGGTTTCACTGGTGGTCTTCGGCATAATTTCTGCATCCTAGTGATAATACACCTGACAAAATAGATAGCAACCTGTGCTGCAGGTCGCTTTTGATTCCGTCCAGTGTAACTCTGGATGGGATGGCATCTGGAGCACTTTTCTATAATAGCGTATCACATGGATAGGTTTGACGATTCTTCGCGATCAACTCACTGTCCTTCTGAACCCTTTGGTAGTCCTGTGAAGAAAATACTTGTGTACTTCAAGGAATGTAATAAATCTACATATATACTTCCGGCAAGTTAAGTAAAAGCTTGCCAAATCAAAATACTCTTAGTAATCACTAAAGAAAATCTTTATAAACCTGTCTGGCACATGTTGCCTATTGATAATAAAGTTAAGTGGACACTTTCAAGCGTGACATGCCCATGCAAATCTATTGTCTCGGACTTAACCACATAGCCACAACCATCAAACTGCGTGAGCAATTGTCGCTTAATGAAGATGCAATCCGTTCCGCCTTGGCCCGTCTGGCTTGCGGACATCTATCCTCATCTATTTCGGAACTTGTCATTATCTCCACGTGTAATCGCATTGAACTCTACGTTGCCTCCAGCCAATTGTCATTTGCCGAACTGGAGGCTTTTTTGTCGGATGTATGTGATGTGCCTGTGGATCAGTTCCGTCTACATTGCTATCAGTTTCAAGACCTGGATGCCGCCCATCATCTCTTTGAGGTTGCCGCGGGCCTTGATTCGCTTGTGATCGGCGAACCACAAATTTTGGGGCAGATCGTACGTGCGCTGGAACTCTCACGCGGTCAAAACATGGCGGGACCTGTGCTAAACCGCCTTTTTCAATCTGCAGTTCACGCAGGCAAACGCGCCCGCACCGAGACAGGCATTAGCCGCAATCCTGCATCGGTTTCATCACTTGCCGCCTCACTGGCGGAGCGAGTGGTTCATCGTATTACTGAAGCGCAGGTTGTTATTCTTGGCGCGGGTGAAATGGCAGAACTGGCTGTCGAAGCCATGCGAAAGCGCGGGGCGAATCGTATTCTGGTTGTCAATCGTACATTGGAACGTGCCCATACAATCGCAGACCGCTGGGACGCACAGATCGCGACGTTCGAAAACCTTGATTCGGTGCTCACTTCCGCTGACATTCTGATCTCATCCACGGGTGCGCCGCATACCATCCTTTCTGCCGAAATGATTAAACAGGCAATGCATGCGCGCTCACAACGTCCGCTCTTTTTGATCGACATCGCTGTTCCGCGCGATATTGACCCCGATGCGGTAAATATCCCGCTTGTCAAACTGTATGACATCGACAATCTGAATGGGCAACTAGAAGGTGCACTTGCCCAACGCATGTCGGAAGTACCACGGGTCAAGAGGATCCTTGAAGAGGAAATCAAGGATTTTGCAGAGTACATGAAATCATTGGAAATGATTCCCATCATCGCCGATATTCGTCAGCAAGCCGAAACCATCCGTCAGGCGATGCTCGAAAAAACCCTACGCCGCCTGCCTGATCTGACCGATGATGAGCGCACCCGCATCGAAGCCATGACCCACGCGCTGGTGAAAAAAATCTTGCAGGCACCGACTCACCGCCTGCGCGCTGAGGCGTCCTGTCCACATGCACCTGAATATGCCGCGGTCGCTCGTATGTTGTTTGGACTTCAAAGGGAAGGATTGTGCAGTTTCTCTGGTCAGACCTGTCCAATCCCCAACGCCGAAGATTAACACACTACCAACCTATCCAACGTTGAAACTACACTTCGCCACTCGTCCCTCTGCACTCGCCCGCTGGCAAACCCAGTGGATCATGAACGCTTTGCAACAGATCCATCCTGATCTTGAGTGCGAAGAAAAGATCATTACGACTCAGGGTGACAAAATCCTCGACAAGCCTCTGCCTGAAATTGGCGGCAAGGGACTCTTCACGCAGGAACTTGAATCTGAATTATTAGGTGGGTCAGTCCATTGCGCGGTTCATTCGCTCAAAGATTTGCCTATTGAAAATCCAGCAGAATTAACAATTGGATGTATCCCTGTCCGCGCCGAAGTGAGGGATGCGCTGATCTCTGGGAATGGATACACCATCGCCACCCTCCCCACAAACGCTTCTGTCGGGACCTCTAGCCTGCGCCGCGCCGCCCAGATACTTTCCCTCCGTCCAGACATCAAGACCCAATCCCTGCGCGGCAACGTGGATACCCGCCTACGAAAGGCATTCGACGATCAATACGACGCGATCATTCTTGCAGGTGCGGGATTGACTCGATTAGGTTTAGATAAACATGTGACCGAGTGGCTTTCACTCGATGTCATGCTTCCCGCGCCAGGGCAAGGCGCTCTCGCCGTGCAATGTCGCGCAGACGATCAAACCACTTTAAGCCTGCTCTCCGCACTGGACGATGAGTCTACGCGGAAAGCGGTCACCGCTGAACGCATCTTTTTGAGCGGACTTGGTGGAGGATGTGCTGTGCCTGTAGCTGCCTATGCAGTGATCAATGAGCAGTCCTCAGTTATCAGTTTGACAGGCCTGGTTATTTCAGAGGATGGAAAGAAGGCTGTCAAAGTTACGGGTCAAGGCATGGACGCGCTTGAACTGGGAAATGAACTTTCGAGAAAAGCAATTCAACAAGGTGCGGATGAAATTCTCAAACTTACCACGGTTCACGAATAACTCATCAATATGAAAGTACTGATAACACGTCCCCGCTCACAAGCCGATGACTTCGCAGACAAATTGCGTTTTGCAGGTTTTGAACCTATCTATTTTCCTGTGATCGAAATCCGCCCCATTGAGGACAACGTTGCACTTGAGAGGGCGCTTGAGAAGTTGAATTGCTATGAATGGGTGGTGTTCACTTCGGTAAACGCTGTAGATGTGGTTCTTGATAAGTTTTCACCTTCTCTAAAAGGAGCGGGGTTGAATGTAAAGTTTGCGGCCATCGGACCTAAAACTGCACATGCCCTTCAAGTACGCGGCGTGACTCCCGATTTTGTCCCCGAAGAATATGTGGCAGAGGCGATCTTGCCCGGGCTGGGTGATCTGCTTGGAAAATGGGTCCTACTCCCACGCGCTGAGATTGCCCGCAAGGCCTTGCCAGAGGCGATCTTCAACGCAGGGGGCATACCGCACGAGATCTCGGTATATAAAACTCTGCCTACCGAACCGGGCACTGAAGGACTGGCCGCGTTGAAATCAGGCGTGGATGTAGTTACTCTTACCAGTCCATCCACTGTACAAAATTTTGTTGCTGTTTCCAGACAACATGGGCTTGATCCAATAAATCTGCCGAAAAACCCGTGGTTTGCCTGCATTGGTCCTATCACTGAACAAGCTGCGAAAGAAGAAGGATTGATCAATCTTGTTGTTGCCAAAGAATACACAACCGATGGGTTGACCGAAGTCATATCTCATTTGGAGGCATCATGACATTGCTTGAAATCGAAAATCCACAATCATTACTCGCAAACCGCAAATCGATTCGGCCGCGAAGACTGCGCGCCAACCATGCTATACGAGTAATGGTTCGGGAGACCGAACTTAATACACGCGATTTTATTTATCCACTGTTCGTGAGGCATGGGACGGGTCGAAGCGAAATCCGCTCGATGCCGGGCATGTACCAACTGTCAGTGGAGGAAAGTGTCCGTGAAGCGGAATCAGCAGCCAAATCGGGTGTGAACGCTGTCATCCTGTTTGGAATTCCCAGAGAGAAGGATCCCATCGGGCTGGAGAATTTTTCAGACGATGGAATTGTCCAGCAGGCGATTCGCGCCATCAAGAAGGAAATCCCAGAAATGGTGGTAGTGACGGATGTTTGTTTGTGCGAATATACTGACCACGGTCATTGCGGGATATTGAATACAGGAGAGCATTTTCACACGCGCTTGCCTGAGGGATATGTACTTAACGACCTGACGCTGGAGGTGCTGGCAAAGGTTGCGATTTCACATGCGAATTGTGGCGCAGACATCGTCGCGCCCAGTGGCATGATGGATGGCATGGTGTCTGCTATTCGTGAGGCCCTGGATGGTTCGGGCTATGAAAATCTTCCGATCATGTCTTACGCTGTGAAATATGCATCGTCGTTCTATGGACCGTTCCGTGAAGCTGCAGAGGGAGCACCAAAATTCGGCGATCGGAAATCTCATCAAATGGATCCCGCCAATGTGCGCGAAGCATTGCGTGAAGCTTCACTGGATGTGGACGAAGGCGCGGATATGCTGATGGTCAAACCTGCGCTGGCATATCTTGATGTGATCCGTGTGGTGAAGGACGCCTTCCCTGAATTGCCAATGGCGGCATACAACGTCAGCGGTGAATACTCGATGATCAAAGCGGCTGCCGCGAACGGCTGGGTGGACGAAGCGAAGGTCACGCTCGAAACATTGACCTCCATCAAACGCGCGGGCGCGGATGTGATCATTACCTATCATGCGCTCGATGCAGCAAGGTGGTTAGCAGGTTAATTTGTATATTCTCAAAGGAGCGTAGATGACCACAGACACGACCGAGCAACTCCAGCGCACGTTCAATCACTTTTCACTTTTTTCCTTCAAGGATACTTATTGGTCTTTGAGCGTGGATCAGCGTAAGGAATTCCACAAGAACTGGCTTTCAGCGTTATGCGCTTCTGCCCAAAAAGTTGATGTGTTCCAGGGCACGGAACATGATGTAGATTTGATCGTCTGGTCTGCTATAACCGCGATAGACAATCAAGCCGCGGCAGTATTTTTCGAGAAATTCACGAAGGCATTGAATCCCTTTCGTCATTTGATAGAGCAAAAAGATTCGCTGTGGGGCTTTACGCGTCCATCGCAATATTCGAAGGCTCGTTCCAAACAGGAGATCGATCCGTTCTCCGATGAGCATAAGCCTTATCTGATCATTTACCCGTTCTCCAAAACGACTGATTGGTATTTGATGAGCCGCGAAGCGCGTCAGGGCATGATGAACGAACACATCCGCATTGGCAAACAACACGAAGATATCAGTCAGTTGCTTCTCTATTCGTTCGGTTTACAGAACCAGGAATTTGTTGTGGTTTATGAAACCGATGACCTGACCCGTTTCTCCGACCTGGTCAACGAACTGCGCGATACCGAAGCGCGCCGTTATACCTTGCGCGATACGCCTTTGCACACCGCAATTTATCACCCTGCTGATGAAACACTTGCCTTATGGAGATGAACAGCCGTTTTCTACAAGCCTGTCGCCGCAAACCTGTTGATACTACGCCCGTCTGGTTCATGCGTCAGGCGGGACGTTATATGCCCGAATACCGTGCCATCCGTCAGAAATATTCCCTGCTCGAAATTTGTTACCAACCTGAACTTGCCGCTGAAGTTACTCTTCAACCTGTGCATGCATTCGGTGTGGATGCTGCGATACTCTTCGCCGATATTCTCCTCCCTGCCATTCCGCTTGGTGTTGGTCTTGAATTTGCAAAAGGTGAGGGACCTGTTCTGCGCAATCCCGTCCGCACGATGGAGGATGTACAAGCGCTGAGACCTGTCGAAGCGGAAACAGATCTGGGCTACGTTATGGAAGCGATCCGCATCCTGCGTGGCGAGCTCAAGGATATTCCGCTCATCGGCTTTTGCGGCGCACCGTTCACCGTCGCGTCCTACATCATCGAAGCTGGGTCGTCGCGTGAATTCCTAAACACAAAAAGGATGATGTACTCCGCGCCCGACGTCTTTCACGCGTTGATGGTACGTCTGTCGGATGTGCTGGCGGATTATCTGATGGCGCAAATCCGTGCGGGCGCCCAGGTAGTGCAGGTCTTTGATTCGTGGGTCGGCGCGCTCAGCCCATCCGATTACGAAACCTTTGTATTGCCTTACTCGCAAAAGGTCTTGACTTCTGCAAAGAATGCAGGTGTGCCTGTCATCCATTTTGGAACGAACACGACGACTCTCCTCCCTTTAATGAGACGCGCGGGTGGTGATGTGATCGGGCTCGACTGGCGCATCCCGCTTGATGTTGGCTGGACGGTTCTGGGAGACGATATCGCCGTTCAAGGGAATCTTGACCCCGTCGCGCTCTTCGCGCCTCTCCCTGAACTCAAAGCGCGCGTGCAGGACGTCCTGTTCCGCGCAAATGGCAGACCCGGTCATATCTTCAACCTTGGACATGGCCTCCTCCAACACACACCCGTTGACAACGTGAAGGCGGTTGTGGACATGGTTCATGAATACGGCTGTGTGAGGGCGGCTGCGGCATGATCGGTGTGTTGGTCATGGCATATGGCGGACCCAATAATCTCGATGAAGTCGAGCCATATCTGCTGGATGTGCGGGGCTATCGTCCCACTTCGCCAGAGATTATCCAAGAAGTACGTGAACGCTACCGCGAGATTGGCGGCCGTTCGCCAATTCTCGAGCAAACGCAGGCGCAGGCCGATGCCATCGGAACCACTTTGAACGCGAACGGCAATAAATTCAAAGCCTTTGTGGGTATGCGGCACTGGCACCCCTTCATCAAGGATGTACTGATGGAAATGCAGGAAGAGGGGATCGAGCGGGCGGTGAGCTTGGTGATGGCACCGCATTATTCACGTATGAGCATCGGCGCGTATTATCAGAGGCTTGATAAAGCCAGTTCACCTATCGAGTTTTCGCGTATTGAAGACTGGCATTTACAAGCGGGTTATATCAACGCGCTTGCCAAGTGCGTGCGCCACGCGCTGAACAGCTTTCCAGAAGAAGTACGGGCAAATGTCCCTGTCATCTTCACCGCACACAGCCTGCCAGAAAAAATTCTGGAATGGAACGACCCATATCCCACGCAACTGCATGAGACGGTCTCTGGGGTAATGGAACAACTCGACTCGCGGCCGTATGAATTTGCATATCAATCTGCCGCCATCTCCAGCATTCCCTGGCTAGGACCCGACGCCGGAGAAGTTATCGAACGCCTTGTATCCGAAGGTGAAAAACATATTTTGCTTTGCCCGATTGGCTTCGTTTGCGAACATGTTGAAATTCTTTACGACATTGACATCGTTTATCAAAATCTTGCCAAATCGCTTGGTATACACCTTGAACGCATCGAAATGCTCAACACCGCGCCTCAAATGATAGATGGGCTGGCGCAGCTCATCCGTGAAAAGGCTAAAGAAGCAGGTTGGTTATGAATCGAATAATCATCATTGGCGGTGGAATAGCAGGACTCTCTGCTGCCTATTACGCAAACAAGAATATTTCCAACGCACACGTCACAGTAATCGAATCTGGTTCACAGTGGGGCGGCAAGATCACTACTGATCGCGTCCCTTTCGATGATGGTCAATTCATTATCGAAGGCGGCCCTGATAGCTTCCTTGCCACCAAACCCTGGGGCGTTGCGCTATGCAAGGAGCTGGGTCTAGGAGAGCGTTTGCATGGAACGAATCCCCGCAAGAAAAATACCTATATTCTGAACAAAGGTCGCCTACTTCCATTACCTGAAGGTCTTACGATGATGATTCCTTCGGATGCTCCATCCATCATGCGCTCGCGTCTGATCTCATGGTTTGGCAAAGTGCGTATGGGGCTTGATTTCCTACTCCCAGCAAAAACCGTCAATGGCGATGAAAGTTTGGGAATGTTTGTCAGCCGTCGGCTTGGGCGTGAAGCGTATGAAAATTTGATCGAGCCGCTTATGTCTGGCATCTACGCTGGCGATGGCGATCAACTTTCGCTGGCGTCCACGTTCCCCTATTTGCGCGACCTCGAAATCAAATACGGCAGTCTCACCCGCGGCGCTCTTCAAATGCGAAAACAGTCCAATGGCAAAGCTGTTCAAGGGTCACGCTCTGCCTTTCTCACGCCTACCACGGGTCTGGCTGAAATCGTTGAAAAGCTTGTTGAAGGTTTAAAGCGGAAAGGTGCAAATTTACGTCTCAACTCACGCGCAGCGTCCATCAAGCGCCTGACACCTGACACTTGGAACGTTTCACTTGACAAAGGTGAAGCCTTGGAAGCGAACTACATCATCCTCGCCACCCCCGCCTACGTCAGCGGGAGTCTGGTCGCCTCTTTCGACCCCGAACTTGCTTCTGCCCTGCAGAGCATTCCCTACACATCAACTGCCACTGTCTCCCTTGCATATCGCCTCAGTGATGTGCCCCGCGAACTGGACGGCTATGGCTACATTATCCCGCGCCGTGAAGGACGCAAAGCCCTCGCCTGCACATGGACATCCACAAAGTTTCCGCACCGCGCGCCAGATGGATATGCCCTCATTCGCGTCTTCGTTGGTCGCGCAGGGCAGGATATCTCTTGGGATGAACATGAATTGCTTGATTTGGCAAAGGAAGAATTGAAACTCACGCTTGGTGTTACCGCGGAACCGCTTGCCTCGCGCGTCTTCATGTGGGATAGAGCCATGCCGCAGTACAACCTTGGTCATCCGGAGATCCTCAAACGCATTGATGCAGCCTTGCAGAATCATCCAGGGCTGGCGCTGGCGGGCAATAGCTATCGCGGCATCGGGATTCCCGATTGCATTCATTCTGGTGAACTAGTGGTGGAAAATATTCTTAAACACGAAGGGCACAAAGATATACAACGTATTTAACTTCACGTTCTTTGTGTTAAAAATTAGAGGATTCATGAACATCACCAAATCCATTTCTCTTTTTGAAGAAGCGCTGAATTTATTCCCAGGCGGCGTGAATTCGCCCGTGCGCGCTTTCCGCGCTGTGGGCGGTAAGCCGCTTTTCATTGAGCGTGGGGAAGGTCCTTATCTTTATGATGTGGACGGTAATCGTTTCATCGACTACGTCCTCTCTTGGGGACCACTCATCACAGGGCATGCTCATCCTCAAATTGTGGAGGCAATC
>Ga0114129_10018115_pt1 | contig 10032 bp, 5 predicted proteins | sample RhiMetdeltSRZDD1_FD_80071 | JGI IMG/M metagenome (GOLD analysis project Ga0114129, IMG submission 80071) | Populus rhizosphere microbial communities from Tennessee, USA - Rhizosphere MetaG P. deltoides SRZDD1 (version 2) (version 2) | ecosystem: Host-associated > Plants > Roots > Rhizosphere >...
ATCATGAACTGACAACGTCGTTTACGGCGCACTTCCTGCCTGCCTGAATGCCGCGATCCAGGCGATAAAACCTCCCGTCGAACCTCCGGTAAACGCGTAGTTTCCGGCCGCTGGCGCATTCCTGTCACCAGCGACGTTGGAATCCAGCACAGACCGAACTCTCCAACCTGCTGCCGCGCTCGCGGAAGCAAGATCGATTTCGATCCCAAACAGCAGATCATTTTCAGCCGTGGTGGCAACCGCGGCACTGGTGAAGCTGTCGCCGCCGCCGACTTGCACCGAGAAGGATTCCAACGGATTCGTCGGATCTAAACCGGAGTATTCGTGCACATACAGTTCGTGATACATCGGTGAACCAGTGACCACAGCGGTCACGACCTCCGGACCGCCGAGAATGTTTCGTGCGTAATAGAGACGAGACTTGACTCCGACCAGCGTGGAGTGCTGTTCGGTGCCAATCTGAGTGAAGACATTGCCTTGGCTGTCGCTCACTGAGACGAAATCCGATCCATCGCTCCAGTCCACTTCAATAACGATGAGATCGCCGCTCCTGGTTGCCGAATCAAAGGAAACCGTATTGGTTCCTGCACCCGAATTAGCGGCTGTTGTTTGCACGTGAGCCCATGACGCCGGCGGCGGCGTCAGCGTCGTTGCGCTCGAAGGCGATGACCGTGCAGAAGTGTTCCCGCTGACGTCGTAGGCTGATACCGTGAATGTGTACAGAGTAGAAGGCGAGAGGCCCATCACGGCGTACGACGTCCGCGCAGTCTGCGCAGTGTGTACACCATTTACGAAGACTGTGTAACCCGCCACCGCGTCGTCCGCTCCGATGGAGGCACTCCACGTTAGCTCTATTTGCGAAGACGAGACGCCAACGGAAGACAGATTCGCGGGCACGGACGGCGGACTGGATCCGGACCTGGTGAAGGTTGCGGTCACGTTCTCATCGGTATTCAAACTCACAACACAAGTCCCGACACCGGAACAGCCCGCTCCAAACCAACCGTTAAACGTGTTCCCGGAATCCGGGATCGCGGTGAGCGTCACGACCGTACTCGCCAGGTACGACGTTGAACAAGTCGACCCACAGTCGACCCCGGACGGTGAACTGGAAACGGTGCCACTGCCCGTTCCAATCTTGTTCAAGTTGAGAAAGTTCTGGACGACTGCAGTCGACAACGCTGTAAAGCTTGTGAATCCGAAATCGGCGTTCACTCCTTCCGCGCCGCTCAGATAGAACCCGATTCCAGGATTACCGGTTTTATAGCTGTCGTCTGCCACTTGAAGTACTTGAACATCATTGATATAAGCCGTTATCAGATTTCCAGCTATCGTAGCTTTGACGATGTCGCCGTCTCGAACCCCGTATTCGGAACCGCCGGCACTGTCGAGATAAGTGAAATCTCCAATCGGTCCGTTCCACCTCACTATTTGCGCATAGGCATTGTCAGTTTTCGAACACCTGAAGATGATTTCGTACCCAGTGTTGCGATTTGGAGATAACGAGCTCCGCAAACGTAACTCGACTTCCTCAAAGTAACTGTCGTTCTGATTAAAGGAGTGGACCACTGCTTGGACTGTCTGATCCGCTCCCCAGGTGCCTGTCAAAAGTGCCGTGGAGTCGTCGAACCCATCCGAACCGGTCTGTGTCCCACCTGCCTTTCCCATCGCAGTAGAAACGTCGGCCCAATCGAGCCCAACGGAACGGCCATTTATCCAATGTCCGTCCTCGGCGATAGGATTCTCGGTCTGCGAAAACGAAGTCGAATAGTATGGGACGCCAGTCGGCGGCGTCGTCGCCACAACATTCGCCGCCCGGGCAGATTCGTTGCCGGCGAGATCGAAAGCAGAAACCGTGTACACATATGTGGTGTCCGACCTCAGGCCTGTGTCGACGTACGAAGGGGTGGCAGCGGCATTACTGACGCGAACGCCGTTACGGAAAACTCCGTAGCCAGCAACGCCGACGTTGTCTGACGAAGGCAGCCACGACAAACTGACCTGAGAAGCGGAAGCCGGCACTGCTATCAATTCTGTCGGCACAGTGGGGGCCGTGTTGTCAGCTGGAGTCAAGGTCGTAGCCAGCGCCGCTCCCGACGGCGCGGAAGTATTCCCCGCTGCGTCGAACGCTGCGATCGTGTACGAATAGGTCGTTGCCGGCGTGCGGTCCAGATCCTGATACGTCGTCGCGCCGGCGGCCGTCGTGCCCACCGAAATGCCGCCCCTGAAAATCTTGTAGCTTGGCGGACTGCCCGGATAATCCGGGTCCGTCGATGCCGACCATGCCAGGTTGATTTGCGTCGTCGAAACCGCAGTCGCGGTCAGACCCGTAGGCACGCTTGGCGGTGTCGTGTCAGTCGGTGCTGCTTCGCTGGCCTGTCTGAACGCCGCAACCCACGCGATGAAGGCTCCTTGGGAGGTCCCACTGAACGCGTGACTGCCAGCGGCAGTTGCGGCCTTGTCAGCTGCCACGTTCGAATCAAGCACGGACCGAATCGTCCATCCCGCATCGGAAGTACTCGTGGCCGAATCGATTTCAATCCCATAAAGCAGATCGTTACTGGCCGTCGTCGTGACGGGATTGCTGGTAAACGTCTGCCCATTCCCCACGTTGACCGAAAACCCATCGAAAGGAGCCGTGCGATCCAGACCGGAATACTCGTGGAGATATAGCTCGTGATACTGCGGGGTGCCAGACACGATCGCGGTCACCGTATCTGTTCCGCCTCGGATGTTCCGGGCATAATACAGACGCGACCTGATCCCAATGCTCGCTGAGTGCTGTTCGGTTCCGATCTGCGTATACGCATTCCCTTGACTGTCGGTCAACGACAGGAAGCTTGAGCCGTCGCTCCAGTCCACTTCGGCAACAATCAGATCGCCGCTGGTGGTCGGCGCGCTGAATGTCACGACATTGGTTCCGCCTCCTGCATTGGCGGCGCTCGTCTGGACGTGCTGCCACGACGCGCTCATCTGCGCGGCCGATCTCTGACCGGTCAACGCGGCGAGAAGAGCCACACACATCGCACACCTCGCGAAGGAGGCGTTGAGTTTCGCCATAGCAGACGGGCACCATAACCTTCTTTGGTACTCAAGCCAAGAGATCTTTTAGGGAAACGGTGGTCTGATCTAAGTCGACGTACCAGTTCCACAAAAAGAAGACTTTTGTCGCGGACATTGAATCACGTCGGCAGAAAAACAGGTGGGATGTCATGTACCAAAGGGCGGTTGTTTCGCCCAGATGGACATCACAGAAGCTGATCGCGTCGGCTGGCGGTTATGGTGATTGAGGGTTATTGAGCCTGGTCGATCCAAACGTTTCTCAACGTAGACCGACGGGTTTTACTGGTCGACGTTGGGAATGTCGTCGCCTCCCCCGTATGCATGGGGCAAGTATTTTGGTGATGGCGGCGCCAGCAATTGCCCAACGACAGCGCCGCTTATGGGTGGCTCTTGCGAGGCGGCTACGGACACGACTATCCGTTGTTAGCGCGCCACGCCGATGTGCCGTCTATTGGCCGAAGTCAGAGAGGCCTGAGCGTCGCGTTAAGCGATCAGCGAGGTCTTCCTGCGGCGAAACGCAGCAATAAGAACAAGACCAGGACCGAGAAGGGTCAGATTCGCTGGTTCCGGTACGTTGTTCGGTTCCGTCAAAGACGTCCCGTACTGAAAACTGACGTTCTTGAAGACGAGAGCGTCGGCGGTCGTCGGTAACCCCGTCCCCGACAACGTGAAGATCACCGAGTTCTTGATGAGCGGGTCCTTGGTTACGCCTGTGTTGCCAGTCGCGCTGTCGTCGCCGGCGGAGAGGATGCCGAAGTTCAACCCGTTCAGTGCGATCGGCGGACTCAGGTCCGGCCCGTTGAAATTCGGGCCGCCAAACAGGCCGAGCCCCGTGCTGCTGATTCCTTCCGTTGCGCCCCCTGGAGCGCCGACAAGTCCGCTCGCGTAGCCCCACTCGCCACCGACGTTCTTGTCGGCTGGCGTCGTTCCATAGACCACGGTGCTGCCATCGCTCAGCAAGGCGGAAAGAGGTGTCAGCGGGCCGATCCCGACGAGGTCGAAGAAGAATGCCGTCAGTACATCTGCGGGAACAAGCACATCGAAAGTGCTTGTATTGGTCAGAATGATTTGAAGGTTGCCGCCGACGATGTCAATGTCCGCCCGTGTCGAGAGCGTCCCCGACGCCGACTCGCGAATGATCGTTATTGGACTGCTCTGAGCCTGGGCGGCCCACATCGAAAGCGTAAAAGCCAAAAGCGATATGACAAGCCGACGATTCATTGATTCACTCTCAATCCAGTCGGACGACGATACACAGCACCGTTGAAGTAGTAGCAACATTCCGGCCAGGACGCGTGACGTTGATGTGTCTGTAAACTCCTTCAGCGCAACGACTTATTGACGTCATTCAAAGTCCGACAACCGTGTGTCGGCGTGACGTGCGACTTTCCTCTTCCGAACCACAGTCCCTTGCGTTTCTGCCTACAGGAAGTCCTCTGACGGGCAGACTGCCGCTTACTGCAGTGAAGCCAACACCGAACGGGCGTCCGCCGCCTCTGAAAAATCGGGCTTCGCTCTGAGGGCCTGCTCCAGCGCCACCCGAGCCTGGGAGGATTCCCCAGACTTCGCGTAAGCCACTCCGAGGTGATAGAGATACGTAGGGTTGCCCTTGTCCTTCTCCAGGCTCTGTTTGAAGTAGGGAACGGCTTCCGCGGCTCGATCGTTCTTGACGTGCACCCAGCCAACGGTGTCGTTCACTTCCGGCTGATCGGGCAGCTTGGCCTTGGCGCGCCGCGCCAGATCGAGGGCCAGATCGAGCTTGTCCGCGGTCTCCGCGTACATCCACGCCAGATTGTTTGCGGCGACAGGCGCCTCGGGGTCGATCTGCAGCGCGCGCTCGTAGTGATCGCGCGCCTCCTTCTCTTTGCCCTGCGACTGCAGGATCATCCCGGCAAATGTGAGGGCCGCAACCGGCCGCGGCTGTCGCTTCGCGAGCTGTTCGAATTCAGCGAGCGCCTGATCCAGCTTTTGCTGGGACACATACAGCCGCGCGAGCGCACCGTACGCGTCGAGGGAACCCGGATCCGCATCGAGCAGACGACGCAGCATCGTCTCCGCCGTGTGAGCGTCGCCGATCGCACTGTACGTCCGCGCGGCCAGCATCAACACGCCCGGATCGTTTCCGCTCCTGTTCAGCCGCTCGTCGATGCGCGCCCGCGCAGCGGCCACTTGTCTGTCCGCCACATCGAGGGCGACGAGACCCGCCAGCGCCTCTGTCGAATCGGCATCGAGCTGCAGGGCGCGGTCGAACGATTTCCGGGCGCCCGGCGTGTCCTTCTTCAGTCCCTTGAGCAGACCTGCCAGCACCTGGACGGGCGCGGAGTCGGGATAGCGCTCCAGGAGTGGATCCAGCTCGCGCTGCGCGCGCGCGACATCTTTCTGCGCGAGCAGTCCGCGGACGACGGTCAACCGGGCCTGAATGTTCGCAGGGTCAGCGGCCGACGCCTGCTGCGCAAAGTTGAGCGAGGCGTCGGGTCGACCGGCTGCGAGGTTCAGCTGCGCGAGCGCGACCTTCGCGTCGTTCGCCCTCGGATTGAGGCGGAGCACTTCCTGAAACGCGCCAATCGCCGACTCGGTCTGGTGACGCGCGGCCTGGACGCGACCGAGCGCGAAAAACGCAGCGGCCGAGCCGTTGTGCTTCTCGGCTGCCAGCGTCGCGCTACCGAGCGCTTCTTCGAGTCGACCGTCGGCCATCAGCCACGCGCTCTTGATCAACAGCGCACTCAGATTCGTCTTATCGCTCTCGAGTACGTGCTCGATGCGCCGCGACGCTTCGCTGTGTTTTCCGTCTCGATAGTCGAGCGTGGCGAGCCGAACTTCGGCCAGCGCTGAAGTCGCTTTCACCTGCGCGAGCGGTTCGAGCTCGGCACGCGCAGACGCGTCGTTCTTCTGCACGGCATAAAAATCGGCGAGCGCGAACGTCGCCTCTGGCGTCTTCGTGACGTCTCGAACTTTCTTGAGGTGCGGCTCCGCCTCCGCTGCCCGGTTCGTCGTGATATAGAACGTGGCGAGCACGCGATGCGCCAGTGCGTTGTCGGGCTCGAGATCGACCACCTTCAGCAGTTCTGCCTCGGCTTCGGAAGCCCGGCTGCTGAGCCACAAGAAATTCGCCAGTGCGAGGTGAGCCGTCGCCGATCGATCGTCGATCGCGACCGCTTTCCGGAACGCCTGCTCGGCAGCTTGTTTCTGGCCTCGCCCGAACTCGAGCGCGCCGAGGTTGCTGTAGGTTTCGCTCCGACTGGGATCGAGCTGGATCGCTTCATTGATCTGGGCGATTGCCGAATCGAGATCCTTCAGGCCTGCCAGCGCGTTCGCGAGAATGATCTGCGCCTGCAGATTCCGCGGCTCGCGCGCCAGGACCTTTTCGGCCCACAGCTTCGCATCGTCGAACCGGCCCGCGAGGAGCAACAGGCCCGCCGTTTTGACCTGAACGCTTGAATCTTCCGGGAGCAGATCCGATGCGCGGAGATACTGCTCGACGGCATTCGCACCCGAGCCGGCGGTGACGTAGGCGTCGGCGAGCTTGACGCGTGCGTCGCCAGCCTGCGGATCCTGCTGCACGGCGTTCCGATACTCGATGACCGCTTCGGCGATCTTGCCGGACGCCAGATACTGGTCTCCGCTCGCCATGTACTTCTGCTTTGCCGCTTGAGGGTTTCGGGTGCAGGCGGCCACACCCAGAGCAAACAGCAGCGGGATCAGCGCGCGGACGAGGGTTCGATTGGGCACGGACTGTCCGAAGCAAGGAGCACTCCCCGGTTGTGTCTTGTGGGTAGCGCGCTAACTTCTACGGGGGCATCACTTAGAGACCTGGGCCGTTGCTCGACATCGAGAAGTCTGCCGCCACGAGGACTTTTGTGCGATGCCTGGCTGAATAGAGGCGTCCCTCGCGAAGACTCGCGGGGGAAGACAGACGCTGCGGCAAGTCGCCCTCAAAGCTCTGAATGGCGACTTTTGAGCACACTCGAAAGCGACTTTCAGCGCTTGTGATCTGAAATCCCCAGTAATTCAGCCAGCTGAGCGGGCCGCCACGTTGCACATCCAATATCCGAGGCGGCCCGAACGAAGAGTCTTGGTCAATTGGCGCCTCACGGACGGATACAACGAATGAAGAAGACGTTCAGCACAGCGTTTCTGGCGATTCTGCTGGTTACTGGCGCAGCGCGCACCGGGTCGGCCGACGCGATCGTCACCCCAGGCACGATCATCCAGTTATACGATTCGTTCGGAACCACGGGCGGAGGCGAATTCAACGGCCAAATCGTCGGAACGAGTTCCGCGTTCGATTTCATCTCGTTCTGTCTCGAGACGAACGAGTATTTTTCGCCCGGACAGAATCTGCTCGTCAACGATGTTTCGGACGAGGCTCGAGCAGGCGGATCGGGCGGTCCCCATCCCGATCCGATTTCCTACGCGACCGCGTATTTGTTCACGCAGTTCTCTCTCCAGACGTTGAGCAACTATGCGTTCGACAGCGTCGGGAGCGATCGCGTCGACGATGCCAATTCGCTCCAACGGGCGATCTGGTATCTCGAACAGGAACTCGGCACCGTGGACACGACAGTGGAGCTCGCAGCGCTGGACCTGCAAGCGTCGCAGTGGGTCGATGAGGCCACGAGCGCCGGGTGGACCAGCATCGGGGGCGTGCGAGTGCTCAACCTGCTGCGAACGGATGCGAGCGGTAACTACACGGTCAAGGCGCAGGACCAGCTTTACTATCAGTCCGTTCCCGAACCGGGATCGTTGGCGCTTCTGGCGATTGGCCTAGCCGCACTCACCCCATTCCGGACGCGAGCGAAACTTATTCGCTCGCGCCAGGCGCGGAACTGAGCGCACCGCAAAAACTTGTCGACCGTTCGTCAGACTTCCCCGTGTCCGGAACAAATACGCTCGGTCTCGTCTGCCGTTCCTGATACCTCGATCTCGTTATTCAGAAGACTCGTGAAAATCATTGACCACGCGCCGCGCGTCTGCAAGGATCATGGCCCTTCACGAGGCAAGACAATTCCGAGACCACTCTCGGCGCTCATCGTGGATCCCAGCGCGGATTTTGCGCGGAGGCTTCGCGACATCGTTGCGGGTGCAGGCTACGACGTCAGCGTACACTCGCGTTTCGACGATGCGCGTCGGACGCTTTCGTCGGGAACTTGTCCGGAGTTGCTACTGGCAAACGTCAGACTGCGCTCCTTCAATGGCATCCACCTCGTCTACCTTGCTGGCAGCCTGGATGGGCAGACTCGCTCGATTGTTTACGCGAATCCTCACGATGCCGTGCTGGCGCGCGAGGCGCAGCGCGCCCGCGCCTTCTACGAGCGTCAACAGTTCCTTCCTCTAACCCTCGATCAGTTCCTCGGAGCAGCGTTGCCCTCGTCCGATCGCCGCGATCCGGCAGGAATCGGCCGCCGTGGGATGTTTCGTGGCGGCCGTCGCGCGACGGACGTCGCCTCCCTTCACGAAGCGCTGCAGGCGGTGTGAAACTGAGCGCGCTTACGAGCCCAACTCGAAGTGCACGACGTTGAGGTGGTAATACAGCTCGGGGGAAAAGGTCCCGTTGGCAATCAGCCCGAATAACGGCACCGACGTGATCGTGATGACCTGCACTGTCCGCCCGTCAGTTCGTATCCACGACAGAAGTTGATCCTGCTCGCGCAACGACGTCAATGAGGGTTCAGTCAGGATCAGTGTCGCCGTCGATGCGTCCGCCGGGAAATCGAGAGCCTTGCCCGGCAACCATCGTGCGACCGGCAGCCGCATGCACGCGCCGAGCTCGTCGAGCGCATCGGCCGTTCGATCCGGTGCGCCCGTGATCAGGATGTTCGGGCGCCACCGCTCGACCATCGAGAGGTCCTCGGCGCAGAGCTGCCTGGAGCGCTCCCGGGCGGACAAAGCCTGACGCCCTTGCGTTTCGAGTGTCGTTGCCATTCTGCTGAGGTCGCCTATTCTGGCGATCCCGGCAGATGTGTCAAGTGAATTTGCCGAGGCCGCAAAAATGTAGGAGCTTCGAGAAGCGTCATGCCGATTCCCGAAGTGTGATCGAACGGAGCCCGCCATAAACAGATAATTGATTGATATATTGAGACTTAAGGCTGACTCTACAGCGGGCGCAATCATTGCTCGTCCCGCTGAGCCATGGCATGCCGAGACTCGCTGGCCCAGCAGTACAAGTGCCCAGTATTGCAATCACTTGCAGACGCCGCGGCTGCCAAAAAGCGCCGCTTCCGGCTCGTGCTTGCATTGCTTATCTGCCTGATTGCGCCGGGTTCATCCGCGTGGGCAGACGTCGTAACCGCGAGCTGGGACCGCAATCCGGAACCCGATGTCACCGGCTACATCCTTTCCTGGGGCCTGACCCCGGGGGGTCCGTACTCGACGAACCAGGACGTCGGCAACGTGATCACCCAGCAAGTCACGTTAACGCCAGGGTTTCGCTACTACTTCATTGTCAAGGCGTACAACAGCTCCGCCCTGGTCAGCAATCCCTCGATTGAAGTGCCCGTCGACCTCACCCTCACCAATCAGCCGCCGACGCTCAATCCCGTCGCGAATCAGACCAGCGCCGAGGGTCAGAGCGTCTCGCTGCAATTGGTCGGCAGCGATCCCGAAGGGAGTCCGCTCACCTACAGCGCGACGGGTCTGCCGCCCGGACTGAGCGTCAACGCGACGACCGGGCTCATCACAGGATCGCTCGGATTTACGAGTGCAGGTTCGTACGCCGTCACGGCAACCGTCTCCGACGGCGTTGCCACAGCGAGCAGAAGTTTCACCTGGACTGTCACCAACACGAACCAGACGCCGACACTCAATCCGGTTTCCAATCAAACCAGCGCGGAAGGGTCGACGGTCTCGCTGCAATTGGTCGGCAGCGATCCTGATGGAACGCCAGTGACCTACAGCGCGACGGGGCTTCCGCCGGGCCTCAGCGTCGCCGCGTCAACGGGTCTTATCACGGGCTCGCTTGGGTTTACCTCG
>Ga0114129_10018116_pt1 | contig 10031 bp, 10 predicted proteins | sample RhiMetdeltSRZDD1_FD_80071 | JGI IMG/M metagenome (GOLD analysis project Ga0114129, IMG submission 80071) | Populus rhizosphere microbial communities from Tennessee, USA - Rhizosphere MetaG P. deltoides SRZDD1 (version 2) (version 2) | ecosystem: Host-associated > Plants > Roots > Rhizosphere >...
AACTGCTCGACGCGCGCGGCCGCGTCGGGCATCCAGGATCCCAGCGCGAAGCGCACGTGCGCGGAGTCCAGATGGGCGAGCGTCTGATACAGCAGCGCCACGCGCCCATGACCCGCCGAAAACAGCTCGCGAATGAAGCGGTCGGGCTGAGTGGGCGGTGCGCCGAGCACCTCTTCCCACGCGCGCGCACCGTCGAGCCCGCCGTACGGAATGACTCGACCGCCGCGAATTCGCAGCGCGTCGCCGAACGCGGCAAACGCCGGCGCGCCGTGCTCGTACAGGTGCGTCAGGATGTCCGTGTGTTCCGAGAGATAGCGCAGCGTTTCGTCGTCGATTGCCGCCAGCCCGTGGGCGAGCAGCGCCGCGCGGCGGTCCGCCATGATTTCCGCGAACAGCTGCCCGGCCGTCACCGGACGCTGAAAGATCGCGTCGCTCCACAGCCTGGCCGTCAGCGGCACGGGCACCGTGTCGGTCGCGACCTCGATGCGCACGGTCTCGCCCCCGTTGAGCTGCGTCGCGAGCTTGCCGAGGTCGATTCCGAGGTTGGCCACCAGCTTTATGCGCTCGGCCGCGCGCTTGTCGTTCGACGGTTCGACCGTGAGCCGCCTGTTCTTCTCCCGAAGCTTCAGTCCGACCAGATCGAGAAAGTCCCTGAGGCGGCCTCGCTCGCCTTTCACCGGCGACATCGCGAGCGAGATGACGATCGTGTCGGACTGGAGCGCGGCCAACGCGTTCTGGAACCGTTCGATGACGCTGCGATGCGTTGCCAGACGCGCGAGCTTCGCGTCGATTTCGGGACTCTTCCCTTCGCGCGCGTCGTAGATGACGCGCACGAGCTCGGCGAGGAAACGCGGTCGATCGGGAACGATGTCGATGCCAAGCGCCCGCGCCGTTGCCGTGGTACCGCCAAGGATGGGGACGTCGTCGGTCAGCTGCTGTGCGAACGTGCGCGCTGAGGAAAGGAGCACGACCGCGGCGCACAGCAATAGCGAAGTGCCGCAGCGCTCGAGCGCCGCGATCGCAGGCCTGAAGGCCTTTGCCGCACGCCGGCCGGTGACGGGCACGTCCTTGGCTTACTGCATCGTGAAGTTCACGACGACCGTCATCACGACAGCCACCGCGACGCCGTTCAGCATCGACGGCGTGTACTCCCACTGACGGACGGCGTCGAGCGCCGCCTGATCGAGCCCGGCGACCGAATGAATCACCTTCGCAGCCTGGATCTTGCCGTCAGGACCGATGACGGCTTCGACGACCACGGCGCCCTGCGCTCGGGACGGCAGCGCGCCGTCGGGGTATACGGGCCTTACGTCTTTGATCTTCCGAGGTGCCTGGATGTTCACGCCGACCCGCGGCAGAGTGGCCGTACCGGTTCCACCCGGCGTACCACCCACCACGCCGCCGGGCACGCCGCCCGCAACGCCCCCGGGAACTCCGCCCTCCACGCCGCCTTTGGCTCGACTCTCGGCGCCGGTTTCCGGTGAAACACCGGTTGGCGCGTCGACGGGCGCCGGCACCGGGTCGTCGGACGAAGGTCGATCCGCTGGAGCCGGGGGTGGCGGCGGCGCGGGATCCAGCGTGGCCTTCGGTTGCGCCTGCGCAACCGCAGGGGCACCCATGATCGGAATGTCCGGCGGCGGTGGCGCCAGGCTGACCGGTATCGACAGCGACGGCATGTGAATCGTGATGATGTCCGGCTGACTAAAGAGGAAAACGATCAGCGCGGTCAATCCCAACAGATGCACCGTGATCGAGGTGCCGTAACCGGTTCGGGTGTGGCCCCCCTGCGACTCGACGAAGAGCCGGTCGCTGAACCAGTCGCGCTCGCCGCAGCGCGCCGTCGTCGATTGCCCATCCGGCTGCGGGCGCCACGGGGTCGATCGCTTGATGCACGCCGGCGCTCGCGGTCGTACGCCGACGATGTCCTGCGGAACCAGGATCGTGCGCACTGCGCCCCAGGCCGCCGACTCCTCGGCGGCGAGGTCGTGAGAATCATCGGGCATGTGGGCTTTCCCGCGCGTCATTATAGTTGCGAACGCGATCCCGGCTTTATAGTGAGAACCCGGGGAATTCCTGGGATTTCCATGGCGAAACACACAACCTCGGCCACAACGCGCGCCATCACGCGAGTCGCGAATCGAGTCGTGCGGGGCACGCCTCTCCTCGCGCCGCGAGAAGTCGTGTTCAGCGTGGAGAGCGGGCTTCAGTACCGCATCGAGCGGCTCCTGGGCGAGGGCGGCTTCGGCCAGGTGTTTCTCGCGCGGCGACTCGGTCGATCGGCGGTAGTTCCGGAGATCGTGTGCGTCAAGGTGAGCGCCCGGATCGACGGCTGGCTGCGCGAGGCGTACTTCGGGCAGCTGCTCCAGGATCATCCGCGCGCGATCCGCGTGTTCGACACGTTTCCGATGATTCGGCCGACCGGGCAGACCGTCTACGGCCTCGCGATCGAGTACGCGCGCCATGGCGACTTGAGCGCGTTCCTCGCTCGCGGCGGCAAGCGATGGTCGGAAACGCTCGCTCGGCGCGAAATCGCGGGGCTGCTCGGCGTGCTGGGGAAGCTGCACCGCGGCCAGACTTTGCATCGCGATCTGACGCCGCTCAATGTGTTCGTCTGCGACGGCCGGCATCTCAAGCTCGGAGACTTCGGCATCGTCCGCCAGCAGAGCGACGAGCGCGGTGTGACCGCGCGCACCATGAACGCGCTGACAGCCCCGAGCGATCTCCTGGCGCGAGCCGTCCCCAAGTGGCAGGCGCGAGACGATGTCTATCAGGTGGGGCAGCTGCTCGGCATGCTGATCCGAGGCGACGCGAGGACGCGCATTCGCCCGCACGAGGTTCGCCGTCTCTCCTGCTCCGATCATTTGAAAGAGATCGTGTATCGCTGCATCGGCGAGCGGCGGAAGCGGTACGAGAGCGCGGACGAAATGATCGCCGCGCTTCAGAATCCTCCTCCCACGCTGCGAAGCGGCGTGCTGCGATCGTTACGGGGTATTCATCTCGCGTTCACCGGCATTTTGAGCAAGCGGCGCAGCGAGGCCATCCGCGCCGCGAAGCGGGCGGGCGCGATCATTCACGGCATGCCATCGATCCGCACGACGGTCGTCGTCCGGGGGCGGCCCAACCCGCTGCAGGCCGCCGGTCGCGATGCCGGTCTCAAGCTGATGGAAATCAAGCGGCTGCGGCAGAAGGGACATCGCATCACGCTCGTCGACGAAACGCGCTTCTGGCGCCTCGTGACGCGCGGACGCAAGCCGCAGCCCCAATAGCCCCGAAGGGTGTGGCTGAAAATGCGTTAGCCCGCCGAGCTCACCGGCAGCGTGAACGTGATCGTCGTGCCTTGTCCGAGTTGGCTCGCCGCGCGGATCGTCCCGCAGTGCGCTTCGACCAGGTTCTTCGAGATGGTCAAGCCCAGGCCCGAGCCGCGCGATCCGCGCCCCTTGTAGAAGCGATCGAAGATCTTCGGCAGATCCTCGGCATCGATGCCGCTTCCGCTGTCGGCGACGTCGATGACGAGCTCCTTCGATCGAACGACCGGGGTGAGCGAAACCCTTCCTCCGGCGGGTGTGTGGTGCAGGGCGTTCGCGACGAGATTCGTCAGCACTTCGCGAACGCGAAGCGGATCGACGTCCACCAACGGCAGATCCTTCGCGCTCTGAACAGCGACGGCAACCTGACGCGCGTTCGCCTCGTCTGCGAATGTCCTGACGACGTCGTGAAGGAGGATGCCGACGTCGGTCGGCTCTTTGTGCAGCGCAAGGGTCCCGCTCTCGGCGTGGGCAAGGGTCCGCAGATCGTCGACGAGCCGTGCGAGCATGCGCGTGTCGGTCAACAGCTCGCCCAGGCGGGCCTCGTCGCGTGGATAGACGCCATCGATCAGCCCTTCGAGCCGGCCCTGGATGACCGTCAGCGGCGTACGAAGCTCGTGGGCGATGTCCGCCATCAGGTGGCGGCGCTGCTGTTCTTGCTTCTCCAGCCGCGACGTCATGCTGTTGAAGGCGCGCGCGACCGTCCGGAGCGACAGCGGGCCGTGTTCGGAAAGGCGGACCGAGTAGTCGCCCTCGGCGACGCGATTCGCGGCGCCGACGATGTCGCCCATCGGCAGGCCGAAGCGGCGCATGGCAAACGAGACGAATCCGAAGATGACAATGGCGAGGGCGAAGGCGCCCAGCACCGGCGGCACACGCGCCGGCAGCGGGAATCCGCCAAAAATCCACGAGAGGAGCTGTTGAGCGCCAAGCGTGACGAGCAAGAGCAGGAAAGACAGGCCCACCAGGGCCCGCTGGAGAAACCGCGCGCGATGGCCGCGCCAGCGCCGCGACCCGCGCACGGGAGGCCACGGCTCGTTGGCAGGCCACCACGGCGGCGGATACCGCATCCGGTACCGGTAGCCCCTCACGATTCACCGAACTTGTAGCCGATGCCGTAGACCGTCAGCAGGTACCGGGGACTGCGCGCATCGCGTTCGAGCTTGCGGCGGATGTTCTTGATGTGCGTGTCGATCGCGCGTTCGAACGACTCGACCTCACTGCCGCGGACCGCGTCGAGCAGTTGCGCGCGCGTGAAGATCCGGCCGGGTTGACGCGCGAGCGTCGCGACGATCTGAAGCTCGGTCGGCGTGAGCTCGATCGGCGTGTCGCCGCGCGTCACCGCCAGGCGCGGCACGTCGATCGTCAAGTCCGCGCGGCGCAGGACGGTCTCCTGGCTCGGACCCGCGTCGGTACGACGCAGTACCGCGCGGACGCGCGCCACGAGCTCACGCGGACTGAACGGCTTGCTGATGTAGTCGTCGGCGCCCAGCTCGAGGCCGAGCAGCCGATCGGACTCCTCGACCCGGGCCGTCAGCATGATGATAGGGACGTTGCCTTCCTTGCGCAGCGTCCTGGCGACCTCGATGCCGTCGAGGTGCGGCAGGCCCAGGTCGAGGACCACGAGATCGGGTCGCCGCGAACGAGCGAGTGCCAGGGCTTCCACTCCGTCGCCGGCGGTCAGCACGCCAAACCCCGCGTGCCGCAGGTAGTCGCCGACAATCGTCGCGATCTGGCGCTCGTCGTCCACGACGAGGACCGTCTTCATGGTGCGCCCACGTCATCGTGGCACGACTACACGGTCGACTGCGACGACGATCCGCCCTTCATCCGATCGTGCGCGCGACGATGCCAGTCCTCGAAATGCGGCGGCAGATCGTCCCAATGGCGGTAGTAGTACCAACGCCGCCGGCCGCCCCAGAGGACGCAGCGCAGGATCGCGAACGCGAACAGCAGGAAGAGGAAGGGACCGATACCAAATCCCCACGGCCGGTACCAGCCGTAGTAGTAGTACGGCGGGACGGGCGCCGCCGCGCCTGCCGGAATCTGCAGCGCCAATCCGTGCGTGACGCCCGCCTGATACGCCGCCGCGCCGATCCCGACGGCGAAGAGAACCGCCAACACAATTCCCACCCACCGATTGCCGTGACCATTCATGGTGATCCCTCCTGCAATCGAGTGTGGCGGCCGATTGTGGAGGAATTATGAAGAGGGGTTCCAGAACCCCGTGACCGATCCGATGCGGCCGTCCGGGGCCAGCTGAAACACGTTGGTGCCGCGCGCCTTGTCCTGCCCGTCGCTCCCGCGCGCCACCCAGTCGGCGACGACAGTCCCCTGACAGTGCCGGATGGCGCCCAGACGAACCATCCGCAGACCCGGCATGAAGTGCTGCGCGGCCGCGAGGTGCGGCATGAGATCGGTCACGCCGTCGATGCAGCTGTAGCGATCGCGGAAGTGAACGTCCGGCGTGGCGACGCGCGCGAGCGTCTGCTGGCGCCGATCGAGATCGGGATCCGCCCACGCGTCGAACCACCCGTCGACGAGATCGCTCGCGCCGGCGTTCACGGTATCGGCCACGAGGTTGCCGAAGAGCGCGAGCTGATAGCGCCATCCCTGCACGTGATGGTCGCGAACGCCTTCGTCGGCGAACTCGTGGGTGAGATGCAGGCGTGTGCCCGCCGGGTCCGCATCCAAGCGGATCGTCACCTTCGACGCGCCGGGCGGAATCGGCGCGCCTTTCACGAACCCGTACGAGAACACGATGCGGCGAGGTGGCTCGATCTCAATCACGTCGCCCGATACTTCGGTTCCGTCGGGGTACCTGATGAGCAGGTGTCCGCCGGGCCGCGCGTCGATCGACGAGCCCGCGCCCCACCACGACGCCCAGCGCGGAGTCTCGGTCAGAAACTGAAACACGGTCTTGGGCGGAGCCAGAATCGTCACGGCGCGGTCGAGCTGATAGGGCAGCGAAGACAGCAGGGTCGGCATGCATCCTCACATCTTCCGCGTGTTCGGCCTGCGCCGCCGCGGACGCGGACCACGGCGGGATTGTTCCAGTTCGGCGGCGATTTTCAAGCGCCACAGCGCATCGCTCCACATCCGTTCCAGCAGCTCGCCGATCGGACCCAGGGCGTCGCGCCGCGCGCGGTAGAAGCGGTTGCGGCTCACGACCCGCGGCTCCACCAGCCCCGCGGCCTGTAGCGCCCGAAGCTGCAGCGACACGGCGCCGAACGTGACGTCCGGCATCGCGCGATGGATGTCGCCTGCGCTCACTTCCCGATCCCAGACCAGGCGAAGAATCTCCTGGCGTCGGGGCGAGGCGAGCGCGGCGAGGATCGTGGGGTCAGTACCCGGGGCCACGTTAATAATTTAGATAAAACTAAAATGTTTGTCAAGTCGCCGGAGCGTCGCGGTGTGGGCCGAACCGCCAGCGCCGGTGTCTAAGCTCGCATGACCGTGAAAACGGGACGCCAGGTGATCTCAATCGTCATCAGTCTTGTCCCCCTTCTGGCTCCCGGATGCAGCCCATCCATTGACGTCGTCACGGCGCTGCGGCTCGAATCGGTGACGACGGGCTGGGTTGACGTCGGTCCGGTCGGAGCCAACAACAAGCTCGTGCCGTCGGTCTCGTTCACCGTCAAGAACACGTCGGATCAGACGCTCGCGCCGGTGCTCGTCAACGCCGTCTTTCGCCGCTCCGGCGACGCAACCGAGTGGGGCAGCGCCATGGTCACCGCCGCGGGATCGTCCGGGCTGGCGCCGGCGGCGGCGACCTCGCGTCTCGTCCTCAAGGGGGACGCGGGCTACACGGGCGCCGATTCGCAGTGGGACCTGCTCAAGAATTCACACTTCGTCGATGCGACCGTGGATCTCTTTGCCCGCTACGGCTCGCGCCAGTGGACGCGGATCGGCGAGTATCGAATCGCGCGCCAAATCCTCGAGCGATAACCCTCGCTCGTCGCACGCCTAAAGCCCTGAAGCCACACTTCTGAAAAATGCGCTAGCCCATCCGGTTTAGGATAGGGGCTCGTGCACAAAGCGCCCTATCGCTTTTCGCGGGCGCGAGCCGAGCGGACGATAGCCGTGGCCCGCGTGGCTCTCGCCGCGTTTTCGACGTACGCCATCTGGCTCGATCCCGCCGAGCCGGCGCGCTTCACGCAGCTCACCTATGTGCTTCACCTCGGCTACATCGCGTACTCGCTCGCGCTCGCCGCGGTCATGTGGAGCCGGCCAAGCACCGGCTGGCTGCCGATCACGACTCACGTCATCGACATCGTCGCGTTCTCGGTGTTCCAGTACCTGACGCTCGGCCCCTCCAGTCCATTCTTCGTCTACTTCGTCTTCTCGCTGTTCTGCGGCGCCGTTCGCTGGGGCTGGCGGGGCGCGCTCGCGACGGCGCCGGCTGTCGTCATCGCCTTTGTGTTGATTGCCGTCTCGATGAGCGTGACCCTTGGCCCGGCCGAATTCGAGCTCAACCGGTTCGTGATTCGGACCGGTTATCTCATCGTGGTCTCGATGCTTCTGGTCTACCTCGGCCGGCATGAGGCGCGCTTGCGCGAGGAAATCAGACGTCTGGCGGGATGGCCGGTCACCCGAGGCGGCGACGTCGACACCGAGATCAAGCGGGTTCTCGAGTATGCCGCCGGCATCGTCGCGGCGGAGCGCCTGGTCGTGATTTGGGAGCCGGATCAGGAGCCTCGCGTGCAGCTTGCCGTCTGGACGCCGCGAGGATTTCAGCTCACGCGACATGCGTCGACCGATTTCGAGCCGTGGGTGTGCGAGGAGCTCGTCCGCGATTCGTTCCTGTGTGCGGGAAGCACCGAGCCGCCGGTTGTGACGACGGCGCGGCACATCCCGATCGCTTTACAAAGCGGGCAGCCCGTCCATGCCCGCCTCGGCATGCACCTGGGCTCCCAGCCGTTCGTCTCGGCCCCGTTCAAGAGCGAACGCGTGTCGGGTCGCGTGTTCTTCGGGGAGCTGGGCGCGGCGACGACCGAGGTCCTGCCGCTCGCCGAGGTCGTGGCGCGCGAGATCGGCTCGTCGGTCGATCAGCGCGAGATGCACATCCGCACCCGGCAGCTCGCGATCGGCGAAGAGCGCATCCGCGTCGCGCGCGACTTGCACGACGGCGTCCTGCAGTCGCTGACCGGCGTGCGTCTCGAGCTGCAGGGTCTGGCGTCGCAGCTGCACAGCGAATCGCTGCCGTCGGTACGCGACCGCCTGATCGCGATGGAGCGCGCGCTCGCGACGGAACAGCGCGAGCTGCGCTTCTTCATCGAGGATCTGCAGCCGATACGACCGGACAGCCGCCCGGACGGCACGCTCGCCTCGAAGCTCGAAGAGCTCACGAAGCACATCGCGGCGCAGTGGAAGACACCCATCACGCTCCGGCTCACACAGCTCGGCGCGGCGCTGCCGCCGGAAATCGAGCAGGCGCTGCCGCCGATGATTCACGAAGCGGTGGTCAACGCGTTGAAACACGGCCGGCCATCCCGCGTATCGGTGATGCTTCACGGCGATTCGGACGGGCTCCGCGTCGTCATCGGCGACGACGGGCATGGGTTCCCCTTCGAAGGCCGGTACGATCACGGCATGCTCGTGCGGCACAACCTCGGTCCGGCGAGCCTGTGCGAGCGTGTGGCGTCGCTCGGGGGCGACGTCTCCGTTGATTCCAGCGCGTCCGGGTCGAAAGTGGAGATCCGCTTGCCGGTTGTGACCCATGCCTGAGCCCTCGATCAAACTCGTTCTCGTGGACGATCACCCGATCATCCTGCACGGCTTGCATCGCCTGTTCGAGCACGAGCCGGATTTCGAGGTGCTCCGATCGTGCCTGAGCGGCGACGACGCGCTCGAAGCGGTGCGGACCATGACTCCGGACGTGCTGGTCCTCGATCTGAAGATGCAGGATCGCCACGGTCTGGACGTGCTGCGCGCGCTCAAGGCCGAAGGACGCTCGTGCCGGACGATTATCCTGACGGCCGCGATGCGCGGCGACGAGGTGGCGCAGGCGGTCGCGCTTGGCGTCGCCGGCATCGTGCTCAAGGAGGAACCGCCGTCCGCGCTGGTCGAGTGCGTCCGCGACGTCTGTCGGGGCCAGCAACGCATCGACGCAGCCACGCTCGCGCGCGCGTCCGGCCGCGGTCGGACCGCTCCCGCGCTCGACGAAGCCAGGCCGGCGCTGACGCCGCGCGAAATTGAAATCGTCCGCCTCGTGGCGCTGGGCCTCCGGAACAAGGAGCTGGCGCAGCGGTTGTCGATTACCGAGGGCACCGTCAAGATCCATCTGCACAACATCTACGACAAGCTGGGCGTCGACGGCCGTCTGGAGCTCGTCCTCTCGGCGCAGCAGAAGGGTCTTGTGTAACAATCCTGCCGAATGATTGTCGTCGTCGCCCTCGTCTTTGCGCTGCAGGGGGACGCGGCCGCGAGGCTTGCGGACGCGGCGCTCGAGGGTCGCGCCGCCGAAGTTCAATCGCTGATCGCGAAGGGCGCCAAGGTCGACGAGCCCGACGAAACCGGCATGACGCCGCTGATGACCGCCGCCGCGCAGGGGCACACGGCGGTCGTGCGTGTGCTGATCGCGGCCAAAGCCGATCTCAATGCCACCGATCGCGACACGATCACCGCGCTGATGCGCGCCGCGGCGGCCAACCGCGTCGAGAGCGTCGCGCTGCTGCTGGCGAGCGGCGCGAACCCGAATCTGCGCATGGGCGACGGCGCGACGGC